>Ga0209020_1000623_pt1 | contig 43587 bp, 46 predicted proteins | sample PinacodermBB_FD_187298 | JGI IMG/M metagenome (GOLD analysis project Ga0209020, IMG submission 187298) | Host-associated microbial community of the marine sponge Aplysina aerophoba from Gulf of Piran - sponge pinacoderm, lysed by bead... | ecosystem: Host-associated > Porifera > Sponge >... | reverse complement strand
TTGCTGGCCCGCACCAGCAGCGCCGCGCCCGTTTCCTTCGCCCGCGCCAGCAGCTCCCAGAAGTCGCCCTCCCGGTCGCACACCGTCACCACTTTCGTGTTCGGGCAGGCGGCCGAAAGCTCGTTCGCGCGGTCCAGCCCCCGGACCCAGCGGATGCTGTCCTTCCCCTCGCTCTGGCGGAAGCTCGCGTCGACCCCGATCAGGCCGATCGGCCGCCCGGCCTCGTTGATTACCACCGAGCAGTGCGCCAGGATGCCGTCGCCCCCCTTGCCGCCGCCGCCGAGATCGTCCAGCCCGGCGGTCGCCTCCAGCCCGTCGTAGTTCACCGTCGTCGTGTTCTGCACCGCCAGCACCAGCTTTTCCGACCCGCATCGCTCCGCCGTCGCCTGGTAGTGCGATTCCAGAATGTGCTCCATCGTCACCCCTCCGTTCGACAGCGGGCGGTAGGCGGCCCGCTGCTGCGCCTTGCCCGGGAAGATGATCGGCAGGTCCTCGCCCGGCCGCTAGCGCGGACCGCGACGTCCGCCCGGAACCGTCGCCCGGACAACCATCCTTGAACCATTCCGCCGTTTCCGAGGATATTTGACGCAATCCGATTCGTATCGCCGCGTGATTCGAACAAATTTACGATTGAGTCAGGTGCGGAGCATTGATAGGTCTCAAGGCCCGTCGCAGAAATGCCCGCTTTCAGTGCCGCTGACAAGCCAGCAAGCCGCTCAGGCGAGATGCCAGGCCATCCCGAGAAATGGAGATCCTCGCTTAGCCTCGGCGCGCCGTAACAGAGGCGAAGAGCCGTTCCACCCTGAAACGCAGGACCATCCCGCCAACCGTCGCGCTGCAGGATACCCAGAATCTCGTAGTGCAGGCGTTCCTTTTCAACTATTTCACCCATGCCCGCCAGCGCCGGGTCGCGCATCGCGATCCTGGCCTGTTCGCGAAACCAGGGATCGATAATCACTTCCCGTCTCCGGCGTCCGCCAACTCTTCAAGGATATCCTCGTAATCCTCCATGCGCACCAAGTGGAGATTGCGGCCGACTCGCCGAAGATCGCGGAGCGCAGCCTTCGCGGTGGCCAGCCGGAGCGGCCGGCCGACATCCACGGTTCCAGCGCGAATCTCAGGGACACGCCTCTGGGTGTGGGTGAATTCGATCGTGCCGAACGGCGTCTGGAACACGCCCCTTCGCCCGGTAGTCATTACGGTGAGGTGACCCTGCGGAATTTGCGAGATGACGCCCCACTCGGACAGCGCGCACTCGAGGCTGACAAAGCTGAACGCGCCGCGGCGGAGCGCTCGAGCCAGTTCCTCAAGAAGATTTTCGCAGCCGCGACTGGACCGCGGATTAACGTAGACGCCATTCGCCGCGCGTTCCAGCAGGCCGTACCGAACAAGGCGTCGCAGGCTCCCCGACAGCGTTTTTTCCTCATCGCGCGTCAACATCCCGCGCAGGTCCGCGAGCGTGAAAACGGTTTGTCCGCTCTGGGCCAGTTCCTCAAGCGTCCTGACGGCATCAAAATCGCGCATTTCCTACCTTTTCCAGACACCTATATATAATGTCGGGATAATCAATGCTGCCGTGGAAAACCCGGGGTTCAGCCGGCAAATTCGGGGACAGCTATCTAGATCAGCGACTCGCACGCGGACGACCAACGCTCCTGGCATCGCGTCCAGGGCGCACGCCGCGGCCTCCCTGGAGGTTCGGCTCCGCGATCTCGTCCCTCTCTTCCGCGATTTCGGCGTGCATGGCTGATTTCTCCTTGATAGGACGGTGACCATCCTATTTCACAAATAGTGTCCCGGACAAGCGAACTCCATGCCCTGCGAGTCGTTCGCTGTCGCTTCAGCCGGGAACACTGCAATTGAGAGGCATCTCTGGGAACCGGCGTCAAGCTGGAATGAAGAATTATCCGACAACTGCGCTTGACGGGAGTCTCAAGGCATGCCGTAAAATTTGTCCGTGCATCAGCATTCGTTTGTCGGAATGGAATCAAGCCAGGTCTGCGATCAGGTTGTCGAGATCTGTCGACGCCGTTCAAAATCCAACCCACTTTCAGTGGCCTGCAATTCCCCGAAGCCATTGTGAAGCGTTTGGAAGGGAGATGCTCGAGTTCTTTTGCGAAGTTCGGCATTGCAGCGTCGGCATGGCTCTCAGGCAGGCCCGACAGAGAGACGTTCGCGGACAGAAAGGTCGGGACCGCGGCATTCTATCTGCACTGCCCGTTGTCGTTCCTAGAGTTATTTTGCTCGGCGGCTAGGGAGCGGGCTTCGATCCGGATTCTAGCGATTCCGATTAGCTAGTTGATTATCATCCGCCGACCCTGCCCGGAAATTCGATCGTCAATTCAGACTTCAGGAGGACCTAGGCGAGACTTTGGGGGGCAAAGGTCGATACTTTCCGATTAAGCGCGACTCGAAACAAATTTATCGGGTGCTCTCTTACATTCCCGCAAGGCTTGAAATCCTTTCGATTTAGGCAGATTAGTGCAAGGTGCGCCATTAATTTGCAAATCGCGGTTTGGCTTCGGCCGTGCGCCGGCATCCCGGGCCGGCGGAGATCGATTGAGAAAGTGCCGCGCACCGCTCAGGAGGGATTAGCGCAATGATTCCGGCTACTATTAGCGCCGCCTACTACCGCGGCGGAAAGTCCTTCGAAGTACAGAAAAAGCCCTTGCTGCCGCCAAAGATCGGGGAAGTCGCGGTCAAAATCGCCTATTGCGGAATTTGCGGAACGGATATGCATGTCTTCCATGGCAACATGGACAAAAGGGTCGGCTTCAATCGAATAATCGGGCATGAAATGTCAGGCGTCGTCACGGCGAACGGCGACGAAAATTCCGGCCTCGCGCCGGGCAAAAAAGTCGTCGTAAGGCCGCTGGTCCACTGCGGAAGCTGCCCGGCATGCGATGCGGGATACGAACATATCTGCCACAATCTGAAGTTTCTGGGGCTGGATACCGACGGCGCTCTGCAGGAAATCTGGAATGTGCCCGCCTATACGCTGCATGAATTGCCCGACAGCCTTCGTCTTGACCATGCGGCTCTGATCGAGCCCGTCGCCGTGGCATGCCACGATGTCCGGCTCTCCCAATTGAGAGACGGCGAGCACGCGGTCGTTATCGGCGGCGGTCCGATTGGATTGCTTGTCGCGATCGCGGCGCGCGAAGCAGGCGGCAATGTCGTCGTGTCTGAAGTCAACCCGCACCGGCTCGAGGTTGCGCGAAGCCTGGGATTCGATGCTGTGAACCCGGCTGAATGCGATTTGGCGAGCGAGATCAATGATCGCACCGACGGAAGCGGCGCGGAAGTGGTTTTCGAGGTCTCGGGCACGCAGTCCGGAGTCGACGCGATGACATCGGTTGCAGCCGCCCGAGGGCGCATTGTGATGGTGGCCATTCACGCGAAAAAGCCTCAAATCGACCTGTTTCAATTTTTCTGGCGAGAACTTCGGTTGATCGGCGCTCGAGTTTATGAACCCGAGGACTATGCGATGGCAATCGAGTTAACTGCGAACGGAAGCGACGCAGCCGAAAGACTTATAACGGACATAGTTCCTCTAGCCGACGTTCAATCGGCTTTCGAGGCCCTTGATTCCGAACCTACAGCCATGAAATGCCTAGTTAAAGTGGGGATAGAATAATGAATTCATCGAAAATGTTCGAACTGACCGGCAGAAGCGCGGTCGTTACGGGCTGCCGGCGCGGCATCGGACGCGCGATTGCCGAGGCGCTCGCCGACGCGGGCGCCGATATCGTCGGCGTGAGCGCATCGCTCGAAACAAGCGGAAGCGACGTAGAAAAGGCGATCTTGGCGAAAGGCCGAAAATTTTCCGCCTACAGGTGCGACTTTTCGGATCGCGATAATTTGAAGGAATTCATTTCCCGGCTCAAGGACAACGAAGCTGCGCCGGATATACTCGTCAACAACGCCGGCACCATCAGGCGCAGCCCGGCGGCCGAACACCCAGACGAGTGGTGGGACCTTGTACTCGAGGTGAATCTTTCGGCCCAGTTTATGCTAAGCCGCGAAATCGGTCGCGAAATGGTCAAGCGCGGATCGGGCAAAATTATTTTTACGGCTTCTATTCTCACATTCCAGGGCGGGATAAACGTGCCTGGATACTCGTCTTCCAAGGGCGGAATAGGTCAGTTGACCAAGGCGCTTGCCAATGAATGGGCCGGCAGCGGAGTCAATGTCAATGCCATCGCGCCGGGCTATATCGTCACCGACAATACCGAAGCTATTCACAGCGACCCGGCGCGATACCAGGCGATTCTTGAGAGAATTCCCGCCGGGCGATGGGGCAGGCCGGAGGATCTTGCCGGGCCAGCGGTTTTTCTGGCATCCTCCGCGTCCGATTACGTCAATGGCGAAATTCTGACTGTAGACGGAGCGTGGATGGGGCGGTAGGCAAATTCGCGCGGAGCGGGCGGGGCGAAAGAGCGGCGGAGCAGTTGGGTTGCGTATCCGCCAGGATTTTCGAAGCAAAGAGAAGCTGGACCATATTCGGGCGCACATGGTTCCTAGTCTGCTGCGTTCGCGATTTTCTTTAGCAAGAATTCGGATTGTCTATATTAACCAGTCTTTATTCTTTCGGACGAAGAAACGCGGTAAACTGATTTTTTTCGGTTGAGCTCGGCTTGCTTGACGCCACTGCCGCCGGCAACGGAAAATATTCCGACGATTCCGTTCCCAAAAAATTGCCTTCCGCATTTTAGCGCACTGCTGCGCATGTTGCGGAAGGGCATAGCGCCCATTAGGAAAAAGGCCGGGGCAGCGCCGCCTCGGCGGTATATTCGCCGAGCCGCGATGCTTGGAGTGTTGACCGATTCGAACCTGTTAGACTCTCAACGGCGCCGAAAATTCGCCGGCAGCAGTGTAAGTTTGGAGGAATGATAAGCGCAACGGCACAATTGTCGCAAACCGCGTCGCAACAGAGATTTCAAACGCGATCGCCCCGGGGCGGCCTCCGCAGCCATTGATGCGAATTTGCGCATTTGGATGCACTATTTTTTTTAAATCCATCACCGATGTAAAACAGTTTCGTTCGATTGGAGGATAAAGCCTCCCACCTATGGATTTTTGGTCGGAATCGAAGTTGCCTTTGATACCGGAGCAGCTATTCATTTGGATCGGTCTCCATTCGAAAGTCTTTTGCAGTAGATTTTAATGATCTCATTACCGATATTGGCATTCCTTATTCGGGGATGATTTTTCGTGTCTTGTCCCAAGGCGATTCCGGTAAGTGAGTTTTCGAGGAGAGCTGCTGGCCTGCGAGACCGCCATGGAAACCACAATTATTGCCAGGCAGTTTTCGGGTTCCGCGGTCGGGCTCGGGACTCTCCGGAGCTGTAGACTCTATGTTGAGGTCGTCGAGGCTACTAATTTCCATTTGCGTTGCGAGATTGATGATCGGCATCCGGCGTCGATGCTTGAATTCATGGCGGAGCGACGGAATAACCGGGCCGAATTGCCATGCCTCGGCGTACTCGTCGTCAACAGGCGATTTATCGAAAAGAGCGAGATGCCACCCACGCGCCAAGTACACAAGCTTCTGCAGCTGCAACGGGAAAATGCCGTGATTTCCGTATACTTGGACAGGAATAGTTGGCGACCGCCCTGGCCGAGTATTCCACCTTATCGCTCCGTTGCATTAGTGCCAATTATTGCATTTGCCTGCCGTTTCCATCCCAATTTAATTGGTACGCCATGGTATCTACTCGCCCCCTATTTCTCGCGATTTTCACTTTGCGTGATATTCACTGCAGGAACGCCCGCCTGGAGCGCGGGTTGAACCTTGGGGCTGGCGCGTTGATCTGAGCGCGCCTGGGCCTGAGGCCCTGTCGCGGTCGCCATGTCGGGACGATGACGATTCCGGTTGACATTATGTGCCGGGCGCTCTATGGCTGGTTCCGGACGGTTACGGGAAGGTGGTTTCGATGGGCGCATGGTATGGTTCAAAGGCGAAGATGGGGCTCAGCCAGGCCATTGTCAGCCTGATGCGGCCCCACGACACCTATATCGAAACGCATCTGGGGGGTGGCGCGATCATGAAGCGCAAGCCACCGGCGCTGCGCTCGATCGGCATCGACCTCAACTCCCGGTCCATCGGGACGTTTTGCTGCGACTACGAGGTGGAGCTGGTTCACGGGTGCTGTCATCGCTTTCTGGCCGACTTCCCTTTCGACGGCAGCGAACTGGTCTACAGCGATCCGCCCTATCTGATGAGCGCCTGCAAGTCGCAGCGCCGCTACCGCTATCAGTACAGCGAGGCGGATCACGAGGCCCTGCTGGGGTTGCTCAGGGGCCTTCCCTGTTCGGTGATGATCTCCGGCTATCCCTCGGCTTTCTACGACAGGATCCTGGAGGACTGGCACAGCGTGTCGGTCCAGGCGATGAGCCCGGCCGGGGTGGTGACGGAGAAGATCTGGCTCAACTTCGCGCCAGACCGGCCTCACTGGCACACCCCCGCAGGCCGCAACTTCACCGACCGCCAGCGCATCAAGCGACTTGCGGCCAACTGGGGGCGACGCTACCGGGCGCTGCCGCCGGGCGAGCGGGTCGCCGTGCTGGCCGCGGTCATGGCGGTTGATGCCGAGTGATGGCGACGGTGAACGCGGCATCGCTGCACCAGGAGTTCGAGGACGCGAAGGCCCGCATCGCGGCGCTGCGCGCGGACGGCAAGGTGTCCAAGGATGTCGATGCGGTGATCGGTGTCCTCGTCACCCTGCTGGGCATCCTGATCACCGTCCTGCTGGAAAGGACGACTCGCAAGAGGTCGCGGAACTCCTGCCTGCCGCCTTCGCAGACGGACAAGGACGAGACCGCACGGCGCAAGGGCGCCAGCGGCAAGGGCGCGTAACGCCCTCGAACCGTATTGCGCGAGATGCCGAGCTCCCGGGCCGTTGAGCGGATCGACTTTCCTTCTCCAAGATGTTTCCTGCGAATCCTTGCAATTGTTTCCACTACCAGCATCCTCTGATTCTCCCGCCAACCATGAAACGGTCGCGAGTATGAATGATTCGCTTCCGGGAAGGCGGGTCAATTTTGCACGCCGCTCAAAAGGTGTCAGCTTCCGGCGCGGCTGCGCGACCGCTCGGCGAAAAAATAAACGCGCTCCTTCCCGCAATATGCGGTATAGTGAATTTAAACACACACCGGATAAGGAGCGCGTCATGTCCAATTTGCAAATGCCGAACGGCAAATCAATCGAATCGAACGAACTGCCTTTGGAAGTCCAGGAAGCGATAGAGGCCCTGGCTAAATTCGTGCTAAGTCAACACCCGTCGGGACCGACCAACCCGGAGAAATTCGAGGGCGTTGAATTAAATGCCCTGGACGTTGGCACGGCGCTGTCGCGGCATATCATGAAAACGTATCTGGAAACTCGGAACCGACATTAACCGAAGCGCATCAAGCAGGGCGGGCAGACCTGGTATCGAGCGGCCCCGACGCCGAACGCGATCATCACCGCAATCGGCTCGGTGGAGTTTGAACGCTGCCGCTATCGAACCGGCAAGCACGGCCCGTCGCTGTTTCCCGTTGACGAGAGCCTGGGGCTGGCCGGCGGGCATCCGGCCCGCCGCGCGAAGCTCATGAGTTCTTCCGCAAACTGAGGATGATCGAGCCTTCGGCGAGCACGCTGCACACGTGTTGAGCGGCGTGCAAAATCGACCCGCCTTCTCGGAAGCGAATCGTTCATACTCGCGGCCGTTTCATGGTTGGCGGGAGAATCAGAGGATGCTGGTAGTGGCAACAATTGCAAGGATTCGCAGGAAACATCTTGGAGAAGGAAGGTCGATCCGCTCAACGGCCCGGAAGCCCTCGACGATCTCGGGCGGGAACTTAGTGAGGTTGGCGACGGTCCTCTTGCGGATCCGCTTTCCCTCCCGCCAAGCTAGGCGGAGGAGGATTGCGGGTTTACCGGCCTGGTTGGGGACGGATTCGATGTTGAAGGCCATGGCAAGCATCCCTTATGGGAAATTACCGGGTGCCATTATGCCGCCTCGGGCTATGATGTCAAGCGGTAAATCGAAAATAATGTTGCGTCCTCATTAAATCCCATCGGAACCGCTGGCCGGATGCGCCGGAATCCGCGCCCGCGCACGTTATGGCAACATAAATCCATATACAGGGCCTCTGGATCGCAGATTCCCGTTCCTTTTCCAAGGGTTGTGCGCAAAATGCCCGTTTGAAGTTCCGGCTAGATGTATCCGACAGCGTTCAGGCCACACGAGGCGGCGGACGCTGCGAGCCCCGCCCAGGTCGCGTCGTCGACGGGGATGCCGTGCGCCTCGCGCTCGGCGCGGGTTTGGATCTCGATCTCGCCCGGCAAGAGGACCGGCGCCGCCGGGTCGGCCGGCGGAGAGCCGGTCATCCAAGCGATCAGGCGTTCTTCGTCCTCGGCGAAGAACGCGCCTTCACCGAAGACGTCCCGGTCGAAGGCGATCGAGACCATGTTGTTGACCAGCCGGCCCGCGGTCGGACTTGCCGGATTGCTTGCATGACCGCCCGACAATGCGCCCGCGATGAGTTCGCAAAAGAACGAAAGCCCCGATCCCTTGTGACCTCCGAAGGGCAGGATCGCACCGGGCGGGTCGCCGTAGAAGGCCGACGCGTCCCGGGTCGGTCGGCCCTGTCCGTCGAGGACCGCTCCCGCCGGCAAGCGCTCACCCTTGTTGCGGGCGACCTGGATCTTGCCCTCGGCGATGACAGAGGTCGCAATGTCGAGCACGATCGGCGCGCCCGAGGCGCGCGGGGCCCCGGCGGCAAAGGGATTGGCCGAGAGGCGCCTATCGCTGCCGCCGTGCGGGGCCACGAGGATACCGAAGCCCGAGGTGTTCACGAAGTGGACCGAGACGAGACCGGCGGCGGCGAGATGCTCGGCCCAGTGGCCGATCCGTCCGAGATGCGCCGTGTTCCGGATGCCGAGAGCGGCAAGCCCCGAGGACAGAGCGCGTTCGGCGAGAATTTCCATTGCTTCGAGACCGATCACCTGACCGTATCCGAACCCCCCGTCGACAAGCGTCGCCGGGCCCTTTTCAAAGGCGATGGCGGCGTGGCGGTTGGGGATTACGTCGCCCTCCCGGACCCATTCGACGTATTTGGAGACGCGAAGGATCCCGTGGGAGTCATGGCCCACGAGGCTGGAGGTCACCAGATGGTCGGCGATGATCGCGGCCTCGGGCGCGTCGGATCCGACCGCCCGGAAGATGTCGTCGACGAGGCGGGACAGGGCCTTGGCTGGAATGCGCCGCGTCACGTCCGCGTCGCCTGCTCGGACCGACGGGCTCCGGCCTGGTGGTCGGTCAGTTCAATGGCCTCGATCATGCTTTGCGCCGATGCGATGTCCTTTCCGGCTATATCGAACGCGTTTCCATGATCGACGGAGGTCCGCACGAACGGCAGGCCGAGCGTCATGTTGACACCGCTGAGGTCGATCCAGCGGCCAGTGTCCGGGTCGACCCGAAATCCGATTAGCTTGACGGGAATGTGGCCCTGATCGTGGTACATGGCGACCACCGCATCGAATTCGCCGGCGATCGCCTTGACGAAGACCGTGTCGCCCGAGACCGGCCCGCGCACGTCGTGGCCGGCTTTCCGGAAGGTCTCGATCACCGGGAGGCTAACGTCGGTGTCTTCGCCTCCGTGCGGGTTGAGCGCGGCGACGGCGATCCGCGGCGCATCGACATCGAGCGCCACGAGCGCGTCCATTGTCAGATTCAGAACCCGCGTCAGGCGTTCGGTCGTCAGGCTGGCGGGCACGTTGGAGAGCGCCGTGTGCGTGGTGACATGCGAGACCCTGAGCCGCTCGTGAACCAGCATCATGCAGGTCTCGTAGCCGCCGGAGAGCTTTCCAAAAGCTCGGTGTGGCCGGTATTGGGATATCCGGCAAGGTGCAGAGCTTCTTCCGAGATTGGCCCGGTTACAAGGCCCGCGAACGGCGGCGCCGCGTCCAGTGCCCCCGTCAAATCGTCCGCCAGCAAAACCACGCTATTCGGCACGAATCGTCCTCCGTCGACGCTTTCGCCCACAGTGATGCATTTTGAATGATTTTGGAAGAGTAGCGCCGGTCCGGCGTCGCGCGCCAGGTCTGATCGGCGGTTGTCGCTGTGCCGCGTACCGACCTTCCGCGGACCCGGCGACGCACCTTGCGCATATTCCCGATCATTTACATGAGCGCACTCTTTCAGTCGGGCAAGGTCGGCCGGAAGGCCCGCGCGAAGAGATCTGGAGCAGTCTACCGGGAGTGATTTCCCTATGGCGGACCGCGACTTTTCCAGTTCGCTGCAATCAAACGAATTTTTTTGAATCCGGATCAGAGGATTGTCCTTGATTTGGCGGATTTCGCGAATATTTGCCGCGCAAGCCGCAATTTTTCCGTGGCCGCGCTGTCCGCCGACCTTCCTGGCCGTGGATTCCGGGTGTGGTGGAGTGCTCCTGCAAAGCTTCAAGAAAGCCCCTGGAGGGCGTGAAGGAGGACTCCGATGGAAAGCCTGCAACCTGCGACCTCGATTGCCAACTTCTGCGACGGAAGCGAATCCGTCACGGCGGCAATGGACGGCCTGACGAAAGCGGGCGTCGCCCTGGTCGAGAGCGCTGCCGAAATCGGTCTGGCGGGGAATGTCGCGGCCCTGTACCGAAGCGACCCGCTGGAAGCCGAAGGCGCGCTCCGCGACATGGTCTTCGATATGACGCGCACGATCCTGCGCGACGCCTTCGAGCTGCTTGACGACCATGGAGCGTCCCTGAAACTCGACGGACGGAACTGCCGGAAGGCTGGGGTCACGGCCGGCCGTGCGATGACGATGTTCGGATCGGTCGACTTCCTCCGGTCGCGGTACCGTCCCTCGGGCCAAGGCGCGGCGCTGGTTACCGCACGTCGGAGGAGGCGTTCCTGAAGGCGCGGCCTCCATGACGGAAACCGTCCCGGATCGTCCTTCAGGGGACCGCTCCGAGGGGGAAAGTGACGTGATCGGCCCGCCGACCTCGTTCGGGCTGCGCCCTCGCTACGTAAATGGCCGGCGTTGCACTTCGGACTGGAAGCGGGGTTTCATTTTCTCGCAAAATGTGTCAAGCTTTCGGCAAGGTAATCAGCGAAGATTAGGGAGGAGATAATGAAAACCACTGTTCGCACAAGAAGCCTGGGCCTGGCGGCCGTCGCCGCCGGCGCAATTTTCGCGGCCGACATCGCGGCTGCGCAGGAATTCACGATCGGCGTCAGCTGGCGCCACTTCCAGGAAGAGCGCTGGAAGATCGACGAAGCAGGTATCCTGAGCGTCCTGGAGGCCGGCGGACACACCTATGTCAGTGCAGACGCGCAGGCCGATCCGGTCAAGCAAGTTACCGACATCGAAAGCCTGATCGCATCGGGGGTCGACGCTCTGATCGTCCTCGCACAGGATTCGCAGGCCGTTCTTCCGGCGCTTGAGCGCGCCCATGAGGAAGGCATTCCGGTAGTTGCATACGACGCCCCGATTGACGACCCGCGCGCCCTTTTCGTCAGCTTCGACAACGTTGCGGTCGGCCGTCTGATGGCCGAAGCCATGCTTGAGGAAATGCCGACCGGTAACTGGGCCCTGATTGAGGGTGACTCGGCGCATTCGATTGTGCAGGTCTTCCGCGAAGGGCAGATGCAGGCGCTTCAGCCGAAGATCGACGCCGGTGAAATCACGATCATCGCGCAGCAGAATATCGAGAATTGGCGTCCCGATGCCGCTCAGGCCGCTGTCGATCAGATCCTAACTGCGAACGCGAACGATGTGGACGCGGTCCTGGCCATGAACGACGGCATGTCGGGCGGCGCGGCGGCGGCGCTTGAGGCGCAGGGCCTGGACGACGTTGCCTTGTCCGGACAGGATGGCGAAACGGCGGCTCTGAACCGCATCGCCAAGGGTCAGCAGACCGTGACGATCTGGAAAAACGCCACCGATCTTGGCCAGGCGGCGGCCGAAGCCGCCGTCGCCATGGCGGGCGGCGCGGCACCAGGGGACGTGCCGGGCACCGTCACGGCCCAGACGATCAGCGGTGCCGATCAGCCGGCGATTCTTCTTGAGCCGATCGCAATCACGCGCGGCAACCTCGAGCGGGTCGTTGACGCGGGCTGGATCAGCCGGGAGGCTCTTTGCGATGGGGTCGACGATGGCGGGCCCGCACCGTGCAGCTAGGCTTCGCGAAGAACCGGTAATTTGACAACTGAGCAAAGCAAAGCGGCCTCGAAAGAGGCCGCTGCGCGTTCGAGCAAAGCCAGGCCGCTTGACATACGTCTGGTGGCCATGCTGTCGGTGCTGGGATGCATCTGGGCGGCCTTTGGAATCGCCACCGACGGCATCTTTCTGACGCCGCGCAACCTTTACAATCTGTCGCTTCAGGTGTCGGTCGTCGGCATCATGGCAGCCGGGATGGTCCTTGTGATCGTAGGCCGTCAGATCGATCTATCTGTCGGCTCGCAACTGGGGTTCATCGGCGTCGCCGGAGCCTTGATCCAGACGCAGGCCCTTCCCGTCGACGGCGCCAATACCTGGTGGTTGGCCATCGTCGCCATGCTTGTCATCGGCACCGCCATAGGGGCGTTGAACGGTTTCCTTGTGGCCTACGTGGGCATTCCGGCGTTCGTCGTGTCGCTGGGCGGGCTGATGTTTTTTCGCAATGCCGCCTACATGCTGAACGAGGGGCGCACGATCTCGCCGTTGAATGAGACGTTCCGGCTGTTCGGTGGCGGCCTGGACGGAAGCATCGGGGCGACTTGGTCGCTCATCCTTGGGCTGATCGCATGTCTTGTCGTGCTGTTCGCGTTGCTCCGCAATCGCAAGCGCCGAGCGTTCTTCGGCTTCGAAAACCCGCCGATGCGCGTAACCCTTTCGATAGCGCTGGCATGGTGGGTCGCCATCGCGGGCTTCGTCTGGGTAATGATTTCCTACGAACTGCCCCGAACCAAAGAGCCGGCAGGAATCGCCATCCCGGTTCTTTGCCTGATCGCCGTCGGCATCGGCATGAGCGCAATCGCACGCATGCACACATTCGGGCGCCACGTCTTTTCGTACGGCGGCAGCCCGGAGAGCACGTCACTGGCCGGGATCGACACGCGGCGGACGATCCTGATGCTTTTCGTGGTAATGGGCCTTCTGGCCGGTCTTGCCTCGGTCGTGGTCACGGCGCGCCTGAACGCGGGCGCAAGCGTGACCGGCACGATGATGGAGTTGAACGTCATCGCCGCAGCGGTCATCGGAGGCACATCGCTTTCGGGCGGGGTCGGCACGATCGTCGGCGGACTGATCGGGGCGCTTATCATGCAAAGTCTTGAAAGCGGGATGATTCTTCTTGGGGTTCCGACGCCGCTTCAGCGCATGATCCTGGCATCCATCCTGATCCTGGCCGTGTGGATCGACATGGTGTATCGCCGAAGGGTTCGCAGCAATGACTGACGCCCCACTTATCGAGCTGAAGGATATCCGGAAGTCCTTCGGCGGCGTCCGTGCTGTTGACGGGGTCAGCCTGACACTGCGACGGGGCGAGGTCCTGGGGCTTCTGGGCCACAATGGGGCCGGGAAATCGACCCTGATCAAGATGCTTTCAGGCGTCTTTCCAGCCGACAGCGGCGAGTTCTACGTGAGGGGCGTGAAATCGGATATCCGGTCGACCTGGGATGCCAAGGCGCTTGGGATTGAGACGATCTATCAGACGCTTGCGCTATCCGAGAACCTCGACTCGGTCGCCAATCTGTTTCTCGGTCGCGAGATGACGTCGTTCGCCGGTTTCATGGACGAGGTCGCGATGGAACGGGCAGCGCGGGACGTGCTTGATCGGATGAAGCTTCGTCTGCCGGGATTGCACAAGCTGGTCTCGAATCTGTCGGGCGGTCAGCGGCAGGCCATCGCCATCGCGCGGGCCGTGCAATTCAATGCCGAGGTCCTGATCATGGACGAACCGACCGCTGCCCTTGGTCCCGAGGAAACGCAACGCGTCGGGGAAATTATTGTCGAACTGGCCTCGCAGGGGATCGGGATCGTTTTAATCAGTCACGACATCCACGATGTCTTCCGGCTAGCGCACCGGCTTCTGGTTATGCGCAACGGCCAGATGGTCGGAACTGTCCGGACCGAGGACGTGACGGAAGAGGATGCGCTTGCCATGATCATCGCTGGCACGCTTCCGGCGGCGATGGCGCGATGATCGACGGGCATGTCCATTTCTGGCGCCTGTCGCGGCGCGTGAACACGGCGCTTTCGCCCGACATGACGGCGATCTACCGCGACGTGGAGCCGGGCGAGCTGCTTCCGATCCTTCAGGAATCCGGTCTGCGCGCGGCGATTGCGGTCCAGGCGTCCGAGACGCTGGGCGAAAACCTGTATATGGCCGGGCTTGCCAGACAGCATGCTTGGATCGCCGGCGTTGTCGGCTGGGTCGACCCGGGCTCGCCATCGATCGGAGAAGAGCTTGCCGCCCTTTGCGTGCTTGGGGGCATCGTCGGCGTCCGTCCCGTGCGCGACGACAACCTCACGATCCGCTGGATGGTCGAGCCTGTACTCCAGACGGGCTGGTCGAAGATCGCGGCATCCGGTCTTGCCATCGATATCCTGGTTCAGGACTGGAATGAGCTCGACATCGTGCGCGCCATGATCGAGGCGTATCCGGATGCGCGCTTCGTGCTCGATCATTGCGGAAAGCCCGACATTCCGGGTGGCCACTTCGATGCCTGGGCCGCGCATATCGAGAGAATCGCCCGGCAAAGGAACGCGTTTTGCAAATTCTCGGGGCTGGCCGCCGGCGTGGACCCCGAGACCGTCAAGCCGTTCGCAGACCAAGTGATTCGATGCTTCGGACCCGACCGCCTGATCTGGTGTAGCGACTGGCCGCCCCTTGATCTCGTTTCGTCCTACGGAGGCTGGGTCGACCTGACCCGGGTTCTGACGCAGGGGCTGACCGACGAAGGCCGTGCCGCCATCTGGTACAGGACCGCGGAAAGGGTATACGGGGTGTCCCTGCCGCGCGACGCAGGAGAGCCGCCCGCATGATTGCCGCCCAGCGGCGCGCATTGATCCTGAACTACCTCCGAACGCATGGAAGTGGCTCCATCGTCGATATCGCCGTGGCGCTGAGCACATCGCAATCGAGTGCGCGCCGCGATCTGGATTATCTGGCCGCTATTGGGTCCATCACTCGAAGCCGGGGCGGTGCGATCATCGGGACCAATCCGCTGACGACCTTCGAGCCGCAGCGCCGGATCGGGGCAATGGCATTGACATAGTAGATTCTCGCGCGGGGTAAGCGTTCGGTCCGGCGGTGACGATCCGTGTTTTCCGACTGCCGCCGATGTCCTGGACGCTGCCGTGAACGGTTGCCCGGAGCGCGCGCCGCGCGGACTGCGCAATCGTGCCGGGGCTCCCTAAATACCGTGAACGCGGGAACCGCCAACTGCTTCATTTAATGTGGTTGCTCATATCGGCCCGGAGCCGCTCGCGCTCGCAAAGGAATTTTCAGTCGACCGGACCGGGAGCCGACGCCTCCGGCAGCTGCCCGTCGTCGGCGACGCGCGGAACGGGCGGCGTCCCGATATCCTCGATGCGAATCTCCATGCGCAGAGCAATAGCACGCCGGATTCCAGGTTACCAGTACCAATTTCCCAGTGACCGAAATGGTGCCGCGACGGACTGTCGCTACCGCTCGACCGAACGGTTACGCCCGCACAGCGGTATCCGCTATGCGGGCAATCGCGCCAACATGCGCCGGACATGATCCTGGCCACCGAAGAAGACCGCAAGAATTCGGACATTGCCTTGCTCTTCAACGACATCAAACCAGACGATGGCTCGGCCCGGCGCGACATGGCGCAGGCCCGGCAAAATATCGTCATGTATGGATCCGCGACGGGGTGCCTTTGCCAGGGCTTCAATATCTTCACGGATCGACTGGATACGCTCGTCGGCGCAGTCAATCGCCGGGCCGACCGCCTCGCCAAATTCGACATAGATTTCGAAGAGAAATTCGAAGACAAACTCGAAATCACGCTCCGCATAGGCCGCGAAGGTGATCTTACTCGCCATGCACGCGGCGTTTTTTATCGGCTATCGTTGCAATCTTGCCCTTCATCGTCACGTTTGAGACAAATTCCCCCTCCCGGCGCGCGCCGATAATTTTACGGAGTGCCGCGACTTCAAGCTCCTCGCCTTCGGTCCGCAGGCGCAACAGTTCCAGCCCCTGCTGAAGCACAGCGCTGACACTCGGATACTGGCCCTGCTCGACAAGTGCGCGCGCAAATAGGTCCTGGCTGTCGGTCAGCGAGAAAGAATTTAACGGTCATGGGAATGCTCCTTTGCCGCAAATGGCACCACCCAGTAGCATTTTTGTCAAGGCAAACGACCATTAATCATCCTGATGCCGCGATATGGAAGCATCAACGGGCGCTGCATCGGACGATCTATGAGCAACCACATTAAATGAAGCAATTGGCGGTTCCCTCGTTCACGGTTTTAAGGGAACCCCGGCACGATTGCGCAGTCCGCGCGGCGCGCGCTCCGGACAGCCGTTCACGGCAGCGTCGCGAAAATTCGGCATTCTTGCGAAGCCGTCAAAGACCCAGAATCCATCCGGCCGCAATCGTTGCGAACAAACCGAGAATGGCGGCCGCGATCCCGCATCCGACCGAGTATTGAGCGATATCGAACTTGTTTCCGCCCTTTTTTATGGCGAATACGGCGCCGGCAACGGCGCCGCATGCGAATCCTGCGATCACGAGCATGAATTTTCCCTACTGGCGTAGTCCGGCGCATGCCGAACAGCCTTGCCTCCATTATATGGCCTTTCAGCTGCAATTTAAATCCCGGCCATTCTCGATCCGAAGTCCCCTGACAACCTCGAATTTCGCCAGCCGCCGCTGCGCCGGGACCACATGCGCGCCCTGGCCCTGGCGACGGGAGCCTGAGCCTCCCTAAGGTAGACGCCCCGGCGGCGTTTACCCCCTGCACGGGATAATTTGCAGGCCTGTTCCTAAAACCGCCGTTCAAGGGACGTGCGGATTGTGCCTGGGCAGCGACGCAAGTCTCCCCCGGCTAGCGAAAAATGCCGCGGTGGCGGCCAACGGCAACGAGTGCGTCATCGTGGATTTCACAGAGCAGCCATTAGTCGTCCACCCCGTAGCACCAGAATCAGCCCAGTTTCGAACCGGTCAGCGGTTTTCCGAGTTGACGGGGGAGGTCAAGCACATCGAGGCGTTCGCGCGAAAACTTTCCGACCCGCGCGGCATCGGGACGGCCTAGACTCTTGATTTGTCAGGCCGCGGTCGGAGTGACGATCTTCGCCATCTGTCCATGCCGGGATACGAGGTCAGCGGATGGGACCCAGTCCACAGGCCAGAGGGCGCGCGCCGCCGTGCCCCGGTCGTAAATTTTGGGCTACGTCGTCATTGTCATCGAGAAACCGGCCGAACGGCGCGAGACGCTGCGCAGAGCCTGGGCGCTTGCAGAGCAGGTGCTCGCTGTCAGCACCCGGCTGTCCATCGAATCTAAGTCGCTGCGGGAGAGCACAGATCACGCGGATGGGCATATCACGAGCCGCGGGACATTTCAGAAATTCTTCGAGCAGCAGGAACTGCGGCGGCGGATCGATTCCACACCGGGCGCCGCACCTGCGGTGCTGGTCAAAATTCAAGTCTTTGATGTTACATTGTTTTCTGTTCGTCAATCGGCGACTTCGGGCAAGGATTTGCCAGTCCTTTGTTCCCTGCTGCAACTGTACAGGAGAACCGTACGGTGCCTGCTGAAACCCTCACCGAGGCCAGAATCAGGGCGCTCAGATCCCGTATGTCCGCCCGCGACGTCCGCGACGCCAAGCTGAAAGGCTTCGGTGTCCGTGTGCTGCCGTCGGGAGGCGGGCGCTACTTCATCCACTGCCAACACAACGGGAGGCGCATCTGGAAGATCGTCGGTGATGCAGACGACCTGAGCGTAAGCGAGGCATGTTCGCGCGCGACCCCGATGCTGGCCGCGATCAGGCAGGACACACCCGTGCCGACGCAGCCCGAGGAGACGGTCTTCGAGGCCGTTTCCGAAGCGGCATTCCGCAGGCATGAACGGATCTGGAAGCCACGCACGATCGAGGTGAACCGCGGATATCTCCGCAAACAGGTACTCCCCCGTTTCTCGGGGTGCCAGATTGCGGAAATCACCCGACAGGACGTCGTGCACTGGTTCGCCTCGTTGCGCGCGACCCCGGTCGCGCGGACAGGTCCATGCCGGTCCTTTCGGTCATCGTGCGCGAGGCGGAGCGAATGGGTTTCCGGGAGGAGGGGTCCAACCCCTGCCTCGGCATCCGCCGCTACCGAAGGCAGGGCAGGGAGCGCTTCCTCAGCGATGCGGAAATCCGATCCCTGGCAGTTTGCCTCAAGGCCCATGAAGGCGACGAGCCGCTGGCCGTCGCTCCCGGAAGTCGGAAATCCTCACCCTGCGCTGGTCGGACTTTCGCGAGGGCGCGCTGTTCCTTCGTGACAGCAAGACCGGCCCGAGAAAGGTGCACCTCAATTTGCAAGCACGGGCGGTTCTCGACCGGCAGCCGCGCGGAACTGGCCCATGGGTCTTTCCTTCCCCGCTCGGCCCTGATCGTCACCGTTGCGGTGAACTTGGCATCTGACCCAGGGTCCGCCGGGAGGCTGGCATCGAGGACGTTCGCCTTCATGACTTGCGCCATAATTTCGCCAGTTACGCGGTCATGCAGGGAATTCCGGTCCCGGTGGTCTCCCGCCTCCTCGGTCACTCCAGCGTAAGGATGACCCTTCGTTACGTTCACCTAGGCGACCGCGAGGTCCGCGCGGCGGCGGAGAGGATCGGTGAGGCCATGGCGAAGCTGATGGATAGCACGGACGCCTGACGCGGTCACTGGAACGCGGGCGTTCGGCCAGACGTCCGACAGCCGCCGCGCTTGGTCCCAGCGAAACGCAGGTCGCTCACATTCCCGCGGTTTGTTGGCAAGACTATCCAGCCGAACGAGCCGCACGGAACGCAAAAATCTCGGCACGTTGCATGTAAGCCGCAGTTAGCTCCGTGGCACTACTCATGGCTGCCTTCTTCCCGGGGCGTCCGGTCCGGTTGTCGCATCACTTCCGCGATCAAAGCCGCCAGCGACGAGGCAGCCAGCAAACCCACTGCAATCACCTGAATCCGGGACGCAGGCGGCAGACGCCCATCACGAAACGTCGTAACCTCAGAGGTCCTTACTTCGAGGGCAGAAGCCGACAACTCTCGTGAACCCATTTTTCCGGATTTCGCCGGCGACTCTGATGCCGGCCTCCTTGTTCACATGCTTCATCGAAAATGTTCGACGACCTCGGCGTCCGCTACGGGGCTCATGTAATCTTCCCCGCCCACTGTGCGCCTGGATTGTCGGCAAAATCCCCAAACGAATTTGTTTGTCAGGCAGAAGTGGTTTACAAGGAGTCATGATTGCCTCCCGACGTCAGGACGTCTGAAAATTGCCGTGTTAGACCAACGACCAAACCTGACTTGTTGACAATTTGGCCGCACGATACACAGTTTCGCAACATATACGGAGGCATACGGAGGCAAACCATGGTGTTTAGCATTGAGCCAGAGATTTCTGGCTGTTCAGTGGTGATTCTGGGCGCCTTCAATCCTGCGATCTTTCACCCCTCTTGGCTCCACGCCGTTGGCATTGAAAGCGACATATCCGAGGCGATCACCCACGTCGACGTCGTACATCGCGACATTCCGCGTGGACTCTCGGAATTACAGTGTCACGCTTGATCGCTTTGCGCTGGAGACCAGTACGGCGCCGTGGATCGCAATCGCGGATATCACTAGACAGCTCTTTGGAGAACTTCTTGTTCATACTCCTGTGCGTGGCTTCGGCATCAATAGGACAGTGCACTTCAATGTGGCAAGCGTCGAAGTTAGAAACAAGATTGGACGTAAGTTGGCTCCGGTTGGACCGTGGGGTGATTTCGGCGCAGAATTGGATCCTGCGATCCAACTTTGAACGGTGGTCTTCAAAGCCTGACAATGCGTCGAAGAAAGCAGTTGGATGCGGCTTTCCTTGACACAAATGCGAAAGTCGAACCATCTGCCATTCTAACGGGTAACACAGGTGTATTTATGGAAGTGAACCATCACCACGGACTATTGGACTATGACAACAGCGAAGGTGCGGGGCCGGCTGTTGAGATTTTGATGAATTCGTTCGAACAACTTATTGCTGAGTCTGAGTCAATCATCGATAAAATTATGGAACTTTCTTGACATGACGCTTCATTCTTTGACCAACCAAGACATCTTTGACAGTAGGTACGAAGAGACCGTTTACTCAGGAGAAAAGGTTGCTGATCTGGACGCTAAGGTAAACTACGATGATTACAAGCGCCGATCGCGAGAGTTCAATAAGGGCGAGAGACTGAAGACTGCCAGCCATGATCCTGATAGCGCGTTCAAATCTGCGAGCAATTCAAATTGCAAGACTGAAACGATCAATGAGTTGGTTGCGCCTATGCAACTTCGGGCGGTTCAGAAGATCTCCTCAAGATCGGGAGTGCGATCTTTGACTCCGCTGATGGAGTGGGAGGGGAGTGTTGAGGCCATAGAGAGTGATGAGTTCGTTGCGCGGCTTCTCAATGTCACCACGGGCGAACTCCTGCCAACGGAGGAAGCATCGTTCCCCCTTTCCGAACTGAATGACATTCAGCGTGACAACCTGGAAGTAGGCGCTATCTTCAGGTGGGTGATAGGTCTGCAAAGACTTCCGAATGGAAATAAGCAGAGAGTGTCCGAGTTGTTCTTTCGGAGGCTTCCTGCGCATTCTGAAAGAGAGATTAACGCGGCCGTAGCAAGTATAGGAATGCAGTTGGATGCCCTGGATTGGGATGACGCCCCCTCAAGATGATGAGGTCGAGATCAGCGTCTTCGGTCCGGGCTACGGTGAGTCAATACTCATACACGCTGGGTCGGGCCGGTGGATAGTGATCGACTCTTGTCTGGCGGATGATCGACGGACGCCAGCACCGCTAAAGTACATGTCGGATATTGGCCTTGACGCCTCCACTGATGTTTGTGCAGTCGTTGCGACGCACTGGCATGACGATCACATCAAGGGCCTGAGCGCGATTCTACGCGCGTGCGTAAAGGCAGACTATTGGTACTCCGCAGCACTAACGAAAGGCGAGTTTCTTGCATTTCTCGCGGTACATGACAACCAACCAACGACGCTGGATCGGGGCGGGACGGAGATGCTGAAATGCCTCGAGCTGATGGAGGAACCTGGCAGAAAGATCAAGCGGCTATTGGAGGATACACTCGTCGCCGATTGGCCGGCCTCGAGGCTTGCCCACGGTCACGCAACTCGCCTTTTGGCCCTTTCACCATCCAGCAAGCAGTTTGACCAGTTTCTTCGAATGATAGGCGCCGAGCTATACGAGCTTCCCCTGAAAGCAAAAACAAGGCTGACAGCCGGGAGAAACGACCTTTCGATAGCTTCAGTGCTTGAAGTTGGTGCCTTGTCCGTATTGCTCGGCGCAGATCTTGAGCATTGCCAGGATCCGGACCTAGGTTGGGCAGCAGTGATCCACAACCGTAGTGGAAAGGGACCGAAGTCGGCAGCTATCAAAGTCCCGCATCACGGTTCAGCAGGCGCTCATCATGACCAGGTTTGGTCTGAACTGTTGGCCGAGGATGTTGTCTCAGTAGTTACTCCGTGGAGCTTGGCGGGGAAAAAACTGCCTACGGAAACGGACAAAGTGCGAATTTCAAGCCTTTCGAAAGCAGCATATATTACGGCTGAGAAGCCGCAAACCTTGAAGAAGCGCTACCCTCGGGCGGTAACCAAACACATCCGTAGATCGAGGGTTGAGATTACGAGTTCGGTTTATCGTTGTGGTCACGTTCGAATTCGCTTTCCAGAAGCCGATTTGGGCAAGCAGGTAATCGAACTCTTCAACGGTGCGGCACAATACTGAACCATATCGCACTTGCGGTGGCCACAACTGTGCCCGCCGGCAGGGTGGTTGCGGGTGCGCTCTCGGGGCAGATGCGGGCCTGCTCCGGGCCGGGGTCTTGATCGTTCGCGCTGGCCGTTCCGATTCCAACGATGCTGCACACGGACGAGGCCGGGCCTCCCAGGTTCGCTGGTGATCCATCCCGTGGCTTTGCGACGTTCTCCGACCCCGGTCGGTCCGGTCCGCCTCGCCAGTGGCGGCGGTCCCGGTGCTGCCCCGCTGATACGAACACGAAGGCACCGGCGTTGTTTATCTCGAGGCTCAGTAGGTCGCTTCGCCACCCGCTGTGTACGCTTCACGACGCACATTGCCGTACGCCATGCAACACGCGCTTCCGGCTGGCAGGCTGCGCCTTTGCCGGGCGGGAGTCGAACCCGCTGGATCACGATGAAAGGTTTCAAGTCATCCTGTCCTCCTTTCCAGGGCTTGGCCTGGCGCAACGCATCTCAAACTTGTTGCAAAGCGATGCGAGGAAGTATTCCTACAGCAGCGCGACTTTATGGGCTGGATGGTCGGAAACTCACATTCGGCCCAATCAACCATTTTTGGCTACATCCCGTCTTCGTTGAACCTTGCCGTATTTATACACGTGAACTATAATGCCCTGCCGAAACGTCCGGGGCACAGGTCTCGCGGTTGGAAGGATTCGATGGAACTGTCGCGACCAATACTGCGCCTTGCCCTCGCGCAAATGAATTCTTCGAACCGGCATTCGCCGAATATCGAGACCGTCGCAGCCGCTGCCGCCAGAGCCGCAGGCGACGATGCCGATGTACTGGCGCTTCCCGAAGCATCCGGCCTGATGAACAGGAATCGGGATGAATCCCGCAGAATCGTGGCGACTGAAGACAAGGATGAATTCATTGCGGCGTGCCGCGAATTCGCATCGACATACCGGCTTTGGATTCATATCGGCTCAACGCCGGTTTCCGCAGGCGAAGGGAAATACCGAAATCGCACCGTTCTGATTGACGACCGGGGACGCACTCGCGCCCGCTACGACAAGATTCATCTATTCGACGTTTTTTTGCCCGACCGCCCGCCAACGGGAGAATCGAAACGCTACGATCCCGGCGAGGAAGCAGTTCTGGTCGACACGCCCTGGGGGCCTTGGGGACTATCGATTTGCTACGACATTCGCTTCCCGCACTTGTACAGGGGCTATGCCGCGAATGGCGCGACTATCTTGTTCGCTCCTTCGGCTTTCACGGTTCCGACTGGACGCGCTCACTGGGAAGTTCTATTACGGGCGAGGGCGATCGAAAACGGAGCCTGGATCGTAGCGCCGGCGCAAGTCGGCAAGCACGACGACGGCAGAATTACTTACGGCCATTCCATGATCGTAGACCCTTGGGGCCATGTTGTCGTTGACCTCGGAGGGGTGGCGCCCGATCAGGCTATCGCAGTCCTGGATCTCAAGGAGGCGGCGGCGGCGCGGAAACAGATCCCGTCGCTGAAAAACGAACGCTCGTACAGTTTCCGCAGAGAGGATGCCCGAAATCCTCTTCGATCAGTCAGCATTGCTAAAATGGAGGACGAAAATGCTTAAATTAGTAAGAATTGCGCTTGGCGCGATATTCCTCGCCGCGGCATCGTTCGCGCATGCGGACGAACGCCCGGCAATAAAAGTCGCAGTCGACAATCTTTGGCCGACCATGGATCCCGTCATAGGGATTTCGACGACCGGAGCGCGGGTTCATTCCAATCTTTTCGATACGCTCGTTCGGCGCAATCGCTGGGAAGATCCGGAAGGCACCACGCTCGTTCCCTGGCTAGCCGAATCCTGGGAAAGAAAGTCGCCGAACGTGTGGGTCATCCACCTGCGTGACGGCGTGCCGTTCCACGACGGCCACGTGATGGATGCGGACGATGTCGCCTTTTCCATGTCGGAAGAGCGGCTGTGGGGCGAGAAGCCGCTGGCGCCCAGAGGAACGCGCTACGCCCGCGGCATCGTTCGAGTCGAAGCGACCGGACCGCTTACCGTCGAAATCGAAACTTCGACGCCCGATCCGAATTTCATCTTCCGCCTTGTTACTCCTCTCGGATTCGTTCTTCCGAAGCACTACTACGAGGAAGTCGGAACGGAAGCGTTCGGCCAAATGCCCATGGGCACGGGTCCGTACAAGCTGGTTTCCTTCGACCCGTCCGTCTCTGTAGAAGCCGTGGCCAACGACGACTACTGGGGCGGATCGGTCCCCGCCAAGTCGCTGACATTCCAGATCGTTCCCGAATATTCCACCCGTTTCGCAGGGCTGGTCGCGGGCGAATTCGATGTCATCGTCAGCGTGCCCGCCGACCAGGCCGAACAGGTTCGCAATACGAGCGGCGTAAAGCTTATGGAGAAGTCGATCGAGAACTACCCGATGTTTGCTTTCAACACGCTGAGCACCGAGCTTCTTCCCGACAATCCGCTAGTCGACGCCAATCTTCGAAAGGCGATGGTCACCGCAATCGACCGGGACGGAATCGTCGAAGCGCTGTGGGGAGACAAGACTTTCGTTCCGGCTCCGTTCAACTTTCCGGAATACGGCCAGTACTTCGATCCCGACCGGAAGGCTCGCTTTACCTACGACCCGGAAAGGTCGAAGGAATTGCTGGCCGAAACCGGCTACGACGGCAGGCCGCTCGTCTGGCACATTACGCGCGGATTCTACCCGAACTACGAGATCGCGGCGGAGTTCATGGTCGAGCAGTGGCGCGAGGTCGGCATTAATGTCGAGATCAAGATCGTCGACAATTTCTCCCTCGCCTACAAGCGCCCGTTCCACATGCTGAACATGTCCATGTCGAGCGAGTTTTCGGGCGACCCCTACCGCCCGCTTTGGATGGACTGGGGGCCGCTTTCAAGCCGCACCCGGGCCAGTCACAAGACATGGGCGCCGACGGATAGATTCCTCGAACTGGGAATGAAATTCGAATCCGCTCAGGAATTCGACGCCAGAAATTCAGCATATCTGGAACTTGTCGAAGAATGGGAGAATGTAACGCCGGGCATGTATCTATGGCGAAACGTAGTTAGCTACGCCGCCCGCGAAGATCTGGATTGGGACCCCGGCAATTCGGCGGTGACGATTTTCGACGACTTGTATCTTGGTTCGTCCTGATGCCGCGCGGCGGGAGGGCTGATGGCCGACGCGCCCGCCGTTCTTTCCATACGAAATCTCTCGGTCGCCTTGCCGGAAGGCGGCGACCGGGACTACGCGGTGCAAGGCATTGCGCTTGATGTAAAGCCGGGCGAAACCGTCTGCCTTGTCGGAGAAAGCGGCTCGGGCAAGACCGTTGTCGCCCATTCGGTCATCGGCATGCTGCCGAAGGCGCTGCCCGTCGTGGACGGAAAGCTGCGATTCGAGGGACGGGAGCTGCCGCCCCAGCGCAGCAAAGCCTACGACTCGCTGCGAGGCCTGAAGATATCGCTGATATTCCAGGATGCCGTAGCAAGTCTCGACCCGGTTCAGCGAACGGGGCGCCAGCTCGAAGAAATTCTGGCGGTTCACGGCGTCGCCCGGCGCGCCCGGTTCAAGCGCGCGCTCGAAATGCTGGAAGCCGTCGGGCTTCCGGACCCGGCTCGAATTTATCGCTCCTATCCCCACCAGCTGTCCGGCGGCCAGGCGCAGCGGGTCGTTATCGCGGGCGCGCTGCTGCTCAGCCCGAAACTGCTTATCGCCGACGAGCCCACAACGGCGCTGGACGTTACCACCCAGGCCGAAATCCTCGGGCTGCTGGCGAGGCTGAAAAAAGAACGGGGCGCTTCCGTGCTCTTCATTACTCACGATTTCGGAATCGTCGCGGAGATCGCCGACCGGATCGCCGTCATGAAGGACGGTGAAATCGTAGAATTCGGAGCGGCGAATACCGTTCTGGACGCGCCCGAGCATCCTTATACCCGGCGGCTTCTGGCGGCGGCCCGCAAGAGCGCCGCGGTTCGCGAATCGCGATCGTCGCAGCCGGTGCTGGAAGTCGACGACCTGCATCTCACCTACAGAACCGGAGGGCTGCTTTCCAGAAAAAGCGTACATGCGGTCAAGGGAGTTTCGCTTAGGCTCGAGGCGGGGCGCACGCTGGCGGTTGTCGGCGAAAGCGGATCGGGAAAATCGTCGATGGCCCGGTGCATATTGAGGCTCGAGGCCGCCGACTCGGGAGCGATTCGCTTTCGGGGCGAGGACATTACATCCCTGACAGGGACGAGATTGCGCGCGCTGCGCAAGAAAATCCAGTTTGTGCAGCAAGATCCATACAGTTCGATAAACCCTCGGCAGAGAATTCTTTCGGCGATCGCGGAAGGGCCGATCATCCACGACGCGCCAAGACGCGAAGCCGAAGCCAAAGCCGCCGATCTTCTGGAAACCACGGGACTCTCCGCCGTCGCCGGCCGGCGCTACCCGCACGAGTTCTCCGGCGGCCAGCTACAGCGGATCTGCATAGCCAGGGCGCTTGCGCTCGAACCGGAGCTGCTCATAGCCGATGAAGCGGTTTCGGCTCTCGACGTGTCCATCCAGGCTCAAATCCTCGACCTGTTCCGTTCATTGCAGTCCAAGTTCGGATTCGCCATGGTATTCATCACGCACGATTTACGGGTCGCGAGATCGATTAGCGACGACATCCTGGTCATGAAGGACGGCGAAGTCGTAGAGAGCGGGCTTGCCGCCCGAGTATTCGACGCTCCGGCGCATCCCTACACGAAGGCTCTGCTGTCGGCGGCGCCCGACATCGCCTCGCGGCGAACGGCCGAAGCCGCATGACCGCCTATATTCTGGCGAAGCTGTTCCGAGCGGCTGCGACGCTTTTGATCGCTGTTTCGATGGTGTTTGTATTTATCCGGTTTTCCGGAGATCCTGCGGCGGCGCTCGCGCCGCCGGACGCTCCGCAGGAGGTCATCGACCAGTACGCGGAGGCGATGGGCCTGAACAAGCCTCTATGGCAGCAGTACGCAAGCTACCTCGCCGGGCTTGCGCGGGGCGAGTTCGGATATTCGATCCACACGGGACGGCCGGCGCTGGAACTGTTCCTTGAACGGCTGCCGTCCACTCTGAGGCTGGGAAGCGCGGCTTTGCTTATCGCCCTTGCGGCCGGCATACCTCTCGGCAGTTTCGCCGCCATAAACCGCGGAACGAGGATCGACCGCTTCGCCATGGCCTTTTCCGTATTCGCTTTCGCGATGCCGAACTTTCTATTCGGCCTGTGCGTAATTCTCGGCGGCGCGCTGATATTCCAAGTCTACTTCGGCGGCACCGACGCCAGCGTCCTGCCCGCGGCCCTGACCCTCGGCCTAGCCGCGATGGGAAGCTTCGCCCGCTTTGCGCGCTCGTCACTGCTTGAAACGATAAACGCCCCGTTCATGCGGGCGGCGGAGGCCCGGGGCGTGCCCTACATGCGGCGGCTCGCGTTCCACGCCGCGCCGAACGCGGCCATACCGCTCGTTACGCTCATCGGGCTGTCGCTGGGAGCTCTCATTGCCGGGTCGGTCGTTACGGAGCAGGTGTTCGGCTGGCCGGGAGTCGGCCAGCTGCTCGTCCGCTCCGTCGCCACGCGAGATATCGCCACGGTCCAGTTCATCGTTCTCGCCGTCGCCTGCACGATGGTATTGGTGAACCTGCTCGTGGATCTGCTCTATCTGGTTATCGACCCGCGCATACGGTCCCGCTGAAATGGAATCTTCCAGGCCCCGCATCGGTCCGCCGGCCATTCCCTGGTCGATCAGGCTATCCGTCTGTTTTATCTGCCTGTTCGTTCTCTTCGCTCTGTTCGGCGAATTCCTATCGCCCTACGGCTTCCGCGAAACTTCGATGTTCGACAGGCTGCTTCCTCCCGGCTCGCCCGGATACGTCCTCGGCACCGATGCGCGCGGTCGGGACGTTCTGGTTCGCCTGGCGGTCGGGGCTCAAATTACATTGATCGTCGCGATCGCGGGGACATTGATCGGAGCCGTAATCGGTTCGCTCCTAGGAATTGTCGCGGCGGCGCGGCGCGGCGCGGTTGAACATGTCATAGTCGCCGCGATCGACGTTCAAGCCTCGCTGCCGATAATCGTCGTAGCCCTTTTCGTACTTGCCATGTTCGACAATAGCTTTACCTTGTTTTTGCTGCTGGTGGGATTAACCGGCTGGGAGGTCTACGCCCGGCTGATGAGGGGAGCCACGCTTTCCGTGAAGGAACGCGGCTATGTAACCGCCGTTCGAGCGCTTGGCGCATCTCCGGCCCGGATTTACCTTCGGCACATTCTGCCGAATATCTTCAATGTCGCGCTGGTTCAATTCACGATCAACCTGCCGCTTACCGTATTGCTGGAAACCGCATTGAGCTTTCTCGGACTCGGCGTGCAGCCGCCTTTGACGAGCCTTGGCCAGATCATGAGCGAAGGTCGCGACAGGCTGCTGACCGCGTGGTGGCTGACCTTGTTTCCCGGGGCTGTAATTTTCTTCCTCGCGCTATCCGTGAGCCTGTGCGGCGACTGGATAAGGGACAGGCTGGACCCGACCCTTCGTTCGGAGACGTGAGAGCGGCGGCCGCGCCGCCTCGATCATGCCCGGAAGGAAATTCGGGCGAGCTCGCGCGATGCGGGAATGCGCTCCGAACAACCCGATTCAACGTCCTGGAGAATTTCGGGATCAATTCGAAGGAGTGAGAAGCGCTTCGGGGACTGAAAGAACTCGGCCTTTGCAAGTTTTGGCGATCGAGCGCCGGGCCGGCAGCCTGAACGGCGCGCTGTTTTGAAATTATCTGTCGAAGCCGGATGCTCGCTTCGAGCAATATCGGCTAGTGAAGCGCCGCAGGCCGCCGACTCGGCCGGAAGAATTCATCGAACCTCGCGCCTGGACGTCCAACGAGCCTGAATTTGATCGCAGACTATCGCCTTCCGCTGTTGAACTTCCATGTTATTTGCGCTTTTTCATTCAATCTCCACGAATCTCGGCATCGGCCTTTGTCGCAGGGACAAGTAATTGAAGCATCCAATCAAGAATCGCGAGGCTGATGACGCGAGCCCAGAAAGCCATTGGATCGATAATGAGGAAGCGATTCTTCTTTCGCCCTATGGCCGAAGCGAGATTATTGCGAAATTCCTGTATCCGGGAGCATGGGCCGCGCTGATTCTTATCGCCGGAGTCCTGCGATTCTGGGACCTCGGCGCGCGAACAATGCACGACGGCGAGGCCAAATTCGCCAAAATCGCATGGGATGCTCTAGAGGGAGGGAGCATTGCGTTCGATGCGAGCGTTCACGGTCTCTTGCAATTGCCAGCCGCGGCTGCATTGTTTTTCCTGCTTGGCGACAGCGAGACTACGGCTAGGCTCATAAGCGCTGCCGCGGGAACGGCGATGGTTGCCATGCCGTATCTTTTGCGTTCGCGCCTTGGAGAAACGGGAGCATACTTCACCGCGGCGATGCTGGCGGTATCGCCTAGCCTGCTGTATTTCAGCCGCTTTGCCGGGAGCGATATCCTAGTCGCCGCCTTCTCCCTGGGAATCGCCATCGCCGTCTGGCGACACTTCGAGAACTTCGAAAAAACTGCCGCAGGGGAACGCGGAATTGCCTCAAGCTTTAGGGAAGCCAACCTATACGCGGTCTCGGCCATGCTCGCCCTTGCAATCGCCTCGAAGGAAACGGCCCTGGTTTTTCCGCTCGTTCTCGGCGCCTATCTTGCGCTGACGGCCGTTTGCCAAATCCTATCCGCGGCGCGGGAACGAATGAATTCCGAGTCGGAATTGAATGGCGGCGGTTCGAGCATTTACCGATTTCTCGCTGCCGGCCTGAAGTTTCGCGAAGTCTCCAAAGAAGTGTCCATGCTGGCATTTCTCGCAACTACAACCGTGTCGCTGGCGGCGGCGTCGTTCGGAATATTGCAAGTCGCCCAAATGGATTTCGGCGCGGAACCCGCTCTTTCCGGAGCCGGGGCCGGCGGCCCGCTACCGGGCGTAGGAGCGGCGGTCGCGGCAGCCTGCGTTTTCGTTCTCGCGGTCGGATACGGCTTGAGATGGAACTGGAAGGCATGGCTGATTTCCGCCGCCATCCTCTACATTCTGTATTTTATTCTTGTTCCGGGGCTCCTCGGTTTTCTGGGAGGATTCCATTCCGGCATCTTGACTCTGATAGGCTATTGGCTCGACCCGCAGGGCGCGCCCGGAGGAGAGCAGCCCTGGTTTTACTTCATACTGCTCTCGCTCGCCTACGAATATCTCCCTTTCTGCCTAAGCATCGCCGCTACCGTATATTACATAAGGCGGCCGGACGCTTTTGCCTTGTTCCTTGCATTTTGGTCCTGGGCGGCGATTCTTGCATTTTCGCTTTCGGCGGAGAAGTTTCCTTGGCTAACGGTCTATATCGCTCTGCCCTTGATCCTGCTGTCCGGCAAATTTCTAAACGACGTTGTCGAGCGCTGCGGATTTCGGCACCCTGCAACCATCGCGTTAATGATGATCTGCGCGCTGCTGTTCGCTTTAACCGCCAGAACCGCGCATCAAGCCAGCTTCAAGTTCGGCGACATTCCCGTCGAGATGCTCGTGCAGAAGCAGAGCGGCCTAGGGCTTCAGGCCCTGGCGAAAGCCACGCGCAAAACGGACGGCCTGTTCGTTGCCGTCGACGGAACGGATGGATTCCATTGGCCCTGGTCCTGGTATCTGCGCGGCATGAGCGACGCTCTCTTCGTATATTGCGGAGCCGGGAAAGACCTGCTGCCGACCAACGTGGACGTAGTATTCGTAAACGAGAATGTCGCGATTGAAACGAGCGAGGCAGGATTCGGCAAGTCTTACGAGCAGGAATTGGTATTGCCGCACCGTTCATGGTTCCCCGAAAGCGTCTACAAGGGGAAAGCGCTTGGCGAACTTGCCGCCTCGCTGTCGGACGAAGGCACTTGGCGAAGCCTTGCCGACTACTTTCTAAATCGCAGCATCCGAACGGAGTCCGGAATATGCCTTCCTTCCGAGGGAATATATACGTGCCTCGGAAGCGAATACACGGCCGTTTACAACAAAATAGAAACGGGCGACCATCGAATTCCCTGCAGCTTTTAGCGACGCGCTTCGGGGCGCTTTCATTCCGGAGCTGTTCAAGAATAGACGTTCTCGATTGTTTCGAGCGCGAGGGCGTCGCGAACTATCCGGCCCGCATCAATGCGGCCGGCCGGCATTTCGTCGAAATGATTCCGTTCGAGAAAAGCTAGTAGCCAAGGCTTGGAAATTCGAAAATTCGCCAAGGCGGCGGAAAGCTTCCGGATTCCGAATCTCGGCAAGACGCCTTCGTTTCATTGCCTTGTTTGAATGCGGCGAGCCGCTCCCGGAACGCCTGAGCGCGTCTTCCTTTATGCAAGCAGACTATCGTCATGCGATACGCGGGGATTCGAAAGGAATCGTCTCTGCAGGCCGGACGGTCCGTCGGTCGATATTCTACCCCAGAACCGAGAAGCTGCTTTCCCTATTGATTTCGCGCTTGCGGGAATAGAACGACGCGTTCAAACTTCTTCCCGTATAGGGAAGCCTGAATTCAAGCGGCGATACGTCGTGGTCGTTTCCGGATTCGCAGTATTCAATCAGGTCCGCCATCAATTTGCCTGCAATCGGCGCATTCTTGTATTGATTGCCGCTTGTTCCAATGGCCATGTAGAAGCCGGGAACGGCAGACTTGTCGTATACCGGAATCCAGTCGTCCGTCACGTCGTATAAATCGACGACGCCTTTCATGCGATTTGGAATTCCAAGAGCGGGCACGCGCTGAGCGTAGCGATAAACTTGATTTGTCCATTGGTCGGAAAAGTTCCGGTCGTAGGAGTCGGGATCCACGTGCTCGCGAGGGTCGCAGGGCGGGTCTTCGGAACCGATTAGAATAAAATTCCCTTTCTCGGGACGCACGTAGCAGCCGATATCGCTGTCCGAAATCACGAAACCGTTTTTGAAGAAATCGAATCCTTCCGGCGCAGGAACGTGCGCGACCTCCTGCTTCAGCGCCCGCGTCGAAATCGTCATGTCGCCGTGAGCGTTCGCCATCCGGTTGATGCGGCTCGACCAAGGCCCCGCCACGTTTACGACGACGGGCGCTTGCAGTTCGCTTCCGTCGTCAAGCCTTACGCCTGCAACTTTGCCCGAGGACAAATTGATCCCGACGACCTCGCGTTTGAATAGGAAGCGTCCTCCCGCAGACTCGCAGGCGCATTGAATATTCTTCGTGGAAAGCTGCGGATCGGTCACATACCCGGCGGTTTTCCAGTACAGCGCTCCGGGAAGCTTTGAATCGTTCGGAACCCCGAATTCCGCGTCGTCTGTTCGCCGGGGCGGGCCGAAGCTTCTGAGATCGTAGATCGGCAGTCGCGCTTCGACATCGGACGTGTTCCAGGATTCGCACGGAATGCCGAGTTCGCGGCTAATACTCTCATGCTTTTCCAGATAATCGTTCGCTTCGGTCTGCATGACCAGGCATCCGATTTCGCGAAACTCGGCCATTCCGCCCGGGTCGCGGACTCCCAGGTAATCATCCCAGTCCCTCCAATAGTGATAGCCTTCCCAAGCGAACGCCGTGCCTTCAAACGTGGAATAATGGACGCGAATAATCGAGCAGGAGCCGCTTGTCGGCCCGTAGCCGGCCGCCGGATTCCGGTCGACGGAAATCGTCCTGATTCCCCTGCAATTCAATTCCAAGGCGATCGCGGCGCCAATAATGCCTGCGCCGATTACGATACAGTCGGTTGCGCGTGTCATCGCTGCTCTTCCATGATTGAAACGCTCCGTTCGATATGAGCGGAAGCTCCCCCGCAATGCCGGCACGCTAAACGCCCCGCGCGAAAACTTCAAGACGCGCGGCATTCGCCTCGATTTTCGGCCGATAGCGCCTCGTTTCCGACCGCGTTTCAAACGATCTCGCCTGGGAGGCGGATCGCTCGCCGCGACCGATCCGCCCGTGCTCTTGCAACCCGTCGATATGCTGGAAAATCTCTCATGCGGCATTGGATTCCAATGCTCCGCCGCCTAGGATCGGCCGATTGGACAGCCGCCGCCGCGCCGCCGCCATCGGGCGAACAGAGGAATCGAATTGCCCGGGCGACCGAAGCCGTTCGAAACACTCGATGCGTAGATTCAGTCGACCGGCGCCTTTCCTCTCGGAATGTTTTTCGCTCGATCGTAAAAGGGCGGGTCAACAATTCTGCAAGCCGCGCCGCCTGATTCATCAGAGCGGATAGTCAGCTCCCTGCCCGGCCAGTTTCCTTCGCGGAAAAACCTGGCGTAGCCGATTCCGGCGCCCAGAAACGGCGACTGCGCGCCGGTGGTTACGATTCCAACTTGTTCGCCGCCGTCGAAAACATTGCAATCTCGGCCTGGAGTCCGCTCGCTGCATATCAGGCCGAAAATCCGCTTTCCGCGTCTTGCGTTCAACAGGGCTTCGCGCCCGATAAATCCTTCCTTGCCGAGGTCGGCAAACTTTCCGAGGCCGGCCTCGAACGGAGTCATCGTATCATCGAAATCGCCGCCGCTGTCCAGAATGCCCGCCTCTATCCTGCGAATGTTCATGGCTTTCATGCTGCTGAATACCAGGCCCTTGGGCCCTCCGACTTCCATGAGATGGTTCCAAAGGCGCGGACAATCGGTTTTTTCGCCTTGAGCATATATCTCGTATCCCAGCTCGCCAGTCCACCCGGTTCTGGAGACAAGCAGGCTTTGGCCGCCGACATCGAAATTGCCGCAGCCGAAATACCGCAAATTCGCATCGATCGCCCCGCCCGAAGCCGAATTCATGATTTCAAGCGACCTCGGCCCCTGAATTTGAATCGCGCGCGAATTCGGATCGGAAATCTTTACGTTGAATCCCTGGCAATGCGCCAGAAGCCAGGTATGCATGCTTCCGTCCGGCTGGACGAACCAGAATCTGTCCCGAGCGAGCCTGAACAGGATTCCGTCCATGAAGACGCCGCCGCTGAACGTGCATGCGAGCGTGTAGTGCCCCTGCCCGACTTCGAGATTCGATACCTTGCGAGTGAAGATTTTTTCCAGAAACGGCAGCGAATCGCGCCCCGAAATTTCAAGCGGCCGCTCGGGCGTATCGACGAGAATGGCTTGCCGGCGAAGGGCCCAGTAAGCGGCAACGGGATCTTCTCCGTTGCAGTGGGCGAAGAAGCGTCCCGCGCAGACTCGCAGAACGGTATTCTCGTTTTCATAGCACCTGTGGAAAGGCGACGGTTCCGTGCTTCCGCCATAGATTCGAAAAATTTTCGCCGGGTCGATTGTGTGCGCGCTGCTCATGGCGTGTAGCCTTACTGCTCCGTCCGCGGCACCCCGATGCCGGCCCCTGTTCCGAGAGGGCCTAGGGCGATCCGGGCTGGTTCGCCGTATTTCGCGATAGACCGCGTCCCGGTGGATTCTTTTCGCGGCATGGCCGACGCGCACGACGAAGCGCGCGGCAAGCCGTCGATTGACGCGGTAGCGACTCCGGCGAAGCGACGCAAGTCGCGAATGCGGGCGCAGGCATGCGCGAGGTGCGCCCGGCGGCCGGAAAGCATGGCGAATCCTAATTTCTACGGAACTTGCCCCTCGGTCGGAGCGCCGCGATTCCAAGTCGGCATTGGCCGGCGAAATGGGTTTGCGCGCTTCGCCCGAAATTGTACAATGCTGCGCATGCACTATGACTACATTGTAGTCGGCGCAGGATCCGCCGGCTGCGTACTAGCCAATCGCTTGTCGACAGATCCGGGAAAAAGCGTGCTTCTGGTCGAGGCGGGTCTGGACAGCAAGGCGCTTTCCTTGAAAATCCCTGCTGCCATGCTCACGAATCTCCGGAGCAAAAGGCACAATTGGGCGTATTTGAGCGAGCCCGAGCCGGAACTCGGCGGCAGGCGAATGCAGCATGACAGGGGCAAGGCGGTCGGCGGCTCTTCTTCGATCAACGGAATGGTATTCATCCGCGGCCACGCGATGGATTTCGAAGGGTGGCGGCAATCGGGCTGCCGGGGCTGGGGATATGCGGACGTGCTGCCGTACTTCAAGAGAATGGAGTCCTACGAGGGCGGCGGCGACCGCTATAGAGGCGGCAACGGTCCTATGAAGGTTCGTCGCCCCGATCCTAGCAACCCGCTTTACACGGCCTTCCTAAAAGCCGGCGAAGAGGCCGGCTATCCTGCTACCGACGACATTTGCGGCTATCGCCAGGAAGGCTTCGGCACTCTGGACAGCACCGTTTGGAACGGCGAGCGGTGGAGCGCGGCGCGAGGATATCTCGACCCCGTGAGAGGCAGGCGCAATTTAACGGTCATGGAAGGAGCCAGGGCCTTGCGCATCCTGGCGGAGGACCGCCGGGCGGTCGGCATTGAGTTTTCCAGCAAAGCCGCAGGCAAAGCGGCCGCATTCGCCAATGCCGAAGTCATCGTTTCGGCAGGCGCGGTCGGCACGCCGCAGCTTCTTATGCTTTCAGGGATCGGGCCCGGGGATCATCTGCGCTCAGTCGGTATCGATGTCGTCGCCGACCTGCCGGGCGTAGGTCGAAACTTGAACGACCATCCCGACTACGTGCTAAAGTACAAGTGCTTGAAACCGGTTTCTATTTGGCCGAAGACCAGGCTGATCGGAAAATTTGTCGAGGGATTGAAGTGGCTGCTCCTGCGCGAGGGCGCCTGCGCATCGAACCATTTCGATACGGTGGCGTGCGTTAGATCCGGACCGGATGTCGACTATCCGGATTTGCAGCTAACGATCACGCCTGTCGCGGTGGACGACAAGACCTGGAAACCGATACCGGAGCACGCCTTTCAAATTCACGTAGGCTTGATGCGCGCCTACAGCCGGGGAATGATCTGCTTGAGGGATTCAGACCCGTCCTCGCCTCCGCGAATTCTAGTGAACTATCTCCAGGACGACCGGGACCGCGACAAGCTTCGCAACGGTATCGGAATCGTGCGCGAACTGGTCGCTCAACCGGCGTTCGCCGAAATCTGCGGAGAGGAAATTTTTCCGGGTTCCAGCGCGCAAACCAACGAAGAATTGGACACGTCCCTAAATGAGGCGATCGCATCGCAATGGCATTTGTCGGGAACGGCGCGAATGGGTTCGGATTCCGATTGCGATGCCGTCGTCGACGCTCGGGGACGAGTTCGCGGCATGGAGTGCCTGCGCGTCGTCGACGCGTCAATAATGCCCGTCGTTACAAACGGAAACACCAACGCTCCGACGATTATGATCGCGGAGAAATTGAGCGACGATATTCTAGGACTCCCGCCGCTGACGCGAATCGAGGAAAAATATTGGATAAGCCATGATCACGGGCGCCTCGTCGCGTCCGGCCGCGCGCACTGACCATTAGTCAATATTCTTCTGAGCATTTAGCTTTTGGATAGCGCTGTTCGGGCCGGTTTCCAGCACTCGCTCCATGGTTTGCGCGGAAAGCTCCGGGGTGTCGCGCCCCATCAGGGTCAGGGCGGCGAGCCTCCAGGCTATCACCGCGTTGATCGCCACCGCCCGCTTGACGCGCTCGGCGGTGGAGAGGGCGATTTTCTCCACTTCGCAGCCGATCTTCAGGATTCTGTGCCAATCCTCGATGCGCCAGCGCAGAGAGTAGAGATCGAGGACGCTCGCGGCTTCGTGGCGGTCGGCGACCGGCAAGGTCGTTAGCAGCAGCCAGTTCACGGGATCGCTCCGCTCGGGCGGATTCGCTTCGATCACGTGAACCGCGTTCAGCCGAATCGGGGTGCTTCCGAGGCGCCGGCGCTCCTTCCGGGGAACCGGAATCTCGATCTCCCGCCAGCGCAGCTGCGCTTGGGCGCGCCGCGTTTCGCGTCCGGCAAAGCCCTTCTGCCCGCGCGCCTCCCTCCGGGCCGAGGCCCGGTCCACGCGGACCTCGTGGTCGGCGAGCGCGGGCGAGCCGCGCTGCCGTTCGAACAGCTTCCCGCCTTCGGGGAGCACCCGATCATGCTTTGCCCGCACCAGCAGGTCGGCCCCGCCGCCGGCCTGCCTTTCCGCGAACAGGGCCGCGACGTCCCCCTCGCGGTCCATCACGGAGATCACGCGCACGCCGGGAAGCGACGCGGCGAGCCGCGAGCTGTCGCGCCACCCCCGCAGCCAGCGCGGACTTGCGCTCGTCCGGCGGCTTTCCCGCGTCCGCCCCGCCGTCGGGACAGTCGAATTCGATCCGCGGAACGCCGAGCGGGATTCCCTCCCCGTTCACCGCGAACGTGCTGTGCATGTGAATCCCCAGCGTCCCCGAGGAGCTCTTGTTGCGCGAGATCACGCCCGGCCCCTCGCATCCGCGGTGGGTCGCGAAGTTCAGGTCCGTACCGTCCTCGATCAGCAGAGCCGTCTTCGCGCCGCGCAGCCGGCGCAGCGTCCTCTCGCGGTGCGCCGAGAGAATCGCCTCCGGCGTGAACGCGGAATCGTCGGGCCTCTCCATCATCCTGTAGTACCCCGTGACCGCCGCGCCGTCCCCGCTCGCCGCGGTGAAAAATGACTTCGATGGAGCCGCGGACTGAATCCGGACGCTCGTCACCAGGCGCTTCGTCAGCGCGGCGCCGAAGGGACCGCCGCCGAATTCATTCTCCGCCCAGACCGCCATGTCAAGGCCCTCGCCGGGGCCGAGGACTAACGAGGGACGCGCCGGCGGAGCGCTCCCGAGCCCCGCCGCGCCCAGCTCCTCGCGCCATCCGGCCGACAGCGGCCGCATCCAGATCGACTTCCGCGACACCTGCCGGCCGGGTTCCGACCGCCGTCCGCGGCCGGCGCTCTCGCCGACGTAGGTCCAGCCCGCCGCGCGCAGGCTGGTGCCGCCGTAGCCGGGCCCCGCAAAGGTTTCCGCCAGAACCGGCTCGATGCCGTAGCGACCGGCGAAGTCCGCGCCAACGCGCCGCAGGCAGAGGCCCAGGGCCTTCGAGGCGAGATTCGCGCACCGTGCCGACTTGCGGATCAGAAAAGGCGACAGGCCGATGACCCTGCTCAGCCCCGACTCCCGCTGCGAATCGCTCCAGCCGATCCAGCGGTCGCGGGGACCCAAAGCCGAAGACGCGCTGGCGAACACGAACCCGCCTAGCCAGCCGTGGTCCGACCCGATCAGGTACCGGAGCTGGCGACCGGCGTGCTGCACGGCCCCTTGCGGATGCTCGTGCGCGAGAAGGGTCGCGAGAATGCGCCCGTCGCCCGGACCGTCGACCATCCACAGGCGAAGGCCGGCGACTTCGTCCACGCGCCGCGGAACCGAAACCGCCTCTGGCACCGGCTCCGAAAGAATGCGGGGACGCCGGGTAATTCCCGCTCCGGGCCCCGCCGGCGGCAGGCTAAGCCGTCCGCCCGGAATAGCTCTCGGGCGGCGGAAGCGTTGCGAGAACGGCCCTGCCGCCGTCGGAATCCAGGACGCGGCGAATGGAAGGCGAATCGGTCATTCGAGCACTTTAGCAGCCCGAATCGGGTATGCTAGAGCTAATTCGACCAATGGGCAGGTCGCAGGCCCCAGACCTCGGCGAGCGAGAACATCTTGGAGAGCACGCAGAGCACCCGGTTCGCCTGGTAGCGTTTGTCGCGCATGTCGTGATGCAGCTTGGCAATGTCCTTGCGCTCCACCTCGGAGACCCGTATCTCGCCGAGCGCGGGATCGATGAAGAGCGTCACCGACCGCCGGTACCCGGCCTGCGTGCTGGCTTGCAGTGAGCGGGGACATACTCCTCGAGGAACCGCCTGCTGAGTTCAGCCATGACCGGCTCGGCCTTTCGCTTGGCGTTCGCGTCGCGCGGATCGATACCCTTCTTCGCCTGGACCAGGATCTCCAGCGCAGCTTGCCACGGAAGCGGGTCTGGAGGACATAGTCCTTCCTGCCCGATTTCCGGACACGGACGCCGAAGCCGGTGAGTTCGCCGTCCCATTAGACTGTATCGGCGCCGTCTGCCTTGAGGGCCTCGACGGCGCGCTTGATGTGTTTCGGGATGCGGTTTGTCATGGCTCGAAGTTCTTGACGTCGAAATTACCGCTCGCCTCTAGGTTCACGACCCAAAGGCCGTCCAGCAGATTGGCATTCCGCGATTTTCTCCAGCGCCGCTACAGATTCCAATCACGACACACCGACCGCTTCTTGCGAGGTAATGTTCGGGGTCTAGGATTGGCACCCTGGAACTGGATTATACAAATTGGATCGCGCGCCGACTGGCGTATAGTCCCAGGACAAATGACAATGCATGTTGACATTTCCGCATATAAAGCGGAAAGTCAGGTATGTTTCATGATCAGCGATCCGCCCTGTCAGGTTACGTGAGCGGGCTGCTTTCCACCGGCCAAACGGTCTTCACCGCCGAAGAAGCCGAGCAGGCGCTCGGCATCGGGCACGGCGCGTTCCTGGATGCTGCGGAACGGTTACAGCGTCGCAAGGCATTGCTAAACCCGCGGCAAGGCTTCTATGTCGTCGTCCCGCCGCAATACGCGTCCTGGGGGGCGCCGCCGCCGGCCTGGTACATCGACGCACTCATGCGCCGCGAGGGTCAGGCTTACTACGTCGGGTTGCTCAAGGCGGCGGAGTTGCATGGCGCGACGCACCAGGCGGTCATGGAGTTTCAGGTCATTACGGCGAAGCGCCTGCCGAGGATCCGTGCCGGGCGCAGCATGATCGTCTTCTACTTCCGCAAGGACATGAACGCGGTGACGGCGGGGATCGAGGACCGCAAGACCGATACCGGCACGATGAAGGTTTCGTCGGCCGCGTTGACGGCTCTCGACCTGCTGCGTTATCCGCAGGCATCGGGCGGCATCGACAATATCGCCACCGTCCTCTCGGACCTCAGGCAAGAGATTGATCCGGAGCAACTCGCCGCGTTGTCGGCGGTCGTGGAGCGGCCGGTCGTGCAGCGCCTCGGGAATCTGCTGGACCATTTCGACCATGACGTACTGACGGAGCCGATGCTGGAGGCCCTGCGGGCAAGAGGGTCGCTGCCCTGGACCGAGCTCGACCGGAAGGGATCACGGGACCCGGACTTTGCGCCTGAGCCGCGCAAGCGCGATCTGAGATGGCGCGTCGTCGTACGCCGTGTGCTGCGGGTCGACGCATGATCCCGGCGCAGAACGTCGTAGCCTGGGGCGCCGTCGTTCCCTGGTCCGATCAGCGACAAGTCGAGCAGGACCTCATCATCGGTCGCGCTCTGGTGGAGATCTTCTCCGACGATATGTTGCGCGATGCAGTGCGGGTTCGAGGCGGAACGGCGCTCAATAAGCTGCACTTCCCGAAGCCGATGCGCTATTCCGAAGATATCGACCTGGTCCGGACTACCGGCGGGCCGATCGGTCCCATTCTCGATCGACTGCGCGTGGTTCTGGAGCCGTGGCTGGGGCGAGCGCGGTTCGATCAGAGTCCTGTCGCGCCGAAGTTTCGTTTCCGGGTCGATGCCGAGGACGGCAGTGGCGTGCCGATCAGGCTGAAGGTCGAGATCAATACCCGCGAGATCCAGGCTTTCGACGACCCGGCATCGTTGTCGTTGAGAATCGAGAACCCCTGGTTCTCGGGTGAGGCGTCCATTTCGACGTTTTCGCGCGAGGAGATGCTGGCGTCCAAGCTGCGCGCCTTGCTGCAACGCGAACAGGGGCGCGATCTCTACGACCTCGCGCACGCGCTGGAGGTCTTCCAGAATCTCAACATCGCCACTCTGATCGAGATGTTCGGGCGGTATCTCGCCCTTTCCGGCCAGACGGTTTCCCGGGCGCAGGCTCAGGAGCGGATGTTCGCCAAGCTGGCCAACCCGCGCTTTCTGCTTGACGTGCGGCCTCTGCTGCCGGCTGCTCAGGCGGAAGCTCTGACGGAAGAGACAACAGCGGATTCCTTTCGCCGCGTGTTCACGATGCTCATCGATCGGCTGCCCGGCGACCCCTGGGGGAGGACGCAGACCATGAAGGAACGCTTCGGGATCTCATGGTGACGCGGGCTCTACCATCCATATATCTCCGTTCGAATTGGTCATGACATGTCGACTGCATTCGGGGATCTAAGAAGATCTCCCGACCTCCGCTCCGGAGGCAGAAATCAATGACCGAACGGCGGAGGGCTGGTGGGTTGAAGTTATCACGGCCGACTCAACCGTCCGTCCCGAATTCCTAGCCCGTCATGTCTATCACCTCCTTCGACGTGCACTCGAAGGAATTCCCGAAGAAGACGGCGCTCAACCGGCCAACCAGGTCGCTCTGGCGAATCGACTGGTGGAGGTGCTCGTCGAACATGGTGCTATGGCTGACGACCGTGTCGCAGACGCTGCGCGCCTGCTCCTGGAAGCTGTCGAACGCCGAGCATTGGGTGGTGCACAATCGGCTGTCCCTCGCCAGACACTCTCGCTTCGTCGAACCGGCCTTCTCGTCGATGGACGGCGTGACGTCCAGATCGCGAGCGAAATTGCACGGGCGATCCCGAGCGCTGATCGGATCGATCTCCTTTGTGGATTCGTGCGGCACTCGGGTTTGAGGCTGTTCCGTTCCGAACTTGAAGAACGGGTACGAGAGGGCGCACGGGTGCGCGTGATCGCAAGCGTCTCCACCGGGTCGACCGAACGCAGTGCGCTGGACGCACTTGTCGATCTCGGCGCACAAGTGAAGGTCTCCTACGAAGTCGCGCGGACCCGGCTTCATTCCAAAGCGTGGCTGTTCCACCGCCACAGCGGTTTGCACACCGCCTACATCGGTTCGTCAAATCTCACCCTCACGGCACAGGTCGACGGTCTCGAGTGGAATGCGCGAGTGAGCGCGGCCGAGAATCCCGAGGTGATCGAGCGCTTCGCAGCGACCTTCGAACAAATCAGCATTCTTGCGAAGGCGCAAAAAACGAAAGGAGATTTTCCCTGCTTGAATTGAAACCAGTCGTGAGCAAGGACACCCTGATCCAGCAGGTGTATCAGGAGTTGCGTCAGGCCTTGCTGACCGGTCGGTTCAAGCCGGAGCAACGCGTCACGGTACGCCAGATAACCGAACTTATGGGTGTCAGCACGACACCCGTACGCGAAGCTTTGGGGCGTATTTCACAGGATGGCGAGCTGCATTACGCCGGACTCAAGACGATCGAAGTTCCGGTTCTGACGCGCGAGCAATTCACCGAGTTGGAAGAAATCCGCGCTGCGCTGGAACGCGCGCTGGCTCCGGCGATCATCGCAAATGCCAATGAGGAGTTCCTGGCAAGGCTGGTTTCGGTGAATGACGAATTCGTTGGGTCTCGAAAGAAGGGCGATTTCGCAGCGGCGCTTGAGAAAAACCTCGAATTTCACTTCATGCTGTATGACTGCGCCCGAAGGCCATTGACCGTCCGGCTATTGTCAAGCGCCTGGTTGGTGACCGGTCCGGTTCCGGGTATGCTCTATCCTCGCTACTCCCAGGAAGAAAGCGGCGCGGTTTATCATCAAGCCGCAATTGAGGCGGTACAGAGCGGTGATTCGGACGCATTGGCAGAAGCCTTGGTCGGCGATATCCAGACAGGTTACGGCAAGATTCGGGCCGCGATGAGTGAGAATGTGGCGGCTTCGGGTTGACCGGGCAGGCCGTATCAGCGAACTCAACCGTATTCTTGAGCACTCAGCCACCGGAATTGTACAGTTTACCAGAATGGGCCCCACATGGATGAGTGTCCTTGATTCCGTTGCCTCGGGTGCAACTCTCGCAAAGAACACTCCCGGAATTGAAGACGTCGTGGCAAGCTGGATTGCTGAAGAACGCAATCTCTGTCTTCATATGACATCCGGACTGAACCGTATTGTATCCGCCAGAATCGAGTGCAAGCACCTCTCGGATCAACAAGGTAGATTGGAAGATGGTGTTTCTTGGCTGGCAAAGACCCAAACGCTGACATAGGTTCTCCGCACTCCGGAATGTGCGTCCGACATTGCTGTATTGGCTGACTTGGCTAGGCGGTCAATTTCCGTGTCAATGTCAGTCAATGGGCGCAGTGACCGAAAGTCAACTGGAGCGCGTGTCAATTGGCATCTCGGCATGCCCGGAGATGATGATCCGCGTTTGCGGATCCATGCCCATTGGCCTAGTCGCGCTTCAGCGACTTCAGAAAGCGTAGGGGTGTTACGGGAAGATCCGGCAAGGCATTGAGAAGAAAAACTTTTGCTGCTACCCCGGTCGTTTGATGTCGGGTTGACAAATGTTCCGGGAGCCCGGCGGTTAGGCAAGGATCAAGTCTCCAAGGCAAAACGTATCGATATGAAGGCATTAGAATGAACATACGCCCTCCCAAGGCCGACAATCCGATCAATGCGCTCAGGCCACTGGTTGCGATCCAGGTAAACTCGGCCTCGATCGCGGACGAGGGTGCCGATGCAGTCCTGGACAATGCGCAGCGGCTGGGTTCGGCCAACGCGCTGTATCTGGTGGCCATGTCATGGGCCCCAGGGACCGGCGGGCGTCAGCAACCTGGGCAGCCACTACCCGATCACGGCATCCAAGCCTACGACACCGATTGGGAAGGCGGGCTAGATGTGCCCAGGGACGCGCGGTTCTATCGCCAGAGCACTGTCGAACCGCCGAACCGGACGGTCGGCTACGGTGACGATTGGGATTTGTTCGCCGAAGTCGTGCCGGCGGCGCGGGCTGCCCATTAGTCATTTTCCAACTGGGCACGGAGGGTGTGGATGGCGCTGGCCTCGCCGATCCGGACCGCGCGCTCCAGGGCCTGCGCTCCCAACGTCA
>Ga0209020_1000622_pt1 | contig 43654 bp, 43 predicted proteins | sample PinacodermBB_FD_187298 | JGI IMG/M metagenome (GOLD analysis project Ga0209020, IMG submission 187298) | Host-associated microbial community of the marine sponge Aplysina aerophoba from Gulf of Piran - sponge pinacoderm, lysed by bead... | ecosystem: Host-associated > Porifera > Sponge >... | reverse complement strand
GATGTGCGTTCCGTGCAGCGCGATGCGCGGCAAGCCACCGCCGAAACTGTTGAGCGCCTCACTGAAGAACGACAGCATCAGGATCCAATCACCCAGCACCACGCTGCCGTTCTGCTGGCTGTGATTCGGCAGCTTCTCCACGAGGAAACCCGCCAGCGCAGGTGTAGGTGTCGCGGGTTTGCCGACGATCGCCCCTGTGGAGGTGATCAGGTTGTCACCCTCGTAGAGCGCCACGCTGCGGTCCGACACGTCGATCAGGATGTGATGGTTGACTGTGGACCAGTTGAAGTGCTCGGCGCGAACCCAGCCCTGCGCCCCGTTCGGCCGCACCGGCAACTCCACCTGGACCCATTCGTCGCCCTGGGTGCCCTGCAGCAGACGTGTTACCAGGCGATTGCGGCGGAAGGTGTAACTCCAGAGGTCGCCGTCGGGGAAGGCCAAGCGGGTGCCGTTGGGGGCGTCGTACACCGGGAGGATGCTGTTGACGCCGTCTTTGGAGGTCAGGATCGTGACCGGCTGCCAGGGTGGCGCCGTGGGCGGAACGGTGGTGGGCGGCGGCGGGGGCGGGAGTTGCTCGGGCGGCAGGACGGTGAGTTCAGGATTGGCCATCTCCTCCGGCAGCGCCACGTCCGGCAGGAGTGGCGGAGGGAGAGCAGTACCGCCATCGGTGGCGTCGGGAGCGCCCGGAGGGGCCGTGACGAGGATTGTCGGCTCGGTCGTCCGGCTGAGTGGGACCGCTGTGGTCGTCGTGGCCTCAGCGGCCGTGTCCTCGGCAGGAGGGGGCGCAGGTGCGCCCGCCGCGGAGGTTGGCAACTCCGGCCGCTCGTCGGTGAGTGTGGGCTCGGTGTCCGCGCTCCCGCACGCCGCGGCTGCCAGCGCCAACACGAGCACCAGCCCAAGAATCCGGACCACCGGTCGGCGCGGCGCGGCGCGGCCGGGAGAAGATCGCCTGATCATGTCTTTTCCTTCGTTGCGGATCTGCCCTGTCGTGCCGGCATCCGCCATGTGCGTCGCGCAGCACGGCTCCGCTCCACTGCCCGGAGACAGCCTAACTGCACGCCTCGGCGGACTGGTGGTTCCATCGTCCATCCAGGACGCCCATAGCCAGAATCGCGCCGTTCAGCCGCCGAACATCGCCAGCCACTCCGTGGCGTTCCGAGGCGTGAACACGTAGTTCGACCTGCGTGTCTGCCCCAATGCGGCCGACGGGGCGGTGGCGTAGAAGTGCCCGGGGAACAGGACCGTGTCGTCGGGAACCCGTCCGAGGCGGTGGGTGAGACTCTCGTACATGGCCGCAGAGTCGCCGCCGGGGAGGTCGGTGCGCCCGCAGCCCTCGAGGAACAGCGTGTCGCCCGAGAGCAGGCGACCCCGGACGAGGAAGCACTGGCTGCCCGGAGTGTGCCCGGGCGTGTGGATCAACTCGATGTCCAACCCGCCGACGGACACCACGTCACCGCCGGCGTGGCATTGGATCTCCGGCGGACCCAGACCGGTCGTGGCGGTCACGTAGGCCGCCTCGTCGTTCTGCACGTGCACGGGCACGTCGACGATCTCCAAGAGCTCGGCGACGCCGGGGATCGACAAGCCCATCATGGCACCGCCGACGTGGTCGGGGTGGTAGTGCGTGGCGAGGACGCCGGCCAGGCGCATCCCGTCGGCCCCGCAGAGATCCACGATCCCGCCAGGGTCATAGGCAGGGTCGATGACGAGTGCTTCGCCGGCCTCGCGGTCGCCGATCAGGTAGACGAAATTGCGCATCTGCCGGGCCAACTCGTCACCGAGGGCGAAGTCCACGCCGGAGAGCAACTGGCGGAAGTAGAGACGCTCGTCCACGCCGGCGAGCCTACGGGTGGGACGGGTGCGGAGGCTCAATCCACCGCAGGGTCGGGTGCCGCGTGGGGGCGCTGCCAAGCCGCGGCGGCCAGTTCGATGACCTCGCGCAGGGGACGTCCGGTCGCCGCCGCCACCGCGGCCGCATCGTCGTGCTCCACCTTCACCCGGCCCGGGGCCACCTTCAACCGAACCGGCAGGCCGTCGACGTGCACCTCGGCCTGCTCACGCGACCGTGGCCAGCGCTGGAGCGTCGTGGCCCGGATGCCGAGGCTCCCGGTCTCGGCCAGCATCACATCGGCCACCGTGGCGGCCAGAGCCGGATCCACCAGCGCGCTCACCACATGGGCCGGACGGCCCTTCTTCATCACGACCGGCGTGATCCAGGCGTCGTGGGCGCCCGCCAGGAGCAGCGCCTCGACGGTGTATGCCAGCGTCTCGCCCGTCACGTCGTCCACGTTCGTCTCGAGGAGCTGCACCCCCTGACCGGTGGCGAGGGTCGCCTCGGAGCGTCCGATCACGACCTGCGTCACGTTCGGTCGATCCTGCAGCTCCCGGTCGCCGGCTCCGTAGCCCACTGAGCCGACGGTCATCGGCGGCATCGGCCCGAAACCCGAGGCCAGCGCAGCCATCAGGGCCGCTCCGGTCGGCGTCGTGAGTTCGTGCGGGACGTCGGTGCCGAAGGTAGGTGCGCCACGCAGGAGCTCCACGGTCGCGGGAGCGGGGATGGGCAGGTGCCCGTGGGCGCTGCGGATCATGCCTTGCCCCTGCGCGATCGGAGCCACATGCACCTCGTCCACATCCAGCACTTCGAGCGCCGCGCAGGTGCCGACGATGTCGATGATGGCATCCAGGCCGCCGACTTCGTGGAAGTGGACCTGCTCCACAGGTCGCCCGTGTAATTCGGCCTCAACGGTCGCCAATGCCCCGAAGGTCGCCAGCGCCCGGCCGCGCACCCGCTCGGGCAGATCGGCCCCGGCAACGAGACCAAGGATGTTCGCCGCGGTGCGCACCACGCCCGACTCGGCGACCTGCACCTTCACATCCGTGGCGCTGATCCCGCCGCGCAGGGTCGCCTCTGTCACCAGCTCCCAGCCCGGCACGCCGAGTCCGGCGACGATGTCGCGGACGGCATCGGGGTCGGCGCCGGCGTCCACCAGCGCGCCCAGTGCCATGTCGCCGGCGACGCCACAGAAGCAGTTGAACCATGCCAAAGTGGCTTCGAGGCCGCCGGACGCGCCACCGGGAGCCGTCCCGCTGTCGCCCGCGTCGAACGCGCCGGCGCCGGTACCTGGCTCGGTGCCGGTGGGATCGTGCATCCGCCTACCGCCTCTCTGTCCCTCAGGATGCCGCGCCGGAGCCGTCCAGCATCCGCAGCACGGCGGCTGCCGCGCCGAACCCGTTGTCGATACCCACGACCGTCACCCCGGCTGCGCATGACGCCAGCATCGACAGCAGGGCGGTCACTCCTTCCAGTGCTGCCCCGTAGCCGGTGCTGGTGGGTACCGCAACGACCGGGGCGCCGGTCAGTCCCCCCACCACGCTCGGCAGGGCGCCCTCCATGCCGGCCACCACGACCACCGCGTCGGCCGCTTGCAGTGCCTCCACGTCGCCGAGCAGGCGGTGCAGGCCCGCCACACCGACGTCGTTCAGTCGGCGCGCCAGAACGCCGTGCGCCGCCAGCACGGTCTCACACTCGGTCGCCACCGGTCCGTCCGCGGTTCCGGCCGAGGCGATCACGACGCTCGCATCGCGGGCAGGGCCCGAGCGCCACACCACCGTCGAACCCTGGCGCCGACCACCGGGGTTCATCGCCAGCGCGGTAGCAGCCTGTTCGGCGTCCGACCGGGTCAGCACCACCGGTCCGGGCCCGCCGGCCAGCAGTTCCGCCACGATCTCGGCGCACTGTTCGGGTTCCTTCCCCGGCCCGTACACCACCTCACCGAGCGACGAGCGCAGCCGGCGGTGGTGATCCACCCGGGCAAAACCCAGATCCGCGAACGGCAGGCGCCGGAGTTCCCGCACGGCGTCATCGGGATGTAACTCCCCGGCGCGAACGCCGGCCAGCAGCTCGCGCAAGGCACCCTCGTCCATACTCTTCGTCCTCACCGTCGCCGACGCAGGGTCGCGCCCAGGCCGACCGCGACCCCCACAGGGCGACCTTACCGGTGCTTCTGTATCCTTGCCCCCCATGACCGGCCGTGCCGCTCCGGCGCCTGCCGACGCCGCTGTACCCCGCCGCGTCGCCTACCTCGGACCCCCCGGCACCTTCACCGAGGAGGCGCTGCGACTCGAGACGGCCTTCTGCGAGGACACCCACATCCCGATGTCGACGATCCCCGACGTGCTCGACGCCGCAGCCAACGGGGACGCAGACTTCGGGTTCGTCGCCATCGAGAACTCGCTCGGCGGATCAGTGAACGTCACCCTCGACAACCTCGCCCTCGAATCCGAGTTGCTGATCCAGTGCGAGATCGTCATGCCCGTCCAGTTGAGCCTGCTGGCACCGCCGGGGACGGAACTGGCCGACGTCCAGCGGGTCGTGTCGTTCCCGATGGCAACCGCGCAGTGCCGGACATTCCTGCGCACCCACCTCCCAGGTGCCGAGGTGGAGCCGGCCACCTCCACCGCCGAGGCGGTCCGCACCACCGCCGACGCGGCCGACCCCCACACTGCCGCCATCGGCGCGGGCCGGGCCGCGGCGATCTACCGGCTGGCGTCCCTGGCAGGCGACATCGGCGACGACCACGAGCAGCACACCCGTTTCGTGGCAGTGGCCTCGTCCGGCATCCCCGCACCCACGGGCCACGACAAGACCTCGATCGTGATCTTCCAGCGCGAGGACGTGCCAGGATCACTGGCCGGCATCCTGCACGAGTTCGCGGCCCGGTCCATCAACCTCACCAAGCTGGAGTCGCGACCCACCAAGGAGGCGCTGGGGGACTACTGCTTCGCCGTCGACCTCGAGGGCCACATCTCCGATGACCTCCTGGCCGACAGCCTGTTGAACATCCAGGCCAAGAAGGCCGACGTGAAGTTCTTGGGCTCGTACCCGGCGGCGGTGTGGCAGGAGGGCGACGCCACGCGGCACCAGGCCGACGCCGCCTGGCAGCGGGCACGCAAATGGCTGGCCGACATCCGGGATCACATCTCCGACTGAGCCGGTGCCGGCATGCCTGCCGGCAACCGGCGGCGGCCAGGCTCAGGAGGTGATGAGCCCCTCCTGAGGCAGTGTCCAGGGCAACGAGGGCACGTGCGCCAGCAGCTTGGCGCGCGGCAGTTCAACGTGACTCACGGGGACATCGATGACCACCGGCGCACGGCGCTCGAGCGCTTCGGGGATCAGCCGGGCCAGATCCATGGGATCCGACGCCCGCAACCCGACCGCACCGAACGATTCCGCGAACGCCACGAGGTCGGGATTGCAGAGATCGGTCTCGTAGGTGCCACCGAAGAACTCGTTGAGGTCGCGAGCCACGTTGCCGTACGAGTCGTTCCTGAAGACGACGGTGACGACCCCGAGCCCGTACTTGACCGCTGTCGAGAGTTCGGCCGCGTTGAACATGAACCCGCCGTCGCCGACGACGCAGACCACGGGGTCGTCGGGTCGGGCCACCTGGGCGCCGAGCGCTGTCGGGAACGAGTAGCCGAGGTTGAAGGCATACCCGGAGTCCACGTACGTCTTGGGGTGATTCACCTGGAAGTGGGTGCGGGCGTAGTAGCCGAACTGCGTCACCCCCCAGACGACGCAGGCCTCCTGCGGAATCCCGGTCCGGAGCGCCTCGAGGATGGGGTACTGCGGCTCGCGGAACTTAATGTCGTAGTACGCGATCAGCCGGCGGGCGGCCGTGACCGCTTCGGCGGGCGACGGGCGATCGGATGCGCCCGCCTCGGCGAGATGGGGCAGCAGCGCCTCGATGGTCGCCCTGGCATCGCCGAGCAGGGGGATGGTGTTGGCCTGGATCCGGGTCAGTTCGGTGTCGTCGATGTTGATGTTCACGAGCACCGACGCCTCGCCGGCCGGATTTCCCATCGAGAATCGAGTGCCGACGCCGATCACCACGTCGGCGGCCCGCATCACGTCATAGAGCTGGTTCATCTCGAACCGCTCCCCCTCCGGACTGACGCATGAGCCGTAGGCGAGCGGATGGCGGTCGGGGATTGTTCCCTTGCCGCCGCCGGAGGTGACCACGGGGATGTTGGTCGCCTCCGCCAGAGCAACGAGGGCGTCCTCCGCGTCGGAGCGCGCCACCCCGCCGCCGGCGTAGATCAGCGGCAGGCGACCAGCGGTGATCACGCGCGCGGCCTCCCGCAACTGCTCGGAAGCCGGCACGGTCCGCACGACCGGCGCCGGCCGGCGCAACTGGACCTCTTCGCGTTCGACCGAGGCCTCCGGCGGGACCTCGATCAGGACAGGACGGGGGCGCCCGGTGCGCATCTGCCGGAACGCCTCGGACACGGTCCAGGGGATCTCCCGAGGGCGCATCGCCCGCCGGCGCCACTTGGTCACGGGACGCACAACGTCGGGCTGGTCCATGATCTCGTGCACACCGCCGAGGTTCCTGCCGATCTGGCCGCGCGGGATCTGGCCGGCTATCACGAGCACCGGCGACGAGCGGGAATACGCAGTGGCGAGCCCCGCGGCGGCGTTGTACAGGCCCACGCCCGGCACCACCAGAGCCACACCCGGTTTGCCCGACACGCGGGCGTAGCCGTCGGCCATGTACGTCGTGGCCTGCTCGTGGCGGGTCGTGACCATTCCGATGCCGGGCTCGTCGCGTAAGGCGGCGACGATGCCGTACATCTGCACACCGGGGATCCCGAAGACGACCTCGACGCCCTCGGCCACGAGCGACTTGACGAGGGCCTCGCCTCCACTCATTCTGGCCATGGCGCACCGCCCTGCCCGGGATCGCAGGAGTCGGGCGACACGACACGCTACGACGCCGGCCGACTCCCGGCCAGCCCAGCGACCGCGGTGGCGAATCCGCGCCCGGTGCCGCCGGTAGCCTCGATTCCGGAGGGATGGCAGAGCGGACGATTGCGACGGTCTTGAAAACCGTTGGGTTTCACGACCCCGGGGGTTCGAATCCCCCTCCCTCCGCACACCGGCGGGCCACGGAGGCAACTCCGCCGGAATCGGCCATACTTGGGGCCCGCCGGTTCGCCGGCACCAATGCGCTCGTAGCTCAATTTGGACAGAGCGTCTGACTACGGATCAGAAGGTTGGGGGTTCGAGTCCCTCCGAGCGCGCTCGCCGCAGTCCCCGGGCACACCGCCGGCGTCGCACCGGAGCCGGGGCGCCACCACCCCTTTGGGCATCTGCGGCGCGGCCTCTCCGTTCAGCGGTGTCCTGTGGCCCCGTTAGCCTGCGATCGTGAGCCCTGGCGCAGCGGTCGATGCCGAACTGGTTTCCTCCGCATTCGATCTGGCGGAGCGCGCCGGACAGGTGGCGATGCGGTGGTTCTCGCCGCGCAGTCTGGACAGCCGGGCCAAGTCCGACGGCAGCCCCGTCACCGAGGCCGACCGGGCGGCGGAGGAATTCCTGCGGCTCGAACTGGCTCGGCGCTACCCCGACGATGCCGTGCTGGGCGAGGAGTACGGCAGCGTCGAGGGCAGCAGCGGGCGCCGCTGGGTGATCGACCCCATCGACGGGACCCGTAGCTTCGTGCGCGGCGTGCCGCTGTTCACGACGCTGCTGGCGATGATCGACGAGGCCGGACCCGCCGTTGGCGTGGCCAACGTCCCACCCCTCGAGGAGACTGTCGCAGCGGGTCGGGGCCTCGGAGCCGAGCACACCTACGCAGGCGAGGTACGCGTCGCCCGCGTCAGCACTGTCGGCCGGCTGGACGAGTCCTACCTGGTCACAAGCGGGATCGAGTACCTGCCCGAACGCGGTCGGCGGCTGCTGCTGGAACCCGGGCCCTTGGTGCGGACCTGGGGCGACGGCTACGGGTACGTACTGCTGGCCACAGGGCGGGCGGAGATCATGCTCGACGCCGGCCTGGCACTCTGGGATGTCGCCCCGATGCTGGTCATCGTTGCCGAGGCCGGCGGATCGATAACCGACTACGACGGCACTCCCTTCCCGCAGGCCGGCGACGTGGTGTCCACCAACGGCCACGTGCACGACGCGGTCGTAGGCCTGCTGGGCCGTCACACCTAGAGGCCGACGCCCTCGAACAGGACGGGAGTGATCCCCCGCTCGGTCAACGCGCTCAGGAAGCTCAACGGCGCCAGGGCCTCCGCCAGCCCCATGGCGCCGCTGCGGCGCCCCTCGCCGGCTGCGAGGGACAGAACCGCCGCGGCGGCCACCGTGGCTGTGGCGGCCGCGGGATTGTGGGCCACGCCGAGCACCCGCTGCGTGCTCTCGCCCCGTAGCTCTCCGCTCACCGCGACCCGTACCGCTCCGAGGCCGCCCTCGGCATACGGGGGCGTGAGCATGGGGAGATGGGATGTGAGACGGTCCTGGCGGTCGGCGGCCCGCCGGGCGGTGATCGTGTCCGCTTCGGGCAACAGGCGGATCAGGAGTTGCGGCTCGGCGAGCGCTCCGAAGTAGCAGTCCGCCGGACCCACCGGGTCGGGGAACCAGCACAATTCTCGACCCGAACCGCCGCGGCGGCGCACCCAAGTGCCGTCGACCCACACCCAGGCACTGCGGCCCAGCGCCGCGTGATACCGGCGGGCGCAGGCCGGCCCGCCCGTTCCCTGACGAGCGACAGCGACGGCGCTCACACTGTCGAACCAGCTCGCGGCGTGCGCTGCCAGGACGCACGTCAGCCCGGGGGAGAAGGCAGCCCCGAGCACCAGCGGCACACCGCGCTCGCGTGCTGTGGTGTCCAGTGCCAGCAGGCCCCGCACCTCGGCCGGATCGCCGGAGACCGAGACGACCGCCGCGCCGGCACGGACCAACTGGACCGCCATCGGCCACTGGGTGCCCGACGGCGTCGCCAGCACGACTGCGTCGGCGCGCTGCAGGTCACCGAGGCCTGCGGCGATCGTGCCCGGCACCGCCCGCACGACCTCGGCCGTCGAGGCCGGGCTATGACCGCAGACCGCCACGGGCTCGGTGCCCTCGGTCGCGGCGAGGATCCGGACGATCCGCGCGCCGACCGCACCGGTGCCGACAACCCCGAGGCGCATCTGCTCAGGCCCGCCGGCCGCGGACCCTCAGGTCAGTCCCGGACCACGCAACGGTCGCCATCCCCCCTGGCGGGCCGGCTGGACCTCGGTGCAGATCCGCATGATCCAGTCCATGACGAGGATCGCCAGCGCGGCAAGAATGAACGTCGCCACCCGACCGAACACGTCGCGCACATCTGCGACTCTAGCGACCGCGTGGGGCTAGCTGGAATCGAACCAGCGACCTCACCCTTATCAGGGGTGCGCTCTAACCGACTGAGCTATAGCCCCGGAGCATCCAACGCTAGCGCCCACCTGGGCCCCGGCAACCAGCGGCGGCAGTGCCGAGGCCCTCACCGGCGCGGTCCGGCCGGCCGCCTGCCCGGCACCCGATCTCTCAGGGGCCGCGGCCTTGCCCGCGCCGGGCGGAAGCGCGTGGACTCCTCCTCCACCAGCATGATCCGCAGGCCGCCGACCAACTCGCTGATGAGGTTGAAGAGGACGGCCGCCATGACGTTGAAGGCCGTGGCGAGGAACGCCATCACCAGGCTCCCCAGCGCGTACACCCGGAAGATCTGTCCCGGCACGAACTCGAAACTCTCGAGCCCGAAAATCTGCGTCACGAACGCCTCGATGCGGTCGATCAGACCCGTGGAGTCCACCGCGCTCCAGAGGATCACCGCTGCCACCAGCAGGACCGCCCACAGGCAGAGATACAGGATCATCGAGAGTTTCAGCACCGACCAGAGTTCCACGCGGCGCACGATCCGGCGCACGCTGCGGATCTGCAACCGCCGGCGCCGGCGCCGCTCGGAGATCGTCCAGCGCTCACCCGGCGCGGGCTGCTCGCCCCGGTCGCGGTGCACGGCATTGCCTGGCGCAGGCGGCGGCCTCACCACCGATGGATCGCCGGACACAGGACGAAGTGTACGGGACGACCGTCATTGGCTCGGCACAGGCCCGTACGATTGCTCACCACCGCCAGCCGGGCCGCCAGCGGGCGCGGCGCTTCGATTCCACCGGCTCCGAGCGGTCCCAGCAGGCGGACCACCCCGGCCACGTCCTCATCGAGGATCACACTCGCCCTGTCCAGCGCCGCGGCCAGAGCGGGCGCCGCTGCCGGCAGAGGCCGCTCAGCGGCGGCCGCCGCTCGCTCGTCGCCGAGCGCTACCTCCACGCGAGCCACACCTCCGTCCACCTCGAAGTCGATCAGTCCGGCACCGTTGGCTGCGGCCAGTTCGGCCGCGGCGCTGCGATCGGCTTGCGCCCCCGCCAGGGCCGCAGCATCCGCCGCCGTCTGCGACCGTGCCATCAGTTGAGCGCGGCCCGCCAGCTGCGCCAGCACGAGCGCGCCCGCCGCGAGCGCGACGACACACAGCACCACGAGGGGCAGAACCTGGCCCCCTTCCCCGCCGCGGCGCAGCACCCGGCGAGACCGCCGGAGGCCGGACCTCAAGGTTCTTCGCGGGGAACCAGTGTGACCGCGCTGACCTTCCGGTCACCGTCGATCTGCATCACCTTCACGCCGGTGGCGTAGGGGCCCTGCATGGAGACATCCGCCACCGGGAGGCGAATGACGACGCCGTCGCTCGCGACCATCATCACCTCGTCGCTCTCAGCGACGCCGCGGGCTGCCACCACTTCGCCCTTGCCCTCCACCAGACCAACCGCCTTGACCCCCAGACCGCCGCGGTGGCGCGGCCTGAAGGACTTGAAGTGCGTCCGTTTGCCGAATCCCTCGTCGGTCACGATCAGCAGCGTCTGCTCCGGCAGCTCCCTCACCATGGCGACCACCGCATCCCCCTGGCGCATCCGCATCCCCCTGACACCGGCGGCGACCCGGCCCATCGCCCGCACCTCGCCGGACTCGAAGCGCAGCAGGTTGCCGCGCCGCGTCACCACGCAGACGTGGTCCTCCTCGCCGAACGGCAGGACCTGTACCAACTCGTCGTCATCGACGAGGTTGATGGCCCTGAGTCCCCTGGAGCGCGACTCGTACAACGTGAACTTCGTCTTCTTCACACGGCCGCGCCGGGTGACGAACAGCAGGTACGGGTTGGTCTCGTAATCGCGCGTGTCGATCACCGCGGCCACTCGCTCACCCTCGGCCAGCTCCAGCAGGTTGACGACGGCGGTGCCGCGCGCCGAGCGGCCGGCCATGGGGACCTCGTGCACCCGGAGCCGGTACACCCGGCCGCGATTGGTGAAGAACAGCAGGTAGGCGTGTGCGGAGGTGTGGATGACCGCGCTGACGTAGTCACCCTCCTTCAGCTTCGCGCCCGCCACGCCCCGGCCGCCGCGACCCTGGGTCCGGAAGGCGTCCGCGGACGTGGTCTTGACGTATCCCCCACCCGACATGATGAAGACCACGTCCTCGTCGTCGATGAGATCCTCGATGTCGAACTCGCCCGGGTCGATCGCCAACTCGGTTCGCCGCGCGTCGGCGAACTCGCCACGCAGTTCGGCGAGTTCGCTCCGGATCAGCCCGCGCAGGCGGCCCTCGTCGGCCAGGATGGCCTGCAACTCGTCGATGACGGCGCGCAATCCGGCCAACTCGTCGCTGAGTTCGCTGCGGCCCAGCCGTGTGAGACGGCCCAGCGGCAGGTCCAAGATGTGGTTCGCCTGCACCTCGCTGAACCCGAAGCCGTCGCCGGTGAGCTGCCGCCGGGCCTCGTTGCGGTCGGCCGCGGCCCTGATGAGGGCGATGACCTCGTCGAGCATGTCGACCGCGCGCAGCAGACCCTCCACGACGTGCGCCCGTTCGGTCGCCCGGGCGAGGCGGTACTCCGAGCGGCGCCGGACCACTTCGACCTGATGGGCCACGTAAGCCTGCAGCACACCGGCCAGGCTGAGCGTGCGAGGAACACCGTCGGTGAGCGCAACCATGTTCACCGAGAACGACACCTGCAGCGGCGTGTGCTTGTAGAGGTTGTTGAGGATCACCAGCGCCGGAGCATCCCGTGTCAGCTCGAAGACCAGCCTGGTGCGCCCCTTGGCCGACTCGTTGCGAATGTCCCGGATGCCCGTGAGCACCTTGGAGTCGACGAGATGGGCGGCGCGGCGCTCGATGGCCTCGACGCTGACCTGGTACGGGATCTCGGTGACCACGATCATCGTCCGGGGACCGTCGGCGACAACCTCCGCTCGCCCGCGCAGGCGCAGCGCACCGCGGCCGGTCCGGTAGGCCTCCTCGATGCCGGCACGACCCAGGATCTGTCCGCCGGTGGGGAAGTCGGGGCCGCGCACGAATCCCATGAGGTCCTCGACGGTGGCATCGGGGTGTTCGAGCACGTGCAACACGGCGTCGACGACCTCGCCGAGGTTGTGCGGCGGGATGTTGGTGGCCATGCCGACGGCGATCCCCTGGCTGCCGTTCACCAGCAGGTTCGGGAACCGCGAAGGCAGCACCACCGGTTCGCGGTGGCGCCCGTCGAAATTGGCCAGGAAATCGACGGTTTCCTCGTCGATCCCGGCGAGCATGGCCGCGCTCAACTGCGTGAGGCGGCACTCGGTGTAGCGGTACGCGGCCGGCGGATCGGCGGGCGAGCCGAAGTTGCCGTGCGGGTCAACCAGCAGGTACCGGAGGCTGAAGTCCTGGCCCATGCGCACCAGGGCGTCGTACACCGCGGTGTCCCCGTGCGGGTGGAAACGAGCGATCACGTCGCCCACCACCGTGGCGCACTTCACGTGACCCCTGTCGTGGCGATGCCCGCTGGAGGCCATCGACCAGAGGATCCGCCGGTGCACAGGCTTCAGGCCGTCGCGCACGTCGGGCAACGCCCGCGCCACGATGACCGACATGGCGTAGTCCAGGAAGGACTGCTCCATCTCGGTCTGGATCTCGACGGTCTCGACGCCATCGCCGGGGCCATCGGCCGCTCCCGGCCCGTCGATGGGATCTGTGACGGGAGGTGGTTCGCTGCTCACGCCGCTCAGATGTCCAGGAAACGCACGTCGCCGGCGTTCGCCTGGATGAACGACTTCCGGCTCTCCACGTCATCACCCATCAACTGTGAGAAGACGGCGTCGGCAACGGCGGCTTCCTCGATGTCGACTCGCAGCAGGGTGCGCTGGGCGGGATCCAAGGTTGTCTCCCAGAGTTCGTCCGCATCCATCTCGCCGAGGCCCTTCAGGCGCTGGAACTCGCTGCGATGCTTCGGATGGTCGGTGAGGAACTCGGTCTTGGCCCGGTCGTCCTTGAGGTACACCTTGTTGCGACCCACCTCGGTGGAGTACAGCGGCGGCTGGGCGATGTAGACGTGCCCCTCCTCGATCAGCGGCCTCATCTGGCGGAACAGGAAGGTCAGCAGCAGCGTCCGGATGTGGCTGCCGTCCACGTCAGCGTCGCAAAGCAGGATGATCTTGCCGTACCGCAGCTTGTTGAGGTCGAAGCCGCCGTTGCTGTCAACACCGTTGCCGTTGCCGGGACGGCGCCCCTTGCTCTCAGCGTCGTCACTGTCGCCGTCGCCGTCGGGAACGCCGAAGCCTGCCCCGATGGCGCTGATGAGAGCTGCGATCTCACTGTTGCGCAACATGCGGTCGGCGCGGGCCCGCTCGACGTTGAGGATCTTGCCCCTGATGGGCAGAACGGCCATGGTGCGGGGATCGCGGGCCTTCTTGGCCGACCCGCCGGCGGAGTCGCCCTCCACGATGTACAGCTCGTTCTCGTCGATGTCCCCCGAGGTGCAGTCGGTGAGCTTGCCCGGCAGCCCGGCGCCGTTGAGAGCCGACTTCCGGCGCGTGGCTTCGCGGGCGGCACGCGCGGCCTCGCGGGCACGGGAAGCCTCCGCCGCTTTGGTGACGATGCGGCGAGCCTCGCTGGGGTGTTCCTCCAGCCAGTCCCCCAGATGGCGGTTGGTGGCGCGTTCCACCAGTGTGCGGATGGAGACGTTCCCCAGCTTGCTCTTGGTCTGACCCTCGAACTGCGGCTCGTGCAGGCGCACGCTGACGATCGCCGTCAGGCCCTCCCGGATGTCCTCGCCCTGCAGGTTGGCCACCCCGCGCAGTAGACCCTTGCGGTCGGCATAGCGGTTGGCCGCGCCGGTGAGGGCCTTGCGGAACCCCTCCTCGTGCATCCCGCCCTCGGTGGTCGTGATGCCGTTGGCGAAGGAGTACAGCCCGTCGGTGTTGTAGGCGGTGCTCCACTGGAATGCCACCTCCACCTCCTGGTCGGACTCCTCCTGGTGGAAGTAGCCCACCTCGGAGAACAGCGTCTCCCGGGAAGCGTTGACGTGCCGGACGAAGTCGCCGATACCGCCGGAGTAGCGGAATGTCGTCCAGTCCGAACCCGCCGGCGAGCGAAGGTCCCGGAAGCGGACGCGGAGATCGGCATTGAGAAACGCCATGACCTGGAGGCGCTCGGTCAGCCGGGCTGCCTGGAACTCAACCTCGTCGAATACCTTCGCGTCCGGCCAGAAGCGGACCGTGGTGCCGGTCGGGCCGCCGGCCGGTACGTCCTCGACCTCCTGCAGGGGCGCCTCCACGTCGCCGCCGTCCACGAAGCACATGGCCCAGCGACTTCCACCGCGGCGGATCTCCACCTGCAGGCGCTCAGACAGCGCGTTGACCACCGACACACCCACGCCGTGCAGCCCGCCGGAGACCTTGTAGCCGCTGCCGCCGAACTTGCCTCCGGCGTGCAACATCGTCATGACCACTTCGAGAGCCGACAGGTCGGGCATCTCGGGATGGGGACCCACAGGGATGCCCCGGCCGTTGTCGACCACCTCACAGGAGCCGTCGGCGTGCAGCGTGACGTCCACCTCGGTGCAGTGGCCGGCCATCGCCTCGTCGACGGCGTTGTCCACGACCTCGTAGACGAGATGGTGCAGCCCGGCCGGCCCCGTGGAACCGATGTACATCCCCGGTCGGCGGCGGACAGCCTCCAGACCTTCCAGAACGGTGATGTCGGCTGCTTCGTAAGACTCGGCGCTATCAACCACTCGAAAGCGTCTCCGTCCGGTACCGGTTCCTCTTGGGGCCTCTTGGAGGCCGTCTCGCACGCCCCGGGCGGGACATTGCATGCACCGGTGGTGCCGGCCGACGGCTTTGCTCGACCGGGTTCATTCTACCGCCTCCGCCGCCGCTCCCGGTTCGTTCCCGCAGTGACTCTCGCCCGAATGAACTGCACTTTCCCCTGTCCGAGACGCTCGGCCAGGCGAGCGAGCAACTCACTCTCCGCCAAGCGCACCTGCGCAGCCCACGCAGGGTCGTCCACGTCGACGGTCAGTCGCCGGTGAACGAGTCGTGCCGGTCGGCTGTGAGCGGCGAGCGTGGGGCCCGCGACGGCCGCCCAGTGCTCGAAGAGGGCCACAAGGACATCGGCGGACGGCGAGCCGAGGCCCCCCAACAGTCGGTTGAGGCCGTCGGTGATGTGGCGCGGCCCGCGGCGCCCGACCGCCTCCTGACTCATCGCGCGGCCGCGGTCGCCGGCAGCTCATCGATCGAGAGCACCTCGGCCGGTCGTGCCGCAGGGGGAACCTCTCCGGCGGTCGCCAGCAGAACCTGCCCCGCCGGCAACAACTCCAACAGCTGCGCCTGGCGCGTCGCATCCAACTCGGAGAAGACGTCGTCGAGCAGCAGGAGCGGGGGCTCGCCGCCGGCTTCGGTCATCGTCTCGTGCAACGCCAGGCGCAACGCCAGAGAGAGACATCGCTGGTTGCCCTGCGAGGCGTGCGTCCGCGCCGGGAGTCGGTCGAGACTCCATTCCAGGTCATCCCGATGCGGGCCAACGGTTGTGACCGACCGCTGCAGATCCTCCCCGCGGGCCTCCGTCAGCGCCACCGCCAACCCGGTGGCCAACCAGCCCGGTTCGTACGCCATGTCCACCGGGACCGTGGCGTCGCCGCTGAGCCGCCGGAAGAGTCGCTCCATTCGCGGCTGAAGCTCCTCGACGGTACGGCGGCGATGGCTCGCCCATGTCTCCGCGGCCGCCGCAAGCCGATCGTCCCAGATGTCGAGTGAGCGCCGACTGTCGGCGTCCATGCGTTGCCCGCCGCCGGGGCCGATCTGGCGCAACAGTGCGTTGCGCTGACGCAGGCAGACAGACAGCCGGCGGCGATCCTCGGCAACCCGCGGATTGAGACTCACGACCGCACCGTCGATGGCGTCTCGACGGGAACCCGGTGAGCCCTTGACAACGAGAAGATCATCGGGTTGGAACGTCAGCACCGGAACCTGCTCCTGCAGGTCTGCGGCGCGTCGCAATGGCTGGCGGTTCACCTGCGTTCGGTTGCGTTCACCTGCCGGGCGCACTTCGGTCTCCACCAGCAGGCGGCGATCGGTCACCGCGAACTCACCGCGCAGGATCGCTCCGGCGGTGCCGGCCCGGATGAGATCGACGGAGCCGGCACCGCGGAACGACGAGAGCGTCGCCAGGTAGCCGATTGCTTCCAGGAGAGAGGTCTTGCCCGACCCGTTCGGGCCGCGGATCACCGTCAGACCTTCTGACGGTTGGAGCGCAACGCTCTTGTGCATGCGGAAGTCGGTTACCTCGAGCCAGCGAAGCAGCACGTCTCCTCAGGTGATTCGCAAAGGCATGAGCACGTACAGGAAGTCGTCCTCGGTAGGGGACCGCAACAGTGCCGGCTTCAGCTTGTCGGCAGTGAGCAGAACGATCTGCTCGCAGTCGAGTGCTTCCACGCCGTCGTGCAGGTACTGCGCATTGAAGGCAATGACGAGGTCCTCACCTTCATAGGAAGCAGCCACCTCCTCGGTCGCCTCGCCCACGTCCTGCGCGCGTGCGGACAGCGTCATGCCGCCGCCCTGCATGCTCACTCGCATCGGCACCTGTGCCAGCGCCAGCAGGCGGACCCGCCGGATGGCGTCGAGAAGCGTCTTGCGGTCGGTCACCAGCCGGTTGGGATGATCGGTGGGGATCAGGCCCTCGTAACTGGGAAAATCTCCGTTGATCAGCCGTGCCGACAGGCGTGTCTCGCCGACTTCGAACAGCACGGTGTTCTCGTCGAGTTGCACGCCGACGCGCACGTCGTCGACGACCAGGCGAGCTACTTCCTCAAGCGCCCGCGACGGCATCAGGACACCCTTGTCACCGACCTCCATCGAGACGCTCGCGATGTCCCGCTGCGCCAGCCGGTACGAGTCGGTCGCCACCAGCCGGAGACCACCGCCGAACGCCGTCAGCAGCACCCCGGTCAGCACCGGTCGGGACTCGTCGCGGCCGGCGGCCGACACCACCTGGCGCAGTCCACCCACCAGCGCCTGACCGTCCACGGTCACGGTGGCCTCACCGAGCAGCGGAATCCGCGGGAAATCCGACGCCGGCATCGTCCGCAGCGAGAACTCCGACCGGCCGGCACGAACGCTCAGCACCCCGTCGTCGAACTCCACGTCAACCGCGCCGAGGTCCAGCGACCGCACGATGTCGGTGAGCAGCCGCGCCTGGACCAGCGCGGATCCGTTCTCACTGCCACTGACGGTGACCCGATCCGCAATCGTGAGATCCACATCGCTCCCGGTGACCGAAAGACTGTCGCCGGAGAGTTCCAGCAGTACCCCCGATAGACCCACGACGGGGCCGGCCTTGGTCGTCACGGCCCGACCGGCCCGGTTGAGAGCGGTGATCAGCGTGTCCCGTTCGCATCTGAACTTCACAGGTTCCGTCCTTCACTTAGGATTTTGTCGTCTATGAGTTTGTAGTGGTAGTAGGGCTGGGGATTGTGCATTTCCGGCCTTCAGCGCAGGTCAGGCTGCTGGGAGGCTGTGGAGGCGATTGCCCGTTTTCCCGGGTCTGTGGCGCCGGAGGGACGATCGCCGGTGACGGCGGTGGTGTTTCGTACCATGTTGCCGGCCGGTTGTACACAGGATTCCCCAAAGCGGGCGGGGTTACGCGGCGCTCCCCACGTTGCTGCGCAGCATACGGGTCAGCTGAGTGACTTGTTCGTACACTTGCTGCTTTTCTGACATTAGCTGCTTTATCTTGTTCACTGCGTGAATCACTGTCGTGTGGTCGCGGTCACCGAACTCAGAGGCAATCGCGGGGAAGCTGAGGTCGGTGAGTTCGCGCATCACGTACATGGCGATGTGACGGGCCGTGACCAGCTGGCGCCGCCGGCTCGTGCCGGTGATCTCCTCGACCGCCAAGCCGAACATGTTGGAACACGCGTTCATGATGTGCACAGGCATCACCACGTGCTGCTTCTGCGGTGTGAAGACGTCGCGCAGCAGCTCCTGAGCGGTCGGGACCGAGATCTCCTGGCGGTTGAGAGTGGCGAAGGCACACACCCGGGTCAAGGCCCCTTCCAGCTCGCGGATATTGCTGGTCACCCGCTCGGCGATCAGCTCGAGAACCTTGTTGGAGAGGAGGTGTCGACACTCGTCGGGCACCCGGTGATCCAAGATGGCGAGGCGAGTCTCGATATTGGGGGGCTGGATGTCGGTGATCAGGCCCATCTTGAAGCGGCTACGGAGGCGGTCCTCGAGGGTCGGGATCGAGTCCGGCGGCCGGTCGCAGGTGATGACCAGCAGGCTGCTGGTCTCGTACAGCGTGTTGAACGTGTGGAAGAACTCCTCTTGCAGCCCCTCCTTGCCGGCGAAGAACTGGGCGTCGTCGACGAGCAGCACATCGAGCCGCCGGTAGTAGTCCTTGAAGGCGGGAAGCTGGTTGGACCGGATGGCGTAGACGAAACGGTTCAGGAAGGTCTCGGTGGATACCAGGCGAACAAGCGATCCCGGGTAGTGCTCGTTGACGTAGTGGGCGATTGCGTGGAGCAGGTGCGTCTTGCCGAGTCCGGCGCCACCGTAGATGAACAGCGGGTTGTAGACCCTGCCCGGTTGCTCGGCGACCTGGAAAGCCGCGGCCTGCGCGAACGAGTTGGATGGACCGCAGACGAAGTGTTCGAACTTGTACCGCGGGTTGAGCGGCTCATCGACAAACAGTCCCTCTGCGCCCATCGGGGGGGTTGCCGGGCGGGGCTCTTCGATCCTGCGGCCGGCGTTCGTGTCTTTCGCCGCCGGCAGGAGCAGTTCCTCGAGCGCCTGCGGATCAGCGGGTTCGAGTGTTACGGGCTCGATGTCGATGAGGAGAGTCAGCGGCTGGCCGATGATCTCGGTCAGAACGTCCTCGATGAGGTGCCGGTAGCGGCGCTCGATCTTGTCTCTGGCGATGCTGCTGGGAACGTGGACGCGCAACCCGTCGCCCGTCAGCTCGTATGGCCGGATATCTCGGAAGGTCGAGTGCCAGACGGCATCTGAGACATGGTTCTGAATCGTGGTCGCGCATGCGTTCCACAGATGCGCTGGGTCGTTCACGGGTGCGGCTCAGTTCTGATGGGGACCACCGTGGCGGCTCCTGCTGGCGGCGGAGGGCGGGTGATCGCGCTGGTCGGAGACTTGACGGATCTGCGGTGCTCGTCGTGGCGGGCAATCTAGCCGCACCGTTCGGCGGGTGTTGGCGCCAGGTATTGAACAAACCACATTCTTAATAGGTTTTGTGCACTTTTTCGTGACTGTGTCACGCGGCGCCGAATGCGCCGTCGGGGGCCGTGGCGGCCCTCGGCCGGCCAGCAGCAGCGGCACGGTTGTGGCGGACATCGTGTGCCCGTAGCGTGAGGCGGTCGAGTTGTGTCCGGTCGCCTGTCCGGACCACTGGCCTCGACGGTCCTCGCGGCTCCGGCCGGAGGAGCCGGCGTCTCGGGAATCACTCGCCGCACGTGTACCGGGGGGAGTGGGTTGGCCCGGCGCAAGGAGGAGTGGAAGTGAAGCGGACGTACCAGCCGAATGTCCGCCGCCGGTCGCGGCGGCATGGGTTCCGGAAGCGGATGAGCAGTCGCGGCGGCCGGGCTGTTCTGAGGACCAGGCGCCGTCGCGGCCGTCAGAGGTTGTCAGCCTGATCGGGCGAATCCGATCCGCGAAGACATTTGAGCGGCTCCGTCGGAACGGTCGAGTCGTCCGCCATGGCGTACTCGAAGTCCGCTATCTCCTCGATGGGGAGAACGGCCCGCCGCGGGTGGCGTTCGCCGTTTCTCGCAGCACCGGCTCGGCGGTCGTACGGAACCGGCTGCGCCGCCGGTTGCGCGCTGTGATGCGTGAGTTGGCCGGCGCACCCCGCCCGGCGGCGCTCCCGAGCGGTGACTATCTCATCCGCCCGCGACGCCACGCCGCCGCAGTGGGATTTGCCCGGCTGCGCAGGGACGCGCAGCGTGTGCTGGAGCGCATCTCAACCGGTGAAGGACTGTCGTGAATCCTGTGAGGCGCCTTCTCCTCGGCGCAATCCGCCTCTACCAGGCCTTCAGCGCCGTGCGCCCCCCCCGGTGCCGCTTCCTGCCGACGTGCTCGGCGTACACGCTGGAAGCAATCGAAGTGCACGGTGCCTGGCGTGGCTCCTGGTATGGCGTTCGCCGGTTGCTGAAGTGCCGCCCGCTCGGACCGTACGGGGCTGATCCGGTACCGCCCCGGCGTGCCGATCCGGTCAGATGTGAGGGTGCTGCCTGATGTTCGACGCAATCGGTCGAGCCTTCAATCCCCTGATGACGCTGGTCGCCCGCGTCCTCTCGTTCCTCTACGACCTGTGGCCGAGTTACTCGGGGGCGATCATTCTGCTGACGGTTTGCGTGATGACGATCCTCACGCCCGTCACGATCCGCAGCACGAAGTCCATGCTGGCCATGCGCCGGCTCGCTCCGGAGGTCAAGCGGCTGCAGGCCGAGTACCGCCACGATCGCCAGAAGATGAACGAGGAGGTCATGGCGCTGTACCGGTCGAACAGCGTCAATCCGCTGGGTGGATGCCTCCCGCTGTTGATGCAGTCGCCGGTCTTCATCGCGCTTTTCTACATGTTGCGCGGGTTGACCCGGCGGACCTCCGTGCTGGGTTGGTCGTCCGGTCAGGCCGGCGCGGCCTGTGCTGCGTCTTCCGGTGTGGAATGCACGCCCCAAGTCGTGAGCGCGCCCAAACAGACGTTCAACCCTGACTATCTCAGTCCCGACAGCCGGCTCTACCAGGACCTTGTGGTCAGCACCGAGATGCGGGGCTGGGGAGTGGATCTGGCTGAGAGCGCCAGCTCGGCCCTGAGCAGTTCATTCGTGTCGGGACTGCCGTACCTCGGCATGATTGTCCTGGTGGCGGGTCTGGGCTACTACCAGCAGCGTCAGATCAGTGGGCGGATGTCCGCCGACGAGCAGACACCGCAGGCGCGCATGATGATGCGCATCATTCCGATCTTCCTGCCGATCATCTCCTTCAGCCTGTCAGCCGGATTGGTGCTGTACTACAACGCACAGAGCCTCATTCGGATTGGCCAGCAATCACTGATCACGCGAAAGTTGTACCGACCGTTCGCAGAAGAGCAAGAGGTGCGAAAGGCGCTCGAGGAGGAGGCAGCCGAGAGCGGTGAGGAGCCGAAACCGCCAGGTCCACCCGAGCCGCCACGTGGACTCGGCGAGCGGTTGGGGTTGACCAGCGCCCCCGACCCGCGGCGCCACGGCCGGCAGCGCCCCGTGAGCGGTTCTGCACCAAAGCCGAAGCCCGTTCCACCGACTGCGAAGGCGGCGCCACCAAGGCCGGCCCGCGAGCCGTCCTCCCGGCCGCCCACCAAGGCCGGCGCAGAGCGGGCACAGACGCCACGGCCGGAGCGCCGGAAGAGCGAAGGATCGAACAGACGTTCGAAGAAGAAGAAGGAGGCACCGCCGCCAAAGCCGGTGCCCAGCCGCGTGACGCCCAAGGGCGCAAAGCAGCAGCGGAGCAAGCGCTACAAGAAGTGAGAGGCCTATGGAATGGATAGTTACTGAGGCGCGCACGGTCGCGGATGCCAAGGAGATGGCCCTCGACCAACTCGGCGTCGACGAGCGTGAGGCCGAGTTCGAAGTCCTCGTTGAACCGCAGCGCGGCGTGCTGGGGCTCGGCAGGGCGAATGCACAGGTACGCGCTCGGGTGATGCCTCGGGTGGAGACCCCACCGGACCGACGAGGGCGGCAACGCCGCGCCCGCGGCGGCGACCGCAAGCAGAGATCCGACGGGCGGAAGGCCCAAACGGCCAATAGTGCCCGCGGCGGTGCCGAGGGGGCCGCGCGGGCGACGAAGGAGAAGCGGCCAGAGCGCCGTAACTCGGCCGGCGGGCCGGACAATCGAGCAAAGAAGTCAGCAGGAACGTCCAAATCGAAGGGCAGAGGAGAGAAAATGAGCACGAGTGACACCAATGGCGGAGAGGACAGGATGGACTTCGCGAACGAGGAGGAACTGCTTCGCTCGTTCGCGGCAGGCCTCGCCGAGTCGTTCGGGGTTGATGCCACGGTGACGACGGTCCGTACCACCGAAGGCGCTGTCGAGGTCGTCATCGACGGTGACGAGGTGGGGTTGCTGATCGGCCGGCGGGGCACAACGCTGGCTGCGATCGAGGAGCTGCTCCGTGTCGTCGTCCAGCGACGGGCACAGGGGCGCCGCTCCAGCAAGGTGCGTCTCGAGGTCGGCGGGTACAAGCAGCGCCGCAAGGAGGCGTTGGAGGCCTTCGCGCAGCGGATCGCCGCGGAGGTTGTTGAGAGCGGCGAGCCGAAGGTCCTCGAGCCGATGAACGCGGCCGATCGCAAGATCGTTCATGATGCCATCGTGGAGATGACCGGCGTGCGGACGGCGTCGGAAGGGGAGGAACCCCGTCGACGTGTCGTGCTGAGGCCGGGGAGCTGAACTGACCGCCGGCGCGGCACCGCTGCCGGCTGAGGCGGGCCGCCTGGATCGGATATTCGAGCGGGCACGACAGCAAGGTCTGCTGGGTCGGGCCACGACACCCTGCCAGGAGTGGGTGCACGCTGCAGCGATCGCCGGGCAACTTGCAGATCCCGGCGAGAGTCGCTGCCTGGACCTTGGGACCGGGGCGGGTCTGCCCGGCCTCGTTATGGCGCAATGCTGGCCGGCAACCCGTTGGCTGTTCACGGATCGGCGGGAGCGCAGCGAGAGTTTTGTCCAGTGGGCGATCGGATTGCTGGGCATGAGTGAGCGCGCGTCCTTCTGGCGTGGCGACGTAGCCGAACTGGTGCGGGAGCCGAGGTTGGCCGGAGAATTTGAAGTGGTCGCTGCCAGGGCGTTTGGCCCGCCGCCGGTTACCGCCGAGTGTGCGACGGGCTTCCTGGCCACAGGGGGGCGCCTCATCGTGAGCGAACCGGAGCACGAGACAGGGACACGCTGGCCCGCCGAAGCGCTGGCACCGTTGGGTCTGGCAATACAGGCGATCGGCACCGGACCGAGTTTCGTCGAACTCGTGAAGGTGGCGCCACACGAGGATCGTTTCCCCCGCCGGCTCGCTGCGATGCGGCGCGCTCCTCTCTTCTAGGCCGCCTCGCACCTCGGTGGAGTCGGCACGCGACGGACCACGCCCGCCGGCGACCTGCCACCGCGGGATGTGCCGAACCCAATGTTTCACGTGAAACATCACCCTTCGAGCCAGTGCCCGCGGGTACACTCGATGCTCAGCCGGCCGCCGTTGGAGGTGTTGCTCCCGTGACCTCTGTTTGTCGCACGATTGCCGTTGCCAACCAGAAGGGTGGCGTCGGAAAGACCACGACGGCGATCAACCTCGGCGCGGCTCTGGCCGAGTTGGGACGACGGGTGCTGGTGGTCGACCTCGATCCACAGGCGAATGCAACCACCGGCATCGGTTTGGACCCGCGTGAGGTCACGGCCTCGGTGTATGACGTTCTGCTGGACGGCAAGTCGATAGTTGACTGCATCGCGCCGACGGCGATCGAAGGACTGATGGCCGTTCCGTCACACCTGGACCTTGCGGGCGCCGAGATAGAACTGCAATCGGCGTTCAACCGGGAGCGCCGTCTGGCTGCGGCGCTGACACCCGTCATCGACAAGTTCGACTACCTCTTTGTGGACTGCCCGCCGGCTCTGGGACTGCTGGCCGTGAACGCCCTCACGGCGGTGCGCGAGGTGCTTGTGCCGATCCAATGCGAATACTTCGCGTTGGAGGGGCTCGCTCAGTTGACGATGCACGTGGACCAGATTCGACGACATTTGAATCCGGCCTTGAATGTGTCGAAGTTGCTCCTTGTCATGTACGACGGCAGGACGAACCTCTCCCGGCAGGTCTCTGAGGAGGTCCGCGGTCTGTACGACGACCGCGTCTGCCGGACCGTGATCCCGCGGTCGGTGCGCCTCGCGGAGGCCCCGGCGCGGGGTTTGCCCATCACTGCCTATTCTCCCCGCTCGCGTGCTGCCCTGACGTATCGCATTCTCGCCAAGGAGTTCGAGGCCAATGGCAGCCGCTGAGCGCGGCGCCGGACGCGGACTCGGCGCGCTCATCCCGACCAGCGGCCGTGTCGCGGCCGGGTTCCGCGAGATTGCGATCTCCAGCATCGTCCCCAACACGCATCAGCCGCGAGCCCACTTCGATGAGGAGCCGCTTGACGCTCTCGCCGACTCGATCGGCCGGATCGGCGTGCTGCAGCCGATCCTCGTCAGGCAGATCGAACCGGACCGCTTCGAACTGATCGCCGGTGAGCGGCGTTGGCGAGCTGCCAAGCGCGCCGGCCTCCAGGCGATTCCGGCCCTCGTCCGGTCGGCCGAGGACCAGGAGTCTCTTGAAGAGGCCCTCGTCGAGAACCTCCATCGTGAGGACTTGAACCCATTGGAGGAAGCCGCGGCGTTCCTCCAGTTGCAGCAGGAGTTCGGGCTCACCCAGCAGGCGGTCGCCAACCGGGTCGGCCGGAGCCGGGCAGCGGTGACCAACGCGACCCGCCTCCTGCAACTGCCGGGCGAAGTGCAGGAACTCATTGCCACGCGCCGGCTCTCGGCGGGACACGGTCGAGCACTCGTTGGCGTCGCGGATACCACCGAGCAGGTGAGTCTCGCCCGTCAGATCGCGGGCGAAGGTTGGTCGGTGCGCCAATTGGAGGAGCATCTTCGCCCGCCGGCGGCGCCTGAGGAGAAACCTGCCGGTGCAGACCGCGAAACGCCGGCGGACGCCGGCGCGCTACAGGTCGTCGAGGGGGAGAGCGAGTCGGCGTTGCTGGAGTTGGAGAACCTGCTGGCGGAGTTTCTCTCGACGACGGTGCGCGTGGAGATCGGTGGCAGGAAGGGACGCTTGACGGTGGAGTTCGCCGACCTCGACGATCTTGAACGCATCTATCACTTGGTGACCCGCTAGCGGCGGCTGCTTGCCGATAGTACGAACGTTTGTACGTTGCTGCTGGGGTTCAGGTACGTCAGAGCGGCTCGGCGATCCAATCCGCCAGGCATTGAGCAATCCGTTCGGCGAGGGTTGCCTGCTGTTCGACGACAGCCGGAGCGGGTCCCAGGCGACAGGCCACAGCCGGCATGCGGCTCTCCCGCAGTAGCGGCAGGCGCATGCCGGCTGTCGATCCGGACACGTCCAGCACGCCGCTCAATTCCTCGGCCAACATTTCCGCGAGGCGCTTCCCGCCGCTGGAGGTGAAGCCGGCGGTCTCGAAGTAGAACGTCTCGCACATGTCGTCGTCGGTCAACTGGACATCGAGGAGTACCGAGGTGTCCAACTCGTTGGCCGCTGCCGCCACCGCCGAACCGTCCCGCTGTGCCAGGACGAGCACTCTGGCTCCCCGGCGCCGCAGCACTCGCGCGGCGGCCACAACCAGGGAATCGGCGCCGGCGAGAGCGATCGGCGCAGCACTCAACAGGCGCGGCCTGCTGCGCAGGCGTTCCCGCTCGAGCAGCATCTCCATGCTGTGACTGTCCCCCGAGGGGATCCGCTCCAGGACCGCCACGGTGTCGGGACCGCAGATCCCGTCGGCGGTGAGCCCGGCGTTTTCCTGCAGCGCGCTGATCGCGGCGGCGGTGTCGGGACCACAGATCCCGTCGACGCGGCCTGCGGAGAATCCCAGAGCCCCCAGTCTTCGCTGGAGGTCGGCCACGTCCTCGCCGCGCTGATAGGGCGTGCGGAGATACAGCAGCCGATCCCCGAGACGATGCCCGGCCTCCACCAGGGCAGTCCAGGTGCTTGGCCCGCAGACGCCGTCCGCCGGCAACCCGCGGCTCTGCTGGAAGCGTTTGACGGCTTCGGCGGTGCCGGCCGTGTACTCCTCCGTCGAGGCGATGTCGAACTCGCCGGCAGCGGCGAGCTTGCGATGAAGGTCACGCACGGTCGCCCCGCGGGCACCGATTCTGAGAGGCAGTGCCTCCTCGGCTATCGGTGCTCTCCCTGCGTCCGGCGCTTCCGGCGACGTGCCAGGGCCTACAGGAACTCCGCCAGGTCCTCCAGGAGCGCCGCCTTGCTCTTGGCGCCGACGATGCGCGTGGCGGCTTCACCACCCTTGAAGACGATGAGGGTGGGAATGCTCATCACGCCGTGGCGGCGAGCGATGTCAGGCGAATCGTCCACGTTGAGCTTGGCGAACGTGATGCTCTCGCCGTGCTCGCCGGCGAGTTCGTCGAGGATCGGCGCGATCATCTTGCAGGGACCGCACCATTCGGCCCAGAAGTCCACGAGCACCGGCTTCATGGCCGCGCCGACTGTCTCGTCGAAGCTTGCTGAGGAGAGTGTTGTGATGGCTGCCATGAGTCCTCCAAGGCCGGTGCGGGCGCAGCACCGTCTGCGGCGCCGCGTCGAGATGTCAAGGGTTCGGGTGGCGGACCGCGTCACCGCCGGGTGCAACGCTACCGGTGCTTGGCGTCGTGTTGCGCCTCGAGCCAGCGCTCAGCGTCGATGGCGGCCATGCAGCCGCTTCCGGCGGCGGTGACCGCTTGGCGGTAGACGTCGTCCTGCACGTCCCCGCAGGCGAACACACCTGGGACGTTCGTCCTGGTTGAGCCCGGTTCGGTGATCAGGTAGCCGTTGGATTTCATGGCCAGCGAGCCCCGGAAGAGATCGGTGTTCGGCCGGTGCCCGATGGCGATGAAGAGTCCGGCGAGCGGCAGTGTGCGCTCGGTGCCGGTCTCGGTGTGGCGGACTCTCACCCCCTCCACCGACTCGGTCCCCAGGACATCGGCGACAATGTGGTTCCAAAGGAATTCGATGCGGTCTGAGGCGAACGCCCGGTCCTGCATGATCTTCGAGGCGCGCAACTGGTCGCGCCGGTGGATCACGGTGACCTTCGTGGCGAACTTCGTGAGGAAGAGCGCTTCCTCCATGGCGGAATCACCGCCCCCGACCACAGCGATCTCCTGGCCACCGAAGAAGAATCCGTCGCAGGTGGCGCACGTGGACAGGCCGCGACCGATGAGGCGGTCCTCGGCCTCGAGCCCCAGCATGAGCGACTGCGCCCCGGTGGAGACGATGACGGCGTGTGCCGACGAGGCGGGTTCGCCGCCTGGGTCCTCGCCGACCCACAGCCGGAAGGGCCGCTCGGTGAAATCCACGCGGCTGACCTTCTCGGTGCGGATCTCGGCTCCGAAGCGGGCGGCCTGCGCCCGGAAGGCCACCATCAACTCCGGGCCCATGATGCCGCCGGGGAAGCCCGGGTAGTTCTCCACGTCGGTCGTCAGCATCAATTGGCCGCCGGGCTGATCGCTGGTGGAGGATGGTTCGCCCTCGAAGACCACGGGTGTCAGGTTGGCCCGGGCGCAGTAGATGGCGGCGGTGAGACCGGCGGGGCCCGAGCCGATGATCGCGACCTGGCGCGGTTCGGGTGGCGCGTCGCCGCTCACGAGGCGGCCCGGTGTGGGCGCTTCGCCCATACCAGCAGGCCGATCCCTCCGAAGAACCCACCGAGCAGGACGTACGTGGCCCAAACGTCGGCGGGCAGGTATGAGTCGACGAGGCGCACGAGCCCGATAACACCCAGTACGAACATCAGTATTGCCAACACGATCATGACCAGGCCGTAGACGAGCCGGCGGGCCAGGTTCGCCGTGGGCCGGTCCGTGGCGCCGCGGATGCGGTCCACGATCCCCACGATGCGGTCTGCGACCCGGCGCGGCCAGTCCTCCGAGAGCCCCGGAAGGGCGCGATGGGGCGGGTCGGATGGCTCGGTGGGCATGGAGCGAGAAGTCTACCTAGCCCGGTTCGACGGGCGGGATTTCGGCGCAGGTGGTGCCGTCGAGGGCACCGAGTGAACCGCCGGCGCTGCTGAGGATGAGGATCGGTGTGCCGCCGGCGGTGATCTGCAGTTCGATGGTGCGGTCGCCGGCGGCCGCCGCACAGCCATTTGTGGGTGGGCCCGTGGTCGCGTCGGTGGGCGGGATTTCGGCGCAGGTGGTGCCGTCGAGGGCACCGAGTGAACCGTCGGCGCTGCTGAGGATGAGGATCGGTGTGCCGCCGGCGGTGATCTGCAGTTCGATGGTGCGGTCGCCGGCGGCCGCGGCGCAGGCATCCGCGGGCAGATCCTCGGCTGCCGTGTCGTCGCCCATCATGTCGTCCATGTCGTCGGCTGCCATGTCACCGTCGCCCGCCGGTGCGGCTTCGGGTTCAGCAACCTCCTGCGCCGCCGGCGGTGGCGGTTCGGGTGGCGGCAGTGGGGCCGGTGGCGCTTCGGCCGCCGGTGCTGTGGCTGCCTCGGATCCTGCTTCTGCGGCCGCTTCGGCCTGCGCTGCCGAAGCCTCTGCTCTGGCCGCTTCGGCGTCGGCTTGAGCCTCTGCGAGCTCGGCTTCTGCCGCCGCGACCGCTTCCTGGTTACCTTCGGCGGTGGCCTGGGCAAGTTGGGCTGCAGCGAGAGCGGCTTCGGCGACTTCGAGGGCTTCGGCGGCCGTGGCTTCTGCCGTTGCTGCTGCGGTGGGTGCAGCGTCGTCTGCAGGTGCCATGGCCGGGGGTGGGGGTCCAACGTCCGCAGCTGCCGGCGGGAAGGGTGCGGGTGCTTCCGGCGCCGGCGCCGGTGCGGACGCTGCCTCCGCTGCCGCCGGTGCGGGCGCTGCCGCGGTGTCGGCGTCACTGTCCTCCTGTTCGGTGAACAAACCGATTGCTGCGGCCACGATGAATCCGACTGCGACGGCCGCAGCCACGCCGGTGATCAGCGAGAACCGTCGCGTTCGCCGGCCGGCGGGCTCCAGCGTGGTCGTCCTGCGGGCGTCGAAGTCGGCCAGCGCGGCCTCGACGGCGGTGTCTTCGGCGCCGGGTGGCGGGGTGACCGGCGTGCCCACGGCTGCGGCCGCTTGACGCAGCTTGTCGACCCTTGCCGCCAACTCGGGATCGCGGCGCAGGGCCTCGGCAGCGTCGGGACCGAGTTCGTCGTCGAGGAAGGCGGAGGCCAGTTCGTCAGGGGGGAAGTTCTGCTCGTTCATGTTCCGTCCCTCTTCTGACGTTCGGGACCGGCGGGTTGGTTCCCTTCGCCGAGAAGCTCGACGAGGCGAGAGCGGCCACGGGCGATGCGCGACCGCACCGTGCCCGGGGGAATGCTGAGGACGGCGGAAATCTCGTCGTAGCTGAGGCCGGCCTGATCCCGCAGGACCACGGGCAAGCGGAATTCCTCGGCAAGGACCTCCAGGGCCGCGTCGAGGTCCAGGCGGGCTGTGATCTGCTCGCCCACAGGGTCACTGCGGCCGGTGTAGGGATCATCGGGAAGTGGGTCGGCGCTACGGCGCCGGCGGCGCCGCAACTCGTCGAGGCAGGCGTTGGTGGCGACGCGGTAGCTCCAGGTTGAGAAGCTGGATCTGGCGTCGAACCGCTTCACGCCGCGGCTGATGGCGATGAGTGCTTCTTGCGCGGCGTCCGCGGCGTCGGCGTCGTTGCCGGCGAGTCGGCGGCACACGGCGTAGACGCGGGGGTAGTGGCGCCGCAGCAGTATCTCCATGGCCTCCCGGTCGTCCCGTGCTGCGGCGCTTGCGAGGTCGGCATCGGAGAGTCCGGACCGCTGCCGGTGGGTCGCCGGCGCAGGCCGCGGAGCACGCGACACGGCGGGATTGCGATCATGGTCCTCGCGGAACGAACGCCTGATCAACTCAGCGTACTGTGGCGTCGGGGACTGCTGAGATGACAACTTCGGCGATGCGGATGTCCTCGGTGAGCGCCGCTCGGGGATCGGGGATCCACAGCAGCACCGCGGCTGCCTGCTGGTCAGCCAGGCCGAAGACCATCTGTCCGGCGGCGTTGGTCTGCTGGTCGATGAGCGGGCCCCAGTCGCTCAACTGATCGTGATCACCGTCGCCGACGAAGACCGCCGCCTCCCAGCCGACGCTCTCGGAGGTGATCACCATCTGTGACACCACCGTCGGCTCGGCGAGACGGAACTCCAGACCGACGCCGCCGACGGTGCGGTCCCCGGCGTTGAGGCCCGGCGTGGCCCAGTAGGTGGAGGTGTCGCCGTCGAGGACTCCGAGAGCGTCGGGGTCGTCGATGGCTGTGTCCTCTTGGCGGAACGTGACGGTTCGCGCGCCCACAATTGCCACACCGGGGTCGGTCGGGGGAACCGCCTCGTCCACTTCCGGCGTTTGGGACTCGGCGGCGTCGCTTCCCGCCTCGGACTCCGTGGGGTCGCTCTCGGCGGGAACGTCTCCGGGCAGGGCGGGCTGCTCGCCGGCGGGCGGGAGCGCCGTCGCACCGGTCGTGACGACCGGAGGATCCGGAAGTCGCAGATCCGGAGCAGGTGGATTGTCGCCGGTGAGGTTCACGACGGCGAGTGCCGCCGCAACGCCGGCCGCGATGAGCGTCGCTGCCAGGACTCGCCGGCCTCGGCGCCGGCCTGTGGCCGACCGGGGCGCCGGATCGCGGGCGGTGGCGGGAGCCCCGGGTTCGCTCGCGGCAAACTCGAAGTCGGGAATATCCGGCGGCGGAAGCTCGCCCCGCACCGTCGCCAGTAAGGAGCGCGCTTCGGCAATCGAGTTGAACCGCGCCCCGTGTTGGGGTGTCTCAGCGGTGGCAAGGAAGTCGGCCAACTCATCGGGGAGAACGCCCGAGGTGCCACCAGGCATCAGGCAGTCCCGCAGTACCCCGGCCAGGGCGCGGATGTCGGCCTGCTCCTGCTCCCACGCCGCGGTCGGAGCATTGCCGGGCGCACTGCGGCGGTGGGCCCAGGCAGTTCCGAAGTCGGTGATCTTGACGCGTTGGTCGCCGCAGAGCCAGACGCTGTCGGGCGACAGGTTGCAGTGCCGGACTCCCCGGTCATGGGCGACGGCGAGGGCGTCGGCGATTTGCAGGGCAACGCTGAGGGCTTCGCCCAGGGAGATCGGCCCACTGTCATGGAGGAAGCGGCTGAGGGGCGTGGCCTCCACGTGCTCGAGGACGACACCGGTGATCCCTGCCTCGAGGAGTGTGTCGTACACCGCCACGATGCCGGGGTGGGAGAGGCGCGCCGCGGCCAACGCCTCGCTGCGGAATCGTTCCCGGACAGCCACGTCGCCGGGTTCGAGGCGCAGGAGCTTGACGAGGACCGTCCGCTCCAGCAGTTCGTCGCGCGCCGTCCAGAGGTCGGATCGATGGCTGGTGGCCAGCGGTCGCAGGAGTCGGTAGCGCCCCTTGAGGGTCTCCCCGGCCGATGTCCCGCCGGGCGTTCGGTCCTCAGAGCCTCCGGCGGGTGCGGTCACCGGTGTCAGCCGTCGCCGGCGACGACGTAGGTGACGCCGATCACACCCTGACCCGCGTGGGTGCCGATGACCGGGCCGATCCAGCCGGTGCGGACTTCTCCGATGTCGACTGACTCACCGAGCAGCGCAAGGAAGTCGTCCATGTCCGGCGCAGCACCATGCCCAACGCAGAGGTGGGTGACCGGTTCATCGGCGAGGATCCGATCACGCAGCCAGGCGAAGGATCGGCGCCGGGTGCGGGTCCTGGCAGCCTCCTCCACGCGCCCGGTGCTCACGTCCACGATGGGCTTGATCGAGAGCATCGAGCCGAACATTGCCTTGGCGCCGCCCACGCGGCCGCCCTTGCGCAGGTTCTCCATGGTGTCGATGGCGCCGAACATGCGCGTTCTTTCGGCCATGTCAACGCAGAGCGCCTCGATGTCGTCGAGCGATGCGCCATCGGCGGCGGCGGCCGCGGCCTCGAGCACGATCGAACCCAGTCCACTGGTCAGTGAGCGCGAGTCCACGCAGCGAACCTCCACCACGTCGGCCACTGCTTTCGCCGCGGTGGTGGCGGCCGGTCCCGTTGCCGACAGTTCGTGGGAGAGGTTGACACAGACGATCCCGGTGGCGCCATCGGCCGCGAGTGATCTGAACACCTCGTCGAAGTGCCCCGGTGAGGGGGCCGCGGTGGTCGGCAGCTCCTCGGCTGCGGCCATGCGTGCGTAGAACTCCTCGGGCGCCAACTCGGACCGGTCGACCACCGGGGTGTCACCGAAAGTGATGATCAACGGAACGACGGTGATGCCCCACTGTTCGGTCAGTGCTTCCTCGAGGTCGCAGGCGCTGTCGGTGACGATGCGGACGCTGCTCATGGCGGATCCTCCTAGTGGCCGGCTCGGTGGTTTCCCGGCCTGACCCTAACGTGCGCCGGTGGCACGAATGTCGCCGAACGGCGCTGGGTTAGGCTCGACGCGGTGCCGGTTCTGTTCCTCGCCGACGAGCGGTGTCTCGAACACGATCCCGGGCGGGGCCACCCCGAGCGACCGCGACGAGTCGACGCGGTGCGCGAGGGGGTGCTCGCCGCGGGGCTCGGGGAGACTCTCGTGGAGTGCACCCCCGCGGAGGCCACCACCGCCGACCTCCGGATGGTGCACGGGGCCGATGTCGTGGCGCGCGCCGCCGATCTGGCCTCCGGCGGCGGGGGCGCGCTCGATCCCGACACCGTCGTGAGCGGCGGATCGGTCACCGCCGCGCGGCTGGCGGCAGGAGCCGGTCTCACCGCCGTGGCCGAACTCACTGCCGGCCGCGGGGAGGCCGCCTTCTGTGCCGTGCGCCCGCCCGGCCATCACGCCACGCCGTTCCGGTCAATGGGGTTCTGCCTGTTCAACAACGTGGCCATCGCCGCCGCGCGGCTCCGCGCCCAGGGTGAGCGCGTCCTGATCGTCGACTACGACGCGCACCACGGAAACGGCACCCAGGACATCTTCTACGAGTCGCCCGAGGTGCTCTATGTGTCGCTGCACCAGTTCCCGGCGTACCCGGGCACAGGTGCGGTCACCGAGACCGGAGCGGGGGCCGGGCGGGGCACCACTCTCAACGTCCCGCTGCCGCCGGGCGCCACCGGCGACGTCTACCGCCGGGCCTTCGACGAGGTCGTGATCCCGGTTGTGGAGCAATTCGCGCCGACTTGGGTGCTGCTGTCAGCGGGTTTCGATGCCCACCGAGCCGACCCGCTGACCATGCTGGGGCTGACTGCGGGCGACTTCGCCGACCTCACGGCGGCCGTGTGCGCCGTCGCCGCGCCGGGGCGCCTCGTGGCCTTCTTGGAAGGGGGGTACGACCTGGCGGCGTTGGGGGCGAGTGCGGCCGCCTGCGTCGCCGCGCTTGGCGGTGTGTCGTACCGGCCGGAGCCCGTTACCACCGGCGGGCCCGGGGGTGCGGTCGTGGACGCCGCCGCCCGACTGCACCTGGGTCGCTGAGCGGCCGCCCACCTGCGGAGGGTTCGCGATGAGCCTGGAGACGATCCGCGGCGCCGCTGCCACGCTGGTCCCCTGGGGCCGGCGGTTCGCCGAATCCGGCGGCTGGCGGCTGTACGTCGTGGGAGGAGCCGTGCGGAGCCTCCTGGGGGGAGCGCCGCTGGGCCACGACGACGAGGTGGACATGACCACCGATGCCCACCCCGAGGCGATCCGGCGGATCCTGACCGGCTGGGCCGATGTGGTCTGGACGCAGGGTGAGCGGTTCGGCACGGTGGGCTGCCGGCGCGACAACCGGGTCGTCGAGATCACCACGCATCGCGCCGAGGTCTACGTGGAGGGCTCCCGCCGGCCCGAGGTGACCTACGGCGAGGACCTGCTGGCCGACCTGGCGCGGCGAGACTTCACCATCGGTGCGATGGCGTTCGAGTTACCTGCCACCGCCGAGGCGGCAGGAACAGCCGAGTTGATCGATCCGTTCGGCGGTTGGGACGACCTCGCCGGCGGGCGCCTGCGCACGCCACGCGCGGCGCAACTCTCCTTCAGCGAGGACCCGTTGCGGATACTCCGGGCGGGCCGGTTCGTGGCGACGCTGGGACTGACCGCCGAGCCGGACCTCGAGGATGCCATGCGCCAACTCCGTGGCCGCCTCGCGATCGTGTCGGCGGAGCGCTGCGCCAGGGAGCTCTCGCTGCTGCTGGTGGCCGAGGCGCCTGCCGCCGCCGCCGGCCTGCTGGCGCGGACGGGCGTACTCGCCGAACTCGTGCCGGAACTGGCCGAGGTAGGACCTGACGCCGCCGGTGTGGCCCTCCTGGACTCGGTGACGCCGGAGGAGTCTCTGCGCCTGGCGGCACTGCTCTGGCCGGTACCCGACGTGACGGCGGTCGCCGGCCGGCTGCGCTTCGGTGGAGCGGTGGCCCGCCGAGCCGGCACCATCGCGACCGCGGCACGGTCGCTGCTCGAGAGTGCCGCGGTCACGTGCGGCGACGCCGCGGTACGGCGCTGGACCGCCGACGCCGGCGAGGTGGCAGCCGGTGCGGTGCAACTCGCCACCGCAGCGGCGCCGCACGATCAGGGGGTCGTGGCGTTCGTGGACCGCTGGAATCACCTGTGGTCCCGTGAGGATCTGTCCGAGCGCCCACCGCTCAGCGGCGCCGAAGTCATGGCGCATCTGAAGATCGACGCCGGCCCCGACGTCGGCGCCGCGCTGCGCCATCTCGAAGAGCTGCGGATCGCCGGTGGACCGCTGGATTCCGGCGAGGCTCGCCGCCGCCTGAGCGAGTGGTGGGAGGGTGGTCGCGAACGGCGCTCGGCTGGATGAGTACTGTCTTGAATCGTGACGACGGATCCGGCGACGGCATATGCCCCCACACGAGGGGCGGGGCGGGTGGACTACCGGCTGCTGCGGGAGGCCACGCTGACCGGAGTCCGCCAGGGACGCATCAGCCGCGCCGACGCCTGCGACGCGCATCCTGAACTGTTACGGGCGGCGCGCTCCTACAGCGAGGCGACCGGCGAGCCTTGCCCGCTGTGCGGTGACGGGCCTTTGGTCCTCGTCAGATATGTCTTCGGGCCGCGGCTGCCGCCGAACGGGCGCTGCGTGGTCACCGACGGGGATTGGGACCGCATCCGCCGCCGCAAGGGAGACTTCACCTGTTATGTGGTGGAGGTCTGTTCGGACTGTTCCTGGAACCATCTCCGGGTCCGCTTCGGCGTCCCTGGCGCTCGCTGAGGGCCGCGCCGCACACCGGCTGACGCCGCGCCGGGTGGTCCGCGCGGCATAGCGACTCCCCCGGGTGCCGGGTGTGACGGGTGAAGCGAGACCGAGGCCGGCCACCGACTGGTGCGGCGGCCGGCGCCCAGTGGCGCCATCGGGCGGTCCGGCTACGCTGGCGCCTTGCCGGCAGCCTTGTGCGCTGGACACCGAAAAGGAGGTGCCTAATGGGCACTCGTCTCACCGTTCCCGCCGCTCGGGCGCGCAAAGTGCGCGACGGCGGCGCGCCGCTGGTCATGGTGACCGCCTACGATGCTCCGGGAGCACGCCTCGCCGACGCGGCCGGCGTCGACATGCTGCTCGTGGGTGACTCGCTGGCCATGGTGGTTCTGGGCCATGCGGACACACTCAGCGTCACCGTCGACGACATGGCACACCACACAGCGGCGGTTGCCCGGGTCGAACCCGGAGCGCTGGTCGTCGCCGACCTGCCGTGGTTGAGCTATCACGTTTCGTCCCAGGACACCATCTGCAATGCCGCCCGGCTGATCCGTGCCGGGGCGCAGGCGGTGAAGCTGGAAGGGGGCACCGCACGGGTCCCGATGATCGAGGCTCTCGTGGCCGCCGAGATCCCGGTCATGGGCCACGTGGGATTGACGCCCCAGTCGGTTCATGCCCTGGGAGGGTTCCGGATCCAGGGGCGCACCGCCGAAGCGGCGATCCAGCTGGTCGAGAGCGCCAAGGCACTCGAGCACGCCGGGTGTTTCGCCATCGTACTGGAGGGTGTTCCAGCCGACGTGGCGGGACTCGTCACCGAGGCCGTCGGCGTGCCGACGATCGGGATCGGCGCAGGGCCCGACTGCGACGGCCAAGTGCTCGTTTACCACGACCTGCTGGGCCTGCAGGACGACCTCCGCCCACGGTTCGTTCGCCGGTACGCCGAGTTGGGGTCCGCCACGGTCGACGCGCTCGGGCGTTTCGCCGACGACGTGCGATCGGGCAGGTTCCCGTCGGCGGAGGAGTCGTACTCGATCAACCCCACCGAGGCCGCCGCACTCCGGCTCTATGCCTCGTGAGTTCGGTCAGCGCGCCGGCCCGGGGCGAGTGCCGGTAGGGTGACCTCGAATCGAGAGCCTGCTCCGCCGGTTTGCGCGGCGGGGCCCTGCACCTGCAGGACCAGAGGAGGTGCCCTTCCGTGAGGGCCTACGAGTTGATGATCATCTTTCGCGGCGACCTCGCCGAGGACGCCGTTGACGAGCCGCTCGGGCGCGCGCTGTCGGGACTCGCGTCGCTTGGTGTCGACGTCGATGCCGAGCACGTCAACCGCTGGCCCAAGCGCCGGTTCGCCTACGAGATCGACCATTTGAACGAGGGCTACTACGTGGTCATCGAGTTCGTCGCGGACGGTGTCGACCTGTCCGGATTCGAGCGCAATCTCCGCCTGAGCGACGCGGTGGTCCGCCACAAGGTCATTCGCCTTCCCGACTCCGAAGCCACCCGGCGTGGAGTGCTCGGGACGGCGCCGGATCCCGTGCCCGCTGAGGCCTCTTAGCCCGCCCTTACCGGAGGAGCCATGCCCAAGAGCCGCCCTCGCCCCAAGACCCGGGAGAACACCCGGCGAGGCAAGAAAAAGGTCAGTGTTCTCACCCAAAAGCGGGTTGAGTACATCGACTACAAGGACGTGGACCTGCTGCGCCGCTTCATGTCCGACCGTGGGAAGATCCGTGCGCGCCGGGTGACGGGCAACGACGCCCAACAGCAGCGCACCGTCGCCCGTGCCATCAGGAACGCGCGGGAGATGGCGTTGCTGCCGTACGCCAACCGGATCACCACCCAGCGCGGCGCCGGTCGCAGCGGTGGCCCGCGAGGCGAGGGAGGCCCCGGCCGCCGCGGTGACGGTCCACCCCCGAGCCCGTCGAGTGCCCCCCCGCCACCGCCGACCGGTGGAGCCGAGGAGCCGGAGTTCGCGGCCGAAGTGGAGTTCGCGGCGGAGGCGGAGTCGTGAAGGTGGTGTTGCGCGACGAGGTGCCGTCCTTGGGCCGTCGTGGTGACGTCTGCGACGTGGCCGACGGCTACGCCCAGAACTTCCTCATTCCGCGGGGTCTGGCGATACGGGCCACGCGCGGCTCGGAGCGTCAGGCCGCAGCCATGCGGCGCCGCCGCGAGATTGCCGACGCCGCGGTCCTCAGCGAGGCCCGCGAGATGGCCGACCGGCTCGCGGGGTCCAGCATCCGCGTCGTGGCGCGTGCCGGCGCGGCCGGGCGCCTCTACGGGTCGGTGAATGCGGTGAACCTTTCGGCGGCCATCGCCGAGCAGGTACGGGTGGTTCTCGCCCCGGAGATGCTCGAGTTGCCCGAGCCGATCAAAGAGGTCGGCACCTACACCGTGGCGGTGCGTCCGCACCCGGAGGTGGCGACCGGGGTGACTGTGGAGGTCGTTGCCGCGACCTGACCGGCTCAGCTGTCAGGCGACCAGTTGTATTGACTTGTCATAGTATTCCGTATAGTACACTGATTCTCTTACTTGTCGCAGGGCCAGAGGGCGACGAACTCTGGGATCCCGGGCGATGTGTTCACACTTGTGCCGCCGGTATCCCCTGCGCGTCCCCGTCTCGCGGGTGAGCAATCCACTGTTGGGAACGGGGATTACCCCCGGAAATCCCTAGCTCTCCCGCAAGCGGTCAACAGGCCGGCGGTGTCATCATGCCGGGCGCTCCGTTGCCCGGCGAAGCACCAAACCGAAACACTAAACCGAACACGTGTACTACGCTGTGCGGGGAGAATGAAGGAGGAAAGTTCAGATGGCTTTCGACAACACGGTTTCTCTAGTTGGAAACGTCACACGGGATCCCGAGCTGCGTTTCACGCCCTCGGGGGCGCCGGTCTGCTCGTTCGGTGTGGCGTGGAACCGCCGCTACGAGCGCGGCGGCGAGCAGGTGGAGGAGGTCTCGTTCTTCGACGTCACGTGTTGGCGTTCGCTGGCGGAGAACGTTGCGGAGTCGATCACCAAGGGTACGCGGGTCATCGTCTACGGGCGGCTGGACCAGCGCTCGTGGGAAACCCCTGACGGCGAGAAGCGGAACAAGGTCGAGATCGTCGCCGACGAGGTGGCGCCGAGCCTGCGCTGGGCCTCCGCCCAGGTCAACCGCAACGAGTTTCGCGAGGGCAACGGCACGGCTCCACGCCGGTCCGCTGCACCCGCCGCCGGCCCGGCTCGAGCCCCCGCGCCGTCCTACGGCGATGAGGAGCCCTTCTGAGTTCAACTCGACCCGAACGCGCTCGGCGGGCGGAGAACGCTCCGAACTGAGTTTCCCGGTCGCCGGTTAGTCCCTGGAAGGGGACGTCGGCGAGATCGCCCTCGGGGCCCTGGGCCCCCCATCGTTCAATTGATCGCTTGCGGGCTCTGTCACACCCCCGCCGCATAGTGGAGCGGTGACCATGACCGCCACTTCGAGCACTCTGCATCCCGGATCCGGTGCCCGCGAGGGCACGGCCCCGACGCGCCGTGCGGGAGAGGGCCACGCAGGTCAGGCGCCGGCCGGACGGGTGCCGCCGCACGATCTGGCTGCGGAGCGGGCGCTGTTGGGGGCAATGCTGCTGACCTCAGCGGCCATCGCCGATGCGGTGGAGACGACATCGGCGGAGGACTTCTACCGTCCGGCGCACGCGCACGTCTTCGACGCGGTCGCCGCGCTGTACGGCTCGGGCGAACCGGTGGACACCGTCACCGTGGCCGCCGAGTTGCAGCGGGGCGGGTTGCTGGAGGCCGTGGGCGGCGCCGGCGAGCTGGTCGAGATCCAGGCCAGCACGCCGGTGGCGGGCAACGCCGCGCATTACGCCGGCATTGTGGCCAAGAATGCCACGTTGCGGCGCCTGATCGGCGCGGCCGGTGAGGTCGCGGAGCTGGCCTACAGCCGCCCCTCCGACGTCGACGCTGCGCTGGATCAGGCCGAGTCGATGATCTTCTCGGTTGCCGGCGGATCCTCGGCCACCTCGTTGGAGTCGCTGTACACCCTCATCGACAAGGGTGTGGCGCATCTCGAGAAGCTCTACGAGCACGGCCAGAGCCTCACCGGCGTGCCGACCGGTTTCGGTGATCTGGACGACCTGCTGCTGGGCTTGCAACCGTCCTCGCTGGCCATCCTGGGCGCCCGCCCCGGTATCGGCAAGACCTCCCTGGCGCTGGGCATGGCCGCCTCGGCGGCCATGGACGCCCGGCGGCCGGTGCTGTTCTTCTCCCTGGAGATGAGCCATCTGGAATTGACGCAGCGGCTGTTGTGTTCCGAGGCGCAGGTCAGCACCCAGAACATCCGCTCAGGGCGCCTCAGCGACACGGACTGGAAGCGCGTCAACGCCGCGGTGGGGCACCTGGCCGAGGCGCCGCTGTGGATCGACGACAACCCCAACACGTCGGTTCTGGAGATCCGAGCCAAGGCGCGCCGCAAACACGCCGACTGGGGGGATCTGGGGCTCGTGGTCGTCGACTACCTGCAACTCATGGGCGGCCGGGTCGGCGCCGAGAGCCGTCAGGTGGAGGTCAGCGAGATGAGCCGGGGGCTGAAAATCCTGGCCCGTGAGCTGGAGTGCCCGGTGGTGGCGCTGTCCCAGCTGTCCCGCGCCCCGGAGGGCCGCGCCGACAAGCGGCCCATGCTGGCAGACCTGCGCGAGTCCGGCGCCATCGAGCAGGACGCGGATGTGGTCATGTTCCTGTACCGCGACGAGATGTACAACTCCGACACTTCGGACCGCGGGATCGCCGAACTCCACGTCGCCAAGCACCGCACCGGCCCCACCGGCGTCGTCAAGCTGGCGTTCCTGCCCCACTACACCCGCTTCGACAACCTCAGCGAGCGCTCGTCGGAAGGGGAGTTCTGAGCGGGTGGTCTTCTTGGGCGACGACATCCTGCGCTGGCTGGTGCTCGCCCTCGGCGGTGCGATGGCGGTCGGCAACATCCTGGCCCTCACCCGCCCGCGGCCGCCCGGGAAAGCCGGCGCGGATCTGCCCCGGCCACCCCTCGCCCGGAGCCTCATCATGATCGCTGTCGGCACGGTGGCCGCCATCTGGGCATTGGCCAGTCTCGTGGCCGGGTAGCTTGACCGGCCATGAGCGAATTCGTGCACCTCCAACCCGACGCCGCTTCCGGTGTCGCCACTATCCGTCTGGACCGACCGCGGATGAATGCCCTCAGCAACGCTGTGACCGCCGAGATCGCCGCGGTGGTCGACGAGTTGGCAGAGCGTCGGGACATCCGCGCCGCGGTGCTGTGGGGCGGTCCGAAGATCTTCGCCGCCGGCGCCGACATCAAGGAGTTCCAGCCCGGCGCCGACCCGGGATCGGGGTCGCCGGTGAGCCTCAGCGCCGCAGTGCGCAAGCTGGAGCGCATACCGCAGATCCTCGTTGCCGCGGTCAACGGCTACGCCCTCGGCGGCGGCTGCGAACTGGCCATGGCCGCCGATTTCCGTGTCGCCGCCGACGATGCCACCTTCGGCCAACCCGAGATCCTGCTGGGCATCATCCCCGGGGCCGGCGGCACGCAGCGCCTGCCCCGGCTCGTCGGTGTCGGTCGCGCCAAGGACATCATCTACAGCGGTCGCCTCGTCGCTGCCGACGAGGCTCTGGCCATTGGCCTGGCCGACGCCGTGCATCCCGCGGCCGAGACGTTCGAGCAGGCGGTCGCCATGGCCGAGCGTTTCGCCGCCGGTCCGGCCGCGCTGCGCCACGCCAAGGCCGCCGTCAACGAGGGGATCGATCTGCCGCTGGATGCCGCCCTCGACGTGGAGACGGCGGAGTTCCTGGCGGCCTTCGCCACCGAGGACGCCCGGATCGGGGTCGCCGGCTTTGTCGAGCACGGACCCGGCAAGGCCCGGTTCGTGGGACGCTGACTGTGAACCAGCCCACCGGCGCCGCGCTGGCCGGGCCCGTCGTGAGTGGGACCTGGCTCCACGAGAATCTTGACCGCGTGGTGGTCGCCGACGTGCGGTGGTACCTCGACGGACGCTCCGGCCGAGCCGCCTACGAGACGGGGCACATCCCCGGCGCCGTGTTCCTGAACCTGGACGAAGGCCTCTCGGCGTCGCCGAGCCGTAGCGGCGGGCGCCATCCCCTTCCCGACCCGGAGGTCTTTGCCGCGGCGCTGGGTGTGGCGGGCATCGGTGACGGCTGCCCGGTGGTGGCCTATGACGATGCCGGTGGCATGGTCGCCGGGCGGCTCTGGTGGATGCTGCGCTCGCTCGGCGAGTCTGCGGCGGTTCTGGACGGAGGCCTCGCCGCTTGGCCGGGCTCGCTGAGCACTGCAGTGCCCGAGCGGGTGCATGCTCACTTCACTCCCCGCCCGTGGCCCCGGGAGCCGTTCGCCACCATCGACGAGGTGGACGGGTTGCGCCGTGCCGCTGGGACCGTCGTGCTCGACGCCCGCTCGACCGAGCGTTACCGGGGCGAGCCGAACGCCATCGATCCGCGATTCGGCCACGTTCCCGGTGCCGTCAGCGCTCCGTGTGCCGCCAACCTCAACGCCGACGGCACGTTGCTGAGCCCCGCGGCGCTCCGGGAGATGTACGAGGAACTGGGTGTCGATGGCGAGACCGGAGTGGTGGCCTACTGCGGCTCAGGCGTCAGCGCCAACCTGGATCTGTTGGCGCTCGAGGTGGCGGGACTCGGGCCGGGCCGCCTGTTCGTGGGCTCCTGGTCGGCCTGGGGTGCCGACGAAAGCCGTCCGGTCGCCGCCGGAGCCGCACCCGGCTGAGCGATCCCCGCTGACCCTGGACCGTGCATCGAGACTCCGCTTCGGTGGTGATGTCCCGGTTGGTGCGGCGCCGCGCCCGTCCTGCGGCGTCGGTCGCCGGATCCGCCAGGTCCGGAGCCGTCCATGGTTCGTCGCCCGCCCGGCCAGCATCTCGAGGGCCTGCGCACCGTCGTCGGCGCGACGCGTCTCGTAGCCCTCGTGCTGCAGCGCCCGCTGAAGGGCGTTGGCGATGGCGGGGTCGTCCTCTGCCACCAGGATGCTGGGACGGGTCATGGCTGTGGCGACCGTAGCGCCGGGTGGGTTCCGATTCCGGATGCCGTACAGGATTCTTAGCGGTTTCTTGCCCGAGTGACGGAGGTCGGGAGAATCAGACCGGCGTACGATGCCGCAGGAGGAAACTGCACATGATCTCCCAACGTTTCAGCGGTTGGTCGCGCCGTAGGAAGATCCTGACTCTCGGTGCCGCGACTGTGGTTGCCGCCGTCGTGGCGGTGATCCTGGTCTGGTTGCTGGTCTGGCGCGGCGACGCGCCACCTCCACCCTCGGTACTGGAACGCAGCGAGGCCCTCACAGCCACCACCGCGGCGCCGGCCGGCCCGGCGCCGGCTCTGACCGCCGAGCCACCTCCGGCGGAGCCGTCGCCGCCTGCTGCCGCTGAGCCGCCTGCACCGCCTCCGCCCCCGTCCGATCCTCCTCCGGCCCCCGAGCCTCCGCCGCCCACGGAGGCTGTGGCACCGCCGGCGCCGGCGCCCGGGCCAGAGCCACCGCCCGAGCCCATCGAGCCGCCTCCCCCCGAGCCGGCGCCGCCCGCGCCGGCCGACAGTGCTGCCACCGAGCCGGAGCCCACCGGAGGGGCGAACCTCGATGGCGTGTGGTCGGTGGACACGACGCTGGGCAGCTTCGCTGACTACACGAGTTCCTGGGCCGGCTACCGGGTAGGGGAGGAGCTGTCCGGGATCGGCACCACCGAGGCTGTCGGGCGGACCCCGGCCGTCTCCGGCTCGCTGGAGATCTCCGGCGCGACGGTGCTGGCAGCGGCCGTGGATGTGGATCTCACCACCGTGGTCAGCGACCGGCCCCAGCGCGACGGTCTGGTGCGTCGCGCCCTCGACCTCCAGCAGTACCCGTCGGCACGCTTCGAACTGCTCGAGCCGGTCGCATTCGACGCTCTGCCCGCTGCGGGCGAGCCGGTGACCGCGACCGTTGCCGGCACCTTCTTGGTCCACGGTGTCAGCCGCCCCGTTGAGGTCTCCCTGGAAGCCACCTGGGTGGAGGGAATCGTCATCGTCGGCGGGACGTTCGAGATCCGCTTCGAGGACTACGGGATCAGCCCGCCCAGAGCTCCCGTCGTGCTGTCGGTCGAGGATGTCGCCACCGTGGAGTTGCTCCTGAACTTCACCCGCTGAACACCCCGGTGGGCGGCCGCTGCCGGATTCTTACGCGGTTCTTGCTGCACCTTGGGAAGTGCCTTACTCCGTGCGTCCACGCTGAGTTCGAACCCAGCGGACATACCAGGGAGGAACAGTCGTGGGCGTACCGGAGCACACCGGTCCACCGGAGGAACGCGAATCGACGTCGTCAACTGGCACAAGCACTGCCGGGGCATCTGGGAGCACACCGGTCCACCGGAGGAACGCGAATCGACTGCCCGTCGCCGGCGACCTTCGTGCGTCTGGAGGGGTGTTGGCCACCACCGCTGACCAGCCGAAAACGGAGGCCGACCAGAGCGCGCCACATTTCAAGGAGGGGGGTCTCCACATTTTGGTGCTACTCGGGAGGGTCGCCGCGACGGTGCCGTCCGAGGTACCTAGTGTCTTGTGTCGTTAATTCGTGTGAGGTATGTGGCGAGGGTTGCGAGGATGTCGTCGGCGGTGCGGTGCCAGGTGAAGGGTTTGGGGTTCTGGT
>Ga0209020_1000619_pt1 | contig 43706 bp, 41 predicted proteins | sample PinacodermBB_FD_187298 | JGI IMG/M metagenome (GOLD analysis project Ga0209020, IMG submission 187298) | Host-associated microbial community of the marine sponge Aplysina aerophoba from Gulf of Piran - sponge pinacoderm, lysed by bead... | ecosystem: Host-associated > Porifera > Sponge >... | reverse complement strand
GCACCCCCGCCAACATCGCCGCCCCCAACAGCACCGCCACCATCAGCACCCCCGCCATCAGCACCCCCGCCATCATCGCCGCCCCCAACAGCACCACCGCCGCCATCGGCGCCGCCGCCGTCAGCACCCCCGCCGTCCGGCGCTGGTGCCGGGGACGGCGAAACCGGCGAAACCGGGCCCACCGCCGACGACATCCGAACCCGCGACCAGCTCATCGCCGAACAGGAAAACCTCCTCAACACCTACCGCTGCTTCTTCAACACCGACACCCAAACCGTCCCCGGAGGCTGCACCAACAGCCAACCCGCCCAACCCCCAATCCAACCCCCCCAATACCAAGGCACCCCAACCCAAAAAGACATCCAAACCCGCGACAAACTCATCGCCGACCAAGAAAAACTCCTCAACACCTACCGCTGCAAATACAAAATCGACACCCAACAAGTCCCCGGCGGCTGCACAAACTAAAACCCCAAAACAGGCCGAAACCGCCCCCCAGAAGCGCCACCAGCACACACCACAGTGACGGTTACTGCGGCCTAGGCGTCACCGGCGTCACCTGCCCTGTCGGGGTGGCCGCCGACTGATCGTCGCTTGCTTCTACTCTAAATTATTTAGAGTAGATTTAGAGTAGCCCTAAAACCCCTGCTAGATCGACTAACCCTTGATTGAGAGCGTTTAGAGTAGATTTAGAGTAGAGCGAATTAGCTACTCGATTCGCCGTTTCCAGTACGCCCGAGGATCCCTTGGAGACTGTCCTACCCAGTCGATCAGACCCTCGTCTCGAAGTGCTCGGAGATGTCGCAGCACTATTGGGCGGGATTCGCCGGTTGCCGCCACCACGTCACCAGTGCTGACCCGCTCCGCGTCGCGGATCACTCGCAAGATGTCCCGAGCGCCCTCGGGTAGCCGTTGCTCTAGCTCCCGATCCACAGCTTGGAACGAAAGTGTCAGGCGCACGCTGCCCGAAGTCTGGGTGTAGTCGGGGTCGGCCAGCCCGGCCAGGTTCATCTCATCGAAGATGCGCCGGATGCCCTCCCCCAGCTCCTGCCCGAAGCGAAGGTCGGCGCACACCCGGGCGATTCGCGGGTCGCCTGCGTCCCTTGTCTTTCCGATTAGGCGTGGTGTGGGCTTCTTCGGATCCCCTCTAAGGGCCATGAGACAGTGCTCGGCTTGTCGACGACGAACTCACCGCTGATCTCGGGAGTGAGCAAGATGATCACGTGGCGGCGAGGAGGGAAGCCATAGATTTCATGCACCGTGCCCCGGATGAAGGTGCCACCCCCACCGGGGAACTCCACTATCTCGCCGTAGTTTGGCTCGTCGGTGTGAGCGAGTTTTGTTGCCTTCATAGCTTCCCTCCCTCACCAAGGTGGTGAAGTTCGTAGTTCGTCCGCTAGATAGGTGCTCACTATTGAGTCCATTGTATTGACCAAGCGGTCGGTGGTCTTCTTGAACTGCTTGTACGACTTGAGATTGGTGGCTACCAGGCCCGCAGCGATGTGAGACTGGATGGCCAGCTCGTTGCCGTGGACGATGGCATTGCGGAAATCGATCAGCAGATCGAGGCGTTCTAGGTCACCTCTGACTCTGGTGCTTTGCGCGTTCATGATCCCGATGAGGTCCAACCCAAGTCGCCTGAAATCTCGGCCCAGGACGCCGCGGCGAGGATTGCGCCTGTTCAGCTGGAGGTCCTGCACCAAGAGTCTTTGCAAGACTTCGTGCTGAGGGGCTGACACTGGAGACAGGTAGGCGGCGACGGCGTCGCTATGCAGGTTGCGGCAGTAGATCTGGAACTGGGCGACGAGGGCCACGAACAGGCTCCGGTTGAGTTGGTCTGTGTACCAGCGCCGGCCGGGTCCGCGGCCGCGGACGACAGTATGAACGCGCTCCAGCTCACCAAGGCGCTCGCTGGATTCTGTGTCCCATACGCTCTTGGCCGGTGATGCCAACGCTGCTCCTCTAATAAAGGAAATGGTATGTAATATATTTATATAGCATAGAAGTAAAAAGAGCTAGTCAAGTGGCCCCTGAGTACGGCGCGAGTTCACCTTCGATACGTGCGTTGGAGGTGCGTCGAATGCCCTCCCCCAGTTCCTGCCCGAATCGGAGGTCGGCGCACACCCGGGCGGTCCTCGGGTTGCGGGCGAATCGAGTCACGTCCCGAGGCGCGCGGGGATCAACGAGGTCTGGGAAAGGCCCAGGACTCTCTACCTTGATGCGGTCGTCGAAAATGTCGACTGGGATGTGGTCGCCACCAATGTTGTACGACCGATGAATGGCCGCGTTCACCAGCCCCTCCACTCGGATGTCGTCTAGGAGGTTCTGGTGCGTGGAGCGGCACTGATATGACCTGCAATCGTCATCTCCCCGAGTTCGCCCCTCAACAATTCATGCCGACTATCTTTCGCGCAGCGGCAAGCCTCTCCCTTAGCGCCTCTTCGAGCGGGCCGGTGAACTGGTCATCGGTTACGCCCCCTCCTGCGGAACCTCGGGTCGAGAACAAGAAGGCATTGCCCGCAGCATCTAGCACGTAGGCGTGGGCTGGGACCATTTCAGCAGGGTCGGTGGCGGCGAGGGCGCGGAACCATGCAGATCGCCACTCAGCTACGCCTGTCGCCAGCAATTCAGTCCACCCATCAATACCAGCAGGGAAGTCCGTACCGGCCTGAAGATGCTCACCAGAAAAGGTGCTAACAGCTAGTGCAGCTTCTGCAGCCGCGTGCCACAACTCCGAGTTGTCCCCGAATGATTCGGCCACCGCCCAAGCCTGCTGCCATCCTGCCACTGCCGCCCACCCTTCTTCGTTCAATAGCATCTCCGTGAGACCAGCAGTCTGTGCGAGAGCCTGATACCGGGTGACATGGCTCCCATCTAGCTCCGGGTCGGGCAGCCCTTCGGGTACAGCCGCTACTCCACGGGCCAATGGGCTGGTCAGATAGCGTTCGATTGCCGCAGCGGCGACCAGGGCTTCGGCCTCAGCATCGAGCAGTTCAACGATTGCGTTTTCACATTCCTCCGGTGGAATTGTCTCGGGTGAAGGGGTAGGTAGGGGTGTCGATGTCGCCTCAGCAGATCGTGTAGGTGTGCTCACCGGTGTCGCCTTGACGGTCGGTGAAGGAGTCGAAGTTATTTCAGCATCCGGCTCGGGGTCAATGACACTAGTGCTGGCATTCAGCGGAGCAGGCGGTGTCTCCGCTTGCTTTCCGTTGCTTGTGCAACCCAACAGTACGGCGACCAATACTGCTGCAAGAACACGCTGCATCATCCGCCGCTGGAAGCGGTAGTTCGCCTCAAGGCCAGCAGTCGGCGGAGCAATAGACTGAGGAACGATGAGCTCTGCTGCTTGTAGAGGAATTTTGCCACGTCGTTGATGGTCAAGATGTGGGTGATCTGCTTGCCATCTTCGCTGATGAGCACGAAGTCGTTATCGAACAGATAATCGAAAACATCGTCGAGCGATGCATCGGAGGAACGGAGCAATTCTTCAGGGTCGGGTGAAGGCCACTCTTTGTCGCACACTCGCATCTCGCCCCAATCCCCCCGGATGAGCACTAATCGGCGCCGGGTCACGACTCCCAGTAGGGCCATACCGTCGTCGAGTATCGGTACTTGATCGACGTTGAACTCGTCCATCAACGCGTAGGCCTTCCTGATCTTGTCATCAGGGCTAACGCTTTTGACTTCGGGCTTTGGAATGTCCCTCAACCGAATGTTGGTAGCCATCTCCAAACTCTCCCATGCAGTTGCACACTGGGCCCCATCGATATCCCGATGGGCTAAGCAGGTGCTTGCAGCCACCACACCCAGGTGTGGCCTTTGACGGGTGGGTGTTGTAGGAAGAGGTCGAGGGCGGCGATGAGGTTGGCGGGGTAGGCGGCGGTGTTCCGGTTGAACCGGTTGGGGTTGGTGTAGACGATTCCAGCGTGGGGTGTCGCGTTGGCTGCCCATTGGGAGGCCAGTAGGGCGAAGTCCGGAACATTTTCTGTGACGATGCCCCGGTTTGTCTCGGCGGCAAATTGGAGCAGCTTCGCATCGGCCATGGCTCGTAGCAGTGGATCGTTCGACACCGCATGAACATCGTGACCGGATTCTTGCAATGCCCGGGCCACTGTCGGGCTGTGCATCTCGTCGAGCAGCAGCCTCACTGGGTGAGCAGTGCTTGCTGGCGCATCCAGAGTTGCTCTTGCTTGTCAGCAGCCAGTTGCCGAGCGGCGATCTCGGCATCGATCTCCTCGGTGTGTTCGGCGTAGTAAGCCAGAGCGGCATCCACCAGTGATTCGCGTAGGCACATCATCTCGGCAACTCTGGCTCGGCGCTGCTCAACTGGCACGTCTCCACCAATGAGGGCTGACGCCACATCGGCCACTTCAGGACCTCCGACCAATACGGCACGGCGGCCGGCATGCCCATCGCGAAAGCAAATGGCAGGGTGCTCTTCCATACGGAGGCCTTCTTCGATCAGGCGTGCGGCCAGTGAGGACATCGAAGAGTCGCGTCTATGGGCATGTTCTCTTAGCCGGTCGAGGGTCAACTCATCGGGGAAGCGGAGCGACATAACACACATGACTACATTGTATCGCAGTATAGGTCTCGGCAGTGCAATTGACTCGCCTCTTGTCCCTCGGGTGCGGGTGGAGGGGTGGCTCATGGTTGTTCGGCGAGTTTGTTGATGTAGTCACCCATGCCGGAAACGGTGAAAGCCACTTGGCCGCGTTCGGGAGCGTAGATGAGGCCCCTTCGGATTAGTTGAATCCGATGGGGGCTGAGACTGTGGTGGCTCTCGCCAAGGCGTGCGGCTATCCGGCGGGTGGCAACGGGAGAATCACCTTCAGAGTCTGCGGCCATCGCTGCTAGGTAGCGGCGCTGTGCCTGGGTCGCTCGCTCCCATCGTGATCCGTAGAAGCCTTCGTCAAGCTCATGTTGGGCGGCGGCTACTCCTGCGATGGCGTCGTCGGCGGTGATCGTGTTGGGTCCAGGAGCAAAGTCCCAGATCTTTTTGCCGAATACCTGGAGAAAGTAAGGGTAGCCGTCGGCCGCAGTCGCTGTATGAGCGAGGGCATCGGGCTCCCACATCACTCCGAGCGACTCAGCAGGGCGCTGGAGGGCTTCCGCAGTGGCATCGGATGACAGCGAGCCTATGCGGTGGTAGGCGAAGAGTCGCTCAGCGTAGGACTTGGCTTGGGTGAGTGCAGCCGGGAGATTGGGCAGACCTGCGCCGGATATAGCCACAGGGAGTTGTAAGCGATTGGCCTGATGGGCGGCGCTTGCCACGGCGGCGATATCGGCGGTGGGCAACTCTTGCATCTCGTCCACAATGAGCAGTACGCCGACGCGCAGGTCGGCGGCAGCACCGCCGAGGTCGATGATCAACTCGGATAGGTCAAGTTCCAGATTGCCTGAGTCGGCCCGGCCTATCAGTGGGTCTACTTCGATGCCGATGCTGACCGAACCGTCCGGCGATGCTTGCAGGGAAAAAGACTTCAACGCTCCGAGGGCCCTTTGCAGTCGAGATGATGTGCGGTGCCGGAGCGACGTCGCCCGAAGAGATGCAGTGAGAGTTTGGGAAGCGAGAAGGCGGAACGAATGACCAGTGCCCGCTTCAGCGAAAGCCACGATCCAGCCGCGTTGTTCGGCAAGGGATCGCATGTCTTCCATCAGTACCGTCTTGCCGACCCCGCGCAACCCGGTCAGTATGATGCCCCGTTCGGACCGTCCTGCTTCTAGGCGGTCAAGCAGGATTCTGAACCGGGACTGCTCCGATTCCCGTCCGGCTAGTTCAGGGGGTCGCTGTCCGGCACCAGGGGCAAAGGGGTTGCTGATTGCGTCCACGGACACAGTGTATAAGAAAAGATAGAGCTGTATAAGCGATTGTCTTATACAGACTTATCTTATCCAATAAAGACGGAGGAAAGTCCTACAGCCAGCTCACCGCTTGATCTTGGCAATGAGTACTTGCTGAGCGCAGTGTACTTGTATTCCAAGGGCTCAGGCTGGGGTGAAGATGCAGCGGCCGGTGGCCTGGTCGTAGTGGACGTCGCCGGTTCGGCCCACGGCTTCGGAGGCCAGTAGATCGTGGAGCAGGTCGGGGTCTTCGGGGGTGTTGGCTAGGAAGCGGCGGCCTTTGGCGCCTTTGCCGTCTAGGTGTCCGCAGATGTAGCCCGATGATGGCTGGCCGTCACGGTTGTGCATGACGGTGTAGGCCTCGATGCGGGCTCGACCGGTAGCCGAATCGTCGGGGATGGCCGGGGCGGTGTCCATGGCGGCCGACGGGGGAGGGCTGGCGGGACGGTCCCAGCCGCCCTGCTTGGGCTGGGCTGACAACACTGCGGCGGCGTGTTTGGTCAGAAAGAAGCCGTTGCCGGTGACCATCCCAATTGAACGGTCGGCGTCTCGCAGCCGCTCGACCATGGCGGGGATGGAGTTCATGTTGTAGGCCGAGCCCGGCCCGCCGGCGTAGGGCAGGCCGCCGGTGACGGTGAAGGGCCGGGGGTCCAACTCGTCTATGCCCAGCATGGTGCAGGCCATCCGCACGGCCACGGGGAAGCAGGAGTAGAAGTCGAACAGCGCGATGTCGTCGACGCCCACGCCAGCTTGGTCGAGAGCACCCATAGACGAATCCTTCATCGACGGGCATTCGGCGAAGTTGGGGCGGGTGCTGGCGAACCAGGCCTCTTCGGCGGCGTTGTGGCCGCCCCACCAGTACACCCAGCGGTCGGCCGGGATACCCAGTTCCTTGGCCTTGGCCACTGAGGTCATCACGTAGGCCCCGCCCTGATCGGTGTTGAGCACTGAGTTCAGATATTTGGTGTAGGGGAATCCGATCATGCGGTTCTCGGGCGTGGGGGTCGCCAGCTCCTCGGCGCTGCGCTCGGTGGGAAACCATGCGTAGGGGTTGGCGGCGGCCACAGCGGTGAACTCGGTCATCATCTCGCCCAGGCGCTGGGCGTGCTCGACCAGCGTCATTCCCTGGGCGGCCCGCAGGGCGTTCTCGAACAGGGGGTAGGCCTGGATGGGCAGGGTGAGCCGATGGCGCTCCTCCAAATCCGAAACCATGGGCTTGGTTGTCAAGGCGAACCGGTCGTCGGCGCTGGCGGGGTCTCCGCCAGAGGGCCAGTCCAGCTCCACACCGGCCGCCTTAGCCCGTTCATACGTCTTCCAAACTTGGCCGCCAGTCATTACCGCTACCTCGGTGCGACCGGCCAAGATCTCATCGGCCAGATGATTGGCGGCCAGCACTCCCATCTCCCCGCCACCCCCGGTGTTCTGCACCCTTGCCCGAGGGTTGATGCCCAGCTGCTCGGCGGTGAGGGCAGCACCATTCGCCGGAGTCCAGTAGGCCAGCGGAATCTGGAAAAAAGTGTCTACTTGGGAGAACAGGCCTTGTCCCACCCCGGTGTCATAGGCCGCTCGGGTGGCCACATCGATCATCATGGTCAACGGGTCGGGTGCGGCCGTCGGGTCGGTCTCCCGCCCCACGTATTGGGCCACGCCCACGAACACCGGTGCCCGATCGCTGCTCATCGCGGCGATGGTAGACATCTTCAACCCCGATCTGCTGGTCGAAGAGGCAGGGCGTAGGCTCGGCCCGTGAAGTTCGGCGTTTTCTATGAGCATCAGCTGCCTCGGCCGTGGCAGCCCGGCGACGAGCAGCGGCTGCTGCACGAGGCCCTCGAGCAGGTGGAGCTGGCCGACCAGCTGGGATACGACTACGCCTGGGAGGTGGAGCACCACTTCTTGGAGGAGTACTCCCACTCCTCGGCCCCCGAGGTGTTCTTGGCCGCGGCCAGCCAGCGCACCGAGCGGATCAGGCTGGGGCACGGCATCGTGCAGATGCCGCCCAAGTACAACCATCCGGCCCGGGTGGCCGAGCGCATCGCCACCTTGGACCTCATCTCCAACGGTCGCGTGGACTTCGGCACCGGGGAGTCGTCGGCCGCCGTGGAGCTGGGCGGGTTCAACATCGAGCACGCCGACAAGCGCCCGGCGTGGGCCGAGGCCACCGAGCAGTGCTGCAACATGATGGTGATGGACCCCTACCCGGGATTCGAGGGCGAGTACTTCTCGATGCCCTGTCGCAACGTGGTGCCCAAGCCGGCCCAGAAGCCCCACCCGCCGCTGTGGGTGGCGTGCTCCAACCGGGAGACAATCAAGCTGGCCGCCCGCCTGGGCATGGGTGCGTTGACGTTCGCCTTCGTGGACCCCGACGAGGCCGCCCAGTGGGTGGACGACTACTACCGGATCCTTTCGACCGAGTGCGTGCCCATCGGCCACACCGTCAATCCCAACATCGCCATGGTGGTGGGGCTGTCGATGCATCACGACCGTGACGAGGCCGAGCGCCGGGGCCTGGAGGGGTTCCAGTTCTTCGGCCACGGCCTGCTGCACTACTACGTGATCGGCCAACACCGGCCGGGCCGAACCAACGTGTGGGAAAACTTCCAGGAATCCAAGGAGTCATTCGAGGGCCTGGGTGAGACGCTGGGCATCGGCACTCCCGAGCAGGTCACCAGGCAGCTCCAGGGCTATGCCGAGGCCGGTGTCGACCAGGTGATGTTCATCCAGCAGTCGGGCCGCAACCGCCACGACCACATCTGCCAGTCGCTGGAAATGTTCGCCAAAGAAGTCATGCCCGTTCTCAAAGAGGGCGAGGACGAGCGGGAAGCGGCCAAGGCCGAACGTCTTGCCCCCCACATCGAAGCCGCCCTCGCCCGCCGCACCCCCATGGCCCCCATCCCCGACGACCAGATTCCGGTTGTCGGTTCCCTAGGGACTTCCTGACCCTGATCAAGGGTCCAAGGAGATTCAGCCTTCGGGAGTTAGGTAGGCGGCGAAGACCCAGCCGTCTACGGTGTTGGTGCGGACTTGGACCCAGGTGCCGCTGGTGGGCGATTCCACCACTTGGCCGGTGAGGGTGACGGTGGAACCCAGGTTGGCGGTTCCCAAGATTTGGTGGGCGGTGCTGGGGCCGGCCCTCACGTTGAGGGCTGAGGGTACGTCGAAAACCGTCCACTGCGTGTCGGGGGGATAGCGGGGGTCGATCTCCAATTCGACCACCTCGACCGGCTCCGGCAGGGGTTCCTCGGTGGCAGTGGGAGTGGACTCGGCGGTGGAGTCGGGTTCGGGCTCTTCTGACTCGATTGTGACCCAGTCGAATCCCCAGGTGGACACGATGCCAGCCATAGACAGGGCGACGAAGGCCAATCCGGCCACCACCACGCAAAAGACGATGGCCCGTACGCCCACTAGCGGGCCTGCCAATCGGGGGGACGTCCCTCGGCCCGGGCGGCAATGCCCTCGCCGGCGTCTTCGGTGGCCCCGGCCACCAGGCGCATGGTCTCGCCGAATCGCACCGCCTCCACCCAAGACATGTTCCGGGTGCGGGTGGCTACCTCTTTAGTGGCCCGCACGGCCAGCGGTGCCGAGGCGACGAGCCGTTCGGCGAGGGCCCCAGCCTCGTCCATGAGCTCGTCGTGGGGGACCACCCGCCACACCAGCCCCATCTCCCGGGCCCGCTCAGCGTCAACCCGCTCGCCGGTCAACAGCAGCTCCATGGCGTCGCCCCACTCCACCCGTCGGGGCAGCATGATGGCGCCCACGATGGTGGGCACCCCCAAGCGCACCTCCGGGAAACCGAATGTGGCCCGGTCGCTGGCGATGAGGAAATCGCAGGACAGGGCAGCGGTAAGCCCGTAGCCCAAGCAGTGTCCGTTGACCGCGGCAATGGTGGGTTTGAACAGCTCCAAGCCCGATTCGAAGGAATTGATGGTGGGCTTCTCCCAGAAGGTGCCCTCGAACACCCCCACCGATCCGGCGCCGTCGCGCATGTCGGCCCCGGCGCAGAACGCCCGGCCCGCCCCGGTGAGGATGGCCACCCAGGCATCGTTGTCGCCCCGGAACCGGTTCCAGGCGGCGTTCAGATCTTGGCGCAGCTCACCGTTGACCGCATTGAGCGCCTCAGGGCGGTTGTAGGTGATGGTGGCCACATGGCCGGATTGCTCATAGAGCACGGTGTCGGGCATGGCGGACTCCTGTCTTCTCCGAGCTCAGTCGAATACCAGGATGGAACGACCGGCGATCCGCCCGTTCTCTAGGGCGTCCACCGCCTCGTTGATCTCGTCGAGGGCGAAGCGCTGGGTGACCAGGCTGTCGAGGTCGAGGACGCCCTGGCGGTACCAGTCCATGAAGATCGGGAAGTCCTGTTCTGGATGGCAGGTGCCCCCGATGCTCCCGGTGAGGTGCTTCTCGTGGATCAGCAGATCGCCGATGTCGACGTCGAGCGCGGCCGTGGGTATCCCGACCAGCACCGCCACCGCCCGCTCGTTGGACCCCCATCGCTTGTTCCGCAGCGACGGCACCACTTGGCCGACGGCGGCGCCGATGCAGTCGAAGGCAAAATCCACCCCCGAGCACGGTGCCCCCATCAGGTCGAGGCCGTCTCGGGGGGTGAGCTCGTGGATGCGGGCCACCGGGTCGCATTCGGAAGCGTTCACCCCGATGGTGGCCCCGTGGCTACGGGCGAAGTCCAGCTTCTCCTCGGAGAGGTCCACCGCGATGATGGGGTCGGCGCCCAGCGCCTTGGCCGCGGCCAACGCCGAGAGGCCCACGCCACCCACACCGAACACCGCCACCGACGACCCAGCAGTGACCCCGGCGGTGTTCATGACCGCCCCGGCGCCGGTCATCACCGCGCAACCGATGATGGCGGTCACGTCGGTGGGCGCGTCATCGGGCAGCGGCACGATGAACATCTCATCGGCGATGGTGTGGTCGGCCCAGGTGAACACCCCCAGGCTGCTAGCCGTTGAGCCGTCGCCTTGGACGACTTGGGCCATGGCCGGACGGCGATCGGGGGGTTGGGTGCTGCGGGGCAGCCAGGTCACGTACACCCGTTCGCCGGGGGCCACGTGGCTCACCTCGGCACCCACCGCCACCACCTCGCCGGTTGACTCATGGCCCAGAACCACATCGCTGGCCCGGGGGGTATGGATCTCGTGGAGCTGGCTGTGGCACACCCCGCTGGCGTACTGGCGCACCACCACATCGAATGGTCCTGGATCGGGCAGCTCTACTTCTTCAATCCGCAGGGGCTGGCCCATTTCCTGGGGGACGACGGCGACTCGGGCGGGCGTTGGCATGGCGCCAGATTAGGGGCGCGGCCAGCTAACGGGCATTCAGCAGCGTCAGGGGTACTTGATGGACAGTTGGCGCAGGGAGCGGGGGCCGGGACTGTGGGGCATCTCCCGGCGGTGGACGGTGCCGACGGTGTCGAAGATCACCACATCGCCTTGGCGCCACCGGTGGGTGTAGGTGTGCTCGGGGACGATGGCGTGGTCCATGGCCGCCTGAGCAAGGGCGAAGGCCTCCTCTGGTTCGTCGATGCCCTCGAAGCCGCACGAGAAAGATGAGACATAGAGCGCCACCCGTCCTGTGTCAGGGTGGGGCATCTCCACCGGGTGCTCGACCACTTCGCCGGAGCCGGGATAGACGATGTCGGGGTTGGCCCGGAGTCGACGGGCGGCGGCCGCAGCGGGATCTTCGTCGTGATGGTTCTGGCGTAGCCGGGTGTTGTTCTCCGAGGTGATGGTGTAGCGCCCGATGCGCCCGGCCAAATTCTCGGCTAGATGGCCGGGCAGGGTCTCATAGGCGGTGTACATGTCGCAGTACGAGGTGTCGGCTCCGCCGTCGGCAGGCACCCGCTGGGCGTTGAGCAGCGACTCCCGGGCGATGGTGTTTAGGAAGGCGTAGTCGGTGTGCCACGGCAGGGGACCGCTGCCGGCCGTGCCAATCTCGTGGCCGTCGTCGTTCAACTCGTTGGACACCGCCAGCACCTCAGGCACCTCGGTCGGGATGTTGTAGAGCTCATCGGCGGGGAACGGCTCGCCCAACTGCCGGGCCAGCGCGGCCAACTCGTCGGCGTCGCACCCCCGCTGGCCCCGCAGCACCACCACCAGGCGGTCGGCTAGCGCCTGGCGCAGCGCGGCAAGGTCGTCTTCGGACAGCGGCGCGCCCGGATCCCAGCCGGTGGCTAGCGCACCCAGAGGGGCATCGATGGACTCGGTGCGAATCATGTCTCTATCCCTATCATGTCAACGCTGCACGCTCGCCGTGCTAGTACAGGGTCAGCAATGGTCTAGGAGGAATGACTGTGGAAGGCCAAAAGATTCTTATCACCGGGACAGCAGGACAGATTGCCCTGCCCATGACCCGACACTTCGCCCAGAACAACGAGGTGTGGGGGCTGGCCCGGTTCAGCCAGCCGGGATCTCGGGAGCAGGTGGAGGAGGCCGGGGCCATTCCCCACGCCGCGGATCTGGCCTCCGGCGAACTGAACGGGCTGCCCGACGACTTCGATTATGTGATCCACATGGCCGCGTTCATGGCCGCTACCCCCGATTACGACTTCGCCCTCACTCAGAATGCCGAGGCCACCGGCCTGCTTATGGCGCATTGTCGCAATGCCAAGGGCTTCCTGCACGCGTCCACCGCCGCCGCGTACAAGAACAACCCCGACCATACCTACGTCTACGCCGAGGGCGATCCGCTAGGCGACAGCGAGCAGCCCTATTCGGAGACCTACGGAGTGACGAAGATGGCCGCCGAGGCGGTGGCCCGCACCATGTGCCGGCTCTATGACCTGCCCACCGTGATCGGCCGCATTAACGTGGCCTACGGCCAAAACGGGGGTCTACCGGCCATCTTGTTGGCCATGATGACCAACGGCATGCCGGTGATGCTCAAGGACTCGGAGCCCAACATGTTCTCCCCGGTCCACGAGCAAGATATGTGCGCCCACGCCGAGGCTTTCTTGGAGTCGGCCACCGTGCCGGCCACCATCGTCAACTGGGGCGGCGACCAGAACGTGAGCATCGAGGACATGTGCCGCCGCATGGGGGAGCAGGTCGGGGTGGAGCCCGACTTCCAGTACTTCCCGGTGGGCACCCACAGCCGGGCCTACGACAGCGCCAGGCGCATTTCCATCACCGGACGGTGTGCGGTGTCGTGGGAGGACGGAATCGACGACATGGTGGCGGCGTGGGATGCCGAGAAGGGCCAACAGATGATCGCCCGGCTCATGGGCGAGGGTTAATCCAGCAGGTCAAGCACTAGGGAGAGCTATGCCCAATCACCCAACTCTCGATGGCGTCAACTTCATGGACGGATTCTGGTTCCAGCACGAGCCCCACGAGGCGTGGACCTGGATGCGGGAGAACGCCCCGGTGTACTACGACGCCAACAGCGATGTGTGGGGCATATCCCGCTACCACGACATCTTGGCCGTTGAGAAAGACCCCAAGACGTTCTCGTCCTACCGCAGCCCCCGCCCCCACGGGAACCCGCTGCCGATGATGATCTCGATGGACGACCCTCCGCACAAGCAGCGCCGCAAGCTGGTGAACCGGGGCTTCACCCCCAAGCGGGTGCGGGATCGTACGCCCGAGGTCACCGCCATCTGCGACGAGATCCTCGACAAGGTATGCGAGCGGGGCGAGTGCGACTTTATCTGGGACATCGCCGCGCCCCTGCCGCTCATCCTGATCGGCGACATGCTGGGCTTTCCTCGGGAGAGCTACGAAGACCTGCTGGAGTGGTCCGACGACATGATGCGGGCCACCACCGAGACCGACCAGGAGGCGCTCGAGAAGGGGATCATGGCCGGCGTGTCCTTTCGGGAGTTCCTCTTAGAGGTGATCGCCGACCGCCGAGCCCGCCCGCCCCAGTCCGACCTGGTGAGCGTGTTGTGCCATGCCGAGGTGGACGGCGACAAGCTCGACGACGAGTCGTTGAATCAGGAGGCGCTTCTCATTCTGATCGGGGGCGACGAGACGTCCCGCCACGTGATCAGCGGGGGGATGCTGGCGCTCATGGAGCACCCCGACCAGAAGGCGCTGTTCAACCAGCGGGCGACCGACGACGCCTGGATGGAGCGGGCGATGGAGGAGATGCTGCGCTGGGTGACTCCCATCAAGAACATGTCCCGCAGCGCCACTCGGGAAGTGGAGATGCACGGCGAGACCATCGGCGAGGATGACCAGGTCATCCTGTTCTATCCGTCGGCCAATCGGGACGAAGCGGTGTTCGACGACCCGTTTAAGTTCGACTTGGAGCGCGATCCCAACCACCACTTGGCCTTCGGCTGGGGAACGCACTTCTGCCTGGGGGCGTCTTTGGCTCGCCTGGAGCTCAAGATCATGTTCCAGCGGCTGGCCGAGCGAATGCCGGACATGCAACTGGCCAGCGATGACCCGCTGCCCTGGCGAGCGTCCAACTTCATCGTCGGCCCCGAGGCGATGCCGGTGACATTCACCCCCAGCGCCCCGGTAGGAGCTTGAACCTGCTCCGTCTCCATCGGGGGAGGAGCCTGGGAGTACTGCTGCTGAGCGGCTGCCTCGCACTGGCGGCTGTTGCCAGCTGTAGTGGGGGGACCGATCCCGTGGAGCCAGCTGCACCGGAGGATCCCCCCGAAAGCCAACCCGCATCTCCTGAGGAGATCGCTGCGGGCAAGAGCGTGTACTTGCAGCGCTGCGTGGGGTGCCACGCTCTAGACGGCAGCGGCATCGTCGGTCCCGACATCCGCCCCGGCGAAGTCCTGGAGAAGTACGCCTCGGCTGAGGCCATGGAGGCAATAGTTCGTGACGGACTCGGTGAGATGCCCGAGTTCGGTTCCAAGCTCACTGACGCCGAGATCGCCGCCGTGGTGGCCTACGTGAGAGGCGGCTTGGGCTGACTGCTATCCCGTCCAGGAACTGACCACATCGTCGGTACTGGTGATGGTGGCGACGATGCCGAGGGTGTGCTCGAACACAGCGTCTACGTATTCGGGCGGAGTACCGGCCACAGCGTCGCGGGGGATCACCACTGTGTAGCCGGCGTTGACCGCGTCGAAAGTCAGGTTGATGATGGCCACGTTCACCGACACCCCCACGGCCACGATGGTGCGAATGCCCTCGTTGCGCAGCAGCGAGTCGAGCTCGGTGCCCTCGAACGGCGACAGGCCGTGGTGGCGGGGCAGCACCACATCGGCGTCGGCCACCCCGATCTCGGGCACCACCTCAACCGCCGGCGTGCCCACATGAAGCTGCACCGGCATCTTGGGCATGGCCCGGAATAGCCGGGCATTGCGGTTGCCGCCCCACCCGTCGGCCCGGTGTTGGGCCGTGCAGTGGATCACCCGCACCCCTGCGTCTCGGGCTGCGGCCGCCAAAGCCGCCACATTGGGAATCAACCCCTCCTTGGCAGCCTCGGCCAACGCGGGCAGGGCCGAAAGCTCCCCGATAACCCCGTTCTGGCACTCCTGAAGCACCAAAGCGGTCGTTTCGGGTGCGATCACTTGGTGTAGTTCCATCTTTTTTCACTCTCCCACTCCAAGATCCCAGGGTGCGCCTCCCATAATTGGCACCCTATGGCTGGATCGATCTTGGGTACCGAAGTTATCCGCCGGGAGGACGGCACCCTGCTCACGGGCGAGGGTCTCTACACCGGCGATATGCGGCCTGACGGGCTGCTGACGGCTTATTTCGTGCGCTCTCCGGTGGCCCACGGCATGATTCAAGAAGTCGATGTGGGAGCAGCGGCGGAGCGGCCGGGCGTGGCTGCGGTGCACACGGCCTCCACCATCGGCGTGGATCAGGTGAAGCCCCGATTTCCTCTCGATCCCCACTTCTCGCGGGGGCCGCTGGCCGGTGATCATGTTCGATTCGTGGGTGAGCCGGTGGCCATGGTGGTGGCCGAAACTCTGGCCGCAGCCCAGGACGCGGCCGATCTCATCATGGTCGACTACGAGCCGCTGCCGGCGTCAATGGACGCCGAGGCCGCGATAGCCAACGGCGAGGCGGTGCTGTTCCCCGACCGGGGATCGGACTCGATGATTCGGACCTTCGACCCGGTAGAAGGCCTGCACGACGGGGCCGACCGGATCATCACCGGACGCATCGTCCACAACCGGATGGCGGTGGTGCCGATGGAAACCGACGCCGTGTTGGTTGATCCCGCCGGAGAACAGCTCACCTTGTGGGTTTCTACCCAGGGGGCCCACAACACTCGGGCGGGCATCGCGGAGTCGCTGGGTATGGAAGCCGACGACGTGCGGGTGATCGCTCCGTGGGTTGGGGGCGGCTTTGGGGCCAAGGGCGGATGGCGGGTGGAGCATGTGGCGGTGGCCGCGGCTGCCCGTCAACTGGGGCGCCCGGTGGTGTGGACCGAGACTCGGGCCGAGAACCTCATCTCCATGCAAGCCCGCGACCAAGTCCACTACGCCCGACTGGGGGTGACCGACGAAGGCCGTATGGTGTCGCTGGAGGTAATGGCGTTGGTGGATGCCGGGGCCTACCCCGGCCTGGGCGGCATCCTCCCCATGATCACTCGGGTAATGGCGTCTGGGGTGTACGGCATCAAGAAGGTGCAGTTCGACTACGGCCTGGCCGCCACCAATCGGGCGCCCCTGGGGGCGTTCCGGGGAGCGGGTCGTCCCCAGGCCACCCTCACCATCGAGCGAATGGCTGATCTGGCTGCGGCTGAAATGGGCATCGACCCGGTGGAGTTCCGCCGCCTCAACTTCTTGGCGCCGGAGGCATTTCCGCTGGTAACTCCCACCGGCGGGGCCTACGACACTGGCGAGTATGAGAAAGCACTGGACCGAGCCTGCGAGTTGGTTGGCTACGAAGCGCTGCGAACCGAGCAGGCTGCCCGTCGGGCCTCGGGCGATTCCCGGCGGCTGGGCATAGGACTTTCGAGCTACGTGGAGGTCACCGCCCCGACCGGCCAGGAAGAACACGCCACCGTGGAGGTTCACCCCGACGGGTCGGCCACCGTGTCGGTGGGCACGTCCTCGCATGGGCAGGGCCATGAGACCGCGTTCACCATGATCGTGGCCGACCGGCTGGGTATCGACATGGATCGCATCGCCTTCGTGCAGTCCGACACCGCGCTGGTGGCCCGGGGCAGCGGCACCGGCGGATCGCGCAGCGCCCAGCTCGGGGGCAGCGCCATACATGCCGCCTCCATGGAGGTGCTGGCCATCGCCCGGCAGCGGGCGGCAGAGCTGCTGGAGGCCAGCGCCGACGACATCGTGGTTTCCGACGAGGGCCGTTTGGGGGTGGCCGGAGTGCCCAGCGCTTCGGTGAAGTGGGCCGAGGTGGTCGCGGCATCCGATGAGCCGCTGCGGGTCGAGCTCGACCACACCACCGACGGAGCCACTTTCCCCTTCGGCACCCACATCTGCGTGGTGGAGGTGGACACCGAGACCGGCATGGTCAACCTATTGCGCTTCGTGGCCGTGGACGACGCCGGGAATCTGCTCAACCCGCTGATCGTGGCCGGCCAGCAACACGGCGGGGTGGCCTCGGGCATCGGCCAAGCGCTGTACGAGCACGTGGTGTACGACGCCGACGGCAACCCGCTCACCACCGGCCTGGCCGACTATGCCATGCCGTCGGCGGCCGAGTACTGCGACTTCACCGTCGAGAGCACCATCACCCCCACCCACCTGAACCCCTTGGGAGTGAAGGGCATCGGCGAGGCCGCCACCATCGGCGCCACGCCCGCTGTGCAGAACGCGGTGATCGACGCCCTCAGCGACCTCGGAATCCGCCACATCGACCTGCCGCTCACCCCTGAGCGGGTATGGGAGGCCATCCAGTCGGCGGGCGATCCCGCTCCCGTTATATCTTGGCCCTCACTATGAGCGCCGATCCCGAGCAAATCATCGCCGACATCATCGACCCGGAGACGCGGGGGAACCTCTACCCCCACTACCACGCTCTTAGGGAGGCAGCTCCCATCCACAAGACCCACAACCCGATCTTTCATGAGGCCTGGGTGTTCACCCGCCACGCCGACGCCGAGCAACTCTTGCGCAACCCCAAAGCCATCAGCGACCGGCGCACCACCGAGATGTACAACGTGGGAGCGGGGGGCACCGAGTACTACGACATGATGAAGCGGATGCTGCTGTGGCTGGACCCGCCCGACCACCAGCGCATTCGCTCGATGGTGGCCCGGGTCTTCACCCCTCGAGCAGTGGAGAAGATCAAGCCGGCCATCAACGATGTGGTGACCGGCCTGCTCGACGCGGTGGCCGACGACGGCCACATGGACGTGGTGAGCCAGTTCGCCTACCCGCTGCCGGTGCATGTGATCTGCGAGATGCTGGGCATCCCCCGCAGCGACATTCCCGAAATCGAGCAGTGGATGTGGGACTTCGCCCGCCGGGGCGACATCGCCGCGCTAAGCGACGAGATGATCGCCAACGGGGAGAAGGCCGTGCGGGGATTTACCGAGTACTTTACCCAGCTGGCCGCCGAGCGCCGGGCCAACCCCGGTGACGACCTCATGACCAAGCTGGTCACAGTGGAAGACGAGCGGGGGCCGCTCACCGACCAGGAGATCGTCCCCACTTGCATAATCCTGCTCCAAGCCGGCCACGAGACCACCGCCGACATCATCGGCAACGCCACCAAGGCGCTGTTGGAGAACCGGGCTGAGTTGGAGCGGCTGCAGGCTGCCCCCGAGATTATCGACGACGGCTTTGAGGAACTCCTGCGTTACGACAGCTCAGTGCAGATCAACCACCGGGTCCTCGCCAGCGAAGTGGAGGTGGCCGGCCAAACCTTTCCCGAGGGCGACCTGTGCGTGGTGATGCTGGGGGCGTGCAATCGGGATCCGGAGGCGTTCGCCGAGCCCGACCGGCTGGATCTCACCCGTGACGCCAGCCAGCACAACGGCTTCGGCCTGGGCGCTTACTACTGCCTGGGTTCATCGCTGGCCCGAGCCGAGGCCATCGCGGCCCTCGACGCCCTCGTGCGGCGGTTCCCCACCCTGGAGCTGGATCCCGACAAGCCCGCGCCCGTGTACCGCCCTACTCTGGTTCTCCACGGCCACGAATACCTCCACGTCCGCTGGAACTAGCCGGGCCGCAGTACCAGGCTGAGGTGGCGGTCGACAGTCGCGTTCCATCCTTCGGGGACGACCACGGTGGAGGAGATCTCTTCGATGATGGCGGGGCCGGCGATAGTGGGACCGGGCAGGAGCGTGTGGCGGCGGTAGACCGGGGTGTCGGCCATTGTGCCGTCGAACCAGGCGGGTCGGTAGGAGAGGGGCACAGGCGGTTGGACCGCTACTTGGTCGGTTGACCAGTCGGGTTTCGGGACTGGACCGATAACCCTCACCCGGTAGTTGACGAACTCCACCGGGTCGGCTTGGCGGATGCCGTAGAGCTGTTCGTAGAGATCGCCGAAGGCCGTAGCCGCCCCGTCTAGATTGTCGCCGTCGAGCGGCACCGTCAGCTCGTGGGCTTGGTGGTGGTAGCGGACGTCGATCTCGCGCTCGAGCACGATCTCGCCGGCGGCGAACCCCTCCGCGCCGATCTCGGCGACGGCCACCGCTTCCAGTTCGGTGTAGATGGCCTCGATAACGCTGGCATCGACACCCACCGAGTCGACCACCTGGGTGCGGACATGATCGGTCACCACGTCGGAGGCCAGCAGGCCCACCGCCGAGCCCACACCGGGGTTGGCCGGCACAACCACCTCGGCGATGCCGAACTCCTCGGCCAATCGGGCCACATGCACACCGGCGGCGCCGCCCGAGGCCAGCAGGGTGAAGTCGCGGGGGTCGATACCCCGCTCCAGGGTCACCACCCGCACTGCGGCGGCCATTGTGGCGTTGACCACCTCATACACCCCGGCGGCGGCCTCCTCCGGGGTCAGTTCCATGGGCTCTGCCAGCTCAGCCAGGGCGGCATGGGCCATGTCGGCTCGGATGGCCATTCGGCCCCCGAGGAAAAAATTCGGGTTCAGGTAGCCGAGCACCAGATCAGCGTCGGTCACGGTGGGTCGAGTGCCGCCCCGGTCGTAGCAGGCCGGTCCTGGCTCGGCGCCGGCGGAATCGGGCCCCACCCGCAATGCGCCGCCGCTGTCGAGGTAGGCGATCGATCCTCCGCCAGCGCCCACCTCGGCCAAGTCGATCACCGGGATTTTGATGGGATAGCCGGTGTTGATCTGCTTAACGCCCGAAGACGCGGTGCCCCCCACGAAGAACTCATGGGCGATGGCCGCCTGGCCGTTGCGCACCAGCCCCGCTTTGGCGGTGGTGCCGCCCATGTCGAAGGAAATCAGATCGTCGATGCCGCTGAGGCGACCGATGTGAGCGGCGGCCATCACCCCGGCGGCTGGCCCCGACTCCACCAACTGCACCGGCCGCCGGGCCACGGTAGCCGCCGAGATGATGCCGCCTGACGAGCCCATAATCTGCAATCGGGCACCGATGCCCTGTTGGGCCAGTTCTTCGCCCAGCCGGGCTATATAGCGGGTGACGGTGGGGCCCACGTAGGCCGACATCACCGTGGTACAGGCTCTGGGAAGTTCCCGGTACTCGGGCCACACCTCGCTGGAAACCGCCACATAGAGGTCAGGGTTCACCTCGGCGATGATGTCGGCCACCCGGCGCTCGTGCTCCCCGTTGGCATAGGAGTGGAGGAAGCACACCGCTACGGCTTCCACCGGCTCGCGGGCCAGCAGATCGGCCAGCGCCGTGCGGGCTTGCTCGATGTCGAGCGGCACCACCACCGAGCCGTCGGCTGCGGTTCTCTCCACCACGTCCACGGTGCGCCGCCGGGGGACGATGGGCGCCTGTTTGGTGTAGAAGAGGTCGTACTTTTCGGCATCGCCTTTGCGCTCGTTGCCGATGATCAAGATGTCGCCGAACCCGGCGGTGGTGACGTAGGCCACCGGGCCCCCTTTGCGCTCCAAAATGAGGTTGGTGGCCAGGGTGGTGGCGTGGACCGCTTGGGACACCTCGTCTGGGTCGTACCCGGCGTCGTCTAGTAGCTCGGCAATCCCAGCTAGCACTCCGGTTGCGGGGTCGCCGGGGGTGGTGAGCACCTTGGCTGTGCAGATGCTGCCGTCGGTGCGGTCGATCAGCACGACGTCGGTGAACGTCCCGCCGATGTCTATCCCTAGGGCGACGGTCATCGGTTTCTCAACGCCGCAGTGGCCTCCGGGTCAACCTCCCCGTTTTCGAGGACCACCACCCCGTAATCCCGGCGGGCCGCTTCAGGTGACACCCGGCCATCGCTCACATCGGCGGCCACCAGTTCGGGATCGCGCTCGAACGGGTCGCCAAAGCCCCCGCCCGCGGAGGTGAGCATGGTGATCATGTCTCCGGCCCGCAGGGTGTGGGCGGTGACCTTGGCCGGCAGCGGCTCTTCGTCGGGAGTTCCCTGGTTGAGCACCCACCCTCCTCCCGCGCCAGAAGAGCCCCCGTAGATGCCTGGGGGTGGGCGACGGCAGCGGTCCGTGGCCCGGCCGGTGAATTGGCCGTCGGTCAGGATGCGGATATCGCGGCGTGCCCCGGTGCCGCCCCTCCACTTGCCCGGCCCTCCCGAGTCGGTCCACAGTTCGAAGCGCTCAAAGCGCACCGGGTGCTCCTGCTCGTAAGCCTCCACGGTGTGAAACGCCCCGCCGGCGCCGAGCACTAATGGTCCGGTCACGTCCACGCCGTCGCGGTCGGAGCGGGCGCCCGATCCGCCGAACTGGGGGTCCATGAACGCCCATGGGCGGTCGTCGGTCCCGGTGCCGTTCATGATGTACACGTGGACGTTGCAGGAGGCGGCCACCGCCCGTGCCGGGTCGAGTTGCGAGAACGCCCCCAACATGGCCTCCACCACCGCCATGACCGTGGCCATGCGGGCGTTGAGCGCGGCGGGCGGATTGGGATTTACCAGGGTCCCTGGCGGCAGTCGCAGCTCCAAGGGGCGGAAGGCGCCATCGTTGACGGGGATATCGGGGGCCAACAGGCAGCGGACCGCGAACAGCACCCCCGAGGTGGTCTGAGATACCGCGGCGTTGATCGGCCCCGGCGCTTGGGGTGAGGTGCCCTCGAAATCGGCGGTTATGGTCGAGCCGCTAACGGTGAGGGCGACATGCACTTCGTGGTCGGCTTCGGGATTCACGCCGTCGTCGTCGATGATGAACGAGCCGGTGTAGGTGCCGTCGGCCAGTGCCTCAATGCCGGCCCGGGTGCGGCGCTCGGTGTAGTCCAACAGTTCGTCGGTGATCTGGTGCAGCCGGCCTAGCCCGTAGCGGGCCGCGAGGTCGGCCAGTCGTTCGGCCCCCAGATTGGTGGCGGCAATCATGGCCCGAATGTCGCCCAGCACCTTCTCCGGAGTGCGGCTGTTGGCCGCGATCACATCCAGCATGGGCTGGTTGGGCTCCCCGGCTTTGGCCAGCGGCACCGGGGGCAGTGTCAGGCCTTCCTGGAACATGTCGGTGGCATTGGCTGGCAGTCCACCGGCGGCCATGCCGCCCAGATCGGCCACGTGCAGCAGAGCGCAGGCGAAGAACGCCAAGGTTTCGTCGATGAACACCGGGCGGAACACCATTACGTCGTTGGAATGGATGCCGCCCCGGTAGGGATCGTTGGAGGCGTACACGTCGCCATCGGCCATCGAGTCGGGCGGGAAGTCGTCGAGCAGGGAGCGCAGCGACGGGCGCAGGCTGGACAAATGCATGAGCGGCGCGCCCATCGACTGGGCAATGAACTGGCCCTGGTGGTCGAAAATCGCGGCGGTGGAGTCGCCACCCTCTTTGACCACCGACGAGTAGGCCGATCGCACAGTGGTGAGCCCCATCTCTTCGGCGATGGCCGCCAAGGCGTTCTTCACCACCTCCAGCGCAATGGGATCGGAGGGGCGGTGATCGGTGCTCATCGGTTAGGCGTGGTCCATAGCAATCAGAGCCCTGCGCTCAAAGCTCAAACGGACCCTTGCCCATCTGGTCGCGGATGGTGGTCACCGCCGGATTCGTCATGGAGCGGCGCTGCCAGTTGGCTCCGTCCACCACCATGGTGTGGCCGCTGATGAACTGGGCGAAGGGGGAGGCCAAGAAGGTGGCGGCCCAGCCCAGCTCCCGCAGCCGTCCTACTCGCATGGCCGGCTGGCACGGATCTTTCTCGTGGGTTCGGTCGAGGCTGGAGCGGATATCGGCGGTCATGTCCTCGTGGGGAAACAGCCCCGGCACCAGGCCGTTCACCTGGATGCCGTAGGGCCCCCATTCCACGGCCAGGCTCTCGGTCATCGACTTGACCCCGGCTTTGGCCGCGGCCGAATGGGCAAATCCGGGGCCGCCGGTCCAGGCGTAGGAGGCCCCGATGTTGACGATCGACCCCGGCGTTCCTGCGGCCAGATGGCGGCGGGCGAACTCCCGGGCGCAGAAGAAGGTGCCGTTGAGGGTGATGTCCACCACCGTGCGCCACGCATTGGGCGACATGTCCTCCGAGGGCACCGGGAAGTTGGCTGCGGCGTTGTTGATCAACACATTGGGCAGGCCGAAGCGTTCGGCCGCTGCGTCGAAAGCCTCGGCGATCTGTTCGGCCTGGCGGATGTCGCAGCCCACCACCAGCACCTCGGCGCCGACCGCCTCGATGGCCGCCTGGCCGGCTTCCAGGTGATCGGGCTTGCGGCTGGCGATAACCAGGTTGGCCCCCAGCCGGGCGAATTCGGTGGCGATGGCCTTGCCCAGGCCGGTGCCCCCGCCGGTGACAAACACCGTTTGGCCGTCGTAGGTTCCCGGCACCAGCGCGGTGGCGCCCTCCGGGGCTGGCTCGGGCAGTCCGATTATCTCAGCCATGGCTCAAGTCCTCCTTGGGGTCGTTTCTCAAGAACGCCTGTACTCGGGATCGCGTTGCTCGGTTCGGGCCGCCCGGAACTCGGCGTAGTCGTCTGATCGGTTGACCAGCGTCTGGTAGGCGTACTCGTCGTTCATGGAGCGGCGCAGATTCTCGTCGGCCAGGTTGCGGATCACCCGGCGGGCGAGCTGCACCGTATAGGGCGAGGCGGCGGCAACCTTGTTGGCCATCTCCATCACGGTGTCGTCCAACTCCTCAGGCGCCACGATGCGCGAAACGATGCCGTGGGTCAGGGCTTCGTCAGCGCTGAGAACTCGGCCGGTGAGAACCATGTCGCTGACCAGCCCTGATCCGCAGATCTCGAATAGGCGGCCCACCCCACCGGTGTCGGGGATCACCCCGTGGGTCACCTCGGGGAGCATGAACCGAGCGCCTTCGGCAGCAACTCGGATGTCGCATAGCAGGGCCCGCTGGAAGGAGCCGCCGATAGCCCATCCCTGGATGGCCACGATCACCGGGGCGTCGATTTCCCAGAGCTGCTGGATGCCCCGTTGGCCTCTTTCCATGAGGGCGTGGTGGGCCATTTCCACCTGCTGGCCGCCGATGGCGGCCACGTCGCGGCCCGACGACCACGATTTGCCCTCGCCCCTCCACACCACGGCCCGAATAGACTTGTCGGCTTTAATCTCGTCCAGGATCTCAAACAGCGCAAAATCCATCTCGTCGTCGAAGGCGTTGTGCTTGGCGGGGTTGTTGTTGGTGATGACAGCGATGTGTCCATCTCTCGTGAGCTGTACTCGTTCGTCGGCCATGGCCTCACCGTATATGTCGCTGGGTCGGCGGGAAGAATGGGGCCGATTTGGGACACAATGGCACCCATGGCGATGTATATGGACTTGGTCGGGCACCGGGGAGAGCCGTCTCAGCGGGGATGGCTGCCCCGGGATTGCACGCTGTATGCGCTCAGCGTGGGAGCGGGGTTCGACGATCTTGCGTTCGTGGGGGAGAAGGCGTCAGGCCACCCCCAGCGGGTTTATCCCAGCTTCGTTTGCTCGGGAGGGCGGTCAGACAAGCCCAGCAGCGGTGGGAATCCCATGTTCCGATTCGGCGACTACCAGGTTCACCAACTGGTCCACGGTGAGCAGGAGCTGACCGTCCACGGCGAGATCGGGCCGACGGGATCAGTCATTGGCACCTCTACCGTGGTGGGCATCTACGACAAGGGCTCAGGGGCAGTGGTCCACTCCGAGAGCGAGACAGTGGACGCCGCCACTGGAGAGCCGCTCTTCACCACCGGCTCCAAGCTGTTTGTGATGGGCGAAGGCGGCTTCGGCGGCGATCCTGGGCCGAGAACGCGATCCTGGGACACCCAGGATGCTCCACCCGCCGCCACGGTGGACTGGCAGACTCTGCCGGTGCAGTCGCTGCTCTACCGGCACGGGGGCAACGACCCCAACCTGATCCACTACGACCCTGCGGTGGCTGCGGCGGCCGGGTTCGACGGACCCATCCTCATGGGGCTGAACACCTACGGCTTCGCCTGCCGAGCCCTAGTAGAGACGGTATGCGGGGGCGACCCGCTAGCTCTGGGTTCGATGGCCGGCCGCTTCGCCTCCCCCGGCTACAACGGCGACGTGCTCACGACCCAGATCTGGCACAACCGCCAGGAAGAGAACGGGGTGCTGTTCCGAGTGGTTTCCGACCGGGGCACCACGGTCTTCGACAAGGGCCGGGCCACGCTGCGGTAGACAGCAGAAAGGGAACAAGTTCCATGAGCAGATTGGTGATCGACGCCGACGGCCACATCAGCGAGCCGCCCGAGCTGTGGGAGGAGTTCTGCGATCCAGAGTTCCTGGCCTTCGCCCCCCGACGGGTGCTCGACAGCCAGGGGCGGCCCCGCACCTTCGTGGGCGGGGAGATGGCGCCCTACATCCCCTTTGACTCTGACGCTTACGACAAGGAACGCCCCAAAGGGGGCGTTGATCCCCACGCCCGGTTGGCCGATATGGATAGCGAGGGCATGGACGTCTCGGTGATCTTTCCCACGACCGGGCTCATGTTCGGGGGCATTGCCGACGCCGCGGTGAACAACGCCTTGTGCCGGGCCTACAACGACTGGCTCCGCACCTACTGCGATACCGACACGTCCCGGCTGCTGGGGGTTGCGGTGGTGCCCCAGGTGGATCCGGCGCTGATGGTGGCCGAGGCCCGCCGGGCGATCGACGAGTTGGGTTTCGTGGCCGTAATGCTGCGGCCCAATGTGATTGCCGGCCGGACTCTCGACCACCCGGCCTACGACGGGCTGTGGTCGCTGCTAGCCGATCGGGGCGTGCCCGCGGCTCTGCACGAGGGCACCACCCAGAACGTCCCCCAATCGGGACAGGACCGCTACGACAATTTCATGTTCCGCCACGTGTGCTCCCATCCCCACGAGCAGCAGATGGGCTGTTTGGAGCTGATCGCCGGCGGTGTGCTGGAGCGCCATCCCGAGTTGCGGGTGGTGTTCTTGGAGTCGGGCTGCGGCTGGATCGCCCATTGGCTGGAGCGCATCGACGACCACCTGGACTCCTGGGGCCACGCATCGGCCCCGCTGGAGCTAAGCGCTACCGAGTATTTCCAGCGGCAGTGCTTCATCTCCTGTGACCCCGACGAGCGGACAGTTCCTGGCGTGATGGACTGCCTAGGCGACGACTGCGTTGTTTTCGCCACCGACTACCCTCACCCCGACGGCGTATTCCCCGGCGTGGTGAAGGCGTTAGCCGAACGGGAGGACCTGACCGAAGACCGCAAAGACAAGATCTTGGGGCTCAACGCCCAGAGGTGCTTCGGCATTTGATTCGATTCTTCTTGAGGGAGAAGCCATGAAAAAAGAGACACAGTCGCCGTCTTGGTGGACGACCCGTTGGATCGCATTGCTGGTGGCTTTTGCCCTGGTAGCCGCGGCCTGCGGAAGCGGCAACGACGATGATGAGGGCGGCGAGGCTCCGGCGCCCCAGGCCACGGAGGCGGCTCCGGCGCCCGAGCCGGCCGAGACCGACGGTGAGGCAGAACCCGCACCGGCCGAGAGCGAGCCAGACGAGTCGGCCCCTGCACCTACGCAAGAACCGGCGGAAACTGAGGCGCCAGCTCCCGAGGAGGAGCCCGAGGCCACGCCCGAGCCAATTGTGTTGACCGACTCGTTCCGGGGGGTGACCTCAGAGGCCATCCTCATCGGCCACTCGTCCATCGACTTCGAGAAGTTGAATGCCGATTTCGGGCTTGACGTGCCCTACCAGAACTTCGGCCCCCCGTTCTTGGCCCTGGTGGACTGGTACAACGAGCAGGGTGGTGTCCTCGGTCGGCGCCTCGAGGTGGTTTCCGAGCTGTTCTTGCCGGTGGGACCCACTACCGCAGAGGCAGCATGCCTCAAGCTGACTGAGGACGTGCAGGTGTTCGCGGTGCTCAACGGCTTCGCCGGCCCCGGCGCAGAGCAGGTGAACACCTGCGTAACCGAGCTACACGACACGATTCTGGTTGGGGGTCTTCCCAACCCAGAGCAGGCTGCGGCCGCGGGCGGGTTGTGGGTCAGCCCCCAGATGAGTCTGGAGCGGCGCAACACCGCCATGGTGTCGATACTGGAGCAGACCGGGCGGATCGACGATCTGAGCCCAGTGATGATCATCGGCGCCCATCCTGAACAGCAGTCATTGGTAGACGGGATCGCCGAGGAATTGAGGGCGGCTGGGGCCGAAGTGCCAGTGGTCGGAGTGGTGACCACCACCGGCGACCAATTCGCCACCCAGGTCGAGATGGACGTCTACGTTGAGCGGGCTCGAAGCGACGGCGTTGTATCGATACTGCTGGCCGGAGAGGACAACTACCGCAACACCCATCTGTGGAACACGGCTCCGGAATTTGTCTATTTGATTGGAAACGGCGACCGGTTGGCTGATTGGCAGCGGGAGCCGCCCGATGGCCTCCAATCCGTCACCTCGGTGCTCACTGCTCGAGGCGGCCCATCCCCGATGGAAGATCCCCGCATCCTGCATTGCATCGACGTGATCGAGAACGCCCTGGGAATTGAGGTCTTGCCCCTAGAAGAGCTGGGCGAAGATGACATCCAGCACTGGGCCGGGATGCTCAACGCGTGCCGCGACCTGGCCCTATTCGTCCAGATCGCCGAAGCGGCCGGACCCGATCTCACCAACGAGGCCTGGGTAGCGGCATTAGACAATGTTCCTGACATTTCGGTTCCCGGAGTCGAATTTGCCTCGCTCAGCTCCGAAAAAGTGGACGCCGCCGACGAGTTGTTTCTAGTGGAGTATGACTTCGACGCCCGGGCATTCATCGAACTGGCTGGCCCCATCGACGTGGGCTAGGTGGGCTCAGAACGAGCGCTCTACAAACCCATGTCGTGGTAGTCGGGCATTTCGTAGCGGCCGATGGCTTCGGCGCGGCGGTGGAGGAGGGTGACGGTGTCCTCGATGTTGCGGCCGATGATGAAGCGACGCTCTTCCACGCAGTCGACCACGAAATTGCCGTGCTCCAGTAGATCGGCCACCTCGGGTTCGTAGCCCCGGACCTCGGTCATGATGTCTTTGAGCTCTTGGAAAGTCATGCTGCGCCGCCCAGTGGCGTCGCCCACTCGGGCCAGGTGGGCGGGGCGGTTGCGCTGGGCGGTGAACAGGCCGGTGTCCAACATTCCGCCCGACGGATAGAGCACCGAGGCCCGTAGATCACTGCCCTCCCGGATCAGGTTAGTGTGGACCGTCTCGGTGAAACAGCTCACCGCCGCTTTGGATGCGGCGTACACCGAGGCGGTGGGAACGGGGGCGAAGCCGCCGTCGCCCGAGGAGGTGTTGATGATCTGGCCGGGTAGGCCGCCGGCCAGCATGCGGGGCACGAACTCGGTGGTGCAGATGGCCACGCCGAACACGTTCACGCTGAAGCACCACCGCCAGTCATTGGGCTCCTGCTCCCAGGGCTTGCCGCCCCCGCCGGAGGTGACCCCGGCATTGTTGAAGAGCAGGTTGCAGCGGCCGTGGGTGTTGTAGACGTAGTCGGCCAGGGCGGCCACCGAGTGCTCGTCGGCCACATCAGTGGGACAGCCAGACACCGGTCCGACATCGGACAGCTCGGCCACGGTGGCCTCAGTCGTATCGGCCTCGATGTCGGCGATCACCACGGTGGCGCCCCGCTGCAAGAGCGCGGCCACGATGCCTTTGCCGATGCCACCGGCCCCGCCGGTGACCACCGCCACCATGCCGTTGACGTCGAGTCGCTCAGATGGGGTATCGCTGCTCATGGTGCCTCCTGTGATGGCCGACGGCTGTGGTTTAGCAGTTTTTTCGCGGCCGGCCCAACGGACCGATGATGCTCAGTCGGCGTTGAGGGATTCCCGGGCGACTTGGGCGGGGTCGGGAGGTGCGGCGCTAGGGGTGGCGACATCGATGTGAGCGATGGTCCCGGTCCACGGGAACGAGGGCTGGTATTCGTCATTGACCGGGAAGCCGGTGTCGTGGCCGATGATCAAACCGGTACCGCCGTTCTGCCAGGAGTTGGGCAGCGTGCGGTCCAGTTCCAGGCGGGCCGTCACCTCGCTGTCTACCAGCAATTCCACCATGCTTGAGGCTGGCGATGTCGGCTGATAGCGGCATCCCAGGCTGGTGGCATCAGCGGGAATCGGCGGAGTGGCCAGTCGGTACTGGTCGCCCGACAGGCACAGGCCCAGCACTAGAGCACCATCCAATCCGTAGAGGGCCAAGCCGCTGGTCCAGTCGCCCATGGCCCACACGATGCCCTCGGCGCCGGCTGAGTCCACCGTCACCTCGGCATCGATGGTGAACCCCCGTACCAGCACGGGCATAACTTCGTCGGCCACTCGACCGCCACCGGGTCGATATCGGGCTTGGGCGGGGGGCGGGTAGGCCGGGGGGTAGATGGCGGGCATGCGCCCGGCGTACCCGTCGTCCAAGGGCAGCACGTGATAGCGCTCGGCTGCTGACCACCAGGCGGCCTCCAACTCAGCCAGCTTCTCGGGGTGCTCAGCGGCCAGGTCAAGGGCTTCAGAGAAGTCCTTGTCGAGGCTGAACAGCGCCCAGGAGTCGTCGTCAAACGAGCGGCTCCCCTCCATCAGAGCCACCTCGTCGCCGTGGGCCTGGCCCACGTGGTCGGTGGTGGCCTTCCAGCCGTCCAAGTACATGGCCCGCGACCCCTGGACCTCGAAGTACTGCTCGGATCTGGAGGCCGGAGCATCGGCGTCGTCGAATGTGGCGGCCAGGCTGGCACCGTGCATCGGCATCTGGGCCACCCCGTCCACTGCCTCAGGAGCGTCTACCCCGCACAGCTCTAGCACGGTGGGGGCCAAGTCAATGGCGTGGCAGAACTGGGAGCGGACCTCGCCTCGGGCGGAGATGCCCGCGGGCCAGTGCACCACCAGCGGGGTGCGGGTGCCGCCCAGCCACGCATAGCGCTTCCACAGCCGAAACGGGGTATTGCCGGCCCACGCCCACCCCCAGGCGTAGTGGTTGTAGGTGCGGGGTCCGCCCAACTCGTCGAACCACTCCAGGTTGGCGGCGACCGACTCGGGCAGGCCTTTAGTGAACCGATGCTCGTTCACCGAGCCCACGTGGCCCCCCTCGGCGCTGGCCCCGTTATCGGAGCACAGGATCACCACGGTGTTGTCCAACTCGCCGATGGCCTCGAGGTGGTCGATCACCCGGCCGATCTGGGCGTCGGTGTGGGTGACGAACCCGGCGTACACCTCGTGCATGCGGGCGAAGAGCCGTCGGGCATCGCCATCGAGCTCGTCCCAGGGCTGCACCCAGGAGGGCCGTTCGGTGAGCGTGGTGCCCTTTGGCGCGATGCCCGAGGCCAGCTGGCGCTCGAAAGCCCGCTCCCGCCATCGGTCCCACCCGTCGTCGAACTTTCCCCGATAAGGCTCCACCCACTCAGGGGACACGTGGTGGGGGGCGTGGGTGGCCACCTCGGCGTAGTAGCAGAAGAACGGCTTGTCGGGGGCGGCATGCTTTTGGTCGGTGATGGTGGCGATCACCTGGTCGGCCAGATCGGCGCTGAGGTGGTAGCCGTCCTCGTAGTGGGCCGGGGGGTCGATGTAGTGCTGGTCGCGCACCAGATTCGGGGCCCAGCAGTTGGCCCCGCCGTGGAGCACTCCGTAGTAGCGCTCGAAACCCACCCCGGTGGGCCACAGGGTGAACGGCCCGGCCGCGCTGCGCTCGCCTCGGGGGGCGAGGTGCCATTTGCCTATGGCCATGGTTCCCCAGCCCGCATCTCTCAGGATGCGGGGCATCATGGCGGCTGATGGGGGGATGCGGGCGGCGTAACCGGGAAAACCCATGGTCATATCGGACAGAAAGCCCATGCCCACCGCGTGGTGATTGCGCCCTGTCAACAGAGCGGCCCGGGTGGGCGAGCACAGGGCAGTCACGTGGAAGCGGTTGTAGGCCAAGCCGCCTGCGGCAAGCCGGTCGATGCTGGGGGTGGCGATATCGGCCCCGAAGCAGCCGAGCTGGGCGAACCCGGTGTCGTCCAGCAGGATCACTAATACGCTGGGCGCCCCCTGAGGGGCTCGGGGCAATTCCGGGGGGCGGGGCGTGGACTCGGCCACGGTTAGGCCGATATCAGCGTTGGGCGACGATTGAGGGGGCATGGAGGACTACTTGAGGCGCGATCGGTAGTCGCTGCCGGGGACGGTGGCGAACGGGAAGGGCTCGGGCTCTCGGCCTTTGAACAGGGCGAAGCACTCGCCGGTGAGGCCCGAATCTAGGATCACCATGGCGGCCTCAGCCACCTCTTCTGAGTCCATGATGACCATGCCCGCGGCCTCAAGGCGGTATCGATTGTCGCCCAAGAAGCCGGTCCCGACGGTGGCTGGGCAGATGGCGTTGAGGTTTATGCCCCGCTCTGCGAGGTTGGGGGCGGCGCTGCGGACCAGGGCGGCTATGGCGTGCTTGGACATGGAATATCCCAGATCAACCGGCAGCGGGCTGAACGAGGCCATAGAACCGGTGACCAGCGCGTGCCCGCCTCCGGCCGCTTCCAGCAGCGGCACCGCAGCCCGCAGGCCAAACACCGCACCGTGCTGGTTGATCCCGATGATGTGGAGATAGTCCTCGTCGCTCATCTCGGCGATATTGCCCAGCCCCATCATGACTCCGGCGTTTAGGTGAACCACGTGGAGATGGCCCGGGTCGTCGGCCAACTCCGAGGCCAATGCGGTCCAAGCCGAGGAGTCGGCCACGTCGAGATGGCGATACTGCCCCCCGATTTCGTCGGCCACTCGCTGTCCGGCGTCGTCGGCCACGTCGGTGCAGATCACAAGGGCCCCGGCGGCGGAGTAGCGGCGGGCGCAGGCCGCCCCGATGCCCGAAGCGGCCCCGGTAACCAGCGCGGTCTTTCCTTGGAGGTCCACGCTCAGCCTCCGGCTTGCTCGGCGCCGCGGGCGAAGGCGTCTTCGGTGTCGAGGTCGTAGAGGCCGTTGATGAACTGGAGCGGGGGTTTGGCGGTGTATTCCCGCTCGGCCCGGCTGGCCATGATCTGCTCCCGGTGGCGCAGGTCCCACATGCTCTCGCACCGCCCCGAATACTGGTCGGGCTGCTCCAGCATCCAGATGATGCCGTCAGCCGGTACCGACGTGGGCTCCCAGTCGGAGAGATCGATGTCGCCCATGTTGGCCAGCGTGCCCTCAGAGGCCACCGGGATGTCGATGCGGAAGCAGTTGACTGCGATGCGGTGAGGGTGGAGCTGTCGGGCCAGATCGGTGGTCATCCGCTCGAGGGCCAACTTGGACATGCCGTACGACATCAGGCCGGGGACCGGGCGCAGGGCGGCCTGCGACGACAGGCTGAGGATACGTCCTCTCCCTGCGGCCCGCAGGTGGGGTAGGGCGGCTCGCACGGTGAGCAGCGGGGCCCGAAGGTTGATGTCCATGATGAGGTCGTAGCGCTTCAGCGGAATGTCCACCTCGCCCACGAATGTCACCGCCGCGTTGTTGACCACCACGTCGAGGCGGCCCCAAGCCTCCACCGGGGCGGCCACCATGGCCTCGATGTCGTCGGCCGAGGTCAAGTCGGTGGGGATTGCCAGCGCCTCCCCTCCGGCGGCGATTACCGCCTCCACGGTTTCATCGATTGTGCCGGGCAGCGGTTTGGGCGATGCCTTGGTAGAGCGGGCCGCGCAAGCCACTTTGGCCCCTTTGGCCGCGGCAGCGAGCGCAATCGCCGCGCCCACCCCCCGGCTGGCCCCGGTAATCAGCACCACCTTCCCCGCCAGATCGAAGGGCTCAGAGTTCTGCACGCATCGCTACTCTAATGATTTGATGCCATTCACAGTGGAGCTTGCGTGGGCCAGTATCGGCACCTGACGGTGGCCCCGGTGGGGGGTTGCATCGGCGCGGAGATCGCCGGGGTAGATCTGAGCGAGGATCTGGCCGACGAGGTGGTGGCCGAGATCCGCGAGGCGTGGTTGGACCACCTGGTGGTGTTCTTCCGGGATCAGCAACTGTCCCTCGACCAGTTATCGGCGTTCGCCCGCCGCATCGGCACCCCCGGTCGGTACCCGTTCGTGCCCGGGCTGCCCGACCACCCCGAGATCATCGAGGTGAAGAAGCTCCCCCACGAGACGATCAACTTTGGCGGAATCTGGCATACCGACACCGCCTATCTGGAACGGCCGCCCATGGCGTCGATGCTGTTGGCCCGGGAAGTACCCGCCGCCGGCGGTGACACCGAATTCGCCAACATGTACGCCGCCTTCGACGCGCTGTCCGACGGTCTGAAGGACTTCCTGCGAGGCCTGAGTGCGGTGAATAGCTCGGCGCTGGCCGACGTGTCCAAGACCAGGGAAGATCGCATCGCCGAGGCTGGATACGAAGCTGGCGAAGACTTTGAGGCGATCCACCCGGTGGTCCGCACCCACCCCGAGACCGGTCGCCAGTCTCTGTACGTCAACGTGGCCCACACCGCCCGGTTCGAGGGTATGACCGAGGAGGAGAGCAGGCCCTTGCTGCGGTATCTGTTCGCCCACCAGTCCCGCTCGGAGTTCACCTGCCGGTTCCGCTGGGAGGTGGGATCGCTGGCGCTTTGGGACAATCGCTGCGCCATGCACAACCCTATAAACGACTACCACGGCCAGCTTCGGGTCATGCACCGCATCACTTTCGAGGGCGACGAACCCCGCTAGGGCTGCGATGGGCTGGCCCCGGCGGGCCAGATCAGACGATGCGGGACTCAGAATCGGCCGACCAGTAGCGGTCCCGCAGATAGCGCTTCATCAGCTTGCCGTTGGGGTCACGGGGCAGCGACTCATCGAAGTCCACCGCTCGAGGGCACTTGAAGGCAGCCAGCCGCTCGGCGCACCACGCCAACAGCGCGGCCTCGGTGTCGTCTCCCGCCCGGTCCGGGTCGATCAGCTGGACCACGGCCCGCACCTCCTCGCCCAAGTCGTCGTTGGGCACGCCGATCACCGCGGCATCGGCCACCTCGGGGTGCATGACCAGCGCATCCTCGATCTCCTGGGGGTAGATGTTGACCCCGCCGCTGATGATGGTGTGGGCCACCCGGTCGGTGAGGTACAAGTAGCCGTCGTCGTCGAGCCGCCCCATGTCGCCCAGCGTGCGCCACCCCATGGGATGGGCGGCGGCCGCGGTTCGTTCAGGATCGTTGTGGTACTGGAAGTCCCGCCCCCCGTCGAAGTACACCACTCCGACCTCGCCGGGCGGCACCTCGTAGCCGTCGGGACCCACGATGTGCACCGGCTGCAGCGGCCGACCCACCGACCCGGGGTGGGCAAGCCACTCCTCGGAGGTTATGGCGCTGTGGCCGATGTCCTCGGTGCCGGCGTAGTACTCGAACAGGATCGGCCCCCACCACTCGATCATCTGCTGTTTGACCTCCACCGGACAGGGGGCGGCGGCATGGATGGCCAGGCGCAGGCTGGTCAAGTCGGCAGCCTCCCGGATGTCGGCGGGCAGCTTCAGCATCCGGGAGAACATGGTGGGCACGAACTGTGCATGGGTCACCCGGTACTCCCTGATGAAGCGAAGGCAGTCGGACGGGTCGAACCGCTCCATGAGTACCACGGTTCCCCCCACCCGTTGGACGCACATGCTGAACACCAGCGGGGCCGAGTGGTAGAGGGGAGCGGGCGACAGGTACACGCTGGTGTGGTCTACGCCGTAGTTGGCCATGCCCAGGGCGGTCTGCACCGCGGGGTTGGCGGGGTCGCCGATGGCAGTCTGGGCCGTCGGCTTGCGGATGCCCTTGGGCCGCCCGGTAGTGCCCCCGGAGTACACCATCTCCCGGCCCTCGCCCTCGTCGGCTATTGGAGCGGTGGGCAGGCCGGCTGCGGCCTCGGCCACCGGCTCGAACTCGGCTGCGCCCTCGGTGCCGGTGGTGAGGCGCACGGGCACCCCGGCCAGGTCCAGATCGGCCATCACCGGGGCGGTTCGGGCCGAGGCCACCACCGCGGTGGCTCCGCAGTCGTCTAGCACTGCCTGAACCTCACCAGGCGTGAGGTGGTAGTTGATCGGGGTGTAGATCAGCCCGGCCAGCTGGGCGGCCCAGAACACCGCCATCGACTGCGGGTTGGTCTCCGACACGATGGCCAGGTGATCTCCGTATTCGAGGCCCCGAGCCCGAAGCAGGTGGGCCAGCCGGTTGGCCTCCTCGTCGAGCGTCCGGTAGGTGATCACCTCACCGGTACGCCCCATGATCACCGCGGCATGGTCGGGACTTTGGGCCGCGAACCGACGGGGGTGCAGCATCTCCGAATCCATCGGCGGGACGATAGTTGCTCCTGCCGCCAGGCGGGTTCTCGGCCATCGCCTGCAACTAGAGTGAGGCCAGTTTTCGGCCAATAGAGGAACAATCGACCATGTGGCATGAAGAGCGGCTGTTGATCGACGGTGAGTTGCGGGCGGCTGAAGGGGGCGGTGTTTTCGAGACGGTGAACCCGGCCACCGAGGAAGTGCTGGGCGTGGCGGCCAACGCCACCGAAGCCGACGCTTTGGCCGCAGTGGCCGCGGCCCGTCGGGCGTTCGACACCACCGACTGGGCTCGCGACCATGAGTTTCGGGCCCGGTGCCTGCGCCAGTTCCACGGTGCCATGGAGCGCCATCTTGAGGAGATGCGAGAGCTGACCGTGGCCGAGGTGGGTTCGCCGGTGATGCTCACCCACGGCGGCCCGCAGCTCGAAGCTCCGGTGGCCTCGGTCAAGTGGGTGGCCGACATGATGGACGACTACCAGTGGACCGAGGACCTTGGGGAGGTTGAGGCCTACGGCGGCCTCCACCGGCGGTGGATCGAGCGGGAGCCCGTGGGGGTGGTGGCCGCCATTACCGCCTACAACTTCCCAGTCCAGCTCAACCTGGCCAAGTTGGGACCGGCCCTGGCGGCTGGCAACACCGTCGTGCTGAAGGGGGCGCCCGACACCCCGTGGTCGGCGCTGGCATTGGGCCATCTGATCGCCAACGAGACCGACATCCCACCCGGTGTGGTCAACATCTTGACCTCGGCGGAGAACTCGGTGGGTGAGGTGCTGACCACCCACCCCGATGTTGACATGGTGACCTTCACCGGCTCCACCGCCACCGGGCGAAAGATCATGGCCGCGGCCAGCGCCACGGTGAAGAAGACCTTCTTGGAGCTGGGGGGCAAGAGCGCCTATGTGGTTCTGGACGACGCCGACGTGCAGGGCGCGGCGGCCATGAGCTCGTTCATGATCTGCACCCACGCCGGGCAAGGGTGCGCCATCACCACTCGCCTGGTAGTCCCCCAGTCGATGGCCGACACCGCCGCCGAGGTGATCTCGGCCACGCTGGCCGCCATCCCCTACGGCGATCCCACCGATCCCGGCGTGATGATGGGACCGCTCATCAACGCCCGCCAGCGAGACAAGGTCCACAATCTGGTGACCGCGGCGGTGGACCAGGGGGCGACGCTGGCCGCCGGAGGCAAGCGGCCCGAACACCTGCCAGTGGGCTACTACTACGAGCCCACCGTGCTCACCGGGGTTGGTGAAAACGACCTCATTGCCCAAGAAGAGGTCTTCGGGCCAGTGCTGGCCATCATTGGATATGAGGGAGGCGACGATGAGGCGGTGCGGATCGCCAACAACTCCATCTACGGACTGTCGGGCGCGGTGAGCAGCGCCGACCCCGAACGGGCCCGGGCGGTGGCCCGGAAAATCCGCTCGGGCACCATCAGCGTGAACGGCGGCCTGTACTACGCCCCCGACGCTCCCTTCGGAGGCTTCAAGCAATCGGGCATCGGCCGAGAGATGGGCGTGGCCGGTTTCGAGGAGTTCCTAGAGATCAAGACCCTGGCCGAACCGGCCGCCTGACCATCGGGCCGGGGCCGACATGGCAGAAACGGGAGAGTGGGCCAGCATTCCGCTGATGGCCCAATCAGCCGCCGAGCGGTTCGGTGGTGCCCCTGCTGTTGTCGAGGGCGACAAGGTCGTGACCTACGCCGAGCTGGGACAGCGAATCGATCAGGCGGCCGCAGCTATGCAGGCTGCCGGGGTGCAGCCCGGCGACCGGGTGGCGGTCTGGGCCTCCAACCGCTCGGAGTGGATCATCGCCGCGGTGGGACTTCAATCCGCCGGGGCTGCGCTGGTGCCGGTGAACACCCGATTCAAACCAGCCGAGACCGCCTACATCCTGGCCCGCAGCCGGGCCCGACTGCTGGTGGTCGAATCCGGGTTCGCCGGCATCGACCCGGCGGGCTTGTTCGAACAGGCCGAGGCCGACCTTTCCGCACTGGAGCAGATTGTCGTGCTGCCGCCCGGCGAGATGAGCGACAACATGCCCAGCGGCGTGTTGTGGGCAGATTTCCTGGCTGCTGGCGACGCCGTGCCCCCCGCCGCGGTGGAATCCCGCCGCCAGGCGGTGGGCCCCAACCTGATCAGCGATGTCCTGTTCACGTCGGGCACCACCGGCGCCCCCAAGGGGGTGATGATGACTCACGGCCAGACCCTGCGGCAGTTCTCCGACTGGTGCGACTTCGCCGATCTGCGAGAGCAGGACCGGTATCTGATCGTCAACCCCTTCTTTCACATGTTCGGCTACAAGTCCGGCTGGCTGGCCTGCCTGATGCGGGGGGCGGTGGTGTATCCGGTGCCGGTATTCGACGTCGACCGCGTGCTGGAGATGGTGGAAGCCGAGCAGATCACCGTGTTTCCCGGCCCTCCCACCGTGTACCAAACCATCCTCGACCATCCCTCTCGCGCTGATCGCGACCTGTCCAGCCTGAGGGTGGCGGTCACCGGGGCGGCCGATATCCCGGTGGAGCTGATCCGCCGTTTGCACGAGGAACTGCCGTTCGAGCGCATCTGCACCGGCTACGGCCTCACCGAGGCGGGGACCTGTACGGGAACCCGATCCGGCGACGACTACGAGACCATCGCCACCACTGTGGGCCGGGCCATGCCCGACCTCGAAGTGCGGGTAGCCGACGGCGACCAGGAAGCAGCCCGAGGGGAAGTCGGCGAGGTACTGGTGCGGGGCTTCAGCGTGATGCCCGGCTATTTCGACGAACCCGAGGCCACCGCGGCGGCCATCGACGACGACGGGTGGCTCCATACCGGCGATCTCGCAACGATGGACGACCGGGGCTACTTGAAAATCGTTGGCCGCCTGAAGGACATGTTCATCGTCGGCGGGTTCAACGCCTACCCCGCCGAGATCGAGAACATGCTGCTGGGCCATCCCGACGTGGCCCAGGCCGCAGTGGTGGGGGTGGCCGACGAGCGGCTGGGAGAGGTGGGCCGGGCGTTCATCGTGCCCCGGACCGGTGCGGCTATCGATCCCGACGAGCTGATCGCCTGGTGCCGGGAGCGCATGGCCAACTACAAGGTGCCCCGGTCGATGGTGCTGCGGGAGTCGTTCCCCATGAACGCCACCGGCAAGGTGATGAAAGACGAGCTTTTGGCCGGCAACTAAGCCGACGGCGGCGCAAACTGGAGCTTCAGCTCCCTCCTGAGTGTCTTGCCCGAGGGAAGACGGGGGATGGCCTCCACGATGTGCACCGTATGTAGGCGCTTGTAGGCGGCCAGCGAATCGGCCACCAGCGCCTTCAACTCCTCGACAGAGGCATCGGCGCCCGGGATCAACTGCACCGCGGCGGTCACCGCCTCGCCGGCGTCGGGGTCGGGCACTCCGAATACGGCACAGTCGGCCACCGCGGTATGGCCCAGCAGCACGGCCTCCACCTCAGCGGGGGCCACTTGGAAGCCCTTGACCTTGATCATCTCCTTGACACGGTCGGTGATGTGCAGCCACCCGTCGGGCTCCATCCAACCGACATCGCCGGTGCGGTACCAGCCGTCGGTGAAAGCGTCGGCGTTGGCTTCGGTGGGCAGGTATCCGGCCATCATGGCCGGGCTCAGAGCCTGGATCTCGCCGACCTCGCCCGGGGGCAGAACCGCACCGGTCTCCAAGTGGGCGATGCGAATCTCCACGTCGTGAACCGGCGGACCGGGAGAGTCAAGCCGCCACAGATCAGGCCGGTTTACTGGGTTGCTGGTGAGCACAGGGGCCTCGCTGGCGCCGTAGGCGGGCATAAACGGTACGCCGGTGCGCTCAGTCACCCGCTGGGCCACGCTCTCGGTCACCGGGGTTGCCCCCCACATGATGTAGCGCAGCGACGATAGGTCGTAGCGCTCCAGGTCGGTGTGGTTGGCCATGGCGATGGCAATGGGGGCGACCGCCATCTCCAGGGTGATGCGGTCGGCTTCGATGGCGGCGAGCATGGCCTCGAGGTCGAACCGGGGGTGGAGGCGCACCGACGATCCCGCCCACACCGAGGAGAGCAGGTTGAGCAGCCCGAGGATGTGGAACGGCGGCGTGGTGATCTGAAAGCGGTCTTCTGGGGTCAGGCCCAGCACCGACCCCCAGATGATGGTGGCTGCGTTGATGCTGGCATGGGTGTGGCGCACCGCTTTGGGCATTCCGGTGGTACCCGAGCTGAACATCAATATGGCCTCGGTTTGGTCCCAGTCGAGGTCGACGGTTACGGGTTCGACCGGACTGCCGGCCAGGGCTGCGACCGTGGGATCGTCGTCGAGGTGGATCACTCGGTCGGCCAACTGAGCAGGCAGGCGAAGATGGGTGTCACCGTCGGTCACAGCCAGCACCGGCTCGGTGAGATTCACGGCATGGGCGGTTTCGGACTCTTTCCAAGCCGAGCTGATCATTACCGCCGAAGCTCCGAGCTTGAGGATCCCGAAAACCGAAGTGAAGAACTCGGGTCGGTTAGAGGCCATCACTGCCACTCGCTGGTGGGCTCCAACATCGCGATCGGCCAGCAGGCGAGCGAATCCGTCGGCCTGTCGATTGAACTCCCGATAGCTCAGCGCTTGGTCTTCGAACCGGATGGCCACCCGGTCTCCGATCCGGTCGGCGGCCGACTCCAACAGGCTGTGAACGCTGATGCCCTGGGGATAGTCCAGCGGCGGGAAAATTGACGACATGGCCTAGCGCTCAGAGTCGGCGGGGAAGCCTCTGCCCTCGAGTTCAGGATCGAGGGGCAATTCGAAGCAGTTGAAAGCCACCGCCAAGGTGTCGTAAGCCCCCACGGTGAACAGCAAGTCCATTATCTGGCGGGTGTCGTAGGCCTCGGCCAGTTCATTCCAGATGGCATCCGACCATCGGTGGTTGTGGTGAACCTCGTCCACCGCCCGAAGCACCAGGGCATCGGCCGGGTCCCATCCTTCAATGGAGTCTGCGGCGGTACGGTCGATCTCATCGGCGGTCAGACCCACCTCGAGGGCGGCGGCCGAGTGCTGGACCCATTCGTATTCGCTGCGGCGCAGCCACGCCACCCGCAACACCACCAGCTCAATAGCCCGTCCGGGCAGGGTGTTGAAGTAGAGCAGATGGCGGTTGAACGCCAAGAACGCCTCGGCCAGATCGGGATAGCGGGCCAGCACCGATAAAGCGTTGTTGGGCCGCCTCACCTGCTGCTTGCGGTCGGCCTTGCGCTTGTCGTAGGCCGAACCCGCCGGAGGGCGCATCGGCTCCATGGCGGCAAATGCCTCGGTCGTCCACTCCGGCAACTCCAGCGGGGCTATCCGCGGCCTCCTGCCAGGGTTGTCGGTGTTGTCGGCCGAGCTGCTCACCCAGTCCTCCTTGGATTTCTGCTCGGATGGTAACCGACCTTCCGGCAACGTCGATCCCCGCTGGTTGACCGGCGTCTGATATGAACAGGGCTGCGTCCAACCACGAGGAGTAGCTGTGCGCATTGGACTGATGGTGGGGCCCGAGCGGCGCCGGTATGCCACCAAGACGGCCCGCATGATCGAAACGGCCCAACAGGCCGAAGATGACGGGTTTGCCTCGATTTGGATACCCCAGATCCCCGACGAGTTCGACGCCATGACCGCAGCCACATTGATCGGGTCGGCCACCTCGACGGTGGAGGTGGGCACTGCGGTGGTGGTGGCCCAAACCCGCCACCCAATCGCCCTGTGCCAACAGGTGCTATCGGTGCAGTTGGCCTGCCAAGGCCGTTTCGCCCTGGGGTTGGGGCCGTCGCACCACTGGATCGTGGAGGACATGCTGGGGCTGTCTTACGACCGACCCGCGGCCCAGATCCGCTATTACCTGGATGTGCTGGACCAGGCCTTGGCCGGTCCCGGTCCGGTCCGGGTTGACAACGAGCACTTCCAGATCGACAACCCGCTGGACATCACCGACCAGCCCGCCACCCCGGTGCTTTTGGCCGCGCTCGGGCCGGTGATGCTGCGGCTGGCCGGCACCCGCACCGACGGCACCACGCTGTGGCTGGCCGATGAGCGGGCCATCGGCGAGTTCATCGCCCCCCGGATCACCGCCGCGGCTGCCGAGGCCGGTCGCCCCCCGCCTCGGATCGTGGCCGGGGTGCCTGTGTGCTTGTGCGCTCCCGGCGAGGTGGACAACGCCAAGGCCCGGTCCGAGCGGCTGCTGGCTGAGGCCGAAGTGTCCCCCAACTATCAGCGGCTGCTCGATCGGGGCGATGCCCAGGGGGTGTCCGACATCATGGCCGTGGGCGACGAGGCCGCGGTGCTGGCCCGGCTGCGGTCGTTCGCCGACGCCGGGGTAACCGACTTGTCGGTGCGGGTGCTGCCTGTGGGCGACGGCCGCGACGAACTCATCGCCTCCAGCGAGCGCACCCGGGAGTTCCTGGCCTCGTTGACCCCGGAGATCTAAGCCGCGGGCTGGACCTGGTTGAGGGGGTTCATCCCCGGGCAGCCCTTGGCCCGCTCGGGGATCTCGGCGTAGTCGATGGGGGTGGCAACCTCGGCCTTGGTGGGGCAGAACTGCTCGGCCAGAGGGGCCAGCGCCTCCAAGTCGAACCCGTAGACCTCAGCAGCATTGGTGGTGAGGATCTTGGTGGTCTCTTCCTCGGTGAGGTTGGCGAAGGTGAGCCGCAGATGCTGGCGAGTGTGGGGGTGTGACCCTTCGATGTGGGGATAGTCGGAGCCCCACATGACGCGGTCGATGCCCACCGTGCGGGTGGTCAGTGCCTCAGAGGGCCTCAGGAACGATGCCCCGATGTAGCACTGGCGGGCGAAGTACTCGCTGGGGGTGAGCGACATGTCGGCCACCGCCTGGCTGCCGAACACGGTTTCAGAGCCGTACTTGGAGTACTTCATCCGGTGGAAGAAGCTCTCCAGCTTCTCCAGAGTTTCGGGCACCCAGGCGGTGCCGGTCTCGGTGGTCACGTACTTCAGCGTGGGATAACGCTCGAACACCCCCGAGAACATCAGGTGCCACAGCGCCCGCTGGGTCCACCAGGTGGCCTCCAGAATGAACATGGCCAACGACGAGGGGAAGTGGTTGCCGTAGTTGGGCGAACCGCCTCCCGCGTGATGGTTCAACGGCAGACCGGCGGCCGCGGTGGCCGCCCAGATGGGCTCGTAGCTCTTGGAGTACAGCGGCTCGAACGGGGAGTCGGGCGGGGCGCCGGGGATCAGCACGCCACCGGTCAGGCCGTTCTCGGCCGCCCACTCGATCTCTTTGACCGAACCCTCAACGTCGCCCAAGAACACCTGGGCGATGCCGGCTCGGCGCTCGGGGGCCTGGCTCGCGAAATCGGCCACCCACCGGTTGTGGGCTCGCAGTCCGGCCCAGCGGTGCTCAAAGTTGTCGCTATAGGGCGGCGCCTCGAAGGCGGTGGCCGCCGGAGGGGCGAACGGAGGCTGGGTGTTGGGGAACAGCACCTCGGCGATGAACCCGTCGGCCTCCTGCTCGGCCAGGCGGTCAGACGACGACCAGTTGCGGTGGCCCCACACGTCGGGATCGCCGTCAACCCCCACCTCCATGGGCGAGCGCTCCATGTCGGCGAACATCTCCTTGCGCCGCTCGTTGAGGCCGTCCATGAAGTCGGCCCACTCGTCGAACTCGGCGTGGTAGCGCGACTCCAGATAGGGCCTGTAGTCCCGCAGATCAGCCCCGCAATGGGTGTCTGCGCTGATGACGATGTGATGTTCCATCGGCTTCCTCGTTATTGAGCGATCCGGTTGGTGCATGTCATCTTAGGTTTGGGCGGGTGATCCCCACCTAGCGCAACTAGTCCACTGACCCCCGCGGTAGGAGGTGGGTCACCGCCACGCGTGCTCACGGTCTTCAAGCGCGGCATCAGCGAGCAAGTCGAGGGCTTCGGTGACTCGCGGAGCGCGGGGGAGGCCCGCGGCTTCTAGTGCTGCATTGACTGTTGCCTTGATGGTGTCGGTCCCCAATTCTGCACGGGCCGCAGAAAGAGCCTTCTCATCAATGTCTATCAGGTGTTTTCCCACGATGAATCAGTATATACGCATACGAAGACATATATACCGCACAGTCGCCGTCCACCGCGGTGGAGCAGATCATCGGTCAGAACCCGTAGCCGCCTCTATAACGAGATACTGTGCTAATAATGTCTAGTTTGTGCAACGTGAACTAAACTCCTGATTGCAGGTGAGGCGGAGTTGTCCCAACCAGGCTAGCGAGGCAGCGTGCCCGCCGGGGAAAGAGTGGTTAGCTATGTCCGACCACGGCAATAGAACTGATCACTGGCCCACTCCGCCTGTTGAGTGCGGCCATGCCCGTTACACCCCCCCCCCCCCCC
>Ga0209020_1000613_pt1 | contig 44040 bp, 35 predicted proteins | sample PinacodermBB_FD_187298 | JGI IMG/M metagenome (GOLD analysis project Ga0209020, IMG submission 187298) | Host-associated microbial community of the marine sponge Aplysina aerophoba from Gulf of Piran - sponge pinacoderm, lysed by bead... | ecosystem: Host-associated > Porifera > Sponge >... | reverse complement strand
CCGAGACGGTTCATGGGGACGATCGGCCAGCTCTCCCGGGCCGCCTCCATGGCCTCCTCGCTGCCCAGCAGCGCAAGGGACATCGGGGTGTCGAGGGGGCCGGGACTCACGCAATTCACCCGGATATTGTGCTCGACAAGCTCGATCGCCATCGTCTTGACGAGGCTGATGATGCCAGCCTTGGAGACGCCGTAGTGGGCGTCACCGGTCGATGCGGCCACGCCCGAGATCGACGCGGTGTAGAGGATCGCGCCGCCGTTGCCGGCTGCCACCATCGCCCTCGCCGCCGCCTGGCCCAGCACGAACGACGCGGTGAGGTTGATGTCCATGATCCGGTGCCACTCCTCGAGTTCAAGCTCGAGGAACGGGTAGATCGAGTCGGCGCCGGCGTTGCTCACCAGCACATCGAGCCTGCCGTCGCCGCGTACGGCCTCGTCCACGGCCCGCTGGCAGTCTGCTGGACGGCTCACGTCACCCACCACCGGTCGGGCCTCGGTGCCGGTCTCCTCGAGTTCGGCGGCAACGTCTCCGATCCGGTCAGCATCCTTGTCGAAGATCGTGACCCGGGCGGCACCCTCATCGGCGAACCGGTGAGCGGTAGCCCGCCCGACGCCGCTCGCTCCCCCGCTGATCAGCGCCGACATGCCTTCAAGTCGTTTCACGTCTCGGGTTTCCTTCCACGTGTCGGGGGCTACACGGCAGCCGGTGCACGGTTCCTGATGCCGTCGAGAGTCTCGGCGATCCGGCCGAGACCCTCCAGGATCGTCTCGGGGGCCGCGGCGAGGCTCACCCTCACGAACCCCTCCCCGCCCTGTCCGAACGCCAGTCCCGGAACGGCCACCACGCGGTGCTGCTCCACCAGCCTGGTGGCGAACGACCAAGAGTCGAGGCCGCTGTCGCGTATGTCCACCATGATGAAGAACGAGCCGCCCGGCGCCACGTAGCCGATCCCCTCGGCGTCGAGCAGCACCATCGCCTGGTGGCACCGTTCGGCGTAGGCGGCGACCATGCCGGTCACGCAGTCCTGTGGCCCTTGCAGCGCCACGGTCGCGCCGTGCATGGAGATCGTGGCCGCGGAGGAAACGACCGGCTCTTGAACCAGCGACAGTTCGTTCACGAAGTCGGCCGGGCCGACCGCGTACCCGATCCTCCAGCCGGTCATGGCGTAAGTCTTGGAGAACGAGTAGACGGTCAGCAGCTGGTCGGAGTTCACCTGTGAGGCCACCGAGAACGGCTCGGTGTCGAAGACCACTTCGTCGTAGGCCTCGTCGCTGATGACCGCGATCCCGCGGTCCGTGGCCATCTCAGTCACCGCGATGAGGTCGGCCGGGTCGAAGACAACCCCGGTCGGATTGCCCGGCGAGTTCAATATGAGCGCGGCCGTGTCCGGGGTGATGGCCGCCTCGACGACCGCCGGGTCGAGCCGCCAGCCAGTCGACGCATCCACTGCGTACGGAACGCAGCGGGCCCCCAGAACATGGATCATCGCGGCGTAGTTGGACCATCCCGGGTCTGGCAACAGGACCTCGCGGCCCGGTTCCACCGCCAACATGAGGCTGGTGAACAGCCCACCGCAGGCCCCCGTGGTCACGCACACCTCGTCGGGGTCCGCGGTTACGCGGTTGACCCGTGCGAGCTTGTCGACGATCGCCTCTCGCAGCTCCAGGAACCCTTCGCCGGGGGCATAGCCGGTAGACCCCGCGCTCGACCGTGCCGCGGCGCCGTCGATGATGTGCTGGGGTGTGGTGAAGTTGGGGTCTCCTCCCGCGAGCTCGACCGGATCGTCGATGGTGGACGCGAGGTCCGCCATCCGCCGGATACCCGAATGCGGGGTCTCCAGCAGATGTTCGCGTACCCGCATCAGCCGTCGTCGGGGTCGAACATGCCCCGCCCGGTGTCCGGTGGCGCAACTACGGCGTCGTCGCGCTCGCTCGCCGTGACGTCGCCGTCGGCCTCGACCAGGACCACGTACTTCTCTACAGCCATTGGCTCTTCTCCCCAGTCGAACCGTACGGTGCGAGTCCGACGATTGAACGACGCCGGAACCGCGGTGTCAAGATGATGGCGCAATTGCGGCCGATTGGAGAAAGCACGGCGGGACTACGGGGTCTGTGGAGGCGCTAGCTTGCACTCGGTGAGCGGCCGCGACCCGACCGGGCGGGAGCATCCTGACGACGAGGGTCCCGTCCTGGACAGGCTGCCGGAGGACTGGAGCCGGGCCCTGGCGGTGGTGGCCCATCCCGACGACCTCGAGTACGGCGCCTCGGCGGCGGTGGCCCGCTGGACCGCCATGGGCAAGGACGTCCGCTATGTGCTGGCCACCCGGGGCGAGGCCGGCATCGATTCCATGGCGCCTGAGCGGGCCGGTCCGCTGCGCTCGGCGGAGCAGGTCGAGGCCGCGGCCGCGGTGGGGGTCTCGGTGGTCGAGTTCCTGGACCACCCCGACGGCCTGGTCGCCAACGGCATCGAGCTGAGACGCGACCTGGCGGCGGCCATCCGCCGTCACCGGCCCGAGGTGATCATCGGATCGAACTACCGCGACCGGTGGGGCGAGTCGGGACCCTGGAACCACGTCGATCACCGCGAGCTCGGCCGGGCCCTGCCCGACGCGGTCCGAGACGCGGCCAACCGCTGGCTGTTCGCCGACGCCGGCGAGCCGTGGAGCGGTGTGGGCTGGATCGCGTACGCATCCTCGCCGGCGGCCACCCACGCCATGGACGTGACCGACCATCTCGCGGCGGGTGTGGCCTCGCTGCGCTGTCACCGCGTCTACATCGAGAGCCTCAGCGACCCGGACTTCGACCCCGATTCGTTCCTGAGCGGAAGCTGCGGGCAGGTCGGCGAGATGCTGGGCGTCGAGTTCGCGGTCGCGTTCGAGCTGATCCCGGCCTGACCTCGACCAGGGTCGCAGCAGGCGCTCAGTTCGGCCCGCTGTCCGGTTGATGGGTCGCTAGCGACTCCAGCGAGGCGTAGGTGATTGCTGAGGCTGTCGTGGTTGCATCTGCCAGCGACGCCACATCGAACAGGCCCCTGTCCACGGCGAGCACGGGCAGGCCCGCGGCTCGCGCCGAGGCGATGCCCGCCGGAGAGTCCTCGACCGCCACGGCAACACCGCACTCCAGCATCGAAGTCGCCAGCTCGTAGATGTCCGGGGCCGGTTTGGGACGCTCGACCTGGTCGACACCGACGACGTGTTGGACGAGACCGGCCAGCCCGGCCCGTTTCAGCGCCGCCTCGACATCGGTAGTGGTGGAGTTGGATGCGACCGCCACCGGAGTACTGCGATCCTGCAGCGCCGTCAGCGTCTCGAGGGCGTCGGGGTAGGCCCGGGTTCGCTGCTGCTTGGCCGCGGCGAACTCCGTCTGGAAGCGCTCGCCCAGGGTCGCCAACTCCGTTTCTCCCAGCCACTTGCGGAAGTACTGGACGCTCTCGTCGTCTGTGCATCCGGTGATCGCCCGCAGGTCCTCTAGCGTCAACTCGAGCCCGTACCCGCCCGCGAGCGAGCGCCAGACCTGCCACCCCAGTTCCTCGGTGTTCACCAGCACGCCGTCGAGGTCGAACGCCACGCCAAAGTCAACGACACGGACCATGTGTCCTCCGATCGGCGGGCCAACCTAACTCGACGGGCCCGCACGCCCCTGGCTGGTCTGCGGGGTGAGGTCGTGGTGATGGAAGCCTTTCAGATGCTGTGCCCCGGCTGGGTCTCCCATGGACTGCCCCAAGCCAAGCGCATCCAGCAAGCCTTCGGCGACGATGTCGCCGTTCTGGACCTGCACACCGTGTTCGAGCATCACGAAGCCATGACCCCGGTATCGCTGGAGGCCTTCCTTCGGGTCGCCGACTCGGCGGCTGCGATGGCGCGCCACACTCTCTCGGGCGTGTAGGGCATGTCGAGGTGCGTGATCCCGAGGGGCTCCAGCGCGTCGAGCACCGCAGACTGCACCGCGGGTGTGGATCCGATGGTGCCGGACTCGCCGATGCCCTTCGCGCCGAGGGGGTTGAGCGGGGTCGGCGTCTGGGTGTGGGCCGTCTCGAAGCGAGGAAGTTCAGAGGCTGCCGGCATGGCGTAGTCGGCGAAGTTGGTGTTGCGGGGATTGCCGTCCGCGTCGTAGACCGACTGCTCGTACAGCGCCTGCGAGACGCCGGTGGCTATCCCTCCATGCACCTGTCCCTGCACCAGCAGCGGGTTGAGTATCCGTCCGCAGTCGTCCACCGCGATGTGGCGCAGCAGCCGCGTGTCGCCGGTGTCGGCGTCTATCTCGACCACCGAGACGTGCGCGCCGAAGGGGTATGTGGCCTCGCCCTGGTCGAAGTCGGTTTCCGCGGCAAGGCCGCCCGCGGCCGCAGAAAGCTCCGCCCATGACACGGTGCGGGCTGGAACGCCCGCCACGGCCAGGCCGTCGGGGGCGACCACGATGTCGGCCACGCCGGCTTCGAGAATGCCCGCCGCGAGGAGCCGGGCTTTGTCTAGGACCTCGTTGGCTGCGGTCCACACCGCACTGCCGCCTATCTGCAGAGACCGCGATGCCACCGTTCCCTGCCCCGTGGGCACTTCGGCGGTGTCGCCGCAGATGATCCTCACCCGCTCGGCTGCGACCCCGAGGATCTCCCCGAGGATCTGGCTGAACGCGGTGACATGGCCCTGACCCTGCGGGCTCGTCCCCACCCGGACAGTCACCGTGCCGTCGCGCTCGACAGTGACCGAGCCGAACTCCTGGTACAGGCCGCCCGCGGTCACCTCCACATAGACCGACACGCCGATACCCAGCAGCTTGCGATCGCCGCGGGCGCGGCGGCGGGCCTGCTCGGCGCGCAGGTCCTCGTAGCCGGCGGTCTCCAGCGCCAGGTCGAGGCCGCGGGCGTAGTCGCCGCTGTCCATGTTGGCGCCGGTGGGGGTTGTCAGGGGGAACTCAGCGGATGTGAGCAGGTTCCGGCGCCGAAGCTCGACCGGGTCCATGCCGAGTTCGGCTGCGGTGAGGTCCACGATGCGCTCGAGCGAGACCGTGGCCTCGGGTCTTCCTGCCCCCCGGAGCGGGAAGACGGGCGCCTTGTTCGTTATCACCGAGACCGACTCGAAGTCGACCACCGGTATCCGGTAGGGGCCCGACGCCATCGTCATAGTGAAGAACGGCAGGAGCGCACCGATGCCGGGGTAGGCGCCCACGTCGGCGGTGACCTTCGTCCGGAGCCAGCAGAAGCGGCCGTCGCTCGTCAGTCCCAGCTCGACGTCGTGGACGTGGTCTCGACCCTGGGTCATGTTGGTGAGGTTCTCCGTGCGGGTCTCGACCCATCTCACCGGACGGCCGAGACGGCGGGCCAGCCAGGCGGCCACCACGAACTCCGGGTACGCCGACCCCTTGGCACCGAACCCCCCGCCGACCGCGGGCGCGATCACACGCACCCGATCCGGCGGTTCCTCCAGCGCGGCGGCCACGACGTCGCGCGTGTCATGGGGCCGTTGAGTCGTGCACCACAGCGTCACCCCCTCGCCACCTGCGCCGACTCCGGGAACGGCCAGCGCCGCCGACGGCTCGATGGGCGCGGCAGCCATGCGATGGTTCACGATGCGGCCCGAGACCACCAGATCGTGACCGGCCAGCGACTGCGCATCGGCGTTGACCTTGAGCTCGGAGGCCTGGTTCGACCCGTGCGACTCGAACACGAGCGCCGCACCGGGCGCCAGCGCCGCGAACGGGTCGGTCACCGCCGGCAGCGGCTCGTAGTCCACCACCACCAGGCCGGCCCCGTCGGCGGCCGCACCCGGAGACTCGGCCACCACCGCCGCGATCGGATCGCCCACATAGCGGGCCTTGTCGGTCAGCGGCAGCCTGCTGAGCTCCGGCGGCAGCGCGATGAACAGCGGCTGGGGCGCGATGGCCAGGTCGCCGGCGGTGAGGACGTCGACGACTCCCGCGATGTGCCGCGCTTCGGCGGTGTCGATGTCATCGATTCGGGCATGGGCCATGGTCGACCGCACGAAGGCCAGGTGCAGCGTTCCGGCGGGAGTCATATCCGCCACGAATCGGGCTGCTCCGGTCAAGAGGTCGGGGTCCTCGCGCCGCAGCACAGCGTTTCCCATCACCGATGCCGAGGCTAGTGTTCCCACCAGCGGAACACAGTTCCGTTGCACAGGGGACTGGGAGGGTCGCTCATGCCTGATGTCGTCGGCTACCGGGCCAAGATCGGGGTCATTGTGCCGTCGACCAACACCGTCGTCGAGCACGACTTCTCCCGGGTGCGCCCCGCGGGAGTCACGTTCCACAGCGGGCGCTTCCTGGTGGAGGCGCCCGACCTGAGCAGCGACGAGGCGTTCCTGCACTTCCTGGACCTGATCCGCCAGACCATCCCCCACGCGGTGCGCGACATCATGACTTGCAAGCCCGACCACATCCTCATGGGGATGTCGGCCGAGACCTTCTGGGGAGGCAAGGAGGGCAACGCCGCCTTCTCGGCCCGGGTGCGCGAGATAGCCGGCGACATCGGCATCACCTCAGGAGCGGCCGCCTGCAACGCCGCCCTCGAGCTGCTCGGCGTCAGGCGCATCGCCTGCCTCACCCCCTACCAGCCGGCCGCCGACGAGCAGGTCTACGGGTACTTCACGGAGTGCGGCTTCGACGTCAGGCGGGTGCGGGGCCTGCGCTGCGCCTCCGCCACCTCCATCGCCGACGTGACTCCCGAGACCCTGGTGGACGTGCTCAAGGAGATCGACGGCGACGACATCGACGCCATAGTGCAGTGCGGCACCAACCTGTCGATGGTCGAGGTGGCCGACCAGGCCGAGCGCTGGCTGGGCAAGCCGGTCCTGGCCATCAACGCCGTCTGTCTGTGGCATGCGCTGCGCACCCTGGGGATCTCCGACCAGTTCGTGGGCCATGGGATGATGCTGCGCGAGTACTGATCCGTGACTCGTCCCCGGGTGATCGTCGTCGGCGCCGGTCCGGTGGGCTGCGTGGCCGGCGCCGTGCTGACCGCCGGCGGCATGGACGTGACCCTGCTGGAAGCGGCTCCGACGCTGCCCCGGGAGCTGCGGGCGTCGACCTTCCATCCGGCCACGCTCGACCTGCTCGAGCCCCTCGGGGTGGTCGACGAGCTGCTTCGCCGGGGGCTGGTGGCCCCCGTGTTCGCCTACCGGGACCGCCGCGAGGGTGTCGTCGCCGAGTTCGACCTGGGCGAACTGGCCGACGTGACCGGCCATCCGTACCGGCTCCAGTGCGAGCAGTTCAAGCTGTGCGAGATCATGCTCGACATCTTCGAGCGCCAGCGGAGTGTGACCGTCCGCTTCGACGCGGAGGTCGCCGGCGCGGCCGACCACGGTGGCGCCGCCTCGGTCGTGCTGGCCTCGGGGGAGCGCCTGGAGGCCGATGCGGTGGTCGCCGCCGACGGCGCGGCCAGCGCGGTCCGCAAGGCGCTGGATCTGGCCTTCGACGGGATGACCTACGAGGACCGCTATCTGGTGCTGTCGACCCCGTTCGACATGGCTGCCCGCCTGGACCGCCTGGCCGCGGTCAACTACATCTCCGACCCCGACGAGTGGCTGGTCCTGCTGCGGACCGCGAGCCTGTGGCGGGCGCTGTTCCCGGTCGGCGAGGGCGAGAGCGACGACCAGGCGCTGGGCGACTGCAGCGCTCAGCGCCGCCTCAGAGGGGTCGTGGCCACCGGCGAGCCCTTCGAGATCGCCCACCGGACCATCTACCGGGTCCACCAGCGGGTGGCCGAGAGTTTCCTTGTGGGCCGCGTGGTCTTGATGGGCGATGCCGCCCACATCAACAACCCGCTGGGAGGGATGGGCATGAACGGGGGCATCCACGACGCGGTGCTGCTCGGCGCGTCGGTGGCCGCGGTCCTGCGGGGCGAGATCGGCGCCGACCGCTTGGCCCGCCACGCCGAGGTCCGCCGGAGGCTGGCCATCGACTACGTCCGCCGGCACACCCACGAGAACGCGGAGAGCCTGGCCGCCCCGGACGGCGCCGCACGCCAGCGAGCCCTCGACCGGATGGCCGCCCGGGCCGCCGATCCGGCCGAGGCCCGCGCCTACATGCTCCAGGCCTCCATGATCAATGCCGTGGCCGCCATGGGCGACGAGTTGGTGGAGGTCGGCGTCCGGGGCTCCGGGCGGGGCGGCTGACGGGTGCGGGCGCTGCGCCGCCTCTCTTGCCGTTGTTCCGTTGACCGGAACGTTGTTTCGCTCTAGTCTGAGCGGACCGACGCCGACAGGAGCCGGGTCTGCGGACCGACGGCCCCGGAAGCACGGGATCCTGGGAGAACCGACTGCGGCCCGAGGGCAGCAACTGGGGGTAGATCCAATGTCATATCGCACTGTTCGCCGGCTGATGGCGGCGAGCTTCGCCGTCCTCCTGGCCAGTGCCGCCGTGGCTGCGCCGGTGGCTGCCGACCACGGCGAGGGGCACAACGGCGAGACCCTCGAGCTGTCCAAGAGCGAGGGCCTGGCCGACGGCGAGGTCGTCACCGTGACCCTGACCAGTTGGCTGCCGGGCAAGACCGCCACCGTCGTGACGTGCTACATCTTCCCGACCGCCGGGCCGGGAGACTGCGAGCTGAGCAACTACGGCCAGCACACCACGACCATCGCCGACGACGGCACCGGCACCGTGGAGTTTCCGGTGGCCGTCATTCCGGGACGTTGCGACCACACCATCCCCTGCTTCGTCGTGGCCGGCGACGGTTTCGCCGGCGCCAACTTCGCCGCCCAGCAGTTCACCTTCGCGGTTCCCGAGGAGCCCGAGCCGGAACCGGAACCCGCACCCGAGCCAGAGCCCGCACCAGAGCCCGAACCCGCGCCCGAACCGGAACCAGAGCCCGAACCCGCACCAGAGCCCGAACCCGAGCCCGAACCCGAGCCCGAACCGGAACCCGCGCCAGAGCCCGAACCGGAGCCCGAGCCCGCACCAGAGCCCGAACCGGAGCCCGAGCCCGAACCGGCCGAAGAGCCGGCAGCCGCGGCAGCCGCTCCGGCCGGCGACGACAGCGGAGGCTCGGCGGCGTCCTGGCTGGTGCCCGTGATCATCGTGGTCGCGGTGCTGGCCGTGGCCGCGGTGGTGCTCCTGCGCCGCCGGTCAGCTACATGATGTGATCGGATTCAGGACAGCGGCGGCCACCGTCGGAGCGGCCGTGCTGCCAGGCGCCGGTGCGGGGCGGGCCGACCTGCTGCTCGGTCGTCTGACGCTGGGGAGCTGACGGGAGCGGGGATGCGATCGCGAGGTTCTGAGGCTGGACGGGCAACCGGGGAGTTCCTGGTGGAGGACATGACCGCGGCCGAACTGGAGCGTGCCCGGCGGGTCGACCGGGTGCTGCCCGCGCTGGCCGAGCGGGCCGCGGAGGCCGACCGGGCCGGTGAGTTCCCCCTCGAGCACGTCGGCACGATCTCCGAGGCCGGCCTGCTGGGACTCACGGTGCCGGTCGAATACGGGGGCCTCGGCGGCGGGCTCCGCGACCTGTCGGCCGCCACCTTCGCCATGGCCACCGCCTGTCCGTCCACCGCTCTGGCGTACTTCTTCCAGTGCAGCGGCTCGTCGCGGGGCCTGCTGCCGCTGGCCGCGGCCGACGCCGGGCTGTTCTCCGACGCCGAGGAGCCGTTGGTGCGCTCCTTCGGCGAGAAGGTGTTGCGGCGCATGGGCGCCGAGGGCCGCTGGGTGGCCAACTTCGCCAGCGAGTCGGTGCGGTCCAAGGACGCGGCGGTAACCATCGCCACCGAGGCGTCCCGAACTGCCGGAGGGTGGCTGATCAACGGGGTCAAGTCGTTCGGCTGCGCCACCGGCGTGGCCGACGACTACCTGGTGACGGCCAAGCTCGAAGGCGGCGACACGGCCGAGTCGCTGGCGGTGTTCCTGATCCCGCGGGACACTCCGGGCGTCAGCGACCGGGCCAAGTGGGACGCCATCGGGATGCGGGCCACCGCCACCCACGGCATCGTGCTGGAGGACGCCTTCGTTCCCGACGAGAATGCGTTGACCGTGCCGGCGACGTTCGTGAAGATGACGCAGGTGAGCCGGGGAAGCTTCGTAGGCAACCAGGTGGCGCTGTCATCGGTCTACATCGGCGCGGCCCGGGCGGTGTACGACTTCGCGATGGGCCATCTCACCGGAACCACCTACCACGGCACCGACGAGCCCATCGCCGGGGGCGACCTGTACCGTCAGCTCATCGGCATGATGCGAGCCCATCTCGACACCGCCTGCATCTGGGCCCGGCGCCAGATCCGGCTGGAGACCGCCGAGCCCGAACTGATCCCGAAGAGCGACGTGGTGGCCAACTGGCGCATCGCCAAGGGAGAGATCGCCGAGAACTGCTTCCAGGTGGCCGTGCATGCGCTCAAGGCGTGCGGCACGTCCAACACCGGGATGTCCGGGGCAGTGTCCCGAGGGTTCCGCGACCTGTCGATGGGACTGATACAGGGCTTCCCGCCCGAGCGGGGCCGCCTCGAGGCCGCCTCCTATCTGGTGTTCGGCGCCGAGGGCGACCAGTTCGGCACGGCGGGAGGCAAGCGGTGAACCGGCTCTCGTCCCGCCCGTGGTTCTTCGGCGGGATGGGCGCCTTCCTGTACCTCACCGGCATGAACGACGAGGTGCTCCACCACATCGGCGCCCGGTGGCTGGACCTGGGGCGATGGGGGCAGACCGCGGCCGTGCTGGCCGCCCTCGCACTGGCTGCCTACTTCATCCAGGGCGCGCTCGCCCGACGCCGCGCCGCCTACCGCTCGGCCGTGCGGGCCGCGGAGGCGACCCGCCGCGAGTCCCAGCATCCCGCGGCCCCGCCGACCGACCCCGCAATGAAAGGGCTCCGATGATCGATCCCGCCCACCGTCGCTGCCAACCATCTCACCCGGCTGCCCCACGGAACGCCGGCCACCGCTGGCCGGCCCGACCGCGCCGGCCGATGCGCCCGCGAACGACGCTCCGATGGACGACGCGCCTGCGGACGACGCGCCGATGGGCGATGCGCCGATGGGCGATGCGGCTGCGGACGACGCGGCTGCGGACGACGCGCCCGCGAACGACGCACCGGTGGGCGATGTACCCGCGGACGATCGGTCTGCTGGTGGCGGCTGCCAGCGTGATCGCCGCCTGCTCCGAGCCGGTCGAGGTGGGCTCGGCCGACCCGTCCGGCGGGACGCAGGCAGAAGCCCCCGACCCGGGCGCGGCCTCCGGCGGAGACCCAGCGGAGGCCCAGGCCGGGGACCGGCCGGCAGAGCCCCAGGCTCCCGGAGAGGCCACCGGCGGCGACCCGGCAGAGGGCCGGGCCCCGGAGGAAGCCTCCGACGACGGGCCGGCCGAGGCGAGCCGGGGTCCGGTGCCGGCGGGGCCCGACACGCCCGGCGTCACCGACGACAAGGTGACGCTCTCCATCATCATCACCGACACCTCGATGGTGGCCCAGGCGTTCGGATGGGAGGTGCCCGACGAGGGCGACCGAGAGGCCCAGGTCGAGGCGCTGGTCGACCACTTCAACGCGGCGGGCGGCTTCGCCGGCCGCCAGATAGAGGCCAAGGTCACCGTGTTCAACGCCATCACCGACGGCCCCGTGGCCGAGGAGGCCCTCTGCAACAAGATCACCCAGGACGACCAGGCCTTCGCGGTGGTGCTGACGGGGCAGTTCCAGGAGAACGCCCGGCCCTGCTACCGCAACGCCAACACGCTGATGTTCGACGCCACGCTGTACCCGGTGGACAACGCCGGCTTCGAGGAGCTGGCCCCCTACTACTGGTCGCCGCTGCTGCCCTCCTATGACGACCTGGTGGGCGGCCTGGCCGACGCGCTCATCGAGGAGGGCTGGTTCGAGGGCGGCACGCTCGGCGTGATCGCCATCGACTCCGGGCTGAGCGAGCGGGTCTACACCCGGCAGTTCCTCCCACGGCTGGAGGCGGCCGGCGTGGAGGTGGCCTCCTACAACACCGTCGACCCCACCGACAGCACGTCGCTGAACAACGACCAACTCCAGGCCGTCATCAACTTCCGCGAGGCGGGGGTGGACAAGGTGGTGGCCATCGGCGGGTCCCGGCTCGTGTCGTTCTTCATCGACATCAGCCGCACCCAGAACTTCGCGCCCGAGTACGCCCTGACCAGCTACGACGCCCCCGACTTCAACGCCTACAACTACCCCCAGATGATGGCCGGGGCCAGCGGCATCAGCGTGCTCCCCGGCTACGACATCGACGACGACCAGCTCGCCTTCCCGGCGTCGGCGGCCGAGCAGGAGTGCGCCGACATCTTCACCGCGGCCGGGCTGGAGTTCACCGTGCGGACCAACATCCGCACCGGGCTGCTGTTCTGCGACGTGTTCCGCCTGCTGCGGGACGCCTCTGCGCACCTCGCCGAGGTGAGCGCGGCGGGGGTCACCGAGGCGGTCTGGCAGCTGGGCGACAGCTTCGAGGCGGCCTCGGTGTACGGAGTGGAGTTCACCGAGGGCAGCTACGCCGGCGGGGACCGGTACCGGCGCTTCAGGTTCGACCCCGGCTGCGAGTGCATGGTGCTGGCCGGCGACCCTGCGGACTTCGACGAGTGAACGGCTGATCCACACCACGATGAGTCGCGGGGCGGAGGCGCGCGAGCGACGGGGAGTTCCGGGCAACCCCCGGCTGCTGGTCGCCGTCGCCGGCCAGGGAGCTGCCCTGGCCTCGGCGCTGCCGGTGCTGCTGTTCCGCCGGGAGGAGATCGCCGAGCGTCTCGGCGTGCTCGGCGCGGTGGTGGGCGAGGCCGCCCTGCTCGGCGCGGCCGCGGTCGTGGCCGCGCTGGTCGTGCCCCGGCTGCGCAGCGTGCTGCCGGCCGGGATCCTGCTGGCCCTGGCCGGGCTGCTGGCTTCGGCCGGGCTCGCCGTGATGGCCCGCACGACGGACATCGCGGTGTTCACCGCGGGCGGGCTCATGCTGGCCGCGGGCGCGGCGCCCGGGTTGGTGCTCCACCGCATCCTGCTGGCCACCGACGCCCGCCAGGCCGACCGGTTCCGCACGCTGTCGTGGTATTGGGCCGCGGTGGCCGCCGGCGCCTGCTGGCCGCTGGTGGCCCGCGTGCTCGCTCCGGTGGCCTACAGCACCGTGCTGTGGGCCTCCGCCGCGCTGGCGCTGGTGAGCGGGGTGCTCATCGCTCGACACGCCCTGGCCCACGACAACGACCTCGAGGTGCAGCCCACCGTTGCTCGGGCCGATGTGCCGTGGGCCCGCCGGTCATACGGCGCCGCTCTGGCGGTGGGCGCGATCGCCGTCGGCGGCGCCGACGCGGCCCAGTCGCTGCTGCTGGGCGAATGGCAGCGCAGCGAGATCCAGAACGCGGCGGTGCTGGCGGCCGGGGCCGGGGCGGCCGCCCTCATCAGCGCCTTCGGTCCCTGGTATCACCGGCTTCACCGGCTCGCCGGCGGCCGCCGGGCCGACGCGGTCGGAACCCAGCTGCTGGTGGCGGGCGCGCTGGTGCTGCTGGGGGCGGTGTCGTTCACCTACATCGGGCTGGTGGCGTGCTGGTTCGTGGCCGGCGGCGCGATCAGCCTGGCCCTGGCCGGGCTGGACGCCGCGGTGTACGCGGGTGTCGCTCCCGAGCTGCGACGGGCGGTGGCCGCCCGCCAAGTGGTGTGGGCCGGTGCGGGCGCGCTGGCCGCGGCCTCGTTCAACGCCTGGATCGCCGGGGGGTGGTCGGACCAGTGGAAGATCGGAGTGCTGGGCCTGCCCCTGGTGGCGGTGGGATGGGCGGTGCGCCGGTTCGCGGCCCCGGCACGCGACGCCGAGACCGTCATGGCCGTGTCCAGGGCCACCACCGTTCCCCGCCGGGTCTACCCCGCCGGGTCCGGGCCGCCGCTGCTGTCGGTGGAGCAGCTGTCGGTGTCCTACGGATCGGTGCAGGTGCTGTTCGGGGTGGACCTCCAGGTGCAGGAGGGCGCGGTCGTCGCGCTGATGGGAACCAACGGCGCCGGCAAGACAACGCTGCTGCGGGCCGTGTCGGGCCTCGAGCCGACCATCGGGGGGCGCGTCGTCTACGCGGGGCTCGACATCACCAAGACGCGGCCCACCTGGAGGGTGGGCATGGGGCTGCACCAGGTCGTCGAGGCGGGCGCGGTGGTCGGCCCTCTGACCGTGGCCGAGAACCTGACGCTGTTCGGCCACGGCCTCGACCGGGCCCAGCGGGCCGACAGCATCGCGGAGGCGTACGTGCTGTTCCCCCGCCTGGCCGAGCGGTCGCGCCAGCGGGCGGCCACCCTGTCGGGCGGCGAGAAGCAGATGCTGGGGCTGGCCAAGGCGGTCGTCACCCCTCCCCGCCTCCTGCTGATCGACGAGTTCTCGCTGGGCTTGGCGCCGACCGTCATCGAGGAGGTGCTGCCGGTGATCCGCCGCATAGCGGAGCGGGGCGCGGCCGTGCTGCTGGTCGAGCAGTCGGTGAACGTCGCCCTGTCGGTGTCGGACCACGCCTACGTGATGGAGAAGGGCGAGATCGGCTACTCCGGCCCCGCCGCGGAGCTGCGGGCTCGGCCCGACCTGCTGCGGGCCGCCTACCTCGAGGGCCTGGCCCACGCCCTGCACATCGACCAGGGAACCGCTTAGGGCCGAGATGGGCGGATTCGACGTCTCCGGTCCCCTGCTGCTGCTGGGCTCTATCTTCGGGATCGGCTACGCGCTGCTGGGCATCGGCCTGGTGCTGGCCTACCGCTCCAGCGGCTTCATCAACTTCGCCCACGGCGCCACCGGCCTGCTGGCCGCGTCGGCGATGTCGGTGGTGGTCGACGACTACGGCGTGCCCTACTGGCTGGGCTTCGCCGGCGCGCTGGCCGCGGCCGGCCTGCTCGCGGCCGGCATAGAGGCCCTGCTGGCCGGCAAGCTGGCCGGTGCCCCCAAGGTGCTGTCGATGGTGGCCACGCTGGGCGCCGGCCAGGCGCTGCTGCTGCTGGCGCTGTCGTTCGCCGGGGGCGGCCTCGGCGGCGGGAGCTTCCCCCAGCCGCCGGGGTTCCCCCAGTTCGAGCTGACCGTCTTCGTGTCGCCGTCGGCGACCGCCCTGCTGTGGCTGTCGCCGGTCGCGGTCGGCGGGCTGTACCTGTTCCTCCAGCGCAGCAAGTACGGTCTGGCCGTGCGGGGCGCGGCCGCCAATCCCGACGCGGCCACCCTGTCCGGTGTCGATCCCCGGCACATGGCCGCGCTGTCGTGGGCTCTGGCCGGGGCTCTGTCGGCCTTCGCGGCCATGCTCATCCTCCCCAACCAGTCGACGGTCACCCCCGACGCCCTCGGCCCCGACTTCATCGTGCGCGGCCTGGCGGTGGCCGCCCTGGCCCGGTTCTCCAACTTCCCGGTGGCCCTCGCCGCCGGCCTGGGGATCGGCATCGTCGAGCAGGTCCTGGCTTCCAATCCCGACTCCACCGGCTGGTTCGAGGCAGCCCTGTTCCTGCTCATCGGAGCGGGTGTGGCCCTGCGGGTGCGCCCGGGCCGGGACCAGACCGAGCCCTGGGCCGGCCTGGCCCCGAGCCGCCGGCTGCCCGACGCCTACCGGGACGTGTGGCTGATCCAGCACCTGGGCTGGGTGCTGGGGGGCGTCGGCGCGGTGGCGGCCGCGCTGGCCTCGGTGTGGATCAGCAACCGGTCCGCCTTCCTGCTGTCCACGGTGATCGCATTCGCCGTCATCGGGATCTCCGTCAGCTTCCTGACCGGCCTCGCCGGGCAGCTCTCGCTGGGGCAGGTGGCCTTCGCGGCCATCGGCGCGGTGGTGGGTGTGCGGGTGGCCACCGAGACCGGCAGCCTGACGCTGGGACTGCTGTGCGGCGGCGCCACCGGCGCGGCCGCGTCGGCCGCGGTGGGGCTGCCGGCGCTGCGGATGCAGGGCCTGCTGCTGGCCGTGGCCACCCTGGCCTTCGCACTGGCCACGTTCAGCTGGCTGCTCCGTCAGGACTGGGCCTTCGGTGCCGGCTTGTCGTCGCGCCCGGTGAGCGTGCTCGGCCTCGAGGTGACCAACTCGCGGGGCTTCTACTACGTGGCCCTGGCGGTGTTCGCGGTGGTGCTGGCCGTCGCGGCGACGCTGCGCCGGTCGTCGTTCGGGCGCACGCTGGTGGCGGTGCGCGACAACGAGGCCGCGTCCCGGGTCCTCCAGATCGCCCCGTGGCGCCGGCTGGTGACCGCCTACGCCTTCGCCGGATTCGTGGCGGGCGCGGGAGGCGTGGTGCTGGCCATGAACAACACCTTCGTCACCCGCAGCATCTTCACCCCCAGCGACAGCATCAACGTGGTCGCCATCGCGGTGATCGGCGGGCTCTCGGAGCTGACCGGCCCGCTGCTGGGCGCCGCCTACCTGATCGGCATCCGCGAGTTCTTCGATCTCGAGCTGTCGGCGCTGGCCGGGCTGAACGCGGCGTGGCTGATCCTGATCCTGGAACAGCCCCGGGGTATGCACGGCCTGCTGGACGGCACCCGGCGCAACCTGATCGACGTGATCGCCCGGCTGCACGGCATAGATCCGGACACCGCCGAGGCCGCGGCCTCCGAAGCGTCACCGCCCGAAGCCGCGGCCCCCGAAGCCGCTACGCCCGAAGCCCCGCGGCCCGAAGGTACGGCCGCCGCGGGCCGCTCCGCCGGAGTTGGTGGACCGGTGCTGGAGGTGCGCGGCCTGGCCAGGCGATTCGGCGACTTGAAGGCGGTGGACGATGTGTCGTTCAGCGTCGAGGCCGGCGAGACGCTGGGTCTGATCGGTCCCAACGGCGCCGGCAAGACGACGGTGTTCGAGTTGATCAGCGGCTATCTGCGCCCTCAGGGGGGCTCGGTGAGGTTCAACGGCGCCGACATCACCGGGCTGTCGCCGGAGGCTCGCAGCCGCCTCGGTCTGGTCCGCTCGTTCCAGAACGCCTCGCTGTTCCCGACCATGACACCCCGCGAGATCGTCTTTCTGGCCTGCCAGTCGGCGGCCAGCCGGGGCTTCGTGCTGGGCGGGTCGCGAGTCGAGCGCGGCATCGAGGACCGCGCCGACGAGGCCCTGGCCGCGTTCGGGCTGCGCGGGGTGGGCGATCAGCCCGTCAGCCTGCTGTCGACCGGCACCCGGCGACTGGTCGAGCTGGCCGCCAACGTGGCGCTCCGCCCCCGGCTGCTGCTTCTGGACGAGCCGTCGGCCGGGATCGCCCAGGCCGAGACCGAGGCGCTGGGCGCGGTTATCAGCCAGATCCGGGACGCCCACCAGATCACGCTGGTGGTGATCGAGCACGACATGCCGCTGCTGTCGTCGATCTGTGACCGCATGATCGCCCTGGAGGTGGGCCGGGTGATCGCCGAGGGCGAGCCCGCCGCGGTCCAGACCGACCCCGCGGTTGTGCGCAGCTATCTCGGCGGCGGCCCGGTCCCGGCCGGCGGCTGAGGCCGACGGTCGACTCTGACCCGGCCGCCGGCTCAAGCCTGGAGCGCGGACCAACGCCCGGTCACCGGCTGAGGCCGATGGTCGACTCCGACCCGGCCGCCGGCTGACGCCCGGTCACGCCGTGTCGAGGTGGCTGAAGAGGTCGCGTGTGCGGAACGGGGCGGCCATGAACCGGGCGAAGGCCTTGCGGCGGGTCAGCCACACCACCCTGGCCCCCGACTTGTCGGCGGCCAGCATGTGGTCGACCAGCCACGGCGTGACGGTGTGGACCTCGTCGGCCAGGACGTTGAAGATCCTCTTGGCCTTCTCGAACTCCTCGGAGGTCACGTCGTAGTCGCCGGTCAGCAGGTCGGTGACCACGATGCCGGGCGACACGGTGCACACCTGAACCGGCGTGCCGGCGGTGTCCTTGAGCAGAGCGCGCTGCAAGTAACGCACCGCCCGCTTGGTGGCGCCGTACGCAGCCATGCCGGGCTGGGTGGCGCCGTCGGATCCGAATCCCTCGGTGTTCCACACTTGTCCATGGCCCTGCCGCAGCATGTTGGCGATGGCGGTCTTGCTGGCCAGCAGCGCCCCGGTGAGGTTGGTGTCGACCAGCGTGGCGAGATCCCGGTCGGGCTGCTCCCACAGCGGCCCGCGCTCGATGCTCATGCCCGCATTGTTGACCCACACGTCGACGCCGCCGAAGGCTTCGGCCGCGCCGTCCCACAGCGCCTGGAGCTGGCCGGACTCGGTGATGTCGCAGGCCGCGCCGCAGACTCTCGACTCTCCGTAGTACCGGCCCAGCTCGGCCACCACCGCCTCGACCTGGGCGGCCGAGCGCCCGCTGATCGCCACCCGGCACCGCCGCTTGAGGAACTCCCGGGCCAGACCGTTGCCGATGCCCCTCGTGCTCCCGGTGACGACGATCCTCTGGCCTCTATTGGTGTCCATGCGCGCTCCTTTGAGCCGTCGATTGTGACCGGTCGATCACCGCCGCCTCGAGCGGCGCATCCACAGTGTCCACGTGCGCTCCCTTGAGCCGTCGATTGTCGCCAGCACGCCGCGCTCAACGCCGTTCCCAGTGCGCGACCAGATCGTGCTCGACCAGCTGTTCCAGGCCCGCGCCGGCCAGCTGCTCGAGGCCGGCAGCCACGAAGGCGGCGATCAGGTCCCCGATCAGCTCCCGGGCGGAGGGGTCGGCTTCGGTTGGATCGGGCTCGAGGAATGCGCGGCCGCTGGTGGTGTCCACCGGATGGCAGACGGCGAAATGGCCGGCGCCGGCCAGCTCGACCAGCCACGAGTCCCCCCGACTCCGGCCGATGGCCTCCTCGAATGTTCGGCGGACGGGGTCGTGGACGCCGCCGCCGTGGCGGTAGCGGTCGCGGCTGGCTGCGATCACCCCGTCGCTCGCGCCACAGAGCAGCATGACCGGCACCTCGGCCGGGACGGGAACGACGGCGGCCTCGCCGTGTCCCAGCGCAGTCGCGGCCATGGTGTGGGCGCCGTAGGCGAAGACGGCCCGCAGGCCCGGCACCCACTTCGGATCGCTGGCGTGCAGCGCGGCGGTGCCCCCCGCCGAATGGCCTCCCATCACCACCCGACCGAAGTCCAGGCGTCCCGAGACCGGGGAGTCGTCGGCATCCGAGACGCGGGCCAGGCGCTCGAGCAGCGGTCCGAGCGCGGTCGCCACCGGCCGGGAGCCGATGGATTCCGGGGCCAGGGCGGCCAGGTCCAGACCGGGGGTGATGCCCCGGCCCGCGGGACCCAGCGATCCGATGGCCGCGTAGGTCACGACGCACACACCGCAGGGCACCAACCGGCGGGCCAGCCAGCGGTAGCCGTCGGGGGCCACGTTGATGCCGGGCATCACGATCACCAGTGGCCACAGCCCGCCCGCCGCCGCGGGAACCTGCCCGCTCAGGCGGGCCTCCTCTAGCCGGAGCCGGTCGCCGGGGTAGTACAGCGTGGCCAGCGCAGGGTCGCCGCCGGCGTCGAAGGAGAAGTGCCAGCCTCGAACGATCATCGGGTCTGCCCGGCCGTCAATGTCAGCCACGGCGGTTCCGCTGAGAGGAACGCGGTTTCACAACTCGATACTACGTTCTACCATTCGGGTCATGAGCAACCAAAAGAACTACGGCGAGCCCTCGCCCCGGCCGTACCAGTGCTTCATGGGCCGCTGGGAGGGGCTGTGCAAGAGCTTCAGCCCCGAAGGCGACTTCCTGGAGTCCAGCGCGGTCCACATGGACGTCTACTGGCTCGACGACCGGACCTGGCATCTCCACGAGCACTTCGAGAACCTCTACGGCGTCGGCGAGACGGTGTACGACACCCCGATCCGGGTCGACGGCAGGCAGTGCTTCGCCGAGAGCGACCAGTTGAGCCTCGAGGGCGCCGAGCTGACCCCCTACAACTACGTGTTCACCATCGACAGCCGGGTGAGCAACACCATCGTCTACAACAACCACTACTTCCTGGATCCCGACACGAGGCGCATCATCACCCACAAGGTGCGCGACGGCAAGACCAACCTGTTCCAGATCCAGGACTTCGCCCGGGTGCAGCGGCCATGATCGTGCAGCCGCCCGCCGGCGGGGCCGCCGACGCCCCCCACTTCGTGATCGCCATGCACCAGCACACCGCCTTCGCGGGCTCGCTGGCGGCCGACTTCGGCAACGACACCTTCGCCGGCCTCGAGCCGGCCGAGCCCATGCAGTACATCGTCGACCACCACGACGCGGGCTGGGCCGGCCTCGACGCCTCCGCCCCCCAGAATCCGGCCACAGGGCTCCCCTACAACCTGACGGCCACGCCGCTGGCCCAGATCGTGGCCACCTCGGCCGCGTCGCCGCAGTTCAACGAGACCCACCATCCCTTCAGCGGCGTCATCTCGTCGATGCACACATACGGGCTGTACTGCGGCCGCTACGGGCTCAGCGACAAGATCTTCCTGGACCTGATCGGAGACGACATGCGCCCCGAGGTGGACGCCATGCTCGAGGCCGAGGAGAGCCGCCAGCACCGGCTCAAGCAGCACTTGGCCTCCGACTGCTCCGGCCTCGCCGACGAGGATGTGATCTTCAACGCCTACAAGCAGCTCCAGTTCTTCGACACGCTGTCGCTGTACTTCCACATGACGCCGCAGGGCGAGCGGGGCGCCGCGGAGTTCCACAACGTGCCGCGGGCGGTCGGCGACGACGTGACCATCTCGGTGACCGAGCGTTCCGGCGCGGTGTACGAGGTCGATCCGTACCCGTTCTCGGCGGACGGGCTGGAGGTGGCCACCGAGGGCCGGTACCTGGCCCCCCAGCCGCCGGACACCGACCTCGCCCCGGTGCTGGCGGCCACGCCGGTGGACACCCAGACGGTTCACCTGATCCGAGCGTGAGCGGAGCCGCCCTCTCTCAGGATGGGGTCGGGGAGCCGGTCCCCGGGGGGCTGTCCCCAGTGCGGGCGTGAGCGGAGGCTCCTTCTCCCAGGGGCTCGGCGAGTGGGTCGGATCGGCCGAGGTCTACGACGGCGCCGGCCGCTTCGCCGGCATGGGCCGCGACACCCGCACGGTGCGGGCCGACGATCGCGCCGGCCGGGTCACGGTGGATGTGAGCTTCGAGGGACCGTTCTCGCTTGCGGGCGCCTACACCATCGCCGACCACGGCAAACACCGCACCTACGAGGGACCCCTCAACCTCGGCCTTGCCGAGGTCCTGGGCGACGGCCTGGTGGCCACCCACAACTACTGGCCGAGCCTGGGCCTCTCCCAGCGGCTCTTCCTGATGGTCCTGCCGGGCGGCAACCACCAACTGTCGCTGGCGCTGCTCAGCCGGGGCGAACAGCTCCGCTGGACGGTCGTCGGCGAGTACCGGCGCCAACTCCGGACCTCCCAGTCCCCCGCGACTCCGGCGCCCCCGCCGCTGGAGAGGGAGCCGATCGACCCGCATGGCGGCTCCCGGACACTCCGCCGCTCAAGATCCCAGCACCCGCCTCCGGGGACGGAGACGAGAGACCCCGCAGCGGCGAGCAGAGACCCGTCATCGGGCCGGGGGCAACTACTGCTCCTTCGGCCCGGCCGATGGTCGGGCCGGCTGCACCGCCTCGACGGAGACCTTGAGCCCTCCGGGACCGTCGACTGCTCCGAGACGTTGACTCCCGCAGCCTCCGGACCGGCCACGGCAGGCGGCGAGGCCATGAAGGTCCGCCTGTGCGGGCTCGGGTTCGCTTCGGACGCGTCCTTCACGCTGGAGTCGGACGGCTCGGCGGCGTGGACCGGCACCGGCGACAACGCCGGCAGCGCCGCCCTCTCCGGCGACGTGGCCGGCAGCGCGGCTCTCAGCGGGGGCCGGGGCCTGAGCGGGCACTTCCACCACGACACCGCCGGATGCCGGGTGTGGCGCCGAGAGGTCGCTTCGCTGGACGGCTCGACCAAGGCCGTCCTGCACATCTGGTACCGGGGCGAACAGCGGCTGGGAGCGGTGTACGGCACGATGGGCTTCGACCCGGCATGACCTCACCAAGACGGAGCCTCAAACCCGATACCGCGACGAGCAGCGACTGGAGCCGGTGTACGGCACCCTGGCCTTCGACCCGGCATGACCGTCGCTGACGGCTCGCCCGGCGGCGACCGGTTCGACGGCGCCTGGCTGGTGACCGAGCACGTCTATGACCCCGACGGCGCCTACCGGGGCCCGGTGATCCAGCGCCGCCGCGTCGAGCCGGCGGGCGAGGGCCGGTTCCGGGTCGTCCAGCATTGCGAGCCGTCGCCGGAGCTCGACGGCCACCCCATGGCCGACTTCGCCGGTGACTGGGGCTTCGACATGGAAATCGACGGTGCCCAGCGCCGCTACCTCGGCCCCGATGTGGTGGGAGCCGGCACCGAGTGGAGCCCCGGGGCCATGACCGGCCGGGGCGCATGGCCCCGGTTCGGCTACGAGTTCGAGTCCTACAGCGTGCTGGTCGCCCCCGACCGCCAGCTCACCGGCGGGTTCTTCTCGCTCGCAGGCCGCTCGGTAGCCGACATCGTCGGGGTGGCCGTCCCGGAGTCGGCCGGGGTCGAGCCCCGCCTCGATCTGTCGGCGCCGGTTCCCGAGGTGGAGGGCAGCTGGCCCCGGCGCCGCAGTGTCGGGCCTCTGCTGGTGGCCGCCGATCAGCCGTCTGCGCTGCACCGCCGTCGACTGCTGGCCATGCGCGACCCGATAGGCGCCTCGGGGTTCTCGCTCATCGAGGACGCCGACGCAGCAGGTCGCTCGGTGTCGGTCGCGGTGGGCTGACCGGCCGGATCCGCACCCCCGTAGGAGCAGCCGCCGGAGCGTGACATCGCCCGTCTCGGGGAATTGGCAGCGTTCTGCACGCCATGCGGACATAGTGCTGCCAGTTCAAGGGCCGATGCCCGCCAGGACGCTCTCAGGCGTCGGGCGACCAGGTGAGGGCGCCGAACACGATGTCGGTCATGCGGTCGCCGCTGTACAGCTTCCAGGCCGCCGCCAGGGTGTGGTCGCGGTCGATGATGAACTCCCGGCCCTTGACCTTGAAGGCCTCGCTGGCGTGGTGCTGGCTGGTGTACAGGGCCCGGCCGTAGGCCAGGGCGTTGCCCCACAGGTCGGGGCCGTCGTAGGTGTGGCGGTTGCCGTTGGACCGGGTGCGCACATAGGTGAACGACCGGTCGATCGCGCCGGACATCTCCCACTGCTGGGTGGCCCGCACCAGGTCGATGGGATCGTGGCGGATGCGGACATCGACGCTGCCCCGATGCTGCTGGTCGGCCCCGAACACCTCGCAGGGGCCGGCCCACTGGCCGCCTCTGCGGTCGGGCAGGGTGTGGGGCCAGGCGGCCATCTCCTGCTCGGCCTCCAGGTGGGCGTCGATGCGGTTCTTGGTCTCGGGGTTGGTGTCGTAGTCGTGGGCGTTGAGGTACACGCCGTTGAACACCGAGAAGATGGTGGGACCCTCGTACAGCAGCGACGAGTACACCTGGGTCGTCCCGTCGGCCAGGATCTGGTTCATGGTGTTGAGGTCGGCCCGCCAGCCCGGCGCGTAGTAGTGCGAGTCCACCAGCGAGCCGTAGGGGTGGCCGGCGCCGTAGAAGTCGGGGCCCTGGTAGATCCGGTTGTCGCCCTGGTCGTCCACCCCGAACTCGAAGTCCTTGATCTCGAAACGGTTGCGCAGCGGGCCGGTGTTCATGAAGTTGCACTGCATCCAGTAGGTGACCTTGCCGTCGGCGAAGACGCTGGCCCGGCTGACCTTGTTGAACCCGGTGTGGCATCCGTCGGCGTCGAACACCGACGGCAGGCCGTACCACTCCCCGGTGATGCGCTGCTGCCATTCTGAGGCTCGGGTGTCGGTCATGTCTGCTGCCTCGGAGGCTCGGGTGTCGGTCATGTCTGCTGCCTCTCGGAGGCCTGGGACTCGGTCATGTCGGCTGCCATTCTGAGGCTCGGGTGTCGGTCATGGTGTTCTCCCTCACGGAACCGGCGACGGCGCGGCGGCTAGCGGGCTGCGGTCTTGAGGCTGTGGCGGATCCCGGCGCTCGCGTCCGGGCCGAGCAGTCGGTCCACCTGGGCCCACACCGGGTCTACATCGGGATTGAACAGGGCATCGCGGTGGCCAGCGTCCCGCTCGGCGAGCTGCTCGGCGGTGACGCCGACGAGCACGCCGTCGGGCAGGCCGTTCACCACCAGTTCGAGCCAGTGGTCGCGGTAGGCGGCGACAGTGCCGAACACTGCCCGGAAGCCGTCCTCGTCGGCCCGGTGGGCCAGCATCCACGCCGACATGAGCTGCCACTGCCGCCGCGACAGGTGCGCGGGCGTCAATCCCTCGATCTGCTCGGCCTGGGCGTGAGCCTCATCGAGGGGTGCGTAGCAGTGGTCTATGTAGGCGAGGTTGGCCCCGGGGTCGACTCTGGGGATCAGGTCCAGGTGGAAGGCGTAGTGGGGCCCGGCCAGCACCGAGTCGACCGTGAAGTGGGGCACCGCGCTCTCCGGCGGTGTGAACGCGAAGCACATGTGGCTGTCGAGCCCGAAGGCCTCGACGGTCATGGCCACATACACCAGGGCGGCCACCCCGTCGCGGGCCAGCACCCGGTGCACGCCGACCGGCGATCCGTCGATGGCCGAGGTCAGCGGCGCGGACTCGGTCTCCTCGAGCTCCAGCCGGGCGGTGATGGCCTCCACCGTGCCCAGGCACAACTCAGCCGACAGGCTCACTCTTCGGCTCCCACGGCAGCGTGCCCGGCGCTCGCGCCCCGGCCCCGCGTCGAAATTGATGGCGATAGTGGGCCTCTAGGGGCGGAATCGTCATCAATTTCGGCGGGGGCGACACAGCACCCGCGGCTAGGGCTCATGCGTCGGCCCCGGCGGCGTCCGCGCCGACTGTGGGGAACACCCAGGCGCCGGCCATTTCGGGCTCGGCGGCCCGGGCCGGCGACGGGATCACCGACGCGGCCCGCCTGGACTCCTCGTCGGTGGGGACGGCCAGTCCCAAGCCCTTGTCGAGCTGCTCCTGCCGCCAGCGCCGGTACGCCAGCTGGATGGAATCGGACTTGACGTGGAGCTCGGCCGACAGGTCGAAGGGCAGCAGCTCGGGCCGCTGACCCTCCACGGTCGGCTGGTCCTCCCGGAAGATCTTGAGGGTGCGCTTGTGGGAGTCCTTGTCGGCCCAGCCGCCGGTGAAGAACGAGCGCATCATGCAGAACTTCGACACGGTGGTGTGCTCGTCGAGGGGCACCGCCGCGGTGAACAGGCGCATGTCCCCCATCGGCAGGCGCACGATCAGCAGCGACATGTTGGGCGGATAGAAGCCGGTGGAGGTGCGCACCGGCGGGCGCTCCTTCCTGGCGATGAGCCGCCATATCCCCGACGGCAGCGGCGGCTTGAGGTCGACGCTGGCGCTCACCGACACCAAATGGCCGTTGTCGCGCGTCTCCTCGAGGTCGAAGTCCTGGATCTCCGGCTCGTCGCGGTTGCCGAACGACCCGGCGTGCACGAACGGCGTGTGGGCGATGTCGATGGCGTTCTCCAGCACCCGGTCGTAGTTGGCCTGCCAGGTGAACTCGCCCTGCACGGCCCGGAACCCCTCGGCCCGGGCCTCGGTGTGCGTCTCCATGCCGTACAGCTCAGGCAGCGGCGGGCGTTGCCCGGCGGGCAGGTCGCCCAGGAACACCCAAACGAAGCCGTAGCGCTCCACGCAGGGGTAGGTGTCGATGCGGGCCTTCTTGGGGATGGGCAGGCCGGAGCGGTTGGCCGGGATCTCCACGCACGCCCCGCCGGTGTCGTAGCGCCAGCCGTGGTACGGGCACCGCACGCAGTCGCCGGCCACCTCGCCGCCCGCCAGCGACCCGCCCCGGTGCACGCACAGGTCGGACTGGGCATTGACGGTGCCGTTGCGGCTGCGCCACAGCACCAGGTCGTGGCCGTGGACCTTCGCCTGCAGGGGCCGGTCGCCGACCTGCCGGCCGAACTCGACAGCATACCAGTAATTCTTGATGAGCATGGGGAGCCTCCCTTTGTGCTCTCAGCTCGGTCGGGGCAGCACCCGGTCGCCGCCCCACAGGGCCCGCACCAGGCGGTCGCACATCTCGGGGCCGAAGAACCGCACCCCCATCACGTTGGCCGGGTCCCGCTCGGCGATGGTGCGCCGCCGCGCCAGGTCGTCGGCGGCCAGGCGCTCGCGGCGCTCACGGGGCACGGGCTCGGCCTCGTCCACCCAGTGGAGCCACCGGTCCACCCGCCGGTGGGCCAGCTCGCGCACCTGCTCGAGCCGGGCCTCGTCGTGGGTGGTCCCCGGAGTGGTGAAGCACACCGCGGTCTCGCTGAGGGACTGGCGGATGTAGAGCGCCCGTGAGGTGAACGTCGACAGCCCCGGGTCCGCCCGCAGCTCCAGGAACTCCTCGTTGAAGGGCTCCCAGTACTTGTCGAGCGCGCCGGTGTCGAGCATGAGGTCCGAGCGGGGGTTGAAGTCGATGTAGAACCACAGGTCGGGCAGGGTGCCCCAGGCGATCCCGAGATGGGGCACGTCGATGTGGGGGCCGAGCCAGGCGGTGACGTGCATGTTGGTGAACCCCAGCGGCGGGTTGCCGATCCACGAGTGCACCAGCCAGTCGATCTCCGGGCCGGCGTAGGCCGCCAGCCGCCCCGAGGGGTGCTCGGCCTCGCCCCGGTACGACTCCAGGTCGTCGGTGCTGGGGTCGCGGGCCAGCTCGAAGCGGGACTGGAGCTTGGACATGATCTCGCCGGTGATCGACCACAGCCGGTCGAACGTGGCGGTGGCGTCGGTCGGGCCCCTCTCGTCGAAGATGTCCTGGACACCCTTCAATGTCTCGCTCATGGATTCTCCGGCGACCTTGGCGGCTAGTGTTCCGTAGACAGGAACAGCGTTTCGTTCTACCGACAGTATGGGCGAGGCCCACCAGCGTCAACCTCCCGAAGCCGGCCGCAAGGAGCCGATGCCGCCATGACCCGCACCTTTCTGTACGTTCCCGGCGACACCCCCGAGCGTTTCGACAAGGCCCTGGCCTCGGGGGCCGACGCGGTCATCTGCGATCTGGAGGACGCGGTGGCCGAGGCGGCCAAGCCCGCCGCCCGGGAGGCGGTGGCGGCCTGGTTGCGGGCCAACTCCGGCGCCCCGGCGTGGGTGCGGGTCAACAACCGTCCCGACCTCCTCGACCGCGACGCCGCAATGGTCCGGTCGCTGGTCGACGACGGCATCTGCCTGGCCGGGGTGGTCGTGCCCAAGGCCGATCCGGCCGCCTGCGCGGCCGGCTTCGGCGGCTGCGCCGTCATGGCCCTCATCGAGTCGGCGGTGGGCGTGGCCGAGATATACGAGATCGCCGCGGTTCCCGGCGTCGTGCGCCTCAGCCTCGGCGAGGCCGACCTGGCCGCCGACATGGGCATGCAGCCCTCCGCCGACGCGCTGGAGATGTGGCCGATCCGCACCCGGGTGGTGGTGGCGTCGGTGGGTCGAGGCCTGGACGCGCCGAGCGGGCCGGTGCACCTGGACCTCAACGACGACGAGGGGCTGGTCGCCACCAGCGAGTCGCTGCGCCGTCACGGCTTCGGCGGGCGGTCCGTGATCCACCCCAAGCAGGTGGCCGCGGTGAACGCGGCCTTCACGCCGTCGGAGGACGAGATCACCCAGGCCGAGGCCGTCGTGGCCGCCTTCGAGGCTGCCGCGGCCAAGGGTCGGGAGGTCGCGGTTCTCGACGGCCGATTCATCGACGCTCCCGTGCTGCGCCAGGCCCGGTCAGTGCTGGCCCGGGTGCTCGAGCGCTAGACCGGAGCGCCTGGCTGGGCCAGCACGGCGGCCGCGGCCAGGGACCGGCCCCCGACCAGGTCGGTGTCCTTGGAGACTTCCCGGTTGATGGCCCGGCCGGGATGCAGGGTCCCGACCAGCAAGCCGTCGCCGGGGGCGGCTCGCAGGCACGCCGGGGCGTTGATGGTCCCGTCGAAGGGTTGCGTGCGGCCGGGGTTCCACAGCGAGTCGGCCGGGGGGTCGAGCAGCATCGTGGCCGCCAGCGGCCCCGGCGGTGCGCACGCGGCCAGACTGACCCTGTTCTCGGCGGCCCGCTCCAGCAGGGCCAGGTCGCATTCCCAGCGGTGCTCGGGCTGCCAGCACACCGCCACCAGGCGGGCGCCGGCCACCGCGGCCAGCCGGATGGTCTCGGGGTGGCGGTGGTCGTCGCCCACGATCACGGCCATGTCGCCGAACGGCGTGCGGTGGAGGCTGATCCGGTCCCCCAGCCGGGTCACGTCCGGGTGGCGGTCACAACGGTGGATCTGGGCCTGCTCGTGGACCAGCCCGCCGGAGGTCCACACCTGGCCCACATGGCCGCCGTCGCGCTCGGCGGTAGTGACCACCAGCACCCCGGCGGGGATGCCGGGCACGGGAGTCAACTCGGGCAGCACCACCAGCAGAGCGCCTGCGTCGAAGGCCTCCCCGATCAGCTCCGAGGCCCGCAGGGCCTCGCCAGCGGGCCGTACAACCGGGTCCGGCATGGCCTCCCCGATCAGCTCCGAGGCCTGTAGGGCCTCTGAGATCAGCTCCGGGTGCTGGTGTGCTCCGGGCACGCAGGCGACCGTCACGCTGGACATCGCCGCCGGCGCCGGGGCAGCCGTGCCGGGCCTCGCCAGCGGGCCGTACACCCGGGGCCTGCGGCCGCCCAGCCGCTCCGGTCGGCTGCGCGACAGGTCGATGTCGGCCACAATCACCGCCTCTCCAGCCGACGGGGCCTTGGCCAGCACCGTGCCGTCGGGGTCGACGATCTGGCTCTCCCCCGCGCCCGCCAGGGCCTCGGCGGGAACCCCCAGCGCCGTGCTGAAGTCGGCGATCCGGTCGGCGGGCAGCAGCGAGCCGACCTTGTTGGCCGCCGCCACGAACACGCCGTTCTCCGCGGCCCGCACCGGAACGTGCAGGCTCGCCTCGTCGCGGGCGAAGGAGTTGAGGCTGTTGCACAGCAGCCGGGCGCCGCTCACCGCCAGGGCGCGGGGCGTCTCGAAGGTCACGCCGTCCATGCACGCGTAGAGCCCGACCGGCCCGAACACGGTGCCGGCCACCGTGCTGGGGCTCTGCCCCGCGCTCAGACGGGCCCGCTCGTTGCCCATGAGCATCTGCTTGTCGGCGGTCGCGATGATCTCACCGTCGGGGCCGACCAGCACGCTGGTGACCGTCACCCGGCCGCCGGCCCGGGGCACGGTCACCGCCAGGGCCGCGTAGATGCCGTGGTGGGCGGCCCGCCGGGCCAGCGCGCCCAGCCAGTCGCCGTCCAGCGGCACGGCCACCGCCCGGCAGTGGTCGGCGCTGTCGTACACCGACAGGTGGTTGCAGAACTCGGGCAGCACGACCAGCTGAGCGCCTTCGGCCGCGGCCGCGTCGAGCATCCGCACGCACACGGCCAGATTGGCGTCGACGTCGGTGCCGACCGCGAACTGCGCGGCGGCCACCCGCAGGCGGTGCAGCGCGCGCTCGCTCTCAGGCAACGGGCTGGGCGCCGAGCTTGGCCGAGAGCGCCCGGGTGGTCTCCATCACGCCGGCGGAGGCGGGACCGATCTTGTTGCGGAAGCGGTAGATCGGCCCGCACACGCTGATGACCGCCACCGGCTCGCCGTTGTGGTCGAGGATCGGGGCGGCCACGGAGCCGGCGTCGTCCTGCCGCTCGCCGAACGACAGCGCGAAGCCCTGGGTGCGGATGCCCTCCAGTTCGGATCTGAGCTCGCCGACCGACACGACGGTGGCGTCGGTCAGGGCGTCCAGCGGGTTGTCGGCCAGGTAGCGGTCGATCTCGGCGCCGGTGAGCCAGGCCAGGAACGCCTTGGACGACGCGCCGGCGTGCAGCGGGAACGACCCTCCGATGGGCACCGTCATCTTCACCTCGCGCGGCGGGGTGATCTGGTCGACGTACACCCGGCGGTCGCCGTAGCGAACCGACAGGGTGGCGGTCTCGTCGGTCTCGGCGCTGAGCCGCCGCATCTCGTCGATGGCCAGCGTCCGCACGTCGAGCTGGTCGCGGTAGGCGGCGGCCAGCTCCATCACTGCGGGCCCGAGCCCGTACCGGCGGCTGCGAGGGTCGGCGACCAGCAGGCTGCGCTCGCACAGCGAGGCCAGGATCCGGTGCACCACCGCCTTGGACACGCCGAGCTCCCGCGAGATCTCGGTGACTCCCAGCGTGCCCGACGCCCGCGAGAACAGGAACAGCACCTCCAGCGCCCTGTCGATGGCGGCCACGCTGCGGCCGGAGCCCGAGGCTTGGCCCGATCCGGCTGACGGTTCGCTCATGGGAGTGTCCATATCACTCGACTGGTTGCCATCAAGGGTGTCGATGAGGAACACTAGCCCCGTGTTCCTTTGGGAGAAACAGCGTTCCGCATGAGCGGGCCCCTGTCGGACCTGCGGGTCATCGATGCGTCCACCGTGCTGGCCGGGCCGCTGATCGGCCAGATCATGGCCGACTTCGGGGCCGACGTGCTCAAGGTCGAGCACCCCGAGCGGGGCGACAGCCTGCGCAACCACGGCCCCCACCGCGACGGCCACGGGCTGTGGTTCAAGATGGTGGGCCGCAACAAGCGCTGCGTGGGCCTGGACCTGAGCCATCCCGACGGCGCCGAGATCTTCCTTCAACTGGTGGGCAGCGCCGACGTGGTGATCGAGAACTTCCGGCCGGGCACGCTCGAGCGCTGGGGGCTGGGCTGGGAGGTCCTCTCCGAGCGGCGCCCCGGCCTGGTGCTGTGCCGGGTCACCGGCTTCGGCCAGGCCGGCCCCTATGCCCGGCGGCCGGCGTTCGGGACGCTGATCGAGGCGATGAGCGGCTTCGCCCACATGACCGGCACCGCCGACGGGCCCCCCACCCTGCCCCCGTTCGGCCTGGCCGACAGTGTCGCGGGCATCAGCGGGGTGGCCGCGGTGATGATGGCCCTGTACCACCGCCGCGCCACCGGCGAGGGCCAGGTGGTCGACCTGGCCATCCTGGAGCCGCTGGCCATGGCCCTCGGCCCCCACATCGTGGAGTGGGACCAGACCGGCCGCATTCCGACCCGCTCGGGCAACCGCTCGACCAACAACGCCCCCCGCAACACTTACCGCACCGCCGACGGCCGGTGGGTGGCCGTGTCCAGCAGCGCCGACGCGGTGGCCCGCCGCACGATGGAGCTGGTCGGCCGCGGCGACCTGGCCCGCCGGCCGTGGTTCTCGTCGGGCGCGGGCCGGGCCGCCCACGCCGATGAGATAGACGAGGCGGTGGCGTCGTGGATCGGCTCCCGCTCGCTGGCCGAGGCGGTCGAGGCCTTCACCGAGGCCGAGGTGGCGCTGGCACCGGTGTACGACGCCGCCCAGTACGTGAACGATCCCCAGGTGCAGGCCCGCGGTGCGGTCGCCGCGGTCGAGGACCCCGATCTGGGAACGATCCGGATGCAGAACATGCTCTTCGGCCTGTCGGCCACGCCAGGGGCGGTCCGCCACACCGGACGGGCACTGGGCGCCGACACCGACGAAGTGCTGGCCGAGGCCGGCGTGAGCGCCGAGCGCGTCGGTTCCCTGCGCGCCGCCGGAGTGGTGGCGTGAGCCCCGAGCCGACCACCAGGGCCGCCCGCTTGATCGAGCAGGTCGCGCGGGCCGCCGTGTACGACCTGGGCCGCCCAATGAGCAACGGGATGGCCCAGTCCCCCAACCATCCGCCGTTCCGCCACTGCCTGGACCGCCGCCACGGCGACCGGGTCAGAGCCGACGGAGGCTCGGCCGCGGCCGACCTGGTCACCACCGGCTGCCACGTCGGCACCCATGTCGACGCACTGGCCCACGTGAGCCACCAGGGCCTGCTGTTCGGCGGCGCCGACGCCGGCGAGGCCCAGTCAACAGGCCGCTTCGAGGCTCTGGGCATCGACGAGCTGGCCCCCTTCGCGGGCCGGGGCGTGCTGCTGGACATTCCCGCGGTGCTGGGTGTGGACTGCTGCGACGGCGGCCACGAGATCACCGTGGCCGAGTTGGAGGAGGCGGCCGAGCGCCAGGGCACCCCGGTGCGGCCCGGCGACGCCGTGCTGGTGCGCAGCGGATGGGGGGTCCACTTCCATGACGTCGAGCGCTACCAGGGCCTCAGCTCCGGCGTTCCCGGCGTGGGCGAGACCGGCGCACGCTGGCTGGCCGACCGGGGGGCGGTCCTGGTCGGCGCCGACACCCTGGCGTTCGAGTGCCTGGCCGCCGGGACGGGCCATGCACTCCTGCCCGCGCACCGGGTGCTGCTGGTGGAACGGGGCGTGAACATCATCGAGGCAATGGACCTCGAGGCCCTGGCCGCAGACGGGGTGCACGAGTTCGCCTTCGTGCTGGCCCATCTCAACATCGTGGGCGCCACCGGGTCGCCGGCCCGACCCCTGGCTCTGGCATGAGCGCGGGCGCGGCCGCGGCGCCGATCCTGGTCCGGCTGGCCCAGCTGGCCGGCGGCCCGGTGCCGGCGGAGATCCGGGCCGGCATCCCGGCGCGCATCGTCGACATCGTGGGGATCGCGGTGCGGGCCTGCCCGCTGGACACCTCCCGGGCCGCGACCGGGTTCGCCCTGGCGCAGGAGTCCGGCGCCCAAGCGACCGCCATCGGTGCCGGCTCCGGGATGGCGGCCGCGGAGGCCGCGTTCGTAAACGGCGTGCTGGCGCACTCCCTCGACTACGACGACACCCACCTCCCGTCGATCCTGCATCCGAGCGCCTCGGTGGTTCCGGCCTCGCTGGCGGTGGCCGAGTGGCGGACCGCGCCCGGCGCGGCCCTCGTCGACGCGGTGGCCGTCGGCCTGGAGGTGGCGGTGCGGCTGGGCATGGGTGGCTATGACCACCGGGCCCGCCAGTCGGTGTACTTCGAGCGGGGCCAGCACGCCACCTCGATCTGCGGGGCGGTGGGGTCGGCCGCGGCCGCGGCCCGCCTGCTGGGGGCCGACGCCGACCGCATCGCCGACGCCATGGGCGTCGCCTGCAGCATGGCCAGCGGGATCATCGAGGCCAACCGGGCCGGCGGGACCGTCAAGCGGCTCCACTGCGGCTGGGCGGCGAAGGCCGGGGTCACCGCGGCCCAGCTGGCGATGCGGGGCTTCACCGGGCCGCGGACCGCGGTCGAGGGCCGCTTCGGCCTGTTCCGGGCGTTCCTCGGCACAGAGGCCGACACAGATGCGGTAACCGCCGATCTGGGGCTGCGGTGGGAGGCCGAGCGCATCTTCTACAAGCCGTACCCGGCCAATCATTTCACCCACGCCGCCATCGACGCGGCCATCGGGTTGCGCCGCCGCGGCGTGGGGCCCGGCGACGTGGCGTCGGCCACTCTGGAGGTGGCCCCGCCCACGGTTCGCACCATCGGCGATCCCATCGACGCCAAACGGCAGCCGGACACGGGCTACCTCGCCCAGTTCAGCGGCCCCTACGCGGTGGCCGCCGGGCTGCTCGGCGGCAACGGCCTGGGGGTGGGTCTCGCCGACTTCAGCGACGACCTGGCCCGCGACCCCGCCCGGCGGGAGCTGATGGCGCGCATCGACGTGGCCGGAGACCCCGGCCTGATGACGATCTACCCGAGCCAGCTCCCCGCCCGCCTGACCGTCACCACCACCAGCGGCCAGACGCTGGTCGAGGAGGTGCTGGCCAACCGGGGCGGTCCCGACGACCCGCTGTCGGACGAGGACCTGGCCACCAAGTACGCCGACAACGTCGACGGCCTGGTGAGCGCGGCGACGGCCCGCTCGGTGCACGAGGCCCTGATCGGCGTGGCCGCCTCGCCCTCGGTGAAAGGCCTGCTGGACCCGCTGAGCGTCATCGGCACCGGCGGGGAGGACCGATGATCGACACCGTCATCGCCGGCGCCTCGGTGGTCCGCCCCGACCACGGCACCGTCGACGATGTCGACATCGGCATCAGCAACGGGCGCGTCAGCCACCTCGCTGCGGGTCTGGCCGCCACCTCCGATGCGGCCGAGGTGTTCGACGGCTCGGGTCTCATCGCCTTCCCCGGATCGGTGGACGCCCACACCCACATGGGGATCTACAACCCGCTGGACGTGGACGCAGCCACCGAGAGCCGGGCCGCGGCCACCGGCGGCACGACCACAGTGCTCAACTACATCCGCACCGGCCAGTACTACCTCAACCGGGGCGGGCCCTACGCCGACTTCCTCCCCGAGGCGCTGGCGCTGATGGAGGGCCGCAGCCACGTGGACTACGCCTTCCACCTGGCCCCGATGCAGGCCTCCCATATCGACGAGATCCCCGCACTGGTCGACGAGCACGGGGTGACCTCGTTCAAGATCTTCATGTTCTACGGCAGCCACGGGCTGCACGGCGCCAGCGACGACCAGGCCAGCTTCCTGATGATCCCGCCGGGCGAGCGCTACGACTTCGCCCACTTCGAGTTCGTGATGCGGGGCCTGGCCGGGGTGCGCCGCGACCGTCCCGAGCTGGCCGACGTGCTGTCGTTGTCGATGCACTGCGAGACGGCCGAGATCATGACCGCCTACACCAGGATGGTCCAGGCCGAGGGCCGGCTGTCGGGGCTGGCCGCCTACTCGGCCGGCCGGCCGCCGCACTCCGAGGGCCTGGCGGTGACGATCGCCTCGTACCTGGCCCACGAGACCGAGGTGGTCAACATCAACCTGTTGCACCTGTCGTCGGCCAAGGCCATGGACGCCGCCCTGCGGATGGACCGGTGCTTCGAGAACGTGGACTTCCGCCGGGAGGTCACCGTGGGGCACCTGCTGGCCGACATCGAGACCGCGGGCGACCCGTGGGCCAAGGTGAACCCGCCGATCCGGCCCCGCTCCGACGTGGAGGTGCTGTGGGAGCACGTGCTGGCCGGCGACGCCCACTGGGTGGTGAGCGACCACGCCTGCTGCCAGGCCGAGGCCAAGGTCTCAGCCGAGAACCCCGACGACATCTGGCTGGCCAAGAGCGGCTTCGGCGGCACCGAGTACCTGTTGAACGGCCTGTACTCCGAGGGCTCCAAGCGGGGCCTGGGTCTGGTGGAGATGGCCCGGATGCTGTCGTGGAACCCGGCCCGGCGCTTCGGGCTGGGCACCAAGGGCACCATCGGGGTCGGCTACGACGCCGACATCACGCTGCTCGACCCGTCGGCCAGCCATGTGGTGCGCGCCGGCGAGTCCGAGTCGAGCCAGGGCTACACCCCCTTCGAGGGCCACGAGCTCGACGGCAGGGTGCGTCACGTCTGGCTGCGGGGCCGGCGCATCCTGGCCGACGGCCAGGTGGTGGGAGCGCCGCACGGCCAGTACCAGCGAAGGCCCACATGAGCGCGTCCTGCGCTCCGGGGCGCGCTTCAGCGGGCCTGGGGGAATCCGCCGGCCTTGGCGACCAGGCTGGGCACCCGGTGGCCGAGCTGGGCCTCCAGCCAGGTGCTGGCCTCGATCAGCGCGTCGAGGTCGACCCCGGTGTCGAAGCCCATCTCATGCACCATGTACACCACCTCCTCGGTGGCGACGTTGCCGGTGGCCCTGGGGGCGAACGGGCAGCCGCCCACCCCGCCGAGGCTGGCGTCGAACACCCGCACGCCAACTTCGATGGCCGCCGCGATGTTGGCCAGCGCGGTGTTGCGGGTGTTGTGGAAGTGGCCCCGCAGCGCGATGTCGCCGGCCCGGCCCGCGGCGCCCTCGAACAGGGCGGCCACCTGGGTGGGCACCCCGACGCCGATGGTGTCGGCCAGGGACAGCTCGTCGGGCTGGGTCTCGGCCAGCTCGGCCACGATTCCGAGCACCCGGTCGGGGGCGACCCGTCCCTCGTAGGGGCAGCCGCACACCGCCGACACGGTCACCGAGGTGCGGATCCCGGCCGCCCGGGCCGTCTCGGAGATGGCCCGCCACCGCTGGATCGACTCGGCCACCGTGGCCCGCTGGTTGGCTTGCGAGAAGGTCTCGGTGGCGACCACCACGCCGCACACCTCGTCGGCGCCCGCTTCGAGGGCCCGCTCCACGCCCCGCTGGTTGAGCACCAGCGCGCTGTAGCTGACGCCCCCGGTGCGGGGCACTTCGGCCATGACCGCCTCGCCGTCGGCCATCTTGGGCACCGCCTTGGGGCTGACGAAGCTGGCCGCCTCGATGCGGGTGTGGCCGGCCGCGACCAGCCGCTCGATCAGCTCCACCTTCTGGGCGGTGCTGAGGTCGGCGGGGTCGGCCTGGAGGCCGTCGCGGGGGGCGACGTCCACGATCTGGACGCGCTCGGCTCCGCGGTCGCTGCCGGGGCGGGTGTGCCCGGCTTGCTGGTCGGACCCGGTCACGATGGGACCGAGGATAACGGAGAGGGGGATCATGCCCGGAGCACTGAGTGACATTCGGGTGATCGAGGTGGGCACGCTGCTGGCCGGCCCGTTCTGCGGCCAGCAGTTGGCCGACCACGGCGCCGAGGTGATCAAGGTCGAGGCGCCGACCGGCGACCCGATGCGGGCCTGGGGCCAGGAGCGAGCCGACGGCAAGTCGCTGTGGTGGCCGGTCGTGGGCCGGGGCAAGAAGTCCGTGACGATCAACCTGCGCGAGCGGGCCGGGCAGGAGTTGTTGCGCAGCCTGGCGTTGGGTGCCGACATCCTGTTGGAGAACTTCCGTCCCGGCACGTTGGAGAAGTGGGGCCTCGTGCCCGCCGAGCTCCACGCGGCGAATCCCCGGCTGATCATCACCCGGGTCTCGGGCTACGGGCAGACGGGCCCGTACGCCGCCCAGCCCGGTTTCGGCGCCATCGGCGAGGCGATCGGGGGCATCCGCTACACCACCGGCGACCCCGCGAGCATGCCCAGCCGGACCGGAATCAGCATCGGGGACACCCTCACCGCCATGTTCGCCACCATCGGCACGCTCAACGCGCTCCATGCCCGCGAGCGCACCGGCCGGGGCCAGATCGTCGACGCCGCGCTGTACGAGTCGGTGCTGGCGGTCATGGAGTCCTTGCTGACCGAGTATCACGTGGCCGGGTTCATCCGCGAGCGCACCGGATCGATCATCCCCAACATCGCTCCGGCCAACGCCTACCCCACCCGCGACGGCAAGGCCCATCTCATCTCCGGCAACCAGGACACCGTGTGGCGGCGTCTGGCCGAGGCGATGGGCCGCCCCGAGTTGGGCGACGACCCCCGCTATGCCACCCACATGGCGCGGGGCGACCGCCAACAGGAACTGGACGAGATGATCGCGGCGTGGACCGCCACCGTGGACTCCGACTGGCTGCACCGGCACCTCAACGCGCACGGCGTCCCCAACAGCCAGATGTACCGGGCGCCGGAGATGCTGGCCGACGAGCACTTCGCGGCGCGCGGGGCGATCGCCTGGGTGGACAGCGCCGACTTCGGGACGGTGCCCATGCAGAACGTCGTGCCCCGCCTGTCGGGCACCCCCGGTTCGATCAACTGGTCGGGACCCGGGCTGGGCGAGCACAATGAAGAGGTGCTCGGCGGGATTCTCGGACTGGACGCCGACGCCGTCGGGCAGCTCCGCCGAGACGGGATCGTGTTGTGACGTCGCGGGCCGCGAGGAGCGGCGGGGAGCTGGCGGACGACTACCGGCGGGCGGGGTTCAAGAACCGGCTCGGGTTCGGGTCCCGGCCGGCTCTCGTGGTGATCGACTTCTGCCGGGCGTACCTGGATCCGCAGTCGCCGCTGTACGCCGGCGTGGAGGACGCCCGGGCGTCGTGCCGGCGGGTGCTGGCCGCGGCCCGGGGGGCCGGGATCCCGGTGCTGCACACCAGGGTGGAGTTCCAGCCGGGCGGGGCCGACGGCGGGGTCTTCTTCCGCAAGGTCGGCGCGCTGGAGTGTTTCGTGCGGGGCAACCCGCTGGGCGCCTATGGCGAGGGGCTGGCACCGGCCGGCGACGAGGTCGTGGTGGTCAAGCAGTACGCGTCCGGGTTCTTCGGAACGTCGCTGGCCTCGACGCTCACCTCGATGGGCGTCGACACGCTGATCCACACCGGCGTCTCCACCAGCGGTTGCGTCCGGGCCACCGCGCTCGACGCCTGCCAGCACGGCTTCGTTCCCATCGTCGTGCGTGACGCATGCGGGGACCGGGACCCGCAGATCCACGAGTCCAACCTGTTCGACCTCGACGCCAAGTATGCGGACGTGGTGTCTGAGCAGGAGGTCCTCGACTACCTGTCGACCCTGACTGCTGGGAACTGACCGCCAACGATCCCACCCCGGCTCTCTACGTCGAGCCCGACGACAGCGAACGCGTCTGCTCGGCGGCCTGCGGGCTGGGCGGTGGGGCTCAGCTCGGGTCTTGCACTACGACTGTGTCGGTGCCGGAGCGGCCGAACACCTCGGGTGCGTAGATCTCCTCGGCCTTGGCCGGGGGAACGACGAAGGTGCCGGGGGTGGTGGCCCGCACGACGTAGCTGTACTCGTGGGTGCCGGCCCAAAGGTACGACGAGAAGGCCTCGGCACGGTCGTCGCGGAGGTTCTGGTGCTCGTACCAGCTCCACCACCACCATGAGCCGGCGCCCCCGCCGCGGCGGGCTCCGATCTCGCCGGTCACCGCCAGTGCCGGGTTGAGCGGCTCGAAGCCTGCGGGCATGGGATCGACCAGTGCCATGTTGGTGCGCCGGCTGTCGTTGACCATGGTCACGTTGACCCGCACCTGGGCCCCGGCCTGCACATGCCAGACGCCGTCGTCGTCGAGCCGCACGTCGCCGGGATCGTCGACTGCCTCGTAGCTGCGCTGCACCACGAAGCCCCGGTCCAGGGGATCCAGGTCGAGGTCGTCGGGGGCGTAGCGAAGGCCGAGGCGGTAGTAGAGGCGGCCCTCCCCGTCCTTCTCGACGACGAGGTCGGAGTCGCCTGCCGCCAGCAGTTCCGCCATCGGCACCAGCGTCAGGGCGCGGTCGGTGCTGCGCCCGGAGAACTCGTGCTGCGCGGCGTAGAGGTCGCCGAGCCACACCCGGGCGACGAAGTCGGGGTCGGTCGCCTCGAAGGCCGCGAAGTAGCGGTTCAGGGCCAGCAGGATGAACGAGTTCTCCTGGACGTTGTTCCATCGTCCCCTGATCCGGCTGGCCAGCAGCCCGGCCACGACCTTGGCGACGAGGTCCGACTCGGGCGCCATCGTGATCAGAGCATCGAGCACTATCGCGTCGGTGCGGCGGCTGGAATGCAGCAGCAGGTAGGCGTCCTCGCCGTAGTCCGTGACGAACGCGGCCGCACCGGCGGTCTCGACGACCCGGTTGTTGAGGATCCGCTCGATGCCGGCTTCGACGGCGTCGTCGCCGACCAGCGGCCAGATCCAGGCGAGCGCGTCCAGCTCCAGCTCCGTGCCCCGGCGTTCCCACAGGGCGAGGGCGGCGGGGGCGTCCCGGTCCCCGCTGAGCGACCGGACGTGGAGCGCGTAGGCCGACAGCATGTCTTTGCTTCGCTGGCTGTAGTCGGCCGGGATCCGGTCCTCGATGCTCTGCAGGTACCAGCGCCCGCTGGCCATGACCTGATCCGACACGGCGAAGCCCTCGTTCTGGGCCACTGTCAGAGCGTGCATCGCCTGGATCGACTGGTACGGGCTCGAGGGACGGTTGCGCGCCCACCACCCGAAGCCGCCGTCGCTGTTCTGGAGGGCCGACAGCTCGTCGATGTCGCGGCGCACGGCGGCGTCGAGCTCGTCGGGGCCGGCGAGACCCTCGGCCTCGAAGGCCCCAAGCACGTCGCGCAGCGCGGAGATGGCCAGGATGCGGCTGGCGTAGGCGTCGGAGCTGGCGTACCGGTACTCGGAGAGGTACAGCACGGCGTCGGTCAGGGCCTGGAGCGCGGTCGATGAGGTGTTGATCTCGAGCCCGCCGAACTGGGGAATCACGTCTCGCAGCGCGGCTATCGACTGCACGACCGCGCCCTCGTCGACCACCCCGTAGGTGGCGAACGCCTCGCTGGTGGCCGGGGTGTACACCGGCAGGGCGACGACCTGGGCGTCGGCGTGGTCGCCCGACACCGCCACCGCCGCCGCCCGGAAGCGGGCCGTGCCCGGCGACCTCGTCCGCGCCGGGAACCGGACCTCGATCCGGTCGTTGGCGGGCACCGTCACCCGCCGACCCGCCGACCCGTCCAGCTCGAGGTTGGAGGTCTGCACGACCAGATCCACCTCCATCGCGGCGCCGGTCTGGTTCTGGACGACGATCGGCAGCTCGAACTCGTCGCCGTAGTTCAGGAACCGGGGGGCCGAGGGCCGCACCTGGAGCGGCAGCTGCGCGGTGATGGCCGACTCGGCCGTGCCGAAGCGCTCGGCGCCGTCGACCGCGACCGCCATCACCCGGTAGCGGGTGAGGTTGTCGGGCAGGTCGAACTCGACCGTGGTCCGGCCCGCGGCGTCGGTGGCCGCCTCGGGGTCGAACAGGGCCAGGGCGTCGAGGTTCTCGCGGACATCGACTTGGAGTCCCGCCGGGGCGGACGTGCGGCTCCCGCCGGAATCATCCGCGGTCGCGGACTCCGCGGTCGCCTCCGCCGCGGCGACGCCGGCGTCATCGGATTCTGCGTAGTCCTCCTCGATCAGGCGCAGGAGGTCCTGGGGGCTCTCGAGCAGGATCGTGCGCCGGCCCCGCGCCGTGTCCAGGTACGCCGTCCAGGGGCGGTAGAAGACGTCGATGGGGTCGAGCAGTTCGTAGCCCGACACGGCCAGCACCGCCTCGTCCACAACGATGAGAAGCACGCTGGCGCCCTCGACGGGAGCACCGCCGGCGTCGTCGACTTGCACCGCGATGCTGGTGGCCGCGCCGGGCTTGACCACTGCCGACGCGGGCTCGGCGGTGACGTCGAGAGTCCGCAGCAACGGCGGGACTCGCAGCAGGGCCTGCCCGGACGCGTAGGCGGGACGGCGGGGCACGCCGTCCAAGCTGGTCCCGTCGTCGGCGGTTCGCTCGGTGGTGGAGACGAGCTCGACCTGCACCGCGAGCTCGGGAACATGATCGTCGGTGATCGGCACTTCGAGCACCGCGGCATAGTCAACGATCTCGAAGGTGCGCAGCTCGATGATCTGGTTGTGGGCGATCGTCAGGAGGCCGGTCGCCGACGCGAAGGGCGAGTCGACCAGGATCTCCGCGGTGTCGCCGGGGGCGTAGCTCTCGGCATCGGGAATCAGGTTGGCGGCCTCCAGGTCGATTCTGCGGCTCGGCGGGCCGCTCCTCGAGCCGGCGACCCAGCGGGTCAACTCGCTGCGGCTGGTCCGCCCCGCGTCGTCGACGACGTTGGCCGAGATGCGGTAGCGGCCTCCGATGCCGGCGGTGAACTCGCACTCGATCGGCGTCTGCTCCGAGACGGCCTCGCAGGTCTCCGCCTCCACCGGGACCTCGGCCCACTGGCCGTCGACGTACTGGTGGACGATGCGGGCCGAGGTGATCTCGAAGGATCGGCCGGGGACCGGGTTGCCGTCGATGTCGGTCACCACCGCGCCGATGTCGAGCCCGTCGCCGGCTCTCACGAAGGTGCGGTTGGAGCGGACGCCGACGTAGAGGCTGGCCGGATGGACCAGGGCGTCGGTCGCCGACGCCCACTGCTGGCGGTTCACGTCCAGCACCCGCGCCTCGGCGGTCACCGTGGTGGGGAGGTGGTCGCCGTCGCCCTCGAAGTCCATGCGCAGGTAGTGGCGGCCGCTGGAGTCGGTCCTGCCCGTGAAGGTCCTGCGCTGCGGCTCGGTCCACGGCTCGTCGAAGTAGCCGAAGTACCACCATGGACGCCACACGCCGAACGTGAAGTCGCTCCAGTTGGGCGGGGAGTACGAGCCCTGCCGGGTGGTGACCGTCCAGGTGACCTCGGCGTCGGGGAGCGGGCCGCCGGAGAAGTACATGGCGTCGACCGCGGCCACCGCCGGCTCGTCGACCAGATGGGGACCGGCGGTTTCGAGGCGTGTCGACACCTCGAACTCGGGGCGGCGGAACTCCTGGACCTGGAACGAGTGGTAGTGGCGGCCGTTCGCGGGGTCGCCCGGCAGCTCGAAGACGATGCTGCTCCAGCCGAGGTTGGCCCCTTCGGGCAGTTCGACGGTGAGATCGAAGCCGCCGTGGCCGTCCAGACGGACCTCGCCGCTGCCGAGATCGTTGCCGAACGGGCCGGAGACGCCGTAGGTGACGAGCTCTCCGCGGGGAAGGAGCTCGAGGTCGCCGTCGCCGCTCAGGTCGAGGTTCCGGGCCCAGCCCTTCAGGTGCAGCGTCTCGCCGGGGCGGTATATGCCGCGATCGTCGGCGGTGTACCAGATGGTCTGGTCGTCCTGCGGCCACGCCGAGACGCTCACCGGGTTGAGGGCCCGGTCGGCGCCCAGCGAGGCGACGATCCACTCATGCCCGGCGAGGCTGAGCGAGGCGCGGGCGAGGCCGTCGTCGTCGGTGGTGAGCGTCGCGCCCCGGCCCTCCAACTCGATCTCCACACCGGCCAGCGGATCGCCGGAGCGCAGGTCGGTGGTCCACACCGCCACGTCGCGATAGTCGGTGATCATGTCGACGCCGATGTCGGTGTCCTGCACCCAGGCCATCGTCGAACGGCTGGTCTCGGTCTCTGCAAGCTCGCCGGCCCCGCTGACGATCATGACCACATGGCCGTGCTCGCCGTCGAGGGCGCCGGAGAGATCTATGGGAACCTCGGTGAGAGCGTCATGGTCGATGCCGGTGTCGACGATCTCGTCGACTGCCGAAGTCCACGGGATGTCCACCTCGCTCCGGTCCCGGCTGTATCGCCAGTCGGACTCAAGGTCGAGGAACGACCCGTAATCGTCCGGCTCCACGGCATAGAGGCGCACACGAAGCTGCTCCCATTGGCGCACCAGCACGGGAATCGTCTGTCGCGCGCCGAGCGGATCGACGGTGACAAGCGGCCCTCCCGTGAGGCTGAGGTGCGGGCGGGCCTCGGCGATGGTGAACTCGACGGTCTCGGGCCCTGCCAAGGTCTGGCCGTACACGTCGCCCAGCGCTTCGGGGATCACCACTTCGTAGGTGGTGCCGCCAGCGGTGGGCCCGGCGATGACTATGGTGTCGTACTGCACCGAGACGGTGGCGCCGGGGAGCGCCGGCGTTATGGAGATGTCGGCCGCGTTGAGCGTCTCAGCATCCAGCATGTTGTTGAACCAGGCGGCTAGGCGCCCCTGCCCCGGCCGGCACGGTGGGGATGAGCGGTATGAGCAGTTTGTGCCCTCCAGCCGCAGCGGCGCGTACGTGCGGGCCTCCACAACCGACGAGTTGGCGCTGGTGTTCGGGCCCTCGGCCGACGGCAGGTGCGGGCCGACCTCGATCCTGATCGACGAGTCGGGCTCGAGCGGCGCCGCCGGGCGGAAAGCGACCCAGGTGCCGTCGAGTGCATGCCCGAGCCGGGTGCTGATGTACTCGTCGGCTTCGATCTCGGCGGCGTTGGCGAGACGGATCGGACGCTGGTCCCCGTCGGCTGAGAGCGTGATGGCCTCGAGCGCGGCGGCCGGTTCGACCCGCTGGTCGAAGGCGGCGACGAAGACCGGTTGGAGATCGAGCGAGCCGCCCTGGGGGACGAGCCACGCCATGCTGGGCGCGGGGGTCTCGAACTCGAAGCGAACGGCCTCGGCCAACTCGCCGCCGGACTGCGACGCCGTCCCCGCCGGGACCTCGACCACATAGGAAGTCGCCATCGGCAGGCGGTCGAAGATCTCCGGGTCGTGCTCGAAGCGGAGCGTGCGGGTGCCGATCCATTGCCAGCGCCCCGGCAGCGACGGCGTGATCGTGGCTGGAACGTCGAGGTCGTCGAGTTGGCCGACGGTGGCCAGCGGCACCATCGGCTGGTTGAAGGTGATGCTGACGAACGGAGCGATCCCCACATCACCCTCGGGCTGCACCCGCAGCACCGCCAAGGGTCCGGGATCGACATCCGGCGCATCGATGTCGGGGCCGGCCGGGAACGGCCGATCGATGGTCTCGCCGGTGCGGGGCGGCGGCAGCGTCTCGGCCGGGCGGTTGAAGTCGGCTGCGTCGCTCTCGTCGTCGTCCCATGACGGTAGCCGGTCGGTCACCGCACGGATTTCCTCAGCATCGAGCGGTCTGCCGTCCACCCGGCTTACCGCCGCTGCACCCGGCCCGCCGATCGCATCCCCCTCGCTGAGGCGAACCGTCAACACCGTGCCCTGCCCCGAACCGCCCAAGCCGCGGTTCGAAGCGCTGGAAGCCACCGTAGGCACAAGCGTGGGAGCATTGCCGGACCCGCCGCCGTCACCGCCGGGAGCAAGCGTCGAGACGTCGCCGGACCCGTCACCGTCACCGCCGGGAGCAAGCGTCGAAGCATCGCCGGACCCGTCACCGTCACCGCCGGGAGCAAGCGTCGAAGCATCGCCGGAC
>Ga0209020_1000563_pt1 | contig 45856 bp, 32 predicted proteins | sample PinacodermBB_FD_187298 | JGI IMG/M metagenome (GOLD analysis project Ga0209020, IMG submission 187298) | Host-associated microbial community of the marine sponge Aplysina aerophoba from Gulf of Piran - sponge pinacoderm, lysed by bead... | ecosystem: Host-associated > Porifera > Sponge >... | reverse complement strand
TCTACCGCGTGCAACATTCGAAGTGAACAGCAATCACAGCCAGGCCATTCGTCATACCCGCAGCCGCTGTGTAGCTGGCCTCTGCTCCCCGGATGGCCCGGTACAGGGTCTGCCCCGCCCTGTGACAAGCCAGTGGCACAAGAGCCTCAACGGCCAGAGAGCCGAGCGAAGAGGCTGCAGGATACAGCCTGACCTGGGCCGTCCGGCAGAGGAGCCATGCTGGCCTGTTGGCCCGGCACTGCGCCCCACATGGCGCTCATCACAAAATGCCGCGATCACGTATTGAAATGCACAGGCCCCAGCTGCAGAAAGAATCCGTCATCCACTGCGGAAGCAATCCGGTTGTACGCTGTGATGCGCCCCTCATTGACAGTTTCACCAAGCCGCACCTCGATCTTCGGCCTCGCTGCCCGCACCCCACCGGTCTGCCCCATCGTATCTATCCAGGCCCCCGAGCGGTTATACAGCTTTGCCTCGAACTTGAAAGCGTTACCAAATGGAAGAGCGGTACTGACACCCACCGCGAAATATTTCCCCCCCGGCACATAGCGGACAGTCACTTTGGTATCCGCTACTCTTTTCCACAGAAAACTCACGCCTTCTGTCAGATTGCGTCCCGTCACGCCGGTACCCATCTCCCGTCGCATAACAGGGGCAGGCAAGTAAACGAACACAGGGTCATAACAATCGCTTAACCGGATATACACAGCACCGTTTGCATGGCTTCCTATTTGCAATGGACCCTCATCAATATAGGGAATGGAGGGAGCATTACGACGGCAGGCTTGAGACGTGTTGAGAAAGGTGGAAGCGGCGTGGGTTTCCATACACCAGCCACAGGAAACACGACGCCGCGTACAGGTTTGCAGGTGCATGTCCAACTCCCGCCGCCGTATATCGGCGTTGCAGTCCTGACAGCGCGTCCCTGTCTCTGGACAGGTGCGCTCGTGCAAGCCGCTTTCTATCTCCTGGAAGCGCACGCCCCTGGCATCACAACCGCGCGGGCAGGGCACCAGGCGTTCATCACAGATGCCAGCATGGATCTCCACCATCTCACGCGCAATTTTCACGGCACAGAAATTGCAGTCAACCGGAAGCTTCTGGCAGTGGGGGTAGTGCCCCTCCATCAGGCTGCGGGGACTACTGAACCCACAGCCCCAGCAACAGTTTTCCATGGCATCCATGGGCACCGCCGCTTCCACGGCGTCACACAAGCGGGGCACGAATTCTGCTGCCTGCAGCACTCGCACACGCAGTTGGGGCGGCGCCAACTTCTCCAGTTCACTGGGGTCCTGCCGGTAAAACTGACAGATTTCACGCAGACGTTGTTCTGTAGCGGCCGTAGTCCTCAGAGCGCCCATGGTGACAGGTCTATGGTCACAGCTCTCTTCGTGTGCCTTCTGCGTACCACTGAAAACGCTCTCCTGGCATCCAGGGTGAGAGCAGACCTTCGGCACCCAGCCGCAGGCCGGCTCGTGCAACTGCAGCTCAGTGCGCCCCCCTTTCCAGTCGCACCCATACTGCGCCTGCGGACAGCTGTACTCCCTCTGGCCGCAAACCTCGATGTGCTTTTCAATGCAGGTTGCCGGTCCTTTCCAGGTGCCGCACTCAACGCAGAATAACTCGGTGAGAGGCAGCATCCGGTCCAGCTCAAGGTCCTTCTGTTGCGCGAATTTGCGGGCGGCGGCCGGTGCCCGGCACTGAGGGCAGGTTAATGGCTCCCCGGTTTTCACCATGTCCTCGTAACAGGGCTCGCACACACACAGTGATACATCTGATCACAGATATGGCGGCGCGCCAGTCTTTCTATACAAATGGGGCACCGGCGTACCAGCTCTTCGACCAGCGGACTCAGGGTCCACAGGCGATTATTTAGCTCGACCTGCGGCCACTGGCCGGATGCAGACGCAGAAGAACTGGCAGCAGGCTGCGGGGAATGAGCTTGCCGGCCCTGATGGGGGGAAGAAGGTTGCATTATTCAGGGTCCTCTCAAACGGAAACGGCGGTGTGCGGGCTTGTTGTTCTCACAGCACCGCAGCACCAAGACTGCGTTTGGACCCGATAAACATCGGAGAGTTTCGCTTTTACGGAAAAAAACTGTTTATCGCTCCACCCCGTGCGACATTTGACGTGAACAGCAATCACAGCCGGGCGAACTCTGTTCCCAGTCGGGACCCCGCCTTCATCAGGGGCCGGTACCATGCGTCTCCGTCAATCAGGCGCGTTCCGGGCAGTGGGACAGGGGGACAGGGGGACAGGGGGACAGGGGGACAGGGGGACAGGGGGACAGGGGACATGACATCCTGCCATCAGGACAGGGCTCTGCCGAGAACAACAGCTTGATGACACCCATGAATGAACAAATCACTATGGCATCTGAAAAGAAAAAAGCTGTCGATCAATCTTCGTACGCCAAGAGGCTCTGCCAAAATACTGAGACAGCGTAATAGATGGCGTAGAAAATAATCAGCCACATGACCAGACCGACCCCCGCCACTACCTCCCTGCCCCACAGCCCTATCAAATATTCCCTGCGTTCCCAATGCCCCGGGAGAAACCTCTCGACCAGGTCTTCAAGCTGGTCTGCCCTATCCTCCACATTGAAGTCCCCGGCCAGCACGGCAGCTTCTCGTGCCGGCTGTGCGCCCAGCTCAGGCCTCCTCCGCTGCGAGGCACAGATCCCAGCTCTTGTGCACCGCTGTTCATGCGCCTCCATCTGACTCTGCGGGCCTTTCCAGTCGCACCCATAGATGGCATTCGGACAGGAGTAGTCCCGCAGGTTGCAGGCTTTGATGTGCTCGCTGATTTTGTCCACAGGCCCACACCAATTGTTGCAATCAGTGCAGGTCACCCGCGCTTTTTGCCGCATTCTGCGCAGCGTAGCGTCCTGCGCTTGCAAAAAGAACTTCGACAGACCGGAGGCCCGGCACAGAGTACAGGACACTTTCCATCGGTGGCGTCTCAGTCTGTCATAACATGACTCACACACACTGTGACGCATATGAGTACACAAAGTACGGCACCCCAGCTCGTAGTAACAAACAGGGCACTGCGACACCACCTCCTCCCCCAGCAGGCTGACTCTCCACAGACGGCCCCTGATTTCCACTTCCACCTGTTCGCTGGATGAGGACCCTGGTGGACTGGCAGCAAACGGTTGAATGTCCTGGCGCGGATTCCGCCCTAACTGACAAAAAGAACAAGCTTGCATAACGCGATTCCCCTCCTGATGCTGGCCAAGGGACAACAGTCGAAAGACAGCACTCTTTCACCGCCGCTCAGCATTGAACCGGATAACACCCGAGAAGTTTCGCTGGAGCAAGACACGCCAGTTCAATCGACTGACATTCTCCCTGCCCTGGAGGACGGGGCTTGCCGCACTGGGTCAATTCCTGTTGCGCGGGAGTGGCACAGGAGAGCTGACAGGCGTCACCTCAACGCCCTGATCATATTCTGGTCAAGTAATTGGTCACATTCTCATCAAAAAACTTGTTCAGTATTCCCCTGAGCCAGGCCTGAGGTACAGGAGCCGTGTTGCACACCACGAGAAAAAGGAACGCATATGAAAGTAAAAACCCCCATGTACAAACACACAAAACCAGCGCAGTCGTGATACGCCGCGTCCACTTCATGCAGGAACCCTCATCCCTTGCCTGAGCTGCGTATCCTCCTGCCGGCCTGTCACGAGACAGGCTTCTGCGCTCCCCTGGGGCAAAGGCCGGCAGAGCCTTGTCGCACTCTGGCTCGTGAATCGGCACCTGACTCTGAGGCCCCTTCCAGTCGCATCCAAATAGCGCATTCGGACAGGAGTAGTCCCGCACATTGCAGGCGCGGATGTGCTTGCCGATGCTGTTCAATGGTCCAGACCAGTTGTTGCAATCGGTACAGGACACCAGGGTGTCATTATGCTTCGCACGTGTCTTGAGGTCCTGCGCGCGTAAAAAACACTCTGCTTTGGAGACATTGCACAGAGGGCAGGAGATTGGATGGAATGTCCTCAACATCAGCTGGTGACAGGATATACACACCCTGTGATATATGCGGGAGCACAGGGTATGTCGTCCCAGATGCCAGTCACAAACCAGACACGGCCGCACGAGTTGTTCAAGTCGCGCGTCCAGACTCCAGACACGGCCTTCAAGCTCGACCTGTATTGGCTTCCCGGAGGGCGACGGCAGCTGATTGAAGGCCTCCCCCCGAGCACCGGATTGTGCAGGCCTGGTAGAAATGCAAGAGTCCATAACGATATCCTCCCGGATGAATGAATAATGAGAATAATGAGAATAATGAACAGCCCCTCCCCCGCTGCCCGTACTTCGTTGGACTCTGCCAGTCTTGAAAAATTCCCTGCCCCGCATTCGCAAGACAGATGGTCGAATAGCCAGGATGAAGCCAGCACCGGTTGACATCCTCCCCGTCCTGAAGGACAGGGATCCCTGCGGCGCTCATAGGTGACAGCTTCACGCTGCCGCCACTTCAGGCAGCAGCCACTTCAGGCAGCAGCCACTTCAGGCAGCAGCCCATGATTCGATTCGCTTCGGCGGGTTCCTGCTGCTGGCGGCATTACCTCACCGCTCACTTCACAGGCGAGCCGGACGTGTCCCACCCTGGAGCCATGGAGCCTTCTTCAGGTTTGCGAATAATGCCAGTGAGATTAGACGCGCTATCCTTCCCCACCCTGAAGGACGGGGCTTGCCGCGCACCGGGTCAATAGAGCAGGTGTAGCCTGCAAGAAGCCATGTGATGCACCGACCAATGCACACTGCCCAAGGCAGATGGCGCAAGAGGGTGGCAACACGACAGAGATTGCACGACACCCCCCGGAGAGGAGCACAACAACCAGGCCAGAAACAAAGCCGGCGCCTGGTGTCCAGGCAGGGAAACTTTGACGTCCATTGCCAATGGGCGGCATGTCGTCCTGACAGCGCTTATCCTTCTGGGGATGGCACACCACACGCCGGCATGCATAAAAGCATCACACCAACCCCGGATGCCAGCTGGCACACATAAGAGTTCATGTGGCCTTGTCCGGAATCCGGTGTATACATCAAGGTCCAGTATCTCTCAGCAACGGCAGGATCAACCAACAACCACATGCAAAAACAGCAAAACTGAGAACAGCGACCAGAACCCAAAACGCAACCAACAGCAGAATCACAAGGAGCAGACTCCCACAGATGCTGCCCTCTTCCCGTTGCCGGGCTGGCCTGTGATCACTGGTGCGCCCCGTCGCTTCCAGGCAGGAACGGACCGCCCGTGCCTTTTCACAGGTGCGTTCGTGAACCTCCATCTGACTTTGCGGCCCCTTCCAGCGGCATCCAGACATCTCGTACGAACAGGGGTAGTCCCGCAGATTGCAGCTCCGGATGTGCGCACTGATATCCTTCAGAGGCCCAGACCACTTGTTACAGTCGGTACAGGTCACCTGCACGTCATTGTGCGTTATGTGTGGCGCATTGGCCGGGTTTGCCTCAACGCCATCCGGTGTACCGGAGATCCGGCATATAGGGCAGGAGATTTTTTTGTAGTAGCCCAGCATTTTTCCGTAGCATGACGCACACACCCTGTGAAGTATTTGCTTACACACAAAGTAGCGGCCCAGGTCGTAATGACAAACCAGACATGTCCGCAAGTTCTGCTTCGGGAGCACGTCGATTTTCCATACACGGCCCAGGATCTCGATCTGCTCTGACCCCCGGGATGCGGACGCTGACGGATGGGTAACAGTTGCCCCAACACCGGGTTGCACAGGCTGGCAACTGACACACGCTTCCATAACGGCAGCCCTCCCTGGCTGATACAGCAATACTGGCAGCCTCTTCCCCGCTCTGCCCATACTTCGTTGGACTCTGCCAGTCCCGAACAAGTTCCTGCCCTGCATTCGCAAGACAGGAGGCGAAGCCGCTGCGGTGACGCCAGCACAGGATCAATCCAACAGCTGTAGCGCGCGAGAAACCATTTGATCCGCCACTACCGGCAACTGCGTAAAGGTCGAACCACGCGACAGAAATTGCACGAGGGCTCGCGGGAAGGAACAAAGCCCCGGCCTGATGTCAGTGCCAGTGGGCCTTGACGTCCATGGCCAAGGCGGCTCGTCGTCCTGGCTGCGCTTATCCTTCTGGCGATAGCAAACCGCACAGGACCGCACACAAGCATCACACCGGATGCCAGCTGGCACACAAAAGAGCTCATGTTGTCTTGTCTGGAGTCCGGTGTATAAACCAACGCCCAGTATTTTCAGCAACGGCGAGATCGCTTAATCGTCCGGGACCTGACAACAAGAAACGTCCGGCCCATTGCAGACCTGGATGTGCGTACGCATATCCCTCACAAGTCCAGACCACTGGTTACATTCCAGGCAAGACAATTTCACGTCACCTAGCGGTATGAGTGGTGTACCGAACAACATGTGCAGCCGAGCAGTCTCCTTGAACGGGGTCCAGCACAGCGGGCAGGCGATGTCGTCGATGTTTGGGGCGAGACGCACCATCGCGCTCAAGCAGGGCTGACACAGCCTGTGGTTTATATTCCTGCACGCGAGGGTGGAGCCCAATCCGTCTTCACAAACCACACATAACCGCAAGACCCCCTTCCAGCGCACGTCGACATCCCATACATAGCCATGGATCTTGATCTGCTCTGGCTCTTCGGATGCAGACCCTGACGGATGAGTAACAGTTGCCCCGGCACCTGGTTGCACAGGCTGGCAATTCACACCAGAGTTCATAACGGCAGCCCTCCTCAGGCTGATTAAGACAATACAGGCGGCCCCTTGTCAGAGCTGCCCATCTGCTTGCTTTGACTCTATAAGCCTTGAACAAGTTCCCTTCCCTGAAATCGCAAGAAGCCTGTTGACAGGCTCATGCCAGTACCATAGAATCCGCATCCATAACGCAATGTTGATCAGAGAAAAGTGCAGCATTCACTGCAAATTCTCTTTTTTTTTGCTGTCCCGTTCGTCTAGTGGCCTAGGACACTGCCCTTTCACGGCAGGAACAGGGGTTCGACTCCCCTACGGGATGCCACCTTTCTGGCACAATTTCCCATAGACTCCTCAAACTCTCGCCATCGCAAGCCTTCCGCGACGGTCTCTTGTCTTTCTGTTCCACTCTGCGACAAAGCTGCTGTCCCTGTGACGGTACCCTCTTGATTCGCCAGAAAAACGCATCCTGCCGCCGCAGCCGCCGATAACCTTCGCAACAAACAGGTCAACGCAGGCTGAACAGCGCATGAGCAACATACCCGGCAACGCAGTCAATACACAGGCCCCCGTCACAGCCCCGTTTGCACAGGGAACGGAGGGCAAAACAGCACCCTCAGACGCCAAACAGGCGGCCTTTCCCAGCGGTAATCGCTCGGTGGCCAGCACACCGCCCACCAGCCACCTGCAACAGTCAGAGCAAACTGCTGAAAGCGGGCCGCAGAGTACCGCGCTTGCCGACCACGCCGTCGAAGACATCACCGACCAACAGCCCGGCAAACTGCGTCAGGCCGCCTCCCTCCTGCGTCAGGCTGCTGCCGACAAATGGACAGCCACCAAACAAGCAGGACGCGCCAAAGTCAGCAGCGGCATAGAGATGGCCAAAAACCCCAAACAAAGCGCGCAGCAAGCCGCCGCCCAAGGCGCAGACTGGGCAAGGGGCAAATACACTGCTGCCAAAAGCAAAGGTGCCGCCGCAGCCGCCAACCTGCAACAGCTCAAAGAAAACCCCAGGGAAACACTGGCCGCAGGTGGGAACAAAATAAAAAAGAGCGCAACCTCATTGAAGGCCCGCGCTTTCTCCCTGCCGGGAAAAATTAACAGCAAAATTCCCCAGGGCCTGAAAAACCACCTGCCCAAATTCACCGCCCTGCTGTCCCGCCAGTCCACACCCGTTCCGCCTTCTGCATCACTGCAGCCCTTGATACAAAAAGCCACCGAAAAAAGCAGCGAGACAGCTGCGACTCTGACCGAAGTCAGCCAGGAGCTGCAAGCTGCAAAAGCCGAGCACAGCAATGTGAAGACCTTGTCCCGTTTGCTGGATGACCCTTCTCCTTTCTACAAAAAGAGTGCTGATGCCACCGTCTCCTGGGGAGAGCAACGGGTACACATCACAGGAAAGGGCGTAGCAAAAGCACAAGCCGTCAAAGCGGCCCTTCAACTGGCTCAGGCAAACCGTGGCGATATAGAGACAGCACGCGCATCAGTTGATGAAAACCTGACTAATCTGCGAGCCGAACGCCATGACATCAAAACAGAACACCGCACGGCAATGAAGGCAAGCCGGCAAGACGCGCGCTCTGCGGCGAAAGCAACCTACAACGCCCAACTGGAACCTCTCAAAACTCACAGGAATGCAATCAAAGGCAAGATCAGTGCGTTGCGCACCCAACTCAAAGCACTGGCGCGCACCGGTCGTCAAAAGGGAGCCGGGGTGCCAGCACGGCTCAAGAGCAACCTTCAGAAGACTGTACAAACCATGCGACAGTTGCAGCAGCAGGCAAAAGCAGACCGATCCACGCGTCTGGATCAGCTAAAGACCCTTCAAGGATCACTGAACACCATACGCACTGCAACACAAGAGACACCAGCCAGCCAGAAATTGGAAAGCCAACTGCTCCTGCAGATGGCTGATATCAGAGAGGGCATGGCCCACAGCGCGGAAGGCTTCAAAAGCCAGCGTGAAGAGCTGCAAGGCCAAGTCAACACACTCAAGGACATGCTGACCGAAGTACGCAAGAAAGGTGTGGACGCCCCCGCCTACGCGTCTGTGGAACAGAAGCTGGAGGCCGCCAGGCAGGAACTCAAAAACAATACGGAAACCATTCGCCAGCTCAGAAGCCAGCATCGTGCAGACCTCAGCGCCATAAGCAAAATGGGAAAAATTCGCTAGCAGGACAGCACACTGCCACTGACGGCCACTGGTGGATGGCCACTCTTTTTTTTGCTACAGTAGCGCGCCCACACAGCCGGGGGTCCATTTCCCGGCACCCCGGCCGGGCGCTGCGAGAAACTGCTTCAACACTTTCTGGTCACAAAAAACATCGCTGCCTGGCCCCGAACAGCTATTTTTCAATCAGGCTCAGCCAAGCAGGAGACGAGCGTGCACAAAGTGGCTCACAGACATATCAACAGCTGGTCGGCGCGCATCGGGCGCGTCCCCACGCCTCTGGCTGGACTGGCTCTGGGAATTGCAGGGCTGGGAGCAGCCTGGGCCTCAGTGGCACCCGCTCAGGCCGCACTGTTCCAGCTGGTCAGCAGCCTGATAGCCGCCGTACTTGTGGTCAAGGTGATACTCAAGTTTATTCTGCATCCCCATCTGATACGCGAGGAATTGAAGCACCCTGTCATCAGCAGCGTCATGCCGACCTGCGCCATGGCGACCATGGTCATAGCCCAGTCACTGCATGCCTGGCTGCCAACCCCGACCCGCTTCCTGTGGCTGGCGGCTGTCGTCCTGCACCTGAGCCTGCTGGCAGCTTTTATCTATCACAGGTTGCGCGATTTCAGCCTCGACCATATGGTGCCCAGCTGGTTCATTCCCCCGGTCGGGATAGTCGTCGCGGCAGTGAGCAGTCCTGGCATGGGATTTGAAAACCTGGCCTACTTTCTGTTTCTGTTCGGATTGGCCAGCTACGCCGTCCTGCTGCCCACCATGCTCTACCGGCTCTATTTCCGGACGCCGCTCCCGGATGCCGCCCTGCCCACCTTTGCCATCATGGGCGCACCCGCCAGTCTGTCGCTGGCCGGCTATGTCACCATTACCAGCCAGCCGGATATCATGATCATCGCCCTGCTGGCTCCCCTGTCCGTCTTCATGACACTGACCGTGTACCTGGCCTTCATCCGGCTGCTGCGCCTTCCTTTCTCGCCCGGCTACGCGGCCTTCACCTTCCCCATGGTCATCGGTGCTACAGCCCTGCTGAAACTCTCGGCCAGCACCAACGGGGTTTTTGCCGACCTTTTTGCCCGCCTCGGCTACTTCGAACTTCTGGTCGCCACAGTCGCGGTTTTCTATGTAGCGGCGCGCTATTTTCTCTATTACTTCCCTCCCCGCTCCTGTGCCGCCTGAGTCCTGGCCTGCACAGGCAAGGCCGCCCGGCCCTGACGGCATCAGCTGTCTGAAGCCGGGTCCTGCTCTGCTTTCATTTCCTGCACCCAGCGGAACACTTCTGCCACCGGGCCAATCAGCTCGCTGGGTATATAGGCTCCGACCTCCGTCTGGCTGAACAGCGCATGAGCCAGGGGAACATTCTCCATCACCGGAATGTCCTTCTGGCTGGCCACCCGCAGGATAAATCGTGCCTGATTCCGCTTGCCCAGACAGGTCACGACCGGCAGCGGCGTGGAACCCTTGTCATAGCGCAGTCCTATCGCCAGGTGGGTCGGGTTCTTGATCACGACATCCGACTTGCCTACATCATCAGACGAGTTGATCAACTCCTGGTGCAGTTGTTTGCGCTTGCCCTTGATCTCCGGATTACCTTCCATCTCCTTGTATTCCCGCTTGACCTCATCCTTGGTCATCTTTTGTTCCTTGGTGAACTGATACTTCTCAAACATGAAATCGAGAATGGCAATCACGACAAAGGCGACTATGGCAAACAACATCAGCTTTTTCATCAGCGAGCCCAGCACCGGGACTATGCAGCTGGTACCACACCAGGGCATGTTGATGAGACTGCCAAGACTGCTGCGAATCACGAGGTATACGACCAGAGACAGGAACAGAATCTTGATGATGGATTTGAACAGCTCCACCACATTCTTGATGGAAAAGATCTTTTTGGCGCCCTGAATCGGATTGATTTTTTTGATGTCCGGCTTGATAGGCTCAAAAGCCAGCAGCAAGCCAAACTGAATCACGTTCCCGGCAATGGCGGCGAAGGCTGAAGCTATAACAAGCGGCGCCAGCATCAAGATAGCCTTGGACAACAGTCCCAAGGCCGCGCTTTTGAGCGCGACCCTGAACTCCAGCTCGTACAACTGGGCCGGGTAGAGCAGCAGCTCCTGGAACATCTCAAGATACCAGTCACTCAGCGCCCAGATGATGACAACAACCGCTATAACACCTGCGGTAGAGGAAACCTCCTTGCTTTTGGCTACCTGACCTTTCTTGCGGGCATCACGCAGCTTTTTCGGGGTCGGTTGCTCTGTCTTTTCTCCACTTCCGCTCATGCGCTGCCATTTCCCAATGCTTTCCTACATCAAGTATTGACCAAGTGCCTGAATTACGTCAGGAAATTGACCGGATTTCTTTTTGGCAAGAGCCATGATCGTCGGAATGTAGACAACCAGAATCGCCACAGCCACCGCACTCTTGATAGGCATGGCGAGGATAAACACGTTGAGCTGGGGAGCAGAACGACTGATCAGGGCTATGCCCCACTCCGTGATAAACATGCAGATCATGATGGGAGCGGCCAGCCAGACCGCAAGGATCACAATCTGATCAAACTGCCCCAGGAAAAACAAAATGGCCGAGTTGTTAAGCGTCGGCCAGAACGAAAAGACGGGCCATGCACTATAGCTGTGCAACAGACTGCCCAGCATGATCAGAAAGGTGCCGCTGATCAGATAGACGACAGTGAAGGACTGGGAGAACAGCAGCCCGACCGGCGAGGTCTCGGATCCGGACATGGGGTTCATGGTGCTGGCCATGGAAGCCCCGCGCTGGTTGTCGATAATAAAGCCCGCCGCCTCCATGGCCCAGAAAGGAATAGTGGCCAGAAAACCTATAAAAAGTCCGATCATGGCTTCCTTGAGGATCAGCGGCACGATCACCAGCAACCCCGGCGCAATGTCCGGCTGCTGGGATGCCACCAGCGGGTACAGGAACATGGCAAAACTGCCCACGATCCCGTTGCGGATCAATGCACCACCAACAACCTGTTTGTTCAGCAGGGGCAGCAGGCTGAACGCCGCCGCCATGCGAACCATGGTCATGCTGTAGATGAACAGGACACCCTTGAGTTCAGCAACAAGTTCAGGAGGCATGGTCAGACGTTCGGTAGATAGTTCATCAGGGCGAGCGAGAAGTTGTACACTTCCAGCCCCATCCAGCGTGCGGTCGCGAAAATACTGATCACCACCGCAATCAACTTGAAGGCAAAGGGCAAGGTCTGCTCCTGAATCTGGGTCAGGGCCTGCACCAGGCTGACCAGAAGACCTATGCCTGCGGCAGCAATGATGGGAGGCATTGAAAGAATCAGCGTCAGAAGCAGTGCCTTCGACGTCATTGTCAAAACAAAACCTTCCACCATTGGGGTATCCTCCCGGGGCTGTTTGCCGTGGTTATTGGTAACTGAGAACCAGCCCATGAATCAGTCGACTCCAGCCATCGAGCAACACAAACAACAGCAGCTTGAAGGGCAGTGAAATCGTCATGGGGGAAACCATCATCATGCCCATGGCCAACAGAATATTGGAAATGATCAAGTCGATGATAATAAACGGCAAGTACAGCAAAAACCCTACCTGGAACGCCTTGGTCAGCTCACTGACCGCAAAAGCCGGCACCAGAATCAGGAGGCTGTCCTGACTCATTTCTTCCCGGTAGGCCTGCGGCCAGAGACTGGTGGCGGTATTGAGAAAGAAACGCCGCTCTCTTTCCGTTGTGCCTTTGATCAAAAATTGCCGCCAGGGTTCCGCACCCGCCTGCGCCACCCGGCGCCAGGAGTCGTCTTCCAGACTGACTCTCTCGTCCTTGATGGTATTGAAAGCTTCAATTCCCACCGGAGCCATGATGTAGATGGTCAGGATGATTGCCAGAGAGTTAAGCGCCATATTGGGCGGTATCTGCTGCAATCCCGTGGCGTTCCTGAGAATACCGAACACGACAACCAGCTTGAGAAAAGAGGTCCCCAGAATCGCCAGAAAGGGGACCAGGGACAGCATGGCCAGCGGTAATATCAGGTAAAAGGGGGTGGAGAGCCCAAACTCCATAGCCGTTCCTCAGTTCCGTTGAAGAGGGCACAGTCCAGGAGGCTGCGCGGGAAAAAGAGCGCTCTGCTGCGGAGATTGCCTGTCTGCTCTCCCCACCGCACCGCTATTCCCACAAGCCTCCTGGCAAGGCCTCATTGTCATACCCGATGTATTGCGCGTGCCGCTACACAAACCGCGCTTATGCGCGTCCCTGAAGCAGCTTGACGATGCGAGCACCCAACCGCTGATTGATGCTCACCAGCTCACACGCGGCAAAGGGCTTTCCATTCGCCTTCATAATGACAGGGCTGCTGATATCCCTGTTCAGCTCAAAGGTATAACCCGGTCCCAGGCTTCCCATGTCGGCCACGGTCAGCTCATGCACGCCCACATCAAAGACCAGCTTGACCGGTAGCGCCTGAACGTCAGCCGCGCTGACCGCCTGAGCAGGCGCCGCAGCCCGAGCCGGAGCTGCTGGAGGCGGAGCCGCCGCAGCTGCTGGAGGCGGAGCTGCCGCAGCCGGAGCTGCTGGAGGCGGAGCCGCCGCAGCCGGAGCAGAGGCCGGCGCTGCGGGCGCAGCCGCAGGTGGCGCCGTCATACCCCCATCGCCGAGCAGATCATCGTCGTCAAAATCATCGCCGAGATCGAGATCTCCCAGGTCATCCAGATCGTCAAAGTCGTCGAAGTCGTCGCTCATAACCTTGTTCAGCCCCTGCGTTATCATGCGTTCCAGAGTGATACGGCTACCGTCCATGTGTGCCAGAAAGCCCTTGCTTTCAGACACTCTCAACAACAAACGTCCCCCATGGCTATACCAGGCCCGGTCCATGAGCACGACATCGCCCGTCATCAACTGACCCAATGCAGTCTGGGGCAAAGTGGTGCAGCCTACTTCAACCGGCATGGGTACAGAGAGGCCATCGACCACAGGCGGAGAAACTGTAGCCAGATGACTGTGCAATAAACTTCTGATCGCTTCAGTAACAACCATGCGCCCGGTGGAATTGTACCCGGGACCACTACAATGAATGGCCAGACAGGGGGTCACTTCATCGACCGGTTCACAACTGGTGACACGCTCCAGGCGCACATCTTTCTGCAACAAAGAACGCAAATCGGACAACAAGCGCCCCAGAGCACGCGTGACACACCCCAGCCGCAGGGTGTCGGGCAAGACCGCCATAAGGCGGGACAGTGGCTCGCCGCTCACGGCTACGCCCTCAAAAACCCCCACACCCCACTGCACGCGCACTGGCAGTCCATCGACAGCCAGCTGCAATTCAAAATCAAACGACCGTTGCTCCATCAGCGGCGCCAGACTGAGGGTACAGGGCTGCTCCCCTATACGCGTCTCCATGCGCAGGCTGGCACCCAGAAGGAGATTATCCAGCTGAGCCTGCTGCGACCTGAGCTGGGGGTAATAAAGCGGTTGAACGGAGTGGGCCTGGGACATCATGACGCGCTGGCATCCTGGTCTTCATCTTCCTGCGGCTGGTACTGTTCCCGGGAACGGCCATCGCCGGTGTCCTGATCCTGTCCAGCCTGTTGCATGCGGATATCAACAGAAACATCCGCCCCCAGTTTGCGGTTGAGTGTGTCCACCAACACTTGCTCACCCTTGTTGAGAAAATTGAACGAGTCGGCGGAGGTGGTTGTCAGCTCTATGTGCAGTTTTCCGGCACCATCCTTGCGAATCATCATCTGAGTGCCGGGCAGCACGCTGTTCTTGAAGTCTACCTTGACCATTTTCAGATCCGCCGCCGCACTGACCATCACCCGGTCTGCGATCTTTTCGATCTGTTCAACCATCGCCTTGTTGTTGCTCAGCGGCTGGGCCTCTGCCACCCGGGTGCTCCCCGGATCCATGCCCTGCCCACGTCCTGCATCCCCGACAGCAGCCCCTGGCCCGTCATTTCTGGAGGCCTTGTCGCCTTCGGTATCGGAATTGCTCCCCTGTTGCTTGCGGCCATGGGCCTGGCGCAGAAGATCCTCCGGACGCTCCTGAACGCCGGCCTTGTCATGACCATGCGCCTGACGCAACAGATCCCCGGGACGCTCCTGAGCGCCGGCCTTGTCATGACCATGCGCCTGACGCAACAGATCCCCGGGACGCTCCTGAGCGCCGGCCTTGCCCTGCCCCTGTCCATGGGCAGGGACCGACTTGTCCGGTGCGGCACCCTTGTCACGCAGTGCCTTGTCAAAGGCGGCACTCTCTTGCTCATTCCCGGACTGCGATTTCGGTCTGGCATCTTCGTTGTGCGGACCCGACGGTGCCGGGCCTCCGGCAGCAGGGCCCTGTACGCTGCTCATATCAATCTCCCTGACATTGTCTTGTGGGCAGAGTCCACCTCAAAGCTATCGGGAGCCCCTGGCGAACATATCCTGCCCTTTTCCCCACGGCATCTCAGTATTGTTTTCGTGGAGTGAACTCCTCCAGCTCCAACTCTTCCTTACGTTCCTGCTCGCGTGCCAACTCCTTGTCCTGCTCCCGGATAAACTCTTCGAACTTCTGTACCGCCCGGGTAGCAAGGACATGTGCCTTGCGCGCTTCTTCCAGCTGTTCCTTCGTCTTCTCGAGATGGTCCTCCGCCTTCTTGATGTCATCCTGCATGACCAGATCTTTTTCCCGCAGTTTGGCCACGGTTTGCTTGAGAATATCGAGATCAAACTGCTTGACTTGCGTATTCATGATGGCATCGTAGCGCCGCTGCTCTTCCTCAATACGCCATTTCTTGTAATCGACCAGTTCCTGCTTTTTCTTTTCCAGCTCCTGGGCTGCCGTCTCTACCCTGTAGCGGCACTTGCGCACTTCCTCAGCGGCTTTCTTCTCCCGAATCTTCTTGATACGTAAAAGATCGTTCAGCATGGCGCCGACACCTAGGAGAGCAGCTGTTTAAGCTGTGAGACAGTTGTCTCAAAGCCCGAACTTTCATCGGTCCGCTGCTTGAGGAAAGTACGGATGGACTCTATGCGTGCCAGAGCCTGGTCAGCCAGGGCATCGGTCCCCTTCTTGTACTCACCCACCTTCACCAGCAACTCGATTTCCTCGAACTTGGCCATCAACTCCCTCACCTTGCCAGCGGCTTCCAGGTGCTGGTTGTCGACAATAGCGGTCATGACCCGGCTGGCACTGGCCAGCACGTCAATGGCGGGATAATGGTTGCCAGAGGCCAGCTTGCGCGACAGGATGATGTGACCATCGAGAATCGAGCGCGTTTCATCGGCCACGGGCTCATTCATATCATCGCCCTCCACCAGAACGGTGTAGAAAGCCGTGATAGAGCCCCGGTCCGACATGCCAGCGCGTTCCATCAGCTTGGGCAAAGTCGCGAACACGGACGGCGGAAAGCCACGCCGGGTAGGCGGTTCTCCGGCAGCAAGGCCGATCTCCCGCTGCGCCCGGGCAAAACGGGTAACAGAGTCCATCAGCAGCAGCACCCGCTTGCCCTGATCGCGAAAATACTCGGCTATAGCAGTCGCCGTATAAGCGGCTTTGGCGCGCTCCATGGACGACTTGTCCGAGGTGGCCACCACGGTCACCGACTTGCGTATGCCATCAGGGCCCAGGTCATGCTCGAGGAACTCGCGCAGCTCACGCCCCCGTTCACCGATCAGTGCCAGCACTGTCACATCCACCTCGGCACCCTTGACCAACATGGACAGCAAGGTGGACTTTCCTCCACCTGCCGCCGCAAATATTCCCATACGCTGCCCTTCGCCACAGGTGAGAACGCCGTCGAGAACACGCAACCCCAATGGCAGGGGGCGATCAATAATCCGGCGGGTCAGGGGATCAGGCGCGTTCGCGTAAACCGGGTACCAGGCATCGGGCGTTACGGGATCTTCCCCCTTGTCATGCAAGGGCTTGCCCATGCCGTCCAGCACCTGGCCCAGAAGATGCGGCCCAACGCCCACATGGTGTACCCGTCCGGTAGGAATGACCTCCGTGTTGGAGGATATACCCAACATTTCTCCCAGCGGGGTCAGGACGGCATCATAGCCTTCAAAACCCACTACCTCGGCGTGGCTGACGGACTCTTCGCCGGGCGTAAACAGCTCGCAGAGTTCACCAATACGCACACCAGGAACAGCAGCCTTGAGAATCATCCCCTGGACTTCAGTGACCCGTCCCCGGATGTCAACAAGGCGACTGTCATCGACTGCACTCTGAAGTGTCTCAGTCAGATAGTCGAGAGCATCAGTCCTGCTCAAAGCCAAGCTCCTCTTCATCTCGCCGCATCGTGCCGCATGCCATGTTGCCTATCTCCTGTACCATCGGCACCAGGAGGCCGCAACTGAAACACCAAAACATAAAAAAGCGTCCCGAAGGACGCTTTTTTGGTGATGAGACCACAAGTTTGCGGTGCCGGATTCAGACCATAATGCCCATACCACTGTCAGGTTGGGCCGGGGGCGCGCCTCCCGCAGACGGCCCGCCTGCCGCAGCCGGTCCCTCTATGTAAAGGTTGGCGGACTCCTGGACCACCCATTCCAGGGTATTGACAAACTTCTCCAGGCTGGACTCAAAGGCCCCGTAGTCTATAGCCGCTGTCATGGAGCGAATAAGAAGAACCTCGGTCCTGTCGTGGTTGAGCGACAGGAACGCCCCCTGCATGCTGTGATGCTGAAGGTTGAGGAAAAGCAGCTTTTCGAAAAGAGCAGCCTTGTCATCAGATCCGGCATGGGACTCAACCGACTTGACGGCCGAGACAAACACCAACGCCTCATCTTCCTCCAGATATTCCATATTGACGATCAATGTTTCATCGAAACAAAGCCCGCAAGCACCGTGCTCATTGAGTTTGAGCTCGCCGAGGCCAATGCCCTCGGCAAAGCGCTGCAGGTTTTCTTCGACATTCTGCCGATGGGACATGGGCAAGATCCTCGTCTGTTATTGCCATTCGTTTGCGTTGTTTGCTGCAGGGAGTCACAACATGAAGAGCCCAGCTCCGGCGCCCTCCACGCCTCCCGACAGCCATGTACCTGTAAAAGTTAAGCACACAAGCCTCTGTGCCTGACTTTCAAACCACATAAGCACCGCGCTGTTTGCCAGAGGTGTTACTCGTTGAGAATGTTCTACTTTCCTGTTCTCAGACAAGCCACAGGCTTCTCCCCTCTATCCCGGGAATCGAAACCCTTGCTCTGGATGGTGCTCTTTATCCACTCTTCCAAGCGCAGCTCTCACACGTCAAGGCTTTCCTGTCTTTTTTCCTTGTCGCAACAGAGAAAAGGAGCTGCCCTGCCACCTGCTGCGCGACCCAATCCGGGAAGCCGTGCATCAGCAACCTGCTCCCGGGCTCCGACAACGCGCCCGCTTTCGCATTCTGCATCCTGTGCTATACAGAACCCAGCCCAGGTTTGAGTCGTAACAGGTGCCGAACAAAATCATGCTTCCCACATCCGTAGACAACCTCTTGTGTTTTTCGTTCCCTGTCAGAGCCCGCCAGACAGCAAACGCCCTGGCGCTGCTGGCCTGTCTCCTTGGCAGCCACGGCACCGACGCCCTGGCCGGTGAGATCCATCGACAGGTCCTCTGCGCCGAGTCCAGTACCCTGGAGCTGGAGGAACCACCGACTGCCTGCCACTACATCAAATTGTCAAAAACCATAAGAACTGTGCTGTTCGGGGTCCCTGTCACCATCCGCTACATTCCGGTCTACAGCCTGGCAGGGGATGACAACAAGCTCTATCCAGACGGGACAGGCAGCTTTGCAGCCGACAGCACGGTGACGGTGGACGATGCCGACTGCAGAATACGAAACCTCGACGTTCTTTTCGACTTCGGCAAAAGCGGGCAGTTTGTCTTTCCCCTGCATATAGAAGATGAACATACGCCACAAGCGGAAAGCACAGACTATGGAACCCTTATCCCCTTGACCCGGGTTTTCGACGAGTTTCTGGATGGCAAGGCCTCGATACCGGAAACATCGGACGATGACAGCGGTGCCAGTGACGACCCCGACAACAAGCCTTTCGCCTTTCTGGACGAGGTCACTGTCTACTCTCCTTTCCACCCACTGATGCTGGCCGTCATGCGGCATTTTATAAGCCACCCGAAAGAATATAAAAAGTTGTCCAGACATCTGGCCCGTCTGGACACAACCGCTGACAAAAGAAGGGAGCAGCAACGCCTGCCCAGAGGGCTGGAGCCCTGTATTCGGCACTACAACAAGGTGTACCTGAACCTCGCGTTTTTCTTCAACGGCCAGCTGACAGACAATACGCGCTTTCCTGAAATTTGCGCAGCGGACAAGGTCGATTTCGTAGCGGAAGACACCAGTGACGAGGATCCGCACGATGGCAAACTGACCTTTTACTACAACCGGACATCGCTGACTGAAGCCATGAAAGTGACTATGACGCGCTTCCTGAAGCGGGACCTGCAGCCACTGGTCTACGACTACTCGATACACATGGAGCCACTCATACTCAGCAAGGCGGGGAAAAGCCGCATTGAGCTATGCACTGAAACCATACTGTCCCGCCCTGCACACAAAAGAGTGCGAGAAGAGAGATCTGCCAGACCCAGGGCGGCACTCCCTTTACTGTCCAGGGGAGCGCTGTATCTTGGCCCCTGCCACGGCGCAGTATCAAGGGTGGACGCCGTTGCCAGACAGCCGCCGCGTGTGAGGGCGTGTGACGGCGATGATGAACTCTTGCTGAGACCGGCTGCGCCTGGCCTTCTCGACGCGCCGGCCAAGGGCTCTCCCCGTTAAGACAGCCAGGGGCTGGCGGTCGCAACGGGAACAGCTGATGCCCTGGCACGCCCCGGGTCAGGGCCGTTCCAGTACCGCCGCCAGCCCCAGGCCTCCGGCCGCACAAATGGAAATCAGGCCACGACCTGATCCTTTGTGGTGCAGCAACTTGGCCAGAGTGGCAAGGATACGTCCACCCGTCGCTGCGAAGGGATGGCCAATAGCCAAAGAACCGCCCCGCAGGTTCAGCTTGCTCCGGTCCACCGCGCCGAGAGGCTGTGCCAATCCCAGCTTGTGCACGCAAAACGCCTCACTTTCCCAGGCTTTCAGCGTGGCCAGCACCTGAGCTGCAAAAGCTTCGTGCAACTCATAAAAATCGAAATCCTGAAGCTTGAGCCCCGCTTTTTGCAGCATGGCAGGCACAGCATAAGCGGGTGCCATCAGCAGACTTTCTTTCTCAGAGCTGTCTTTGCCGAAGAAATCGACACCAGCGGTTTCGCAGTGGCTGATCCAGGCCAGAACAGGCAGATTGCGCGCTGCCGCCCACTCCTCGCTGGCCAGTAACACCGCAGACGCACCATCGGTCAGACTGGAACTGTTACCCGCTGTCAGCGTCCCTTGGCCGCTGGTCCTGTCGAAAGCGGGCTTGAGCCTGGCCAGCTTGTCCAGACTAGCGTCGGCGCGCAGCAGATTATCCTGTTCAAGCCCCAGAAAGGGGGTCACGAGATCGTCGAAGAAACCCTCCTGCCATGCCTGGGCCAGCTTCTGATGACTGGCCAGAGCCAACAGATCCTGCTCTTCCCGGCTGATGTCCCACTCCCTGGCCGTTATTTCAGTGTGCCCCCCCATGGACAAGCCCGTACGAGGCTCCTTGTTCACAGGAGCACTGGGAATCAGATGCCCGGGCCGCAACCGGGCCGCGTGGCAAAGACGTTCTTTCCAGGTTTTGGAACGGTTCAGGTCCAGAAGGATTTTCCGCAGCCGCTCATTGACACCCACAGGCACATCTGACGCTGTATCCGTACCACCTGCGATGCCGCATTCGATCTGCCCCAGGGCAATTTTATTGGCCACACAGAAGGCCGCTTCCAGCCCCGTACCACAGGCCTGCTGAATATCGTAGCAGGGTGTCTGCGCATCCAGAGCCGTGCTTAATACCGCTTCACGCGTCAGATTGAAGTCTTTGGGATGTTTGATAACAGCACCGGCTACCACTTCTCCCAGCCTTTCGCCCTCAAGAGAAAAGCGAGCCACCAAACCACGCAAGGCCGCAGTGAGAAGGTCCTGATTACTGGCCTGGGAGTAGGCGGTGTTCGAACGCGCGAACGGAAGCCGGTTGCCACCAATAATGGCAACACGTCTTATTTTTTTGGTCATAACCTGTCATTTATCCTGCACAGCAATTTACGGGAAGTGTTTGAACATATGCGCGTGGAGAGACGACGGTCTTGCAGGCATGTCCCGGACAATGGCAACCGCCACCCACACCGGGAAGTTTTCCATGTCCTGGGAGCCAGTCGGCCGGGCAAGAGGCGCACCAAAGGAAACATGAGCTGCCTGCCAACATGTCAGAAGGGAGCTGCCAAGCCATGGCATCCACAACATGCAACATAAAGCCCGGAAGCCAGCACAGGGCCGGGCTTCCGGGCTCACACGACAGTGACAGCCGATATCAGGCGCTGGTGCCGCCGACAGTCATGGCATCCATCTTCAATGTTGGCTGGCCAACACCGACGGGGACTGACTGCCCGTCCTTGCCACAAACGCCCACACCCGAGTCCAGCTTCATATCATCACCGACCATGGACACCTTGTTCATGGCCTCAGGTCCATTGCCTATGAGAGTCGCACCCTTGACGGGCCTTGTTATGCGTCCACCCTCAATCAAGTAGGCCTCGCTGGTAGAGAACACAAACTTGCCGGAAGTGATGTCGACCTGGCCCCCTCCCATGTTGGCGATATAAAGGCCATTGTCGACCGAGGCGATGATCTCATCGGGAGCATGGTCACCCGGCAGCAGGTAGGTGTTGGTCATGCGGGGCATGGGCAGATGGGCATAGGACTCCCGACGCCCATTCCCGGTAGAGACCGTCCCCATCAGCTTGGCATTCATCCGGTCCTGCATATAACCCTTGAGAATGCCATTCTCAACCAGCAGCGTCTGACCGGAGGGGACCCCCTCATCATCCATGCTCAGGGAGCCACGGCGCCCGACCAGGGTGCCATCATCCACGATGGTGCACAACGGAGACGCCACCCGCTCACCAACACGACCGGCGTAAACGGAACTCCCCTTGCGGTTGAAGTCCCCCTCAAGGCCGTGCCCCACCGCCTCATGCAGCAGGACACCGTTCCAGCCGGGGCCCAGCACAACAGGCATGGTGCCGGCCGGGGCTGCCACTGCCCGCAGATTCACCTCGGCCTGTCGCACAGCCTCCGACGCATAATCCTTCCACAGATCGCGTTGTATAAACATGTCATAGTCCGCGCGTCCACCACCGCCATAGGATCCCGACTCACGACGATCACCGTCTTCCATGATGACGGATACGTTCAGGCGAACCAGTGGGCGTATATCCGCAGCCAGGGTGCCGTCAGCTGCGGCGAAGAGCACATGCTCGTGACTGCCGCTCAAGCTGACACTGACCTTGCGAACCCGGCTGTCCAGCCGACGCACTTCGGCATCGACATCCTGCAACAGGCGCACCTTCTCATCGCGCGACAGGCTTCCTATGGGATCAGCCTGAGCATACAGTGGCGTTGGATGCACAGCAGACCAGGCCGCCATCTGCCCGGTCTGTCCCTGGCGAACAATACTGCGCGAGGCGCCAGCGGCCGCCTGGAGAGCCGGCAATGTCACCGCGTTGGCATAGGCAAAGCCTACCTTTTCACCGCAGACCGCGCGCGCACCCACCCCCCGGTCGGCGCTATAGCTTCCTTCGCGCACAAGGCCGTCCTCCAGCACCCAGCTTTCACAGCGCGTGCTCTGGAAATACAGATCAGCAGCATCAATCTGATGGCCCAGCATACTGTGAATCACATGCTCCAGCTGGTTGTCGTCCAGCGAGCCCGGCTCCAGCAGTTCCTGTCTGGTTTGTGTCAGGATATCGGTCATCTGATGGTCGTCCCCCGTGATTTCCCGCCATGGTATGAGACCCGGGGAGGCGGCGCAATACCAGCCCGTTACAACAGCGGCTCTTCACGCACCACCGAGCCGCTCCGCGACCGCGCTGCAACAACACAGCCATCAGAACGCCAAAGCTGTCAGAACGCCAAAACTGTCAGAAAATGCCTGTCCTGATGCGCGCCCGGGGGCAGCACAAACGCAACAGGCACCAACGCCAAGGCGCCGTCAGACGTTGAAGCGGAAGTGAATCACATCGCCATCCTTGACCTTGTAGTCCCGCCCCTCAAGACGCAGACACCCGGCTTCTCTGGCCCCTTTTTCGCCGCCATGACGTACAAAGTCGTCATAGCCCATCACTTCAGCACGAATAAAACCGCGCTCAAAATCGGTGTGGATAATCCCGGCCGCCTGGGGAGCGCTGCCACCCACAGGAAGGGTCCAGGCACGCACTTCCTTTTTGCCAGCGGTAAACCAGGTCTGCAAACCCAGCAGGCTGTAACCGGCACGGATCACACGGTCCAGACCCGGTTCTTTCATGCCCATTTCTGCCAGAAACTCGATCCGGTCCTGAAGCTCAAGCGCCGCGATTTCTTCCTCCAGCCTGTTGCAGACAGGGACAACAACAGTACCCTCCTGCTCTGCCAGGCTGCGCAGCTGATCCAGCCACACATTGTCTTCAAACCCGTCCTCGGCCACATTGGCAATGTACATCATCTTGCGCCCTGTCAGCAGAAACAGCGGCTGCATCAACTGCTGCTCCCGTGCGGACAACGACAGCGTGCGGACTGAACGCCCCTCATCGAGGGTTGTCACCAGTTTTTCCAGCAGCGCCACCTGTTCCCTGGCTTCCTTGTCGCCACTCCTGGCTGTGCGTGTCAACTTCTTGAGCTGACGTTCACAGCTGTCCAGGTCGGCCAGCGCCAGCTCGGTATTGATGATGTCGATATCCGCCAGCGGATCCACACGGTCGGCCACATGTATAACGCCCTCGTCCTCAAAACAACGAACGACATGAGCAATCGCATCTGTTTCACGAATCGCCGCCAGAAACTGGTTACCCAGGCCTTCGCCCTTGGCCGCGCCCTTGACCAGACCTGCAATATCAACGAACTCCATGGTGGTAGGTATCACCCGCGCGGGGTCCACTATGGAGGCGATTTTATCCAGACGCTCGTCCGGAACGGGGACCATACCGGTGTTGGGCTCTATGGTACAAAAGGGGAAATTCGCAGCATCAACCCCTGCCTGGGTCAGGGCATTGAACAGCGTTGACTTGCCGACATTCGGCAGACCCACAATACCGCACTTGAAACCCATAGTACTGTCCTGTCATTGAGAAGGCCGGGAATTATACGCAACTGGCCGGACTGCAAGGAAGCGGCGGCGCACCGGACCTTGGTCTTTGCCTGAAAGTCGGTGCCGTTTACACCTCTTTACACAGAGGGTCACGCACCGATGAAGTCTCTTGCCCAACCCACCACCAAGTCTGCTTGTCCCCCGACAGCGACAGAAGCACACAACAGCCTGCGACAGCCGACGCACAACAACACAGCACAACAACACAGCACAACAACACAAATAGAAGACAGGAGTGTTATTGCCAGTGCCAGCGCCGCATCACAAGCACAGTCTCCAGTTGCCATAACCGCTGTTGACTGCCACCAAAAAACCCGTTGCCAGCAGCGCGATCCAATGATAGAAAACCCCACCCCTGTCTTCAGGACATAGAATTCATGCGCCGTGTTTTTCTCTTTTCTCTACTGATATCCCTTGCCAGCGGCCTGCTGGCCCAGGGGGCACCAACCAGCTTCCGCGCCGCGAAAAAAAAGGCCGCTCTCGTTTACAGAGACCATCAGACCACCTTTTACTGTGGCTGCAGCTACAACCGCCATTTGAATGCAGGCCGCTCACAACTGATACCCGACCTGATTTCCTGTGGCTACCAGGTGCGCAAGCAGTATCCACGTGCGCACCGTATCGAGTGGGAACACGTGGTGCCGGCCTGGGTTTTCGGCCACCAACGGCGGTGCTGGCAGCACGGGGGGCGCAAGCAGTGCAAAAAAGACCCGGTCTTTCGCTCGATGGAAGCCGACCTGTATAACCTGGCACCCGCTATTGGTGAAGTGAACGGCGACCGCTCCAACTATGGCTTTGGCCTGCTTCCCCGGACACCCGACATGTACGGTCGCTGCCAATTCAAGGTCAACTTCAAGAGACACATGGCCCAGCCGCCTGCCAACAAACGCGGCGCTATCGCCCGCATCTGGCTCTACATGGCGGCCCACTATCATCTGAGACTCAGTCGCCAGGACCAGAAGCTCTACAGCGCCTGGAACACCATGTACCCTGTCCGCAGCTGGGAGGCGCAACGCAACCTGCGCATCAGTGCCATCCAGGGCTGGGAAAACCCCTTTGTTGTGCAACGCATGGCCTTGTCGACTGACGACAGTCGTCCAGTTATAGACCATCCGTCATAAAAACCACGGGAGTGCCGTACAACCTCCCTTCACTCATTTCTTCAAGGAGAGACAGATGGAACCGTTTGACTTTGACCTGTTCGTCATAGGGGCAGGCTCCGGCGGTGTTCGCGCCAGTCGACTGGCCGCAGCCACAGGTGCCCGGGTCGCGGTGGCGGAAGATCGCTACCCCGGTGGCACTTGTGTCAATGCCGGCTGCATTCCCAAAAAGTTGTTCGTCTATGGCGCGCAATATGCCAGAGACTTCGCAGAAGCCAGTGGTTATGGCTGGCAGCTGTCAGAACCCCGGTTTGACTGGGCGCAGCTCAGGGATAACAAAACCCGTGAAATCAACAGACTGCAAGGTATCTACAGTCAGCTGCTTGAAAAGGCCAACGTCCAGCTGCTGACCGGACGGGCCCGGCTGGAAGGGCCGCACACTGTCATGATCAATGACACCCGCTACAGTGCCCGCCATATTCTGCTGGCACCTGGTGCACGCCCCTTTGTGCCCAGTTTTCCAGGATCCGAACATGTCGATGTATCCGATCAGATGTTTGATCTGGACCAGTTTCCCGGCAGCATCCTGATTGTCGGCGGCGGCTACATAGCCGTGGAGTTTGCGGGCATATTCCATGAGCTGGGTGCGGAAACACATCTGTGCTTCCGGCGTGATCTGCTGCTGAACGGATTTGACATGGATATGCGTCACCACCTGCAAAATGCCCTCAGGGGGCGGGGCGTCAAACTGCATCCGGAACGCACCATTACCCGCATAGACAAGCAGGACGATGGCTCGCTGCTCGTCACCTGGGACGACGGCGAAACCGCCTCTGTCGACCGTGCGCTCTATGCGACCGGACGCCTTCCCAACACCCAGGGCATGGGGCTGGAAGAGGCAGGCGTGGCACTTGACGCGCGGGGCGCTGTCGTTGTCGACAGCAACTTTCAGACATCCATCCCCAGCATCTTTGCCCTGGGTGATGTGATCGACCGCCTGCAGCTGACACCTGTGGCCCTGGCCGAAGCAAACGCCCTGGTCAACTATCTCTATGGTGACAACAAACCGATCGTCATGGACTATGACAACATTGCCACAGCCGTATTCAGCCAGCCTTGTGTTGCGACTGTTGGACTTTCAGAGGAGCAGGCCCGGGATCAATACAAGGACATCAAGATATTTCGTTCCAGCTTCCGCACCCTGAAAAGCCGTCTCGGTGGCTCTGAAGAACAAACGCTGATGAAACTGGTGGTCGACAGCCATTCAGACCGGGTGCTGGGATGCCACATGGCAGGACCCGATGCTGGCGAGATCATCCAGGGGTTTGCTGTGGCCCTGAAGGCCGGCGCCACCAAGAAACTGTTCGACAGCACAGTGGGCGTACACCCCACCTCCGCCGAAGAGTTTGTCACTATGAGAGGGTAATGACGCGCCCCGGACGATCATGGTGCGCTGACAGCCCTGTCAGCCTCCAGCCGGCACGGGGCCTGGTTGGCTCTGAAGCCGGCAGCAAACGTCATGGACTCCTGATTCTGCTGAACGGAATCTGTGCGGCACTTCCAGCACTCCGGCGGTTACGGGAGACCGGCGCCAGACCTGATGATGGACAGGATCCCTGACAGCACGGTCACCAGCCGGTGAACTTTACTCTCGTGGTACAGATCTCACGGCAAGCCCCCTCTTTCAGGGCGAGGAGGATGTCAAGTGAAAACAATGGCCATTGCCAGTGCGCAGCAGTACCGGCACAGACGGCAAGGAGCGCTGATACGAGCAGAACACATTCCTCTGCGCCTCGCCGAAGGAGATGCGTCCGATGTGCCCCAGCCCCAGACATTGTCGAGCCTGAGTCCTTATGCAAGCCCATACTCTGACCTTCCATCAGGAAAAGCCCTTTTGCTGCCTGGAGCAAGCCTGTTCAAAACGCTTCAGAACAAGGCGCGCCGCAAAAGAACACCTGCTGACTCACAGAAATGCGCTGGTTTTTCTGTGCCCCTTTGAGGGCTGTGGAAAAAGATTTGTATCAGTAAAAGCCAGGAAGCAGCACTGGCTGACCCATACCACACACCGGGCTACTTCCTGCCCCTACCAGAACTGCCCAAAGCGCTTCACAGTGGAAAGCAGTCTCAAGAGGCACCTGCTCCAGCTTCATAGCGAAAGCGCACCAAAGCTATGGCCCTGCCTGTTCGACGGCTGTGGCAAGCAGTTCACAACACCGGGAAACAGGACCAGGCACCTGCGGAGTCATTCGGGAGAAAAGCCGTTTGTGTGTCCTTACGAAAACTGTGGACGCAGGCTATCCCTGAAAGACAGTCTGCAGGCACACATACGCAGTCATACTGGAGAACGGCCCTGGTCCTGCCCTGCCACAGGCTGCGACAAGCGGTTTATACGAAGAGGGGCACTCAACGTCCACAAAAAAATTCATGCGGAAAACAAGCGCAGTCTCCATCCTGGTGCAGGCTTGGCTGGTGCGCTCGCCCTGACAGCAAAGCAGCCGGCTCCTGTGCCCAAGCTTGCACAAATGCGGCTTTGGTTTTGCACTATTGAAGGCTGTAGAAGCAGGTACAAAAGGAAACAGGGACTCAAAGCCCACCTTCTTTCTCACAGGAGAGCCCAGTTTCAACAGTTTCTTGAAACGGGCTACTCGCCAGCAAGGACGCACAGCCGTGACCGGCAGGAGACGGGTTCTCCATCCAGGCCAGCTTGCGCGACGCCAGACACAGTACCAGTCAGTGGCGAACAGCTTTCCTGCCCATGGCCAGAGGAACCTTTTGTTGCACCGCTCCTGGCTCCGCTTGAGAGCTCCTTACACTGGCCGGGCTCACAGCTCACCCTGGCAGACTTTTTCCATTGCGATCCATTAGTGTCTATTGATGAGCCGCTGCCCTGGCTGTGGTCACCATTGATGACAGGAGACGCACAGGTTCTCGAAGAGCTGACGCCACAGCCGGATACCGCCAGTGTGCCACCTGACAGCAATATCAATAGATATTCTCCACGCACATAAAGCCCGACAAACAGGGCAGCTGTCCTGTTGACTGCCCCCAGGCTCCGCAAACGGATTGACCCGCTGTGGTGCTGATCTTTTGCACAAGACGGAGACAATCCCGGGTCGGGATGAGCGCGGCCCGATTCCTGGAAACTGGCAACCAGGGGCGACTTTTTACCGAACACAGTCTACCGGACACAGTTTACCGGGCTCAGTCCGCAAGACTCTTCCCGGCAACTGGGTGTCCGCTCCTGTGTATTCCCCCAATGCATTCATCCGGACGAACCACAAGAACCAGACAAGGGGAGAGAAACGCACGCAGAAGCCACCAGGCTGTGACAAACCGGCGAAGGATTGATGAGACCGGGCAGAGCAGCCGGGCACCGGGACACGCCAGCTAACACAGTTGTTAATCGGAGCAGAACCCGGTGTTCGTCCCCCTGTCCAAGAGCTGTGAGGAGAAGATTTGACATCCTCCCCGCCCAGAATGACGGGGATTCCTGCTGCGCTCACAGGTGACAGCTTCAGGCTGCAGCCACTTCAGGCTGCAGCCACTTCAGGCTGCAGCCCATGAGTGAGTCGCTTCGGCGGGTTCCTGCTGCTGGCGGCATTACCTCACCGCTCACTTCACAGGCGCACCCGCAGCACGCGGGTGTTACGACAAACATCATCGAAAAGAGCCTTATGCGACCCACGACTCCTGCCCCTGACAGCCCCCGGCCCTCTGACAGCCCTCTGCCAGACCACCAGCGGCAAGCTACAACGGCTGTGGACCCACGCGCCCATCCGCTGCAAAAGGCTTTTCCCTGTTCTTTTGCAGGCTGCCGAAAAAGTTTCACAACAGCCACCGGCAGGAAAATGCATCTGGTGGCTCACACGCAGGAATGCACAGTTTGTTGTCTTTACCCGGATTGCGGCGAAAAATTCACGGTATCGGCGACCCTGAAAGCACATCTGCTCCGCCATACTGAGGAGGAGCCCAAGGCTTGCCCTGTTGAGGGCTGTGACAAGCGATTCACCTCAGCAAAAATCAGGAATGCCCACCTTCTCAACCATGTTAAAAAAAAACTGTTCACCTGTCCTTGCCGGGCTTGTGGAAGGCGATTTTCCCGCTACCGCTATCTGCAACTCCACGTCCGAATCCACTCATGCACGAAGTCGTTGCCCTGCAGTGTTCAAGGCCGTGACTCATGGCTTATACCGGACAGCACCCCGCCAGCTTGCAGCCTGGCGCATGCGGGGCCCTGCGCAACCCACCGGGAAAAACAGCCTCCCAGCCCGGATGGGGCCTGTAGCCTTGAAGGCGGCAAGAAAGTGGATAAGGACGAAGCCAGACCGCAGCATCACCTGAAAAGTCATAGAGGAAAACAGCTGGATTATTTTCTTGACACAGACCGCTGTGGATCAATGGCTCCCCAGAGCCATAGCCCCCTGACAAGCACAAGCGCAACCCAGTCACGCCCAGCCGTTACGCAGCCTCCGCTTCCTCCGGTGTTCGGCACAGCCCCCTCAGGTCACCAGGCACCGCTGTCTGCCAGTGCGCAGCCTCCCCGGCAGTGGCCAGCGCCAGCGATCACCCTTGGGGTCCGGGAAGAGACAGAGCCCACGGAAGAAGAGAAATTCTGGCGATGGCTGATGCACCCCAACCCTCGCAGACCCGGTAGCAGGCTATGAGCAATGTCCTGCAAGGCGGTGAGACAGCGTGCAACATTGCGTTTTGCCGCCACGCAGAGAGGGCGGCGAACCCTGTTCGTCCGCCATCATGACACACGCACAAAACCGGAGGGGAGAATGTGAGGATTCATATCAGTTATACCCGGGGAGCACTGGCCTTGACGAGCGCCGCGCCGGGGGGACAGATGCGCCCCAGGGCGCAGGCCCTGTCACGAGCCGTCGCCCGCATGTCAACGCTGGTTCCACGCAAAGTGGCGCCGGACAATCTACTGGAACAGCGGGCCATAATGCGCCTGACAGCCGCAACAAAGTCTGCAGCCAGTGATCAATTCCCATCAGTTCCTGCCCGCAGGCTCTTTTGCTGGCGCAAGCCATCCGACAAGCAGCACACAAAACCCTCAGTTTTGACATCCTCCCCGCCCTGAAGGACGGGGCTTGCCGCCCACTGGGTCAGGTACTGCCTCCCGAAGACGCAACACGACGGCATTGCGCAAAGCCAGTGACGACAGAGACAACTCTTTCGCCCTTTTTCCATTCAAACAAAGCCAGCGGATAGTTTTCGCCCAGGATAATGACGCATCAGCAATCAGCAATCAGCAATCAGCAATCAGCAATCAGTAATCAGAGAGGAATGCCACCATTTTCCAAAGCGCACTGACGGTGGGCGCAGGTAATTTGGTCGGCTGGTCAGGCAGACCCCTACAAAACCCTCCAGCTGACAGTCCTCATCAACTGCTGCCAAGCCATAACAAATCCGTGACCGGCTTTTGCAGCGCATAGCACACAGCAGCAGTGCCAAGTGCCGCTGACCTGCTGATGATCATCAAGGTGGAACTTTGCTCTTGAGCCTCAGACCAACGGATGCAGGCGGGCGATGCTCGCCCGTCTGACAGCTGAAACAAACCAGGAGTACGGATGTGATGATTCAGGTCAACACGATAAACAGGGTTCTGGCGCTGTCTATTACGCAGCCAGCCAGACTGGCGCACCAGCAGGCACGGACGCTTCCCGGTTCGGTCATCCGGTTGCCGCAGGTGCAAGCCTACAGTACTGCTGCGGGGCCGCCGCCAGACCGCAAGGCCGTAACACACCGGACAGCAACAAGCTGTTCAACAGCCGCTCTGGTCTCCCGGCTGGCATCGTCAGCACGCGGCTTGACCCGCGACAGCGGCTGTCCAGACGACAGGCCGGGGCTGTCGCCAGAGGTGCGGCATCTCTTTGCTGAGATATCAGTCAGGCTGTTCAAGACAGGCTTTGTTGCGGGTGAGTCTGCTGCCTCTGAGCGGCCCGTCACCAAACTGCTGGTGCAGCTGTTCGAGACAGGAAAACCACCGGGCACTGATCGCCAGCCCATGAAGAATCCCCGCCCCCGCTCGCACAGCCTGGAGGCTGCTGCGGATCCATCCGCGCCCAAAAAGGCGAGGAGTCGCCCGGATGGCAGGGAAGATGCCCGCCGGGATCAGCTCCCGGCGCCAATCGCGCACAAGGAGCAGGCCATGATCCCGACCCCTCCGGCCGGCGAGGAGTCTGATCCGGGATGGTTCATGCAAATGTATTCCCTTGACGAACAGGGCCAAAAAAGTTTTTGCGATGCTCTGCACAGCTCGGAAGCAGGAGCCAAGCAGGAGCTTATGGCACTGATCGAGGAGAAACTGAAAAAAGCACTCAAACAGGATCACGACAAGGACGACAAGTAGGAATCTGACAGCACTTCACTTCGCTGACCACTGTCGGCTTTGCCGGCTTGGTCAGCGGCTGTCTGGCGGCGCACAGCGCACCAATGAAACCAGGAGACTCATCGGCCTGCGCGGGGCAACAGGCACGAGCACCTTGCTGCGGCTATGGCTCTTTTTCCACGGGCAGCCAATCCTGCGGCACGCACATAACCTCCTGAAAAACGATAAAAAAATGGAACTCTGCATCCCGGTTCCGTGTCCAAGCCTTGCCGGACGCATTCCCCGGACATCTGCCCCCTGAGGACTTCTGGAGGTCCACATGAACAATCTGAGCAACACAAGCACCTGCCTTGTGCCTGCAACGCCGCGCTCCGGCGCCCTGGTTTCACACCGGGCACGCGTGCTGATGCGCACGGTCACTACCCTGACGGCTCTGGCTCCACGCCTTGCTGCGCAGGGCCAGTGCGCGAAACACCGACCAGAGACAACACACCGCCAGGGTTGTACTGCTGTTGTCGCTGTGCAACAACCGACCTGCAAAGTCAACGCCAGACAGGCTGGCACACGGGTGCGAGAGTCGTCAGGTGCACACCCCGGTGTCAATGACAGAACGGTCAGCCAGGAGCTGCATCCGGAACGGTCATTCAGAAAGAAAGGGAAAAAAAAGAAAGGAAACAAAACGGGCAACAGGTGCCAACTGCCAGCTGCAGGCAAAGGTATCACTTCTTCAGCGTCGGCCGGCAGCCGACGTAAACAACGGCGGTCTGAAGCACTGAATGATTTTCCTGTCGTGCGTCACCGCGCCTCAGCCGCCCCACAGCCGCTGACAACTGTCCAGACTGTCAGTGACAGGCCTGGTCGCAAACAGGGCGAATACACCTGTCCTGTCGTCGCTTCTGGACAGCATGCCTGCACCCGCATTCACACGAACCCGGACCGCTGTTACCAACGGGTGGCAACTGTCGTTATGGAAGACGGCAGGGAACGGCCTGTGGCCCATGGTATCCGTCCTTGTACAGCAAGCCTGACCGCTGATGACCACAAGCTGAGCGCGCAACCGGCCCGATCACAAGGAGATGCTGTCGTCTGTGATACCACCAGCAGCTGTCCGCTTTCGCTGGCAGTCACCGCCAGTTGTCCGCAAGCCCACGACGACAGCAGGGTGCCATACCTGGCTGACGACAGCTCACAACAGATTCCTGCCGGTCGCGATCAGCAGCCTTGTCCGGATCGCTCTCTTGTTATCAGGAGCCTGCGTCCCCCGACCTCCCCGGCACACAGCTTCCCCGGCAAGCAAGAGGTGCTGAGCGTCCTTCCAGCTTCTATGAGCGACATGGATCCCATGGGTCTGGGTATGGGACTGGGATTGTCGGTTCATCTCTTGCTGGATGATGCCGACTGGGTTGATGCCTTTGGCAAGGCGCGTGGCCTGCTGCGCCTGGCACACTTTCCCTTGTCCCTTGAGGAGCTGTCACAAGCTCTGGAAGAGCCTCCCGTGTGCGCCTGCGAAATAGCAGCGCAGGTCAGAGCCCTGGCCCGGTCCCGGGGGGTGGAGCGGTTGGTCGATCGACGCGGCCCCCTGTGTGATGCCTTCGCACGACTGCTGGTACCACTGGCCGGCGAGATAGAGACCGGGGAGCTGGCGGCGGCACTTGGTATACAGGAGCTCTGGCTGGAGGCGATGGATATGTTGCTGGCGCGCAGTAAAGGCCAGCGGCGCAATACAGCGGAACTGGCTGTGGATCAGGCCATTGCCGAGCGGGACGGGCAACATCAAGTCCCGGACCGCACCCATGCCAACTGGCTGGAGGCCTTCGCCCGGTCAGGTGCCAGTGCTGACACTCTGCAGCAGATTGCGTGGCGCTGGGAGCTGGCACCGCCGCTGGGCTGCGTCGACTGGACGCACTACCTGCAGCTTTTATGTGAACAGATTGGTACCCAGGTGCTGCTTGAACATGAGCAACATCCTGACGCCCCCGTTCCCCTGCAACAGGCGTGGTTTCTGGTGCATGGCCACAGTCAGCAGGCCGCTTTTCCTCTGGCACTGGATGACGCCACCGATCCTGCTTTTCTGAAACCGGATGACCGCCCTCTCAGTGGGCTTGCCAGCCTGCTGCGCCACGCCCGGGACCTGGGGCCGGAGGGAAAGAGTATCAGCTGGTCGAGTCTGTCCCGTCTGGCGCAGCACGGCTGCGCGGCCCCGTGTTTTGCGGCGCGTGTTGCGCAGGCTCCTCCCGCATGCCAAACCGTTTCCCGGCGGTTGCGTCCCTCGGATTTGCTGTTGCTGGCTGAGGGACCCGATGCGCGCCAGCTGGCCTGGGCAGCGGCTGCTGTGCTGGGGGTGGGTGCGCCGCCGGTCCGTCTGGACGCGAAGCAGCTGGCGATCCCGGAACAAGACGCTGTTCTGGCTATCTGGCGGCGTATCTACAATCGGGTTCCCTGGCTGGAAACAGGACATCTGGTACAGGTATTGCGTTTGCTGGGCGGCGAAAGGCTGGTGGAGAAGTTGACGGCACATGACGACCGGCAGCATTGGCCTGCGGCCTCAATGAGCGCGCATTCAGCGCGCTGTGCCGAACTGGTGCGCCTGGCTCAAGTGCTGCAACAGCAACCGGAGCAGGTGCAGGCGTTCATTCGCCTGAAGAGCCTGGATCGGCGCTCCGGCTACCTTGCGCCTTTTGGCACGGGGGTGAGCTGGCGTTTGTTGAATTGCCTGGCACTCGATCCCCAGCTGCTGACCGACTGGTACAGTTTCGTGAACATGGGCGGAGCAGAACCGCAGCCCCAGGCTGCTGCCGGAGACGAGGAGGGACTTGAGAAAAATCCAGGAGGTCAGGCTGCGGCCTGAAATTCAAGAGGCATCCATGAGGACTGTCTTGTCAGGGATGCCTCTGCCTTCTGCCGTCCAGATGTGCGGCAATGGATGTTCATTCCCGCGCACTCTCGTCATTCCCGTCCCTCCTGCGTCATTCCCGCCTCTGCCGCCAGGAGCCGTGTTTCTCCAGAAGAATAGTGCGGAACCAGGGCGCCGCCGTCCGCACAGCTTCATCGTCATTCGTTATCCCTGGCGAAGGTGGGCATTCACAGGTGCAAAGCCGCAACGAACAACCCCGGAGTCCTGTAATCACTTCAGCTCAGATGGATTCTGATCCTTCGCAGGAATGACGGTAGAGAGGCTGTGCCTCTGTCGTATCCGCACACAATGATTGGACAGGGCAGTCACAGAGGGAACTTCCCGGCGCTTGCTGAGTCCGAAGGTGGCAGCCGGCGTTCAGCACAGAAGGAAAGAGCAGCAGGTTCCGGCATACCTATACCATCACGTAGAGGTACTCAAAAATGCATAACTTCAGCAGTGTGAATACCAGCTATTCCAACAACACACTCGCACAGACAGGGAATGCAACAGGTGGACTGGGACGACACCGGGCGCGGGTGCTGGTACAGGTGGCGGCTACCTTGTCGACGCTGAGCCCGGGCCGGGCGACATCCCGTACCCCGTCGAAACGGCGAGCGGCGACGCTAGCACCTCTGCTCCAGACGGCCTCTGCCACAGATCAACTGCCACGCGAAACCAGACGGTCCGGTACGCGAGTGCGCACGTCAGGCCGCTGCAAGCAGCGCGCCGAAAAGAATGCTGCCGCCCAAAAGCCGCCGTCAGAACCACAACGCAGCAAGGCCAGCAAGAACAAGAAAACAGGCAAAGCGCAAGACCTGCGACCTGCGGGAGGACGCACGGGTTCTGCGTCTGCTGCAGGCAGCCGACGTCAGCAACGACGGTCCGAAGCTCTGGATGATTTTGCTGTCGTACGTCACCGCACCCTGGCCGACACACAACAGCTGGCAACTGACCAGACTGTCAGTCACCGGCGTGGTCGCAGACAGGCCGGGTGCACGGGTCCGGTCGTGCCCCTGGGACAAGACAACTTCACCCGGATTCACCAGAATCCGGAGGGCTGTTACCGACTGGTGGAAACTGTCGTCATCACAGACGGCGCTGCGCTGCCGGTGGGCAATCGCACCCATCCTTTCACCGGAAACCTGAACACTGATGATCACAAGCTGAGCGTGCAGCTGACCCGCCAACAAGGGGACGCGGTCGTCTTTGGCGCTATCAGCAACAGTATCCTTTCGCTCAGTGTTACTGACAGCCGTGTGGAAACCCTCAACGGCAGCAAGGCGGCACTTATCGGCGAGATGAGAAGCGGCAACAGGGTGCAGATCCGCCAACTGCGCAACAGCCTGTTCAACGCCACCGGTGAGGGCAGCGTGGAGGCCGGGCTGGTCGCCAGCACCCGGGGCCCCCGCAACAGTGTTAATCTGAATAATGCCACCGACAACCAGGTGCTGGCCTATGCGCGGTCCTCAACCGGATCCCGGTCCCGGACCGCTCTGGCCAGTCTGGGACTGGGGACTGTTGCGGCTGCAGGCTCGCAGTACATTAACCAAAGGGAACTAAGGGATAACAGGGTGCAGGCCCTGGTAGGGGAGCGGCAACTGGAATCCGGGGAAAAAGCCGGAAATACCACTCAACGGTCTTCTGCTGCCCTGCTGGGAATGATCGACTCTTCATCTTCTCTCTATCTTGATCTGACAAGTCGGCAAACGCAGTTGCATAACAACTTCGTCATAGCCCGGACGGAACAACCGCAGCACTCCGGTGCAAACGGCACGGGCTTCAGTTGCGCCAGCCTGGGCTACGCCAGCCGGCGTTGCCGTGAGGCTCCCCTACATTTGAATAGCTGGAAACGGCTGGATATCTCGCAAGCGGACTGCGTCAACAACAGTGTGCAAGCCTGGTCTATAAAACAGGCAGACGAGCCAGAACCACAGTCACCAATAGACGCAAGCGGCCTTTATGTTCCTGCCGGGCTGGCCCGGTCCAGTCTCGTTTCCACTGAAATCCTTTCTCATGTGCGCGTGCGGCACCGGGCTGTGGGGCCAGACCAGCTGGTGGCCACGGGGAGTCATACTGATCGCTTTCTTCTGGCACCTGCGACAAGAGCAGGCACATTACTCTTCTCGGGTGGTGATGGGCAGCTTCCTCTGTTTCCCTCCTGGGCACGCCCTCAGCTGGAGATCGGTGGCTGCATGATTGATACAGCCGGCTATCAGGCCAGCTCCTTCGCCTTCGCCCCCTTGCCTGCAGGCTCTGTCGGACGCACCGAATACTCCAGCCTTGAACTGGGAGACTGGCCTAACTGTCTTACCCTTTTCTACACTGCCGAACGGTACGACGGCCGTGATTGTCTGCGACTGGCAACCACCCGTTATCCGCACGAGTCCCTGCAATCTCTTGTTCGCTTAGCCGACGGCGGTTGGGTATTGGTGACACGGCAGCGCTATCCCTGGAAACAGGAGAATGATCTCAACGGGCTGTTGCGCATCTCCCATTTCCTGCCGCCGGGCCTTGATGATGCGCTACCTCGGGTGGATGAGCCACGCAGGAGGCAGAAAGACTATTTGCCCCGGAAAGCAGAGTTTGTATTGCAGCCCACAACACCCGTCTACAGTCTTGCGCATGGCAATCAACTGCATCAGCTCTATCATGGGTCAGGATACCCGATTCAGGTCGTCAGTCTGATACTGGAGCGCGTCCACTCCAACGACCGACTGGCTCCGTATCATTTCCAACTGGCTCAGTATGATCTGCCCGGCCAGGCGCGGCTGCTGTCTGTGGAAAACAAGGCGCTGAATCTGTGGATGCAGGATGCCAACGACACGCTGATGGCCTACCAGCTGATGGGCTACCAACCGGAAACCGGCGCGCGTCCTGATATGAGCCCTCCTGTGCGCCGGGGGTATGACCTGTCCGACCAGCCGGGCGGGCTGGCCCTGCTGGCCCGTGCCGGCAACTGGCTCTACAGCCTGCGTCAACAGGACGACCAACCCGCCAGCCTGCGCCGTCTGTCCGTGTCAACGGGCATCATGGATGCCGACTGGCAGCCGGTGTGGGCCGGCAATCTGACAGAAGGCCTCCGTCTGATAGCCGGCGAAGGACAGCTCACAGCACTGCCGGCAGGCACGCAAGTCAACCCGGCGGCGCCGGATTCTGGTATCCAGCCACAGGTTCCTGAGCTGGGCGGCTGCCTGCAATGGACTCGCACGACACTGGAACGCCATGTGCTGACGCGTACCTCGCTGCCGACGCCTTCCGCCACCGCACCATCTTCTACCTCGACACTGCCTTCTTCGCCCACAACAGCCGTCACCGCGACAGCAGCACAGGCAACGACGGCTGGCATTACAACAGCCCTGGCGACAGGCAGTGTGGCGGGCGCCGTTATTGTGGGTGCGGCGGTGGGCGTAGCTTCGAGCTGTCTGTGTTTTCTGCTCTGGAGCAAACACCGACGGCGGCAGGCGTCTATCGAGGAGTACCGCATACTTCTGCAGGCAGCGCAGACGGCGGAGGAAGCCGACAACAGCTCCCGGGAAAGCGACAATCCCATAGAAAACGACCGCCCCGGGGAAGGCGACGGCCCCAGGAAAGGTGACAGCCCCCGTGCGGCAATCGCCCCTGCAAGTCAGTCTTGGGCACTGGAACAGGTGCAGGCCACCGACACCACGGAACCGGACGCCGGTGTCAGTGAAACTGCTTTGTAAAACCATGCCCGGTCGTATGCACAGAAAGTGCATCGACCCGGCGGCCCCGGACTCTGGTTTGCAGGCACAGGCGCCTTATCCGGGCGGCTGCCTGCTGTGGTCTCCTACGACGCTGGAACAGCATCTATTGCCTTGTCCTTCATCGTCTTTTTCTTCTCCCACCAGGGCCGGCCGTTACCGCCTCCTCTTCCGGACTGCTGCCCACCTTCTGGTATGCGGCCATTCCCCCCGACCGCCTCAGCTACAGCAGGGCACGGAGCTACACATGATGGCGTCAATGTAGCCTTCGCGGCGGGTTCCGTGATTGAGAAGCCACTGTGGGCATAACGTCAAGCTGTCTGTGTTTTCTGCTCTGGAGCAAATAGCGACAACGGCAGGCGTCTGCCGAGGGACTGCCGCAAGAACAGGTAGCACAGGGGGAAAATAAGGGCTCATGGGAAGAAGAGGCCAGGCCTCCTCCTGCGCGCGCAGCTCCCGCACCGAAACAGGCACGGGTCTTTGCAAACGCGGCTCAAGCGGCGGTCAGGATCGGTGAACCTCTCTGTAACAAGCAGCGGCCGTCGTATCAAAGCAAGCTTCTCGGACAACCCTGTCAGCCAATCTGACAACCAAACAGGAACTCCCGCATGCCCTGCCGTTCCAAGCGGGTGCCAGTCGGCGTTCGTCACCAGATGTGTGTATTCGTTGCGCTGCATGAAAACATGAAAGAGAGGAAACATCAGAACAATGAATAACTTCAGCAACAACATCAGCTGTGCAAACCACAGCCTCACACGGACGGCCCCGAACGCAGCAGAGCCGGGGCGAAACAGGACGCGACTACTGATGCACACAGCGACTGCCCTGTCTGTAGTGGGGCCGCGCCGGGTGGCCGCAGGCGGCCAGTCCAGACGCCGCAAGACAAAGGCCGGCGCTCTGGTCCCGCGCCAGGCAGCAGCTGTGCACCAGCCAGCCCATGAAACCCGCCGCCCTGGCGTGCGGGTGCGGGAGATTCGGGAATCGGCAGGCAGGGGCCAGCGACCTGCAGACGGACCTGATGCTTGCAGCACTTCAGTGCAGCAACGGCCGTCCGGACAACCATCACGCAAGAGCAGAAAGGAAAAGGACAAGGCCAAAGGCTCAACACGGCCGCCACGGCTGTCAGGCGCGCGTGCCGGTTCTACTGCTTCTGCAGGCAGCCGTCGTCGGCAGCGGCGCTCTGAGGCACTGGATGATTTTTCCCTGGTGTCTGGTCGTACTGCATCAGTCTCACGACAGCCGGGCCTGGATGAGCCTGTCCACAACAGCCGTAGCCGACGGCGTGCACAAAACGACGCTGACACCCGCATTCCTCTTGGCCAGCATAATTTCACGCGCATTCAGGATGATCTGGCCGGTGCTTACCGACTGGTGGAGGATGTCGTTGTCACCAACGACAAGGCACTGCCTCTGGGCAACAAGACCCACCCTTTCACAGGAACTTTGGAAAGTGCCAATCACCGGCTGAGCGTTCAGCTGGAACGCCCACAAGGCGATGCCGTGCTGTTCGGTTGTATAGATAACAGCAGGATCAATCTGACCCTGACCGACACACGTCTGGAGACCCGCAACGGCAGCCTGGCCGCACTCGTGGGTGAGATGCGCAGCGGCAATCACCTCCACATTGCCCGGTTGCACAACTGCACCTTCAGTGCCACGGGCGAAGGCAGGGTTGAGGCCGGACTGGTGGGCACCACCAGCGGCACTGTCAACCGCATTGATTTGTACGATGCCACCGACAACAGGGTGCTGGCCCACGCCCTGCCCCCGTCGGGTCCCTGTTCTGGTTCCTGCCAGCCGGCCGCCGCCGTCAGTCTGGGACTGGGTGCCCTGCGTCTGTCCCCCTTCGCCAGCATCGCCTGCCGCTGGCAGTACATCTGCCAGCGCATCATTCAGCGGAGAATCAGCGACAACCGGCTGCAGGCTCTGAGCGACAGTAATCCGGCGGGCTGGCAGCAGGCCACCAACACCAGCAGCGTACAAGCCACCGCCGCCCTCGTGGGCTTGCTGGGTGATACAGACTATGGACGTCGATCCATAGACATCATCAGTCGCCAGGATCACTTGCACAACAACCAGATTCTGGCCCGGGCAAATGGCAGCCCGGCCGGACCGCAACATCCTGATATAACAGGGTACAGTTGTGCCAGCCTGGGCTATGGCGATCTCAGCTGTGACCCGTCAGATACCACAGAGCCGCTCCACTGGCTGTACGCTTCGCAGGTCGCGTGCCGCAACAACAGCGTGCTGGCCCATGCCAATGCAGGCCGCAGGCACAGGTCTGCCGGGGATGCACAGACACCCGTCCGCAGCCCCATGGCGCGTGCCACGCTTGTCTCCACGGAGACAGTAGCGGCTCTGATAGTGCAACATCGCGAGACAGGACCAGGCCAGCTTGAGGTTCAGGCCGAGGGGGGCCAGCAAGAGCGGGCTCTGCTGGGGCCCGCGCGCGTGACAGCGCCGGTGCTCTGTTCAGGCGACAGTGGCGATCTTCCCCTGCTCGCCCGCTGGGGTGGAGCGGGGTATTGTTCGCTCGATGCGGCCATTGATGCGACAGCCTATTCACTGAACGCGACCGCCTTGAACTGTGTTCCGGCACCGACCTCGCGGTGGGCCCAGTGGGTCCACACCCAGGGTGAAGGACTGAAAGTATCCAGTCTTCATCCTTCCGGCTGGCGCCTGATGCACAACATGATGGTGTATTCGGAGTTATTCTTCGCCTTCGATTTTTGCGCGCTACCTTACGGCACGGACAGCGTGCTGCACTATCCGGACGAAGCCCTGCAATCTTTGGTCAGTTCCCGCAGAGAGTCGTTTCTGGTGAGCCGCCAGCATTACCCCTGGCTGCCAGAGAATGATGCCAGCGGCTTGCTGCGTGTGACTCCCTATCGAATAGCCCATCTGGACCAGCCCCAGGTACAAGGCGAGCCAGAGCGCGGCGGGATTCGCCTGTATCAACCACACCCCCGTAACCTGGTACTGCAGACCGGGGCAGCCGTCTACGCTCTGGTACAGGGCCAGCAGCTGCATCAGCTCTACCAGGGACCGGGACTGCGGCCCCAGGTGGTCAGCCTGCCATTGAATGTCTTCAACGGCCATTACCAGCTGGCGGAGTACGAGATGGAAGGCCGGGCACGTTTGTTGTCGCTGGAAGACGGCGAGCTCCACCTGTGGATGCAGCAGAACAACAGCGACACCTTGTTTGTGTACGGTCTGGGAAGTGCGCCGGCAGCCACCAATACCAGCAGCTGGTTACGCTGGGGTTTTGACCTGTCCGACCAGCCGGGCGGGCTGGCCTTGCTGGCCCGTGATGGTGACTGGCTCTACAGTGTGCGTCAGCAAGACGCCCAACCTGCCAGTCTGCGTCGTATGAATGTCAGCACCGGTCTTATGGATGCCGCCTGGCAACACAGCTGGCCCGGTAATATCACAGACCAGCTCCGCCTGGCTGTGGACCAGCAACAGCTGACGGCGCTGCCGGTCGGCACCCTGGTCGCTCCCCGCACGCCAGCTTCCGGTTTCCAGGCGCACATACCCCATGAAGGAGGCTGTGTGCACTGGTCAGAGCCCGCACTGGCCCGGCATGTTTTTCCCCGTGCTGTCTCGCCTGCTCCTGTTCCCGATGCATCGGTCACCGCCTCTCCCTTTTCTGTTGTGCCCACCGGGGCGCCAGTCACCGACTCGCCCTCCTGGCAGAGCCCCTCTACAGTCCTGGTGGCAGGCAGTGCGACAGGTTCTGCTGTCGTGGCGGCTGCTGTGAGCCTGGCTGCGAGCTGTATCGGCTTTCTGGTCTGGAACAAATGCAAACAACGGCAGGCAGCCGTCAGGGAAGAGCGCTCTCCCTTGATCGAAAACAAGGTTGAGCAGAAGAAAGCACACTCGCCCCGGTATGAAACTGTGAGCGGCCCTCTGAGCATGGCTGCGACACCAGGACAGAATCATCCTGAAGAGGCTGCTGAAGCGAACATCCAAACAAGGGAAACCTCCGTATAAAAGAATCCGTTGTCGCACAGGCAGGAGATTCATTGACAAGCTTGTCAAGCAGGGAGAACTCCAGGCAGCCCCATGGTTCTGAAAGTGCACTGGGCGGCCCTGATTCCTGACTGCAGAAGGCGGTTGCCTGGAGCCTGCTCACCAAAAGAGAGATCTTCCCGAAATGAATAACATCAGCCTCAATACCAGCTTTGGAAACAACTCGCTCGCTCGGACGGGACACAGAACGGCAGGCCTGGGCCTGTCCAGAGCTTCAGTAGTGGTCCAGACGGCTGCAATCCTGGCGACCCAGGCTCCGCGCCGCGCGGCACCCGGTGGGCCGCCGAAACGCCGCAAAGCCACTGCTATGACAGCGACTCCTTTTCAGACAACCCCTGCCAGGCATCCAGCCCCCCGCAAGACCCGGAAATCCGGCACGCGCATGCGTGAATCAGACCACAGCGAACAGCGACCCACACAAGAGAACACGGCTTCCCGCCAATCGCAGTCAGCATCGCCAGCGCACAAGGCTCTCAAGAAAGGGCAGAAAAACAGGAAAACGCAACAGCCACGACCGGCGGGGGGGCGCACCGGTTCTACCGCTTCCGCAGACAGCCGTCGTCGGCAGCGGCTCTCTGAGACGCTGGATGACTTTTCTCTTGCCCGTGGTCGTTCATCAGGTGTCGCATCGCCGTCAGCCACGGACGAACAAAGCATCGGCACCCCGGGCCGACGCCAGAAGAGACTCACATTTTGCAACGGCAACAACTATTCGCTTGGACAGCGCAATTTCACACGCATTCATGAGGATCCAGGCGGCTGCTACCGACTGGTGGAAAACGTGGTCATAGCGGACAGCCAGGCCTTGCCTGTGGGCCAACGCGGCCGTCCTTTCGTTGGTCTTCTGGACACTGACGGGCATACGCTGAGCGTGCGGCTGGTTCGCCCACAGGGTGATGCCGTGCTGTTTGGTTACATTGACAACAGCAAGATCAGCCTGGCTCTCACCGACAGTCATCTGGAGACCCGCAACGGCAGCCTGGCAGCAGTCATAGGCGACATGCGCAATGAAAACCACGTCAGTATTTCCCGGCTGCACAACTGCGTCTTCAATGCCACTGGCGAGGGCCGGGTTGAGGCGGGCCTGGTGGGCACTACCAGCGGTGGCAACAACCGCATTGATCTGTATGACGCCACCGGCAATGAGGTGCTGGCGCACGCCCTGCCCCCCTCCGGTCCCTGCTCTGACTCCTGCCAGCCTGCCGCCGCCGTCAGTCTGGGACTGGGTGCCCTGCACCTTTCCATGCCCGCCCATCGCTTTCCCGTCGATCGACAATACATTGTGCAGCGCAGGATCAGCGACAACCGACTGCAGGCTCTGGCCGATGCGGACCCGACGGACGCGACCCAGGCCACAAATACCACCAGCGCACAGGCCTCCGCCGGCTTGCTCGGCTTGCTCGGCCGGCGCAAGCCTTCTGGCGATGGAGATCGTCGATGGACAAGTATCGGAAGTCGTCAGGATCGCCTGCACAACAACCAGATCCTGGCCCGTGCCAATGGCCGCCAGCCAGCAGGGGCACAATCCGGTGTCGCAGGATACAGCTGTGCCAGCCTGGGCTATGGCTCCCTGCGTTGTGATCCGTCAGTTGCCGTACCGGCACGTGATTGGCTGTACGTTTCCCAGATTGATTGCCGCAACAACAGCGTGCAAGCCCTGGCCAATGGCAGTCACGAACGCAACGCTTCCCGGAACCTGGAGGCCAGTGCCCGTGCCACTCTTGTTTCTACAAACAGGGCGCGTTTTCTGATGGCACAGCATCGTGATCTGGGACCCGGCCAGCTTGAAGCCCGGGCTGAAGCTGGCCTGGCAGAGCGGGCCCTGCTGGGATCCGTGCTGGAAACATGGCCGCTGCTGTACACCGGTGGCGACGCGAACATTTCGCTGTTCGCCCACTGGGATGGGCCCAGCTATTGTTCACGCGATGGTGGGGTGGATACGGCAGCCTATGCGCTGAAAGCCCTGAACTGTATTTCGGGGCAGGGTACGCCCAACCGGTGGGCCCAGATCCACCCCGAACGCCTGAAGTTTTCCAGCCTCCATCCTTCTGGCTGGCGCCCACTCCACGACAGTCTGAGTCGTTCGGATTTCTACTACTTCGGCTTCGATTCTTCGGCCTGTTACGGCCACGACAGTGCCCTGCACTATCCACACGACGCCCTGCAGTCACTGGTCAATTCCGGCAGTGAGTGGTTGCTGGTGAGCCGCCAGCATTATCCCGGGAACCCGGAGCATGATGCGAACGGCTTGCTGCGTGTGACCCGCTACCGCATCCCCCGGCAGAACGATTCACGCCAGCCTCAGACAGAGGCCCGGGCACAGGACAGGGGAGTACTCCTGTATCAGCCGCACCCCCGCAACCCTGTGCTTCAAACCGGAGAAGCCGTCTACGCTCTGGTGCAGGGCCATCAGCTGCATCAGCTTCACCAGGCGCCGGGACAGCCAGCCCAGGTCGCAAGTCTGCCGCTGAATGTCTTCAACGGCCGTTACCAACTGGCAGACTATGACATGGACGGCCAGGCACGTTTGCTGTCGCTGGAGGATGGCGAACTCAACCTGTGGATGCAGCAGAACAACACGCTGTTTGTCTATGGTCTGGGAAGCGCCCCGGCAGCAACCAACACCAGCAGCTGGTTACGCTGGGGTTTTGACCTGTCCGACCAGCCGGGCGGACTGGCCTTGCTGGCCCGTGACGGCGACTGGCTTTACAGTGTGCGTCAGCAAGATGGCGAACCCGCCAGCCTGCGTCGTGTGAATGTCAGCACCGGTCTCATGGATGCCGACTGGCAACAGAGCTGGCCCGGCGATGTCACAGAGCACCTCCGTCTGACGGCCGACCTCGGGCAGCTGACGGCGCTGCCTGCCGGTACCCTGGTCGTCCCCCAGACACCGACTGCTGGTTTCCGGGCGCACATACCCGACACGGGTGGCTGCCTGCTGTGGTCACAGACAGCACTGGACCGGCATCTGTTGCCCCCGGTGCCCTCGCCTTCTGTCCCCAACGCCCCCGTTTGGCAGAGCGCCCCTGCCTCCCTCTTGGCAGGCAGTGTGACCGGTTCTGTTGTCATGGTCGCTGCGGTGAGCCTGGCCTCAAGCTGTATTGGCTTTCTGCTCTGGAGAAAGTGCAGGCAGCGGCCAGCCGCTGCCGCGAACAGCCACACCCGGCGCGTCGGAAACGCGGCCCGGGAGCTGGCACCCCCAGCCCGGAATATGGCCGCGAACGCCCTCCTGAGTGTGCCGCCTCCCGCCCCCCAAAACGATCACCCTGGAGACGCTCCTGGACCGAACAGCCAGATCAGGAACTTCAAGGAAACTGCCCTATAAAAGAGTCCCTTTTGACATCCAGATGGACAGCAGGAGGTCCATTGACAAGCTGGTCAAGCAGGGGGAACTCCAGACGGCCCCCATGGCTCTGAAAGTGCACCGGCGGCCCTGATTGCAGAAGGCGGTCGCCTGGACCCGCTCACAAAAAGAGAGAACTTCCCGAAATGAATAACATCAGCCTCAATACCAGCTTTGGCAGCAACTCGCTCGCTCGCACGGGACACAGAACGACAGGCCTGGGCCTGTCCAGAGCTTCAGTAGTGGTCCAGACGGCTGCAATCCTGGCGACCCAGGCTCCGCGCCGCGCGGCACCCGGTGGGCCGTCGAAACGCCGCAAAGCCACAGCTATGACAGCGACT
>Ga0209020_1000557_pt1 | contig 46049 bp, 36 predicted proteins | sample PinacodermBB_FD_187298 | JGI IMG/M metagenome (GOLD analysis project Ga0209020, IMG submission 187298) | Host-associated microbial community of the marine sponge Aplysina aerophoba from Gulf of Piran - sponge pinacoderm, lysed by bead... | ecosystem: Host-associated > Porifera > Sponge >... | reverse complement strand
ACTCGGCGTCACCGCCACCTTCGGCGAGCTCGTCACGACGAACATCCGGGGCGATGCCGATCTCATGGGCTTCGCCCAGTTGGGCCACACCGCGATCTCGCAGTTGCTCATCGACCCCGCTTCGGGCGTCGCGGACCTCACCGACCTGGAGGGCAGGACGATGGGCATCAAGGGTGACATCCCCATCGCCATCCAGGCCATGATCGCCGAAGCCGGCCTGCAGCGCGGGACCTTCGAAGAGTTGCTCCTCGAGGGCTTCAACCCCGTCGAGCACTTCGCCCTGGGCATCGAGGCGCTGCCCGTGTACCGCTCGAACGAGCCTCGCTGGCTGGACCTGGCGGGCATCGACTACGTCACGTTCGACCCGCTGGACTACGGCGTGTCGGCCAGCTTCGCCATCTACATGACGACACGCTCGTTCTACGAGGAGCACCCGACGGTCGTGGAGGACTTCGTGCGGGCCGGCCTGCGCGGCTACTACTCCGCCGCCGACAACCCCGAGGAGGCCATCAACCTGGCCTTCGAGCGGATCGAAGCGGCCGGCAACCAGATGTTCCTGGCCCGCGAGCACGAGTTGTACCGCTGGACCACCGACCAGCAGATCATCGAGGACGTCACCCCCGACGGACTGGTGATCGGCCAGATGAACGTGGCACGACTCGGCGAGGAGATCGAGAACCTGGTCGACCTGGGCGTCTACGAGACCAAGCCCGACTGGCTGACGATGCTCGACGCCACCGTCGTGCCGAAGCTCTACGAGGGCAACGAACTCATCTGGGCCCCGATGAACTGAGCGCATCCCGGGGCCGCCGGTGGGGACTCCCCCCCGGCGGCCCCGGTTCCGCGCCCACTGTGGGCGCGTCCGGCGGTGAATCGCCGCCTCAGGAATCTCGGCGCGATTCCCGGGGCTCAGACCGCAGGAGACCGCCGAGGCTCGATCTCAACTCAGAAGCCGGACAGGACGGCCAACGCGCCACCGCGGGTCAGTTCGTCGTGGTAACGCTGGTTGGCATAGGAGCGCAGGCAGCCGTAGCAACTGGCGTCCTTCCCGCATTCGCAGTGCTCGATAACTCGCAGCGCCGCTTGCAGAAGCTCCGGGAATCGCTCCGCAATGCGCGCCGCGTGGCCGGCACCTCCGGGAACGGCGTCGAACAGGACGAGGTTAACTCCGCCGGTGTGCCCCGACGGGCGGAGGGTGCCGTTCACGTCGTTCCGGGAGATGCCGATTGCGGACGCACTCTCGAGCAAGGCGTACAAGGTGCTCCGCGCCTGGGGCGTCGCCATCGGCACCGGCAACTGCACCTCTACGACGTCCGTCAGATACTGGTGCCCCAGATGACGGTGTGCGAGGGCACCGCTGCAGTCACGCCCGGAGCCGGGCCGTGTGTGTCCAGTTGCGAGAATCGCACCCGGTACGGGAGCGGCTTCTGCGTGCCCGCAGGTGAAGCAGATCCTGAATCCCCTGCCCGCAGGCCCCCGGTTGATGACCGTGATCTGCCCTTGGGGACTGGTACGAACGCTGACCTCGCGTCTGCCGCAGGGCACCGTTTCGAACACCGGCGGATCGGCCATGTAGTCGCTGAAGTGGAAATCGGAGGAGCCTGCCCGGGGAGGTCGGGACTCCCCTGGCCTCTCCCTGCATTGCCGGCCGATGAATCCGAACATGGGGATGACGAACCGCCCGGAATCCGATCGCCGCGCGGAATCGGAACAGTTCGTGCATTCCCCGGGCCCCTCACCGAGGCCCGTGCGAAAGACGCCACAACCCGCGCAAACCGCCCAGTTGTGGGTAGGGAGACCCAGGCCCGGGGGGATGCGCAGCCCGGCCGTCTCCCAGAGGGCACCGTCGGCGACGACACGCGAGCCCGGCGCGAACTCAGTGATTCCGAGGCGAAGATCTCTCGTCAGTTCCAACCGCTCGGCCTGTGAATCGCCGCTCCCCCGGGCATCCAGGGAGACCACGTCGACGGGGAATCCGTATTTCGGCAGGACCACTCGCTGGGCCAGGTAGTCAATCAGTCGCCGCGCCCTAAGTGTCCGCTCCACACGTAACAGACCCCTCTGACGACCGGACAATCTTTCGGCCCGGGCGCTCTCTCCCGCCGATCGGGACCGATTGATCTGCAGTTCGACATCGTCGAGTTCCTCGCTGATGCCTGTCAGGTCCGCGACTACCTCCTCTTCGGCACGCCGTAGCCAGCCGTACTCGACGTTCGTGTCACTGGATTCAGCCAGCGCCTCGACCCAGTTCCAGTCTTCGGCGCCGATAGTCGCGGAAACTCTCCGCGGGACGATCCGGCAAATGGCGTCGCCGAGTTCGATCGGGTGCGTCCGGAGCCATTCGACGAACCGACGAACCGGGGCGACTTCCTCCGCGTCAGGCGCCATGAAGAAGGAATCCACTGTTCTGTGCCACTCGCCGCCTTCGGCGACCTGCGTACGTTCGAACTCGGCGAACGCCACTGCGTGAACGTGCCGACGCACGATCCAGGGGTTGAGGAGCGACACGATGGGAACGCCGAGCCTCCCCTCCACGAGATCCACGGGATTGCGGAAGTAGTGAAGGTCGTGACTGCGGCGTTGGGCGAAAGTCACGCTGAAAGCCGCCGAGCCGGTGCGCCGCCCGGCGCGCCCGGCGCGCTGCACGTAGTTGGCGGGAGAGGGCGGCACATTCCGCATGAGGATGGCTTGGACCTCGCCCACGTCGACGCCCAACTCGAATGTCGTGGAACAACTCAGGACGTTCACGTCGCCGTCCACGAATTGCTGCTGAAGCTCTGCCGCGTAGTCCGTGGCCAGTTGCCCTGTGTGCTCTTCCACGCGCATTCCGATGGGTTGGAGCGACGTGTACAGGTGGCGGTAGTGATCGCTGGGGGAAGCGAAGGCCGGTTGCAGCGTTCCCGGGCACCTGTAAGACGGGCACACTCCGCCGACGGACAGCCACCACACCTGTAGGCAGGCGTCACAACGGTACGGCGGCTCAGCTTCGGATGCCGGACGAATGACGATCCGTTCGGGATCGATCGCGTGCATAAGACCGTGCCGTCGATGGTTGACTGGTCTCAGGATTCTCGACCACGAGTAGCCGGGTGCTGTCAACCATCGGGTCCAAATGTCACGCAGCAGATCAAGGGGGTCACCCTCTGCCGAACGTCGTTCGAGAAGCTTCTGGAGATAGTCCAGCCGGCGGTTGAGTCCACTTCCCGGAATCCACGCGAGAATACGACGGTCCGATTCCTCGTAACGCACGTTCGTCACCACGTTGCGAGGCGCGAACTCGGGTCTGTCGATTTCGACTCCTTCCGGAAGATGGACAGATGCCTGGAGACGCAGGGTTTCCAGCAGCACGCGGGCAAGGTTGAGCGCCTCCTCCTCGGTGAAACCAAGCTCCCGCAGCGGCTGTGGCACATCGACGCCTCTGGGAAGCGTTAAGCCGATCTCGGCGAGCGCGACACCGTCGAGGCTCTGCCGGCGGTCCACGGCGAGAATCTCCCGCATGAGCCATGTCCGCACCTCCGTCCTGTTGTGCATCGACCCATCGTCCTCGTCGAGAACAAGATGACGTTCCGCCTCGCGACGGATCGGATCCACGAGATCGCCGAACCGAGGATGCTCCTCGGCCAGCCGTTCGGCAGTCATCCAAATCAGGCGTCGCTGTACCGCCTGCGAATAAGTGCGGCTCAGGTACGGAGCGAAGAAGGCTGCATCCTGGCGGGAGTCGGAGAACGACAGGAGCCTTCGGCCTCCGCCGATGCGTCCAGACGCGCCGGGCTCTCGGCTTGCAGGGAGAGCTTGGTAGAGCGCAGTGGCGACGACCGCCACAGGCGCGTCCTGCCCCGTGAGGAACCGGAGCACGATCGGGCCGTTGCTGCGACCGGTGCAGGCGACGCACCGGCGAAGGGGCTGCCCGCGTCGAGCCGGATGTGCCACGGCGACGTCGATCGCCAGGCGTGGCCCGCAGGCGCACGACACCTCGTGTCCTTCGGTGAGGGAACCGCATCGCGTGCAGAGCCTGCGTCGATCGATGTCGGTCTCGGCCTCCTCGTCAGGCACGACCGCCTGCTCGTCCTCGTCGTCAGGTTCGTCCCCCGTTCCTTCGGCGGACACAAGGAGATAGCGGAGGTCGGAGTCGTGCGGGCCCGCCCAGCCGAGCAGGGTGTTCCCTTCGTCATCGTCCTCGGTGCTGCCCAAGAGGTACGAGGCGCCGCACTTCATGCACACACCGGATTCGAACATCCTCGATCCGCCAGCGGATTCCGCACAGGCCGGGCAGTGCTCGTACCGGTTGAGTCGGAGACGGGGCTGCCCGTCGGGGTGCTCGGGCGAGCAGCAGACGAAGGCTCCTTCCAGTGCTCGTACGAAGTAGTGGTAGCGGGCCGGAACGAGGGGTGCCCGTGTGGCCGGCGACCGAATACGGCTGCATACATCGACGAGAGCGACGAGATGCTGACCGTGGCCGGTGCTGCCGCCGAACAGCCGGCGGGCGACTTCGATGGCATCGACGGCCTCCGAGGCGAGCAACTCCTGCAGGCCGACCACGTGGCGCTCGGTACGAAGCATCGAGGCGAGCCTGTCCAGCGCGGATTCACCCGGACCGGACTCAGGCGCACCGCGGGAGGCGAGCAACTCGAACAGATCGCCCGGGACGGTGCCGCGACTCAGACCAGCGAGCACGGCCTCGAAGTCCTCGGGTTCGGCCTCCCAACTCGGTGCTGCCTGACGAAGTTTCTGATGCTTCGGTGAGATGATGTCCCGCCGGGCCGGATCGGCTTCCGAGTACTCGACCTCCTCGTCGAAGAGGGTCCGAGCAAACTCGGCCAGTCTCGGGTAGTCCCGCTCGCTCTGGCCCAGAGTGGCCGAAGTCCCCATGTACTGGATGCGACCCTTCTCGCTCCCGTTGACCCTGTCCCGTACCCGGCGAAGGAGCATGGCGATCTCGGCACCCTGCGCTCCGCTGTAGACGTGCACTTCGTCGAGCACGATGAAACGCCAGTGCCTTCCGGTCGGCCCGTCGAACAGCGACGTGTCCGCCGGGCGCAGCAGGAGATATTCGAGCATCGCATAGTTCGTCAGCAGGATGTGCGGCGGGCACTCACGGATCCGGTCACGGGATATGAGTTCGTTGGGCAGGGGATTAGCACCGAAGCGCTCCCGGTGGATCTCCACCGCTTTTCGGAACGTATCCTTCGTGTCGCCCACGAAACGGCCGAAGGCGATCTCGGGGAAACATCGCAGGACATCGCGCAATCGCTTGATCTGGTCGTTGGCCAGGGCGTTCATCGGGTAGAGGAGCATCGCCCGAACACCGGGTGCGTCGAGCGTGCCCGCGGCGCGTTCACGGAAGAGTTGATCGAAGATCGGGAAGAGGTAACACTCCGTCTTGCCCGAGCCCGTGCCGGTGGCCACGATCAGATTGCGCCCGGAAACGGCTTTCCGTATGGCCTCCTCTTGATGTCGATAGAGAGGCCGTTCGGTCGGGAACGCATCGGAGTCGAGTTCCAGGAACCCGTCGTGCAGGATCTCCTCGTGGACCAGATCCGTGAGTGACGCACCCTGCTCGAAGGGTGGCGACGCTTGCAGGAGCGGTCCCCGCGTCAGCGCGAAGTCGCCCTCCAGCGCAGCCCGGAAGTCATTCCTCAGACGCGCGTCCCGCGGTGCATGTCTCGACAGGAGGTAGCGCTCGTAGGAATCTCTGATCGCTTCTGCGGCTGTGAGTGGGTTCAGACTGGGGCTTTCGGGCATGTATCCGGACTCCTCAACCCGCTCGGGGACGATCACGGGCGGTTGTCACCCGTTACCGAGTCGCCTCCCCGGCGAAGGACGGCGACCGCCACGAGGATGCACCGGATCGTCAGTTCCGGCGCGAACCCCAACGCCACCGCGAGCGCATCGCTCGCCTCATCGGTCCTCGGCGGGAATCCGATCAGATGGAAGGCCGCCGCCTGCAGGTCGCCGGGGAATCGGCACCAGGCCGGCATGTCGTCGTCTGGGTCCAATCCCGCCAGAATCTGTCGTTGAGAATCGGACATCCAGTGGTTGGCCCCGAAGAACCCTCCGAATCTCGTACGCCAGTCGGTGACAGCACGGCGGTTCTGCCAGCTACACCCGAGGAACTCGGTCATCGCAGTTAGGAACCCGCTGAAGAGGAGGCGGCCCGATCCGCTCGCCGGAATCGCACTCGCCAACCCTCTAAGGCGTTCCGGCGGCCACTCATCGAGAGGCGAGCCAATGGCTCCACCCGGATAGAGCGACCTGTCGCTGTCGCCGTCGTCGCTGGATTCCAGGGGATTCCAACCCGTCCAACGTTCCCACCGGCCGGTCGATCCTGTGTCGCCCTCGCCGATCGAGTCGAACGCGGCCGCGGCAAGCGGATTTGTACGCCAGAGCCGTTCGAGCAACTCACCGTCAAGGTCGACCCGCGATGATCCGGTGATCCCCGCCATTAGCAGCAGGACGTGTCGGCGAGAACCCTCGGATCCGTTCCACGGATCCTCTGAGAGTCGTGCCGCGATCAGGTTGGGGTGAGCAAGCTCCAAGTCGAGGAGGCGTTGGCGCAGCGCCGCCAAGGAGCGACTCCCGCTGCGGGCGTCCAGCGACCTGATCAACGCGTTGAGCCTGGAGTGCATCGAGCGGATGTCACCGCGACTCCCGCAGAGGGCGTCCAGCGACCTACTCAACTCTTCGTGGACGCTTTCGGCTGCCGCACCGTCGAATTCGCGGACCGGGCCCCTCTCTGCGATCTCCAACTCGAGCGCGTGAAGAGGGCGACTCGGGTCGAGACCGTTGAGGTGGTCGCTCGCGTCCTCATGGGTGCCGAGATCCACGACGACCGCATTGTCGAGTCCGGTGGTCGGGCAGGTAGGCGGTGGGGCCCATGGGTCGCGGATCGACAATTCCAGCAGGTACGGTCCTGCCGGAAGATCCCTTTCACGCAGGAACTCCCGCGATCCGGCCGCCGCATCGTCCACGGTCTCACAGACAGGCGGATCCCACAGGCGATGCTGAGACCACAGGCGGATCTCACGATTCCTGAACCTCCGATTCTCCGTCCAGCTAACGTCGCAGTAAGTGGTGCCATCGGCGGTGTCCACAATGCTTGAGCAGCGCATATTCGAGACTTCGTAGGTGGCCTCGATTGTCGCAACACTGACAGCCAAGTCGCCGACGCGGAGCGTGAAGTGCAGACGATCCACGCCGGTGCCGAGCGCGGTGTCGCGGAATTGCCCGAGGGGGAATGACCACCGACCCTCCGACCCGCTCGTCCAGGTTGGCTCCGTTATCTGGAGGGTGCCTTCGGACGTGTCCAGTTCGAGACTGACCTGTTCACGTCGGCGAAGCCGCACGCAGATCGCTTCGACGGCTCCCCCTTCGAGGTCATCGATGCCGAACCTGGCGTGTTCGCTCCCGAAGGGTGCATGGAAGCTGTCACTACGGCGGACCGTCCAGAGAAGCCGCGGGATGGAAACCCGGAGTTTCACACCGCCCACACCCGGATCGACCTGGAGATTCTGTGTGTCGCAGCCCGGCGGGTACGCCAACTCGATCCTGGTCCGCCCGTGGGAATCCAGCGGAACGTCCGCCGCCACAACCAGCTGAACGTGCTCCTCGGGGCCGATCACGCGTTCAGGAAGCGGAACGGTCAAGCCGGGCACGACAGCGAGTTCCTCCCTGAAGTCCGAGCCGAGGGGACCGAGAATCTCGATAATCCCGGAACTCGCTCGCCGCTCGGGGAAGAGGAGAGACGTGTCGTACGTACCGTCCCCGTCGGCGAGCGCCGCCAGGCTCTCGGTTCGCTGCACACCGTCAGCCCGATAGCGGGCGCGCCACGAATCCGGAGAGCTGTCTCCGAGTTCCACAGAAAGGCGCGGAGGGTACGGGTGGACGGGCCTGCCACCGGAGTCCGTCGCGCCGGATAGCGGCTCCGACACGATCCGGCATCGCCTCAGCGACGACGCGATAGGCAGGCGCCTCCGGATCTCCTCCTGGTTCGCAAGCGGCTGGGCAGGACAGACAACGATCACGCAATCTCGATCGCCCAGGTTGAGGGCGCGAAGTCGCCATCCCGACCAGTCGCCGGTGAGGGGCGGCAGGTCTTCGATTGCGGGCACGTCCGATGGTGGCTCGTCAGCGCCGAGGAACTCCGTTGAGATGGGAGCAAGGGCCAGAATCGATGTGCCTCGCAGGCTCTCCTGGTTGCGGACAAGCTCCCCTCCGTCTGCGAAGAAGCACGCCGGGGCCTCGAGCAGGCCCTCGAACCGCCACGTCCTCTCTCGGGTCGGCGTGCGGAGCGCCACCTCCCACGAACAGGGCGGATCGAGAGGAACCTTCCGCAAGTCGTACCGCGAGACAGCGAACGAGCGCGAACGGCCCCTACCGTCGTTCACGATCCACAAGCCCTGGTATCCCGGCGCAGGGGGAAGCTCGACATAGGGACCGGCACCGGCGTACCGATCGATGAGAACACGTGGCCGAGGCCATCGCGGGCCGCGCCGGACAGGTTCGTGCTCACCCTCAAGGAAGCTCTCGACCAGATAGCGAGGCAAAGCTGCATCGTGAGCAAGTTCCTCCGCACCCCGGTCGCGTGCGGTTTCCAATCCGATGTCGGACGCGACCTCGGCGAATTGCCACATGCGGTCGATGAGATTCTCAGCGAAGAGTCCTCCGTAGTCCAGGAAGCGCTGGACGGGTTTGTCCAGTCCTGGATATCCGCGAGCCCGCCATCTCCAGGGGATGCCCGCATCGTCGGCGCCGTCACGCATGTCCGCAAGCAGCAACCCCCACACATCCGAAGCGCAGTACGCCGGGATGCCGCCGTGCAGGAGGATCGGCGTCACGTTGCGCAGAGCCCTCTCGGTTGTGAGGACGTGCTGGAACGTTTCCAACCCCAGCGTCCGGAGAGCTGAGCGGAAGGCCTTGCCGACCCGACTCTGCTCGTTCGGGCCGTCGATCCCCCCGGCCGAGACGTTCGGCCAGAAAATTCCACCCTCATAGCGATGAACCCCTTCGGCCACAAGAAAGACGACGATGGCCGACGGACAGATATGTTCCCAGTTCCATAGCCGGTAGCAGCGTGCGAACACACTTCTGGCCTGCCCGTAGAGATCACCCTCCAGGGAAAGATCGAGTTCGGCCACGAGACCGACATCGCGCAGCGAGGAGCGCAACACGTGTTCGACCTCGAACGGGTTCAGGTCTGCCCAAGGGTCGTGGTTGTCGCCGCTCACGCCGCCCCTCTGTACAGGTCTCCCGCCGATACGCCGGCCGGAGCGCCTGCAGGTGCTGGAGTGCCGACCATCGAACCAGGCGACCGGATGAACGTCGGGATCAAACTCCGAGACCGCTCCGGCGGGATCTCGCCGGAACACGGTGGAGCGTCTCAATCATGAGGCGTGACGTTATCGGACCCGCAGCGCAGGGTCAGAGGGTCGGCGCTACGCCTGGTGTACTGCAGACAACGCGGCCGTGTCTGCGGGTCGCCGGCCGCGAAGGGGACGGGGAACACCCGCGGGGTTTGGCGCGGGTCATGATCAACTGCGCAGGTCAGATGATCTCGAACACGCCGCGTCGTATGGCGAAATCGTGGTCCGCGAGATAGTCCATGCCCAGCACGATGTCATGGTTCTCGGGTTGCCACGGGAGCACCGCAACACGAAGTTCCTTCGACGGCAGTGGGGGAACGCCGATCCGCAGCCAGAGCGTCCCGATGGGCACCCTGGTCCCGTCAACGCCTGCGACGAGCATTCCCGAGCCGGAAACCACAGTCTTGAGACCGGAAACAACGGTCGCGGTTACAGCTGTGCGCTGTGCGCCGGTGTCTACCAGTGCGTCGAAGCCGAGCTTCTCGCCGTTGGGAATGAAGGTGAGAGCCGCCGTGGCGACGACGATGGGCCGATTCTCCTCACTTCCAGCGTCGGCCGAGCCGTTGGCCACCCTTGGCTATGCGGACAGGAGGGTCATGCCGAGGCAACCGAGTTGTATCGGCGGATGGCCAATGGGATGGGTGGAGAACCGACCCGGGGCGAATCTGTCGAATCCTGCTCTCGAGGCCGTGTAGTCATCATCAAAAATGTCAACGACCTCCCCGTCGTGCATGAGGGCCACGCGACCGAGATCGGTCCGCTCCAACTCGCAGCGGTACTTCGCCTCATATTCCTCGCGGTTGTTGAACACCTGACCGTAGATGCTGGGATCATGCACCGGGAACGCCCCCTCTCCTCGCCATGTGCATCCAGACACTCACGCGACCCTTGACATTGGCCGATTTCGAGATGCTGGTAGGCCAATTCACGATATAGCGAATTGCGCCACCGGCGGTGGACGCCCGGGGGGCGCTCAGGTGAGGCGGGCTCGAGCCCTGTTGATGAGGCTGGCCATCTTGCGGTTCACGGTTCGGGGCATCACCTCGGCCAGACTCGATGCGATTTTGTACCCCAGACCCGGGGTGTAGATGATCCGCCGGCGCGAGGCGGCCCGGAGCGCCAGGTGGGCCACCTGCTCGGCCTCCATCCACAGCCAGCCGGGGGCCTTGCTGATCTGACGCTGCTGGCCGGCGCGGGCGTGCAACTCGCTGCGGGTCAGGCCGGGGGCAACCGTCGTGACCGTCACGCCGGTGTCACGGAGTTCCTCGTGAAGACCCTGCCCGAAGTAGGTGACGAACACCTTTGAGGCGGCGTAGACGGCTTCGTACGGCAGCGGCTGCGACCCGGCGATGGAGGAGATGTTGAGGATTGATCCCCGTCCCTTGGCGACCATCTGACCGGCGGCGGCCCGGCTGAGCGACACGACGGCCGCCACGTTGAGCGCCACCATGGGGTCCGCTGTCTCACCCGCGGGACCGGTGAGGGCGCCGAAGCTCCAGATGCCGGCGTTGTTCACGAGGAGATCGATCGGCTCGGAGGTGGCAGCGCAGCGGCCCGCCACGACCTCCAGGTGCGCCGGGTCGGTGAGATCGGCCGGCAGCACCTCCGCGGACACCGCCAGCGAGCTTGCGATCCTCTCGAGACGGTCGGCGTTACGCGCGACCAGGACCAGTTCGGTGCCCTGGCGGGCCAACTCCTGGACCATGGCCTTTCCGATACCCGCTGATGCCCCGGTCACGAGCGCCCGTTCCCACGTGACTCGCTTCATCGCGTGATCTCCTCCACCGGCACCCCGACCCCCATCTGAAACCCGCCGGATCCGTGCTCGTGTCTACCGGCTGCGGCCTGCGACCGCACACCCGAGCCGCCTCCCGGCGGCGCCTGCTCAGTGCGTCGTGCCTGCAGCCACCGCCAGGCGGACCTCCGCCCGCTGCAGAGCCGCGGCCGCCTCCGCGTCGTCGGGATCGGCAGCGAGCGCCTCGCGGGCCCGCTCGGCTGCCGCCGTGGCACGGTCCGTGTCGATTTCGGTAGCCAACTCGGCCACGTCGGACAGGATCGCCACCTTGTCGCCGGCCACCTCCACGAACCCACTGTGCACGGCGATGAGCTGCGTGTCGCCGTCGGGGCCGAAGATCCGCACCCGCTCGGGCAGGAGGACTCCCACGAACGGCACGTGACCAGGCTGGAAGGCGATGTCACCGTCGGTGGTGCGCACGAGCACCATCGAGGCGGTCGTCGCCAGGACGACCTCCTCGGGGGACACCAACTCCACCTGAAGGGCCACGCTACGCCGCCTGGGACTGCAACTCGGCCGCCTTGCGCTGGGCGTCCTCGGCGCCGCCGACCATGAAGAACGCCTGCTCGGGCAGGTCGTCGAGGTCACCGGAAACCAGAGCGTCGAAGCTCTCGACCGTCTCGGAAACCGACGTGAAGATGCCCGGCATGCCGGTGAAGACCTCGGCCACGAACATGGGCTGGGACAGGAAGCGCTGCACCTTGCGGGCCCGGGACACCGTCACCTTGTCCTCCTCGGACAACTCGTCGAGGCCCAGGATGGCGATGATGTCCTGCAGCTCCTTGTAGCGCTGCAGGATCTCCTGCACCCGCCGGGCCACCCGGTAGTGCCGGTCCCCCACCACCTCGGGCGTGAGGATGGTGGAAGTGGACGCCAGCGGATCCACCGCCGGGTAGATGCCCAGGGCGGCGATGTCGCGCGACAGCTCGGTGGTGCCGTCGAAGTGGGTGAACGACGTGAACGGCGCCGGGTCGGTGTAGTCGTCAGCGGGCACGTAGACCGCCTGCAGCGAGGTGATCGAGCGGCCGCGGGTGGTGGTGATCCGCTCCTGCAGCTCACCCATCTCATCGGCCAGCGTGGGCTGGTAACCCACCGCGGACGGCATCCGGCCCAGCAGCGTGGACACCTCCGAACCCGCCTGCACGAACCGGAAGATGTTGTCGATGAACAGCAGCACGTCCTGGTTCTGGACGTCCCGGAAGTACTCGGCCATGGTCACGCCGGCGAGGCCCACCCGCAGGCGAACCCCCGGCGGCTCGTCCATCTGGCCGAACACCAGCGCGGCCTTCTCCAGCACGCCCGACTCGCCCATCTCCAGGAACAGGTCGGTGCCCTCGCGGGTGCGCTCGCCCACCCCGGCGAACACCGACACGCCGCCGTGCTGCTCGGCCACCCGCCGGATCATCTCGGTGATGAGCACCGTCTTGCCGACGCCCGCACCGCCGAACAGGCCGATCTTGCCGCCCTGCTTGTAGGGGGTGAGCAGGTCGATGACCTTGATGCCGGTCTCGAACATCTGCGTGCTGGGCTCCAGCTCGTCGAACGGCGGCGCCGGGCGGTGGATCTCCCATTCCTCGGTGACGTCGAGGTCGTCGCGGTCGGCGTCGAGGCAGTCGCCCAGCACGTTCCACACGTGGCCGAGCGTGACGTCGCCCACCGGCACCGAGATGCCGCGACCCAGGTTCCGCACCGGCGTGCCTCGGGTCAGCCCGTCGGTGGGCCGCAGCGCGATGGCGCGCACCCGGCCGTCGCCGATCTGCTGGGCAACCTCGGCCAGCACCTCGACGGTCTCGCCGTCGACGGTCACGTCGAACGACACGGCCGTGTTGATCTCCGGCAGGGCATCGGGCGGGAACTCCGCGTCGATGACCGGGCCGGCGATGGCCACGACCCGGCCGTCCTTGGTGGTTTCGCTCATCTGTCTCTCCTCGTCACCTTCGTTCTGCGTGGGTGCTGGTTCTCGGTTCCCGGGCAGCGTCTAGCCGGCGCTGCGCAGGGCTTCCGCCCCACCCACGATCTCCATGATCTCGGTCGTGATGGCGTCCTGGCGGGCCCGGTTCATCATGCGGGTCAGCTTCACGATCAGGTCCTCGGCGTTGTCGGTGGCCGCCTTCATGGCCCGCTGCCGGTTGGCGTGCTCGGAGGCGGCGGCGTCCAGCAGCGCCGAGAACAGCCGGCTCTCCACGTAGCGCGGCAGCAGCACCTCCAGCACTCCCGCCGGCGACGGCTCGAACTCGAACGCCGCCCGCGCCTCGGCGCTGCCACCGCCCAACTCGGCGATCTCTTCGATGGTGGCGAGCGGCAGGAAGCGGCGCACCGCCACCTTCTGGGACCCCAGCGAGATGAACTCCATGTAGACCAGGATCACCTGGTCCACATCGCCGGAGATGAAGCGATCGGACACCTCGCCGGACAACCTCCGGGCGTCGGCGTAGCGCGGGGTGTCGCTCATTTCCTCGAAGGAGGCGTCGATCCGGTAGTTGCGGAACTTGAAGTAGTCCCGTCCCTTCCGCCCCACCAGGATCAGCGAGTAGTCCCGGCCCTCGCGGCTGCCGGCCATGATCTCCCGCTCGGCGGCCCGGATCACCGAGGAGTTGTACGGGCCGGCCAGGCCGCGGTCCGAAGTGATCACGACGTAGCCGACCCGGCGGATCTCGTCGCTCCGGCGCAGCAGAGCGTGTTCGGTGGCCGCCCCGGCGGCTGCCAAGTCCTCGATGACGCCGGTGATGCGGTTGGCGTAGGGGCGTGCCGCGTGCGCACGCTGCTGCGCCTTGACGACCCGTGTGGCGGCGATCAGCTCCATGGCGCGCGTGATCTTCTTCGTGGATTGGACCGAAGAGATCCGGCGCCGGAGGATCCGTTCCTCGCCACCCGGCATGACTCGACCCGCCTACGCGTCGTCGTCGTGTTCGGGGCGGTCGATCTCCTCCTCGGGAAGCGTCCGGTCGGAGTCGACCATGCTGCTCGAGGCGTCGGCCTGCTCGGCGGCCTCCGGTTCGGTACCGCCCTCGGCAACGCTCACCTGGAACTGATCGGCGAATGCCGTCACCGTGGCCTCGACAGCCGCCACGTCGACCGTGCCCGTCTCGGCGATCGTGCGCAGAAGATCGGCGTGGCGGCTGCGGGCGAACTCCAAGAGGCCGGCCTCGAAGCGCGGCACGTCCTCGATGGGGATGGAGTCAAGGTGGCCGCTCGTACCGGCGAAGATGGAGATCACCTGCTCCTCGACCGGCATGGGGCTGTTGATGCCCTGCTTCAACAACTCGGTCAGCCGGTAGCCGCGCTCCAGCTGGGCCTGTGAGACGGCATCGAGGTCGGAGCCGAAGGCGGCGAAGGCCTCCAGCTCGCGGAACTGCTGCAGATCGGCCTTCAGGGTGCCCACGGCGGTCTTCATGGCCTTGATCTGCGCCGCCGACCCCACACGGGAGACCGAGATGCCCACGTCCACCGCCGGACGGATGCCCGACTTGAACAGGTCGTCCTGCAGGTAGATCTGGCCGTCGGTGATCGAGATGACGTTGGTGGGGATGTAGGCCGACACGTCGCCGGCCTTCGTCTCGATGATCGGCAGCGCCGTGAGCGAACCCGCACCGCGGTCGTCGCTCAGCTTGGCGGCGCGCTCGAGCAGGCGGCTGTGCAGGTAGAACACGTCGCCCGGGTAGGCCTCGCGGCCCGGCGGGCGGCGCAGCAGCAGCGCCATCTGGCGGTAGGCCTCGGCCTGCTTGGAGAGGTCGTCGTAGACGACGAGGGCGTGGCCACCGTTGTCCATCCAGTGCTGGCCGAGTGCGCAACCTGCGTAGGGCGCCAGGTACTTGAACGGCGCCGGGTCCGAGGCGGGGGCCACCACGACCACCGTGTAGTCCATCGCCCCGTGCTCGGCGAAGATGGCCACGGTCTGGGCGACTGTGGAGGCCTTCTGGCCGATGGCCACGTAGATGCATTGCACGTCCTGGCCGCGCTGGTTCAAGATGGTGTCGGTGGCAATGGTGGTCTTGCCCGTCTTGCGGTCGCCAATGATGAGTTCGCGCTGGCCGCGGCCGATGGGGATGAGCGAGTCGATGGCCTTGATGCCCGTCTGCATCGGTTCGTGCACCGGCTTGCGCCCGGTGATGCCGGGGGCCTGCACCTCCATGCGCCGGGTTTCGGTTGCGCCGAGCGGGCCCTTGCCGTCGATCGGTTCGCCGAGGGCGTTCACGACCCGCCCGAGGAGTGCGTCGCCGACGGGAATGGCGAGGATGTCACCGGTGGCCCGGACGGCTTGGCCCTCCTCGATGTCGTCGACCTCGCCGAGAACCACGGCACCCACCGTGTCCTCGTCCAGGTTCAGCGCCAGCCCGACGGTGCCGTCGGAGAACTCGAGCATCTCGTTGACCGCGGCTCCGGGCAATCCGCTGATGCGGGCAATGCCATCGCCCACCTCCACGATGCGCCCCACCTGGGTCTGGCTGATCTCGGGCGAGAAGCCTTCGAGGTTTCGACGGATCGCGGCGGTGATGTCGCCGGTGTCGAGTGTGAAGGTTGCCATGTTGCTCCTAGAACGCTTCACGCAGTTGGTTGATGCGGGTGCGGACGCTGCCGTCGATGACCTCGTCGCCGATGCGCGTGACGACTCCGCCCATGACGGTGGGATCGACGATCACCTTGACCGTGACGTCCTTGCCGGTGGCCTGCTGCAGCGCCTCGCCCAGGCGTCGCTGCTGGTCGTCGCTGAGCGCGACGGCCGAGCGGACCTCCGCCACGGCCTTGTTGCGCAGGCCGGCGCTGCGCTCGACAGCCGCCTCGATGATCCGTACGAGGTCGCTGCCGCGACCCGCGCCCACCACCATCGACACGAGCGCCACAGTGGCCTCCGCCGCCTGAGCGCCGAGCAGATCCTCGACGATCTGCTGGCGGCGGGCGGCAGGGATGCGGCGGTCCGAGAGCGCCTCCTGCAACTCGTCGGAACCCGCCAGCGCCTGCGCCACAGCGAACAGCTCGTCCTCGGCGGCGGCCAGGTCACCCTCGGCCTGCACCACCGAGACGAGTGCGTCGGCGTAGCTGCTGACCCTGTCTGACGACATCTCCGGGGCCTCTCCTACCTGGGTACCGTGGCGGCGGGCTAGTTCCGCGACCCGACGTCGTCGATGTAGCTCTCGATGAGCTGCATCTGCGTGTCGTGGTCGAGGTTCTGCCCGATGACCGACTCGGCGGCGCCGATGACGATCGCCGACACTTCGCTGTGCAGGTCGCTGAGCGCCTGACGCTTGGCCGCTTCGACATCCTGGTCGGAGCGCTGCCGCAGTTCGGCGGCCTCCTCCTCGGCGCGGGCGACGAGATCGGCGCGTACCCGCTCGGCGTCGGCCCGGGCGGCGTCGACGATGCGGCCGGCCTCGGCCCGGGCATCGGCCAACTCGGCCTCGTATCCCGCCTTCACCTCGAGCGCCTCGGTGCGTGCCGTCTCGGCCGCGTCGAGGTCGCCGCGGATTTTCTCGGCGCGCCGGTCCATGCCGCGCTTGACGGCGGGGAACAGCTTCCACTGCATCAACCCCAGCAGCACCACGAAGGCGATGCCGCCCCAGATGATCTCGGTCACCTCGGGAAGGATCGGGTTGGGGGCTTCGAGGCACCCTTCGAGCTTCTTCTCGAAGGACGCGAGCTTCTCCTCGGCGCCGACATCGACGTGGGTCGCGGCGGTCTCCTCGAGGATGTGCAGCGCCTCGGCGCCGCGCTGGCCGCCGAACTCGAGGGCGTCGACCTTCTCCACGATGCAGGCGCCGGGCGTCTCGCCGGCGGCCGCCACCGGTGAGGTGCCGAACCACAGCGCGGCGAGGAGTACCAGCGCGCCGGCGAATGCTCGCCGTCGCAGCCGCGACGGGCGCCTCGCCCGCCCGCCGTGTTGGTTGCGTGCTCTCATGGCGCGTCCTCGCCGGCTACGGAAGCAGCAGGATGAAGACGACGAAACCGATGAGGGCCAAGGCCTCGGTGAAGGCGATGCCCAGGAACATGGTGGTTCGCACCATGCCGGCCGACTCGGGCTGGCGGGCCATTGCGGTGACGGCGTTGCCGACCACGAGGCCGATGCCGATGCCGGGGCCTATGGCCGCCAGGCCGTAGCCGAGCCCGGCGCCGATGGCCTTGAGTCCGTCAAGGAACTCGCCTGCTTCTGTCTGGGCAAGGATGCCGATTGTGGCAAGGAGGTTGACCACGATTCTTCTCCTGTTGCTGGTGTGCGGTTCTGTGGATCGAGTGCGGTTTGCGGGTAGTGGTGCTCGGGATCGGGTGCTAGTGCTCCGGATCGAGTGCGGTTGGCGGTCGGGTGGTGTGCCGGTGCTAGTGCTCGGGGTGCAGGGAGCCGCCGATGTACACGGCGGTGAGGATCGTGAAGATGAACGCCTGCAGGGCGCTCACGAAGATCTCGAAGGCGGTCAGCAGCACCAGCATGAAGAACGGCAGCAGCCCCGGCACGTAGCCGAAGCCCCACAGCGCGGCCGACAGCACGGCGAAGGTGACCAGCAGCAGGTGCCCCGCCATCATGTTGGCCCAGAGCCGGATCGCCAGGCTGAGCGGCCGGATCAAGAAGGTCGAGAACAACTCGATGGGCGCCACGATGAGGTACAGCGCCCACGGCACGCCCGGCGGGAACAGCGAGTTCTTGAGGTAGCCGCCGAGGCCCTGGCTGCGGATCCCGATGTAGTTGTAGACCACCCAGACCACCAGGGCCAGCAGCAGCGGGACCGCCATGCGGGAGTTGCCCGGGAACTGGATGAACGGGATGACCTCGAAGATGTTGATGAAGAAGATGAAGAAGAACAGCGACGTGAGGAACGGCATGAACTTCCGGCCCTCGGCGCCGATGGTCTGCATCACGATGTTCTGCTCGACGAAGTTGATGCCGCCCTCGGCCACGTGCTGCACACCGCTGGGGACCAGCGACCGCTTCCGTGCGGCGAGGCCGAAGGTGACCACGGTGAGGAGCATCGCCACGAGGTAGATCAGCGAGGTCTTGTTGAGCGCCAGGTACGTGTCGGTGAAAGCAATGTCGGGCCACTCGAAGAGATGGGTGACCGCCGGGAAGTCCAGGGCGAAGATGCTCATGAGCTCACCGTCGCTTCAGTGATCCGTGCAGCGTCGCTGTCCGGCTCGTCGCCGCGGTTACGCCGGGGGCGACGCGGGGCGCCGGTGCGGAAGAGGCCACTGCCCGGGTGGAGGCCGGGGTGAGTCAGCGTGGCCGCCACGTGGCGCAACTCCCAGATCAGCAGACCGATGTGCAGGACGAGCAGCACCAGGGCGAACGGCAGGGCGTCGAACCACCCGGCGTGGCGGATCGGCACGACCACCGCGGTGATGATGCCGAGGCGCAGGAAGTAGCCGCCGAGCACGCCCCCCATGAGCGCAGCGGGAGAGATGCGGGCGCAGAACCCGATGATGGCGGCGCCGGCGAGAAAGTTCATGAGCACGAGCCCGAGCGCCAGGAGAGCCGACCAGAGCCCGTCCAGGCCCCAGCCGAGTGCGCAGAACAGCACCAGCGGCGGACCCGCCAGCAGGCCCCTGCGGGCAATGTCGCCGGCGACCCTGCGCTCGGGGGCGTCGGGCGCCGGCTCGCCGCTCGGTGCAGGATCGTTCTCAGGCATCGGCACCTCGCCGTCCCGGGAGCTTGTTCTCGAAGGTCTGCATCCGGCGCTCGTAGCGCTTGAACACCTTCCAGGTGACATAGGCCAGCACGATCGACATGAACAGCAGCGTGAAGAGCGGCGTCGTTCCCACGGCCTTGTCCAGCAGGAGACCGAAGAAGGCGAACAGGGCGGGTGTGGCGACCATCTCGAAGGCGTTGGACAGCGCATCGCCGGCACCGTGAGGTCTCACGTGCGCGCCGTTCTCGCGGGGATCACGCTGGTCCATGCTCGCCTCTTCGCCCACCTACCGGGCGCGGGTCGCCCGGAGCTTGTGAAACCACGCGCAAGCTATCGGCAGCAGGTTCGGCTCACAACCCCCGCGCAGGCTCGGGGACTCGTACCCATCCGCCGGCTTGCCCAACGCCAGCGATCCGCCTGCCCGTCCGGTGGCGATCCGCACCGCCCCCACCCGAGACTGTCAGATCGGAGGGTATGCGATTTTGAATACGCCGATATGCTGATGGTATGCACAAGCAGCGCGTCACGATCACAGTGGACGAGACTCTTCTCGCAGAGGCCAATGTGGCGGTCAGCGAGGGCCGCTCCCGGTCGGTGAGCGAGTGGGTCGGTGAAGCCATGGCAGAACGCCGTGCCAGGGATCGGCGCCTCGCCGCGCTCGACGATCTGATCTCCGAGTACGAGGCCACCCACGGCTCCATCACCGACGAGGAGATCGCCGAACAGGCCCAGCGAGACCGGGATGCGGCCGGGTCATCGCGGGCAGCCGGCCGGCCGGCCGGATGAGCCTCATTCTCGATGCGGGTGCGTTCGTAGCGCTCGAGCGAAACGAGCGGGCGATGTGGCGGAGACTCAAGGCGACCCGGCGGTCAGGGACTCCGCCGATGACCCACGGGGGCGTGATCGCTCAGGTCTGGCGCGGTGGAACCGGTCGTCAGGCCCAGCTGGCGCGGGCATTGCACGCCGTCGAGGTCGTCCCGCTCGATGGCGAGTTGGGACGCCGGGCCGGCGCGTTGCTCGCCCGTTCCGGCCTCACGGACGCAATCGACGCGGCACTGGCCGCCATGGCCGATCACGGCGATCAGATCATCACGTCCGACCCGGACGACCTCGCCGCCCTCGTCGCCGCGAGCACCCGCCGGGTCGACATCGTCCCGACCTGAACCGTCCAGCCGCAGCACGGCTCAGAACCGAAGCACGACGAGCGGGAAGCGTCGCATCGGTCCTCCGACGCTCCCACAGGGTCATACACGCAGCCCACGCCACCCGATCGGATCCGGTGTCGGGAACGAGGTCGCACACGAAGCACGAGTGCGCTCACCGCGATGAAACTCGGTACGTACCGAAACCGGCCGTCACAGCGCGGACAGCCGCCCGCAGCCCGGTCCGCGCCGAACCGTCTTCACATTGGCGGTGAGGCGGCTCGCGGGTAAGGCGTGAACCGGGCGCAGAGGGCGCGGACCTCCTCGCGCACCGCGGCCAGGACGGATTCGCCGCCGCGGTGGCGCAGGGTGTGGCCGATCAACGCCGCGATCTGCACCATCTCGTCGGGCCCCATTCCCTGCGTCGTGACGGCGGCCGCGCCGATGCGCAGCCCGCTGGTCACGAACGGGGAGCGCTCGTCACCGGGGATCGTGTTCTTGTTCAGCGTGATCCCCGCCCTGTCGAGCGTGGTCTGCGCCTCGGCGCCGGTGAGGTCGGCGTCGAAGGGGCGTAGATCCACCAGCATCAGGTGGTTGTCGGTCCCTCCGGAGACGAGGCGGAACCCCTCTCCGGCCAGCGCCGCTGCCAGCGCTCGGGCGTTGCCGACGATGCCCGCCGCGTAGCCGGCGAAGGCCGGGGTGGCGGCCTCGGCAAAGGCGACAGCCTTGGCGGCGATCACGTGCTCGAGGGGGCCTCCCTGGCTGCCGGGAAAGACCGCGCGGTCGATGGCGCGGGCATGGGGCTCCTTGCAGACGATGCAGCCGCCACGCGGGCCGCGCAGCGTCTTGTGGGTCGTGAACGTCACCACGTCGGCGTGGGGCACGGGGTCGGGATGCACACCGCCGGCGATGAGACCAGCGACGTGCGCCGCGTCGAACAGCAGGAGCGCGCCCACCTCGTCGGCGATGGCGCGCAGCGGCTCGGAGGGGATCAGCCGTGGGTACGCCGTGGCGCCGGCCACGATGAGGCGGGGGCGGTGCTCGAGAGCCACCTCCCTGACCTCGTCGAAGTCGATGTGCTCGCTCTCGGCGTCGACGCCGTAGGCGACGAAGTTGTAAAGGATCCCGCTGGCATTGACCGGCGAACCGTGCGTCAGATGGCCGCCCTGATCGAGAGCCATGCCCAGCACTATGTCGCCGGGCTTCAGCAGGGCCTGGTAGACGGCCATGTTGGCGTTGGCACCCGAGTGGGGCTGGACGTTGGCGTGCTCGGCGCCGAACAGCTCGCGGACCCGGCTGCGGGCCAGTTCCTCCACCTCGTCGATCACCTGGTTACCGCCGTAGTAGCGACGACCCGGGTAACCCTCGGCGTACTTGTTGGTGAGCGCCGAGCCGGTGGCGGCCAGCACGGCCGGGGAGGCGAAGTTCTCCGAGGCGATGAGCTGCAGCGTGGTGTTCTGACGCTCGACTTCGGCTTCGATGCGGCCGAACAGCACTTCGTCGTGGATATCGGGCCACGGCATCGCCTGCTCCTTTGCAAACTCCGCAGACTTCGAGGCGCAGTATGCCGCCGATCCACCTGCCTCGGGCGGGCCACCAAGGGCCCAACCCCGTTCACCCAGGGACAACCTCCCCGGTTATCACACCAGCGCAAGCCCCGGACCACGCCTCCTATGCAATAGCCGGCAACGTGAAGGGAGCAGTCCGGGCTAGAAATACTCCATGTCGCGAGTCGATCACGTGCGCCATGCCGCGCGACAGTGGGCCGGCCAGCTCACGGACGTGTCCGGGCGCAACCGCCTGCTCTACTACAGACCTCTCAAGCCTGCTCTACTACAGACCTCTCAAGTTGGGAACCCTGGACCTCGGCAGTTCCGACCGTGCGGTTCTGGGGGCGCTGCTGACCTCCAAGCCGGGCACGAGCGTTTCGCTGCGAGCGCTATTCGCCAACTCTGTCGCCGAGAGCGAGAACTGGGCCGACGACGCGGTGCGCCGGGCCAGGTCGGTCAGCCGCAAGGCGGTGGAGAACTTCGAAGAGCGAGGCGTGAACACGCTCTTCATCGTCCAAGGGATGGCCAGCTGGGTGGTTCCGCAGGGCGGGCCGAGGACCAGCCCGGCGGCACCGGTTCTGATGTGCGCCGCGGGACTGCATCGACGGGGCGCATCCGAGGCCGACTTCGATCTGTCCCTCGACGGCGAGTGGACCGTCAACGACGCCCTACTGCGATTCCTGGCCAAGGAGTTCAACGTCTCCGTGTCCGGTGAGGAACTGCTCGGTTCGAAACTGTCCGACGCCCGCCTCGACGAGACCGAAGTGGCAGAGATCTTCGGCGATCTCCGCGCCCGGGCCGTCCCGGTACCCGGGTTCACCATCGAGCAGCAGCTGGTCGTCGGCAACTTCATGTACCGGAAGATGCCGATGGTTGCCGACATCGAGGAGAACCTCGAGGCGCTTGCCGGCAACGATCTCATCGCTGCAATAGCCGGAGACCGTGAGGCCGGCGAGTCCTTGCGCGGCGAGCACACCCAGCGCATCGACCAGTCGCTCCCGGACACCGTGCCCGCGGCGGACGAGTACCTGGTCCTCGACGCCGACTCCTCGCAGAACGCAGCCGTCAACGCTGCGCTCGCCGGCGAGTCGTTCGTGCTGCAAGGGCCACCAGGTACGGGCAAGAGCCAGACCATCGCCAACCTCATCGCTGCGATGATGGCCCGCGGCCGCAGCGTCCTGTTCGTGGCCGAGAAGCGTGCCGCCATCGACGCGGTCACGAAACGGTTGACGAACGTCGGCCTCGACGGGTTCGTGATGGACTTCCACGGCGGAACCCTGCGCCGCCGCGATCTGGCCCGGCGCCTCGACGAGTCGTTGGAAGCCATCGGCGGCACGCCGCCGACCGACGACGAGAACCTCCACGATCGCCTTGAGGATTCCAGATCGGAACTGTCGGGCTACACAGAGGCACTGCACACTGAACGCCGGCCGTGGGGTGTGTCGTTCTACGATGTGCACACCCGACTGTTGGAAGTCCGGCGCAACCACACCGCGGACACGCCGCCGGTGACATTCCCAAGCGACGTGTTGGCGCAGCTCGACTCGGGCACGGTGCGTGACGTGCGACGCGACCTGAGCGACTGGAGCGACCTCGCCGCGTCGCTGGTGTCGGGCGACTCACCGTGGGCCGGTGCCGTTGTCTCCACCATCGACGACGTGCGGCGCGCGCAGCATTCACTGGGAGTGCTCGCCGAGACCGTTCCCGAAGCCGGCAGGCGCTGCGGCGAACTGCTCCTCGAATTGGGCTTGGAGGCCCCCTGCTCGGTGGCGGCCTGTGGTGACCTGATCGAGTTGCTCGGCGACTTGGACAAGTTCGCCTCGCATCACGGCATGATGGTCTTCGAGAACGACCTCGACTCGCTGGAAGCCGATCTCGCTCCTGCGGTGGGCGGCTTGCGCGCATCGGGCGCCCGGCTTTTCGGCGGCCGCTACCGAGCGGCACGGCGCGCCGTCATAAAATCGTCAGCAGCAGGGGCGAAACTCCGCGGCAAGGTCGCGCTCGACCTGGTGAACAAGGCGCGCGCTGCGGCCGAGCGCTGGAAAACCCTCGGCGGCAAGGGGCAGCCGCATCTCGCGGGGGACTTGACGCCGTTCGCGGCTGCGCACGGCGCCACGCGGGAACCGCTCGATCACCTTGCCGCCCTGCTGCCCGGGCACCGACTAGAGGACGGAACGCACGAAGAACTCGCCGCGACCATCGGTGACCTACTCGCCGACGAGGGCACGCTGCACCGGCTACCTCGGATCTCCGAGATCGAGGAGCGCTGCGCCACGGCCGGCGCCGGCATTCTCCTTGAACGCGTCAGGTCCGGCGCTCTTGCCTCGTCCGGGCTCACCGCCGCCTTCGAACTGGCATGGCTGGAGTCCGTGCGCCGGGAAGTGCTGTTGGCGGACGGGCGCCTATCCGGCTTCGACGCCGATCGTCAGAACCGTCTGGTCGCAGAGTTCCGCTCCGCCGACGTCGAACACCTGACGAGCACTCCGGCCCGCGTTCGGCGCCGGCTTGCCGAGCACGCCATCGAGGTGCGCAACGGCCACCCCGACCAGGATACGTTGATCCGCCGAGAGGCCGCCAAGAAGACACGCCACCTGCCCTTGCGGCAACTCTTCGAGAGGGCGCCGGACGTGCTCACCACAGTGCGCCCCTGCTGGGCGATGTCGCCGCTGGACGTGGCCCAGACGCTGCCGCCGCGACCCCTGTTCGATCTGGTCGTCTTCGACGAGGGAAGCCAGGTGCTCCCGTGCGACGCCATACCGGCGCTGCTGCGGGCACCGCGGGCCATGGTGGCGGGCGACTCGCGCCAGTTGCCTCCTACGACGTTCTTCGACGGCACCGACGACGATTTCGAGGCGGACGATGATGCCGAACTCGGGGCGTTCGAGTCAATTCTGAACGTCATGGACGCGCTTCTGTCCCGCCGCCCGCTCACCTGGCACTACCGGTCGGCCGACGAGCGCCTCATCGCCTTCTCCAACCGCAACATCTACCACGGTGGGCTAACCACGTTCCCCGGTGCCGTAGGCGACGGGTGCTTGAGCTTCGAGTTAGTTGAACACCGGCCGGGCGCGCCCGTCGAGACGAGAAGCAACCCGGACGAGGTCCGCCGGGTGGTCGATCTGATGATCGACCACGCCCGCAGACGACCGGATGAGACGCTCGGCGTGATCGCCATGGGCCGCTACCACGCCGACCGCATCGAGGAGGTCCTGCGGCAACGGCTCGACGCCGAATGCAGCCCCGATCTCGAGGCGTTCTTCGACGAGATAGCCCCCGAGCGTGCCTTCGTAAAGAACCTGGAGCGAGTGCAGGGCGACGAGCGCGACGCCATCATCCTCAGCGTCGGCTATGGCAAGAACGACCGCGGGCAGGTTGTCTACCGTTTCGGCCCGCTCAACGCCGAAGGCGGCGAGCGACGCCTCAACGTGGCGGTCACGCGGGCCCGCAAGCGGATGACGCTCGTGGCGTCGTTCTCCCACGCGGAGATGGACCCGAGCCGCAGTTCCGCGGAGGGCGCACGACTCCTGCGGGGCTACCTCAAGTACGCCGAGAGCGGCGGAACCGACCTTTCCGGTGGCGACACGGTCGAGCCGCTCAACCCCTTCGAGGTGGACGTCCTCGACAAGCTGACCGCCGCCGGACTCAACGTTGTGCCCCAGTACGGCTGCTCGGGCTACCGGATCGACTTCGCGGTGCGCCACCCGAGTCGACCGGCGAGCTTCGTCCTGGCCGTGGAGGCCGACGGCGCGAGCTACCACTCCTCACACACCGCACGGGACCGGGACCGGCTGCGCCAGGATCATCTGGAGCGCCTGGGCTGGCGCTTCTGCCGCATCTGGTCCACCGACTGGTTCAGCAACCACCGCCCGGAGGTCGAACGTGTTCTCGACGCCTACCGGCGGGCGGTTCACGAAGTCGACTCGGGCAGGATCCCCTTTCGCGATGGTGGCGGCCGGCGTGGTGGCACCCGAGCAGGTGCGGCTGTCGGCCACTCGGTCCGCGACAGGGCCACGAGTGGGATCTCGCAGCAGGCCGCCGCTCCGACAGCCGACCAGCGGGGCGCGGGGCCGCGGCTGCCGCGAAACACGCCCATCACTGAGCACTCCCAGGAATCGCTCGTACGGCTCGCGAAGTGGGTGATGTCCGACGGACTCCTTCGCACCGACGAGCAGATCTTCGAGGAGATGTTCGAGAGGCTCGGCTACGGGCGCCGGGGAAGCCGCATCAAGGAGGCACTGTTCGACGCAATCCGGTCGGCCCGTGGCGCATCCGCGGATGGCCGAGAAACCAATGACGTTTAGGATCGCGGCGAGCGTGCGGCTACGAAGCCGGACGGATCGCGAACATCTCCACAGCGGGGCCCGGCGCCGCAGCTCCGCACCGGCCTGCCGATTGGGAGACACAAGCGAAACCGGCTGGTAGAACTCGCCGGTTGGATCAGATCCGACGGTCTCCCACGGAGCGACGAACAGGTCTTGCAGGAGATGTACAAGCGACTGGGGTATACGGGCCGCGAGCCCGGCGTCCGGGAAACACTGCAAGGAGTGATCGAGCGGGACGCGTACCTGACTCGCAGGTACGGGAAGCTGTGACGCACCCGAGCGCCCTCCGGATGGCGATGCGGTGAACGTGCACGTTGACGCGGTGGACCACGGCGGGCGCAGCAAGGCGCGCCTGTGAGCGTCGGCTGCTACTGCAGGCCCTGCGCCAGGCCGCCGTCGACGGGCACGGCCGCGCCGGTGAGGTAGCCGGCCCACTCCGAGCACAACAGGGCGGCCACCCGCCCGAAGTCGCCGGGATCGCCGAGCCTGCGGGCCGGCACCTTCCGGGTCACCGCCGGCAGTTCTTCGTCCCACACCGAGCGCAGGCGGGCGGTGTCGTGCAGCCCGGGCTGAATGGAGTTGACGGTCACACCGTCGGCGGCCATCTCCCCCGCCAGCGTCTTGAGGAACCCTGTGGCTCCGGCGCGCGCCGTGTTGGAGAGGATGAGGCCGAGAACCGGTTGGCGCGCGGTCACCGAGGTGATGGCCAGGATCCGCCCCCAGCGCCGCTCGCGCATCTCGGGGGTCACGGCGTAGCACATGGCCACAACCGACATCAGATTGAGATGCAGCGCCTCGAGGTAGTCCGCCGGTCCGAACGACTCGTAGCTCCCGTCGGGCGGGCCGCCGGCGTTCACCACCAGGATGTCGATTCCCCCGCCGAGTGCGGCACGCGCGTCGGTCACGAATGCTTCGGCGCCGGCCGCGTCGGAGACGTCGGCGACCACCGGGACGGCCCCCGGAATCCCCCCGGCGGCACGGCTCAGCCGTTCGGGATCCCGCCCGGAGATCACCACACTGCAGCCCTCGGCCGCCAGCGCCTCCACCACCGCCAGACCCAAACCCGCGGAGGAGGCCGCGACCGCGGCTCGCTTACCGCTCAATCCCAGATCCATGCGCAGAGGGTACCGACGAGAGACTTGGGGCGGGACGGGCAGGCCGAAGGCTCCGGAGACGCTCAACTAGCCTGCCGCGGCAATGGTCGAGGCACCCGACGCCGGCGCAGAGCCGGACGTTCTGCTGATCAGCGGCGGTGACGTGGTCACGATGAACGCCCAGCGCGACGTGCTCACGGGCGGCGCGGTGGCCATCGCCGGGGACCGCATCGCGGCGGTGGGCCCCACGTCGGCGCTACGGGCGGCACACCCCGGCGCAACAGAGGTGGATGCCAGCGGGTGCATCGTGACGCCGGGGCTCATCAACGGCCACCAGCACCTCACCGGCGACCCTCTGGTGCGCAGTTGCATCCCCGACCTGCTGGCTCCGGGTGAATCCATCTTCTCGTGGTCGGTGCCCCTGCACGCCGAGCACACACCCGACGACGACGAGCTGTCGGCCACGTTGACCGCGGCGCAGAGCGCGCTCTGCGGGGTCACCACACTGGTGGAGGCCGGAACGGTGGCGCATCCCGACCGGGTGGCGGCCGGGATGGTGGCCGTCGGCGTGCGCGGCACAGTAGGCACGTGGGGCTGGGACGTTGAGGGCGCCCCGTTCGCCGCACCGCCCGACGAGGTGCTGGACCGCCAGCGAGAAGTGCTGGCGGCGCACCCGGCGGGAGGGCTCGTCGAGGGCTGGGTGACGCTCGTCGGCCACGACCTGGCCTCCGACGAGTTGCTGGTGGCCGCAGCCGATCTGGCGCGCAGCGCAGGTCGCGGCATGACGATGCACATCTCGCCCACGTCCTCGGACCCCGAGAGCTACCTGCGCCGGTGCGGGGCCCGACCCATCGTGCACTTCGACCGCCTGGGAATCCTGGGGCACCACCTGCTGCTGGCCCACGGCGTCTGGCTGGACGGCGCCGAGGTGGACCTGGTGCTGGCCAGCGAGACCGCCATCGCCTACTGCCCGTGGGCGTACCTGCGCCTGGGCCAGGGCGTCACGGTGGCGGGCCGCCACGGTGAGCTGGCACGCCGGGGCGGCCGCCTGGCGCTGGGGTGCGACGCGGGCAACGCCGGCGACCTGCCCGACGTGTTGCGGGTGGCCGCACTGGCGGCCGGGCTGGCCCGGGACATGCCGGTGGACCCGGAGGGCTTCGGAGCGCACGACGCCTTCGAGATGGCAACCATCCGAGGAGCCGGAGCGATCGGAAAGGACGCCGAGATCGGCTCACTGGAGCCCGGCAAGCTGGCCGATGTCGTCGTGTTCGACTGCTGCGCCTCCGCCTGGACGCCCCACGGCGACGTGGCCCTGCAACTGGTGTGGGGCAGCGACGGGCGCGACGTGCGTGACGTGTTCATCGGGGGCCGGCCCGTGGTGAGCGACGGCCGCTGTACGACCGTCGATGTGGCGGGCCTTCGTACCGCGGCGGCCTCAGCCCAGCGGGACCTGCTGGGGCGAGCCGGCATCGAAGTGCCGCACGCCTGGCCGCAGGTGCCCGCCGGCTGAACACCGGCGGGGGCGGCTCAGGCCAGGGGGGCCGCCCCGAAGGCCACGCTGAAGCGGACGCACCAGATCAGCACCGTGGAGTAGTGATCCAGGTCGACCTCCGGTGGAATCTCGTAGTTCTGGGCGCCAACGTTGCCCTTGATGTCCCCGAGATCGATCCAGTCGTTCAGAAAGTCCCTCGCCGGAGCGTCGGGCGGCGCCGAGGACAGCCACACGTTGACGTCGGGGCCGTTGTCGGTGCGGAAGTTCTCGAAGCGCAGGAACCGCTGCTCCGAGCCGTCGTTCAGAACCAGTGCCCGGCCCGAAGTGGGGTGACTGCGGCTGATGAAGTCGCCCGAGACAAGCGTGACGATCTGCGGAGCGACGGGCATGGGCCGTTCCTCGTCCATGATGATCTCACGCGGCATCGCTCCCGATGCGATGGCCTCGTTCATCTCGTCGGCCATCTCCTGGGTGATCTCGTCGCCCGGCATGCCCGAAGCGCCCGGTCCGGCCACCATCGGCCCGGTGGCCGGCGCCGGGGCCGGGGCCGGGGCCGGGGCGGAGCCATCGGCCGGAGCCGGTGCAGCCGCGGGTGCCTCGGGTGCCTCGGCTGCCGTCTCGGCGGCAGCACCAGGAGCGGGCGCCGCAGCGTCGGGGTCCGAGGATGCGGGCGCCGGGCCCTCCGCGGGAACAGGAGCGGGCGCCGCCGGGGCCGTCGACTCCCCGGCAGGGGCGGCAGCGGGCGCCTCGCCGGTGGGTTCGGGCGCCGGTGCGGGAGCCGCCGGATCGGCCGCGGGCGCCGGGGCCTCCGCCGGAGCCGCCGGTGCGCCGAACGTCGGGAGCGCCTCGTCCACCTCCTCGTCGATGAACAGCGTCTGTACGGCGAAGAAGAAGAAGATCAACCAGATGCCCAGGCCGATAGCCGCCCCAACCCCGATCGTGGTGATGATCCAGTGGCGCCGGGCCCAGCCCCACAGGCGCCGGATCAGAGAACTCGATGCGTCGGGTGATGGTTCCATGCCCTCACCTCCCTGGTGCGGGATCCACCCCGCCGGGCGGCTCCCGCAAGGAGCGTCACGAGATGGTGGCGCTCTCGTCGGTTGTTGTCGAGATCCAGTCAAGCAGGTCGGGGATCGGAATCACGGGCGGGAAGCAACGAAAGACTCGCTCGATGAATTAGCCGCCTTCTATCGATCCGGCCGCTCTCCATCGACCCACGCGTCGGTTTCAGGTGCCGCGCTCGACCCCTGTGAACAGCACGCCCACCCGGGCGCCCTCGGCCACGAGTCCCGCGCGGCGCGCTGCCAGCAGCCCCGCCAGGCCCGCCGTACCCGTCGGATCCACCGGCACATCGGCCCAGCGCCGGGCCAGAGCGTGGGCGTCGGCGACAAGGCTCTCCGGCGCCACCACCACATCGCCACCCGTTGCCGCCACACCCCAGACGATCGGCAGCCAGTCATAGGTCACGTCGTCGAGTATCCCCGTGGCGATGCTCTGGGGAGCGTTGCCTTCCGGCGGCGCCCACGGCTGCATGAAGCGGTCAGGGTCGGCCGCGGCCTCCTCCAGGGCGGTGTCCATTCCCACTTCGGTGCTCAGCGCCGAGAGTCGCTCCCAGGCCTGCCGCAATGGCGCGCACCCCTCGGTCTGCACCGCATAGAACGCCGGCAGGCGTCCGATGGCGCCGGCGTCGGCGGCCTCGACGAAGCCCTGCACCACGCTGGAGGCCAGGGCCCCGCCACCCACTTGCACGAACAGCGCGTCCAGGTCTCCCGCTCCGGCGAGCGACTCGATCATCTCGAACGCCAGCGTGCGGCCGCCGTCGACGGTCCAGATGTTCTCGGCGGCCACGGCACAGAACGGCAACGAGCCCGCGGCCGTGTCCTCGCGGAACCGGCCGAAGCAAGGGTCGCCCAACTCGCCGGGCCGCCGGGCGCAGACCTCGATGCGGGCACCGAGTCCCTCCAGGGAATCCACGACGAACCCGTCGGCCCACGGCGGGATGAAAACGTCCAGGGGGCGGCGGGCTGCTCGAGCCACCGTGGCCGCCGCCAGCGCGGCATTGCCGCAGGAGGCGATGGCAAGCGGGCGCTCCGCTGCCTCACCGTCGGCTTCGAGGTGCAGCGCCAGGCCCATGAGATGGCGCGCCTTGTGGGTGCCGGTGACGTTGCCCGTCTCGTCCTTCACCCAGAGTTCGACCCCCAGACGGTCACCCAACTCGCTCGCCGGCCTCGTGGGCGTGACCCGGAAGCCCCGCCCGTCGAACTCGGCGACCTTGCGGTCGAGTCGTTCCACCTCCGCCACGAAGTCCTCGTCGCTGCGCCCGGATCCGGTGAACCGCCGGTGAGCCCAGAGCAGGCGGCGGTAGCGCAGGAACGGATTGTCCGCAGCGGTGTCGACATCGAAGAGGTCCCCGGCCGGCGACCCCAGCCAGCCGTCCCCCCGCGTCAGGCGATTCATCCCCGAACTCGTCTCAGGACCGGCCGTTGAGCATGGGTTTCAGGGCATCGGCGGCGTCGAGGTGACGGCGGCATCGTCCGAGGGGCCGGGCCAACTCAAGTACGCGCCGAGGCTCCGCTGCGCGCGTTGAACTCCTCGATCATGTCGTCCCAGGCAGGAACCATGGCGTGCAGGCGGTCCCAGAACGCCGCCTCCCGGCGCGCCTCGAAGTCCTCCAGAGACACCCCCTGCTGCTCCACCCAGGTGAAGTAGCCGAGATTGAAGATGCGGCTGCGGCCGACCTCGTCGAGCAGCTGTACGTGCGACGCGTCGGCGCCGACCAGATGCGCCTCGATCTGCGCGGCCGCGGCGGCGTCGTCGAAGGAGCCCCCGAACCGCGAGCCGACCAGGCGCCGCCGTTCGCTCTCGTAGAGGGCGGCGCCGTCGGTGGCCACAGTGACGATCACATCATCGGCTCCCAGCCCCGCCACCCGGGCGTACTTGATGGCGGCGAGCACGTTGCAGATGCTCGACAGCCCGAAGTGGTGCAGTGACCCCACCACGTCCGACGGTACGCCGCTCTCGGACAGGATTCGCCTCCCCGCCTCGTGACCGAACGCCATGTACAGGCCGTCGGTGGCCGCGTCGGAGATCGCCACCGCGGCGTCGCTGTTCATGACGTTGTGCACGAAGGGGATGTGCTTGTCGCCGATGCCCTGGATGTTGTGCTCGCCGAACCCGTTGTAGAGCATGGTCGGGCACTCCAGGGCCTCGACCGCCACGATGCGCGTGCCGTGGCGCTCGGCGAGGTAGTCGCCGGCGCCCAGAGTCCCCGACGAGCCGGAGGCCGCCACGAAGGCGGCGAGGCGCAGCCCCGGCTCGGCGGCGGCATGGGCTGCGAAGACGTGCGCCAGGGCCGGCCCGGTCACGGCGTAGTGCCCGGCGTGGTTGGAGAACTCGGAGAACTGGTTGAAGATCACGTTGTGCTCGGTGGCCGCCAGCTCGGCGCAGGCGTCGTAGATCTCCTTGACGTTGCTCTCCGAACCGGGGGTGGCCACGATGTCGCCGGCGTCGGTCACCCAGCGTTCGAGCCACTCGAAGCGCTCGCGACTCATGTTCTCCGGCAGCACGGCCACGCCGCGGCAACCCATGATCCGGCTGATCGCCACACCGCCACGGGCGTAGTTGCCGGTGGAGGGCCACACGGCACGGTGAGCAGTGGGGTCGAAGGCCCCGGTCACCAGGCGCGGCACCAGGCAGGCGTAGGCGGCCAGCACCTTGTGCGCGCCGATCATGGGGAACGTGTCCCCGAAGGCCACAAGGATCGGCGACGCCACACCGGTGAAGGTCGGCGGTAGCACCACGTACTCCGGCGTCTCCCGCAGCCCGCCCGAGGTGGCGTCGTTGTACCAGTGCACCCGCCACAGGTTGCGGGCGTCGGCATCGTTGCGGCCCACTCCGGTGAGGCTTGCCAGCGCGGCGGCGGGAATCCGCTGCGGCTCGGCGAGCTGCGCGAACGTGGGCAGGACGATTCCATGCTCACCGAAGCGCCGTGCTGCCCGCTCCAGCACGTCACCGTCGACCACGGAGGTGCCCAGGCCCAGTCGGGCATCACGTGCGTCGTCGAAGGCGGTAAGGCTCATAGGCGCTCCACGCTACCGGCCGCCGGCATCGCCGACCGCGTACATCGCGCCGCTGCGTCCTCCCACGTAGATGATGCCGTCCCACATCACCGGCGAGGACTCGAAACGCCATTCGTTGCCGACCTGCAGCTGCCAGATGACCGGCGGCTCCACCGACGTGTCGCGCACGTCGTAGGCGGTGACCCGCCCCGCTCCGTCAGCCAGGATCAGCGTCTCGTCGATGACGATCGGGCTGCTCCACAGCAGATCGCCGAACAGTTTCTCCCAGCGGATCTCCCCCGTCTCGCGGTCGACGCCCCAGAACCTCCCGGTGTGCGTCGTGGCATACACCATGTCGCGCCACACCACGGGCGTGCTCCAGACACCCCGCTGGGACAGCGCGGAAGGGTCGTGCACCGACCACACGATGGGATCGTCGGGGCGCGCCGGGTCGAGTTTGACGAGCTGGCCCACCTCCCGAGCGCGTGCCGTGTCCCGCTCCTCGTACTCCACACCGAGATACAGGTATCCCTCCTCATCGACGATCGGCGTGGCGTCGATGTCGTCGCCCGCCCAGAATCGGAAGACCTGTTGGGGCATGACGCCCTCGGCGAGCCCCGAGATGTCCCAGCCCGTCACGAGCCCGCCCGAGTTGGCGAAGTAGAGGGTGTTCTCCCAGATGGCCGGGGAGGATTCGATCGCCACGTTGAAGTGGCCCGCATCGGACTCGGCCAGATCCGCCAGCAGTTGGTCGTCCCAACCCGCCCAGTGGAACAGCAACTCGGGCGCCACGGTCACGAGGCCGTCGGCGCCGTAGCCCCGGTTCAGGCGGATGACGAAGAACCGGCTGTTCTCCCCGCCCAGGAAGAGATAATCGTCGATCACGAGCGGGCTGGAGTCCCAGTCGTCGTTCCACAGGGTGGGCGACACGTCGTAGGCACCCAGCCGCCACAGTTCGATCGGCTCGGCTCTGTCGAAGGCCACGATCCGGAAGTAGTTGTCGCGAGATCCGAGGTACGCCAGCGGGTACTCGTCCGGATCGATCGTGACCGAGGTCTTGATGAGGTCTCCGGTCTCGAAGGGCGGGAGCAGTTGCCGGCCAGTGGCGGCGTCGAGGAAATGGACGTGATTGTCGAATGCGCCGAACACCAGCCAGGTGCGCCCGTTGCGTTCGAAGACGGCAGGCTGGCGGTCCAGCCCGTGCCGCACCACCGGACGATCTCGCCGTGATAGCTGGACTCGGCGCACATGTCGCTGTTCTGCGGGTACCGCCAGAGCATCCGCGGGTTGGTCGGCACCGGGCCCGTTCCGTACCAGCTGCGGGTCGGCGAACCGCGGAAGGTCAACACGCCCTGTGTCGTGCCGGCGGGAGGCCGGCCGAAGGATGCGCCGTCCACCCAGGTCGGCGGCTCGGGCGGCGGGGCAGGGTCCGGCGGTGTCCCGGGCGATTCCGGCGGGGGAACGGGCGCGGAGGTTGCCGGCAGTTGGGGGGGGGGACCGGCAGCGGGGCAGGGTCGGGCGCCGGCGGCGGGTCGTGTGTGGAGCCGGCGGGCACCTCCCCCGCGCGCTCTGTGGTGCCGATCAGCAGAACCGGCAATACGAGGGCAACGAGCGCCGAGAGCCCGAGCAGCGTGACACGCGCCGGGGCGGCGCGTGACGAGGTGTCCACCGAACCGCGAGTGTGCCGCACTCAGGCGGCGGCGTCAGATCGAGGCTTGCGCGGTTGTACGGAACGCCCGGGTGAGCAGGGGCGTCGGGGCCGGCTCGGGGGCCGGCGGGGGATCCTCGGGCCGGGATCCGTCGGCGGGTTCGGTGACGGACGGCGCCGGTTCCGGAGCGGAACTCTCGGTGCCGGAGCGTTGCCGGTTGGCACGGGACCGCTGGTCCGAGAGCACCCAGCCGACCGGTGGCCGGAACCGGTTGGCGTGCGCCGAGCACATGGGCAACCCGCGCCACGCCCTTCCTTCGATGTCCACGAGCCAGGCCGCGGTCACGCGGGCATCGAAGAGGAGCAGTGCTGTTGCGGGCTCGGGACACAGCATGTGGGCACAGCCGATCGCGTCGCGGGCCCCGTTACGGGCCGACGTCACAGCAGGCTCGGTCACGATTGCGGCCGCTCCACCTCCGGGGTGGATTCCGTCCATACACCAAACGTACTGCCGGGACACGCCCGACCGGGGGATTTGTACACACCGTTACGAGATCCCCTAGTTGCCGCGACGGTACGTGTAGGCTTTGCAGCATGTCTCGAACTGGTTCTCGCAGGCGTTTCGCCCTGATCGGACTCACCGTCGCGCTTGCTTTGGTGCTCACTTCGTGCTTCGGCGAAGACGAAGGGGCCGGCGAATCGCCCACCACCACGGAGCGAACGGTGACGCCGCCTCCCGCGACTGATCCGACGACAACGACGCCAGGGATCGTCACACCGACCACCCGGCCGCCCGTCACGTCGACCACCGCGACGCCGGATCCCGTCACGCCGACCACCGCGACGACTGTGGCGACTCAACCCCCCGATGTAGGCGAGGACGGCATTGTGCTCTACACGGTGGAGCCGGGCGACACCCTGTTCAGCATCGCCCAGCGGTTCGGCGTCACCCTCGACGCCCTTACCGAGGCCAACAACATCAGCAATCCCGATGTCATCTTCGAGGGCGACACCCTGACAATCCCCCTCGCCGGCGGGTAGCGGAGCCGGGACGGTGTCACCGTCTTGACGCTGTTGACTCCCCGCCGGCAAACCGGTCGTGTCGATTACCCGGATCACTCCCGGTTGACTAAGTTCGTGCGAGTGCTGCACAAGTCTCTTCTCAGGCGAGTCGCCTTTGCCGGACTCCTAGCCGGATTGGCACTGACCGTCACCGCGTGCTTCGGCAACGGCGACGACACCGACGGTCCGACCACCGACACCGGCGGAGCCGGCAGCAACACCGTCGTCACGCTGGCGCCACCGACAACACCGGTGACACCGGCGACCGGAGTCGTCCAGCAGCCCCCCGTCCTGCCACCGGAACCGCCGCCCCCGACTCCTGCCACAACTCAGCCGGAGCGGGAAATCGGCACCCAACTCACCTACACGATCCAACCGGGCGACACCTTGTTCAGCATCGCCGGGCAGTTCGGCGTCACTCTCGACGACCTCGTGGTGCTGAACAACATCGAGAACCCCGACAGCATTCGCGCCGGCGACGATCTGGTCATCCCACCCCCCGGGTGACCGGATTCCGTGCACCGGTATTGCCCGGCGGACGGACATCCACCACCCCGGCGGAGGGTCTGCATACAATCCCGCGCCGGTGAAGACAGCGGACGGCGCCGACGCCGGAACCGGCACCGTGGACGGAGAATCCGGCCTGACGGTCATGGCCTGCGGGGTCTGCGACGTCACGTGGCGGGGCCGGCTCGGCGACAGTTGCTGGGCCTGCGGCATCTCGGCGCACACCGCCAAAGCGCCTCCGCTCCAGGTCAAGATTCCGGCGCCGGCCTAGCCGGTTCGAAGACCGGTCAAGGCTCCGGGCCCCCGGCTGTTCAGTACCCTGATACGGCGAAGTGAGCAGCGTCTACGTCCGTTACCTGCTTCCGGCGCTGGTTGTCGCCGCAAGCGCGGTACTGGCCCTCGCCGGCCGGCGCCGGCGCGGGCGCAACAGGGCGGTCGTGGAGCACTCGCACCGCATCGTCGATGCGACACACCCGCCGGCCCCTGTCGACCCCGCCTCCGAGCAGGCCTGGCGGCGGCTGCACGGAAGCGTGCTCGATGACTGGATGGCCGCACACGAGCAGAACCTCGACCGGGCCAGCCGGGATGATTTCAGCGGAGCGCAGGCCGCTCTGGAGTTCTCCGACGCGGCGACCTCGGATCATCTCGACACCGCCGTCGCCGCTCATCCCAACCCGCGGCGGCGCGCCGAGCTCAGCGCCCTGCGGGCTGCGGCCCGGTCCACGCTGGTTGCGCTCGCCCAAGGCGACTACGAGCGGGCGCGGCACCACCACCTCGTCTACTGCGACTACAGGAACCTCTGGCGAAAGCACGCGCCGACCACCGACGACGCCGGCGGCTCCTGAGACGGGTTCGGCTCCTCAGCGCTGCGACGCTGCGAAGGCCGCCGCCACCGCCTCGGCAATGGCGGCCATGCCGTCGCCGGTTGGGTGCACACAGTCGAATGAACTGATCCACGACCCCGGCGGGTCCTCCTCGGAGCAGTAGGCCCGCACCTGCACCCCGAGGAAGGTCTCGATCGGCTCCCGAAGCCAACCGGGTCCGAGCGCGTCGCCCGCCTCGTGGCCGTCGAACAACCGAGCCACGTCAACCAGTTGCACGCGCGGTCCGTGACGGGCCGCCGCCTCGGCGAGGGTCCGGTTCAAGGCATCGTGCACGATGCCCCCGAGTTCGACGAAGCAGTCACCGCGGCAACCCTGAAGTCCCACGGGCTTCGCCGCCGTGGGGTTGTAGTAGTTCGTGAGCACGATGCGGGCATCGGTGCGATCCACGAGTTCGTCCAGCAGATATCCCACGCCGCCTGCGACCACGTCGAGACGTCGGTCCAGCTCTGCCCGATCCAACTCGCCGCCGGCGAAAACCGCAAGATCCACGACGCCCACCTCGTTGGCTCCGACCGTGAGGGTCACATAGCCCGGGTTGAGGTGGATCGCCCAGTCCAGCTGACTCCAGCCGGCCTCGCCGAAATCCTCCGGCGCGCCCGGTGGCGGCCAGGTCGGCGAGTCCCGGACGTCGCCGGCGGAGCTGCCGGCGCAGGCAGCCAGGACGACGTTCGCCTCGCTGCGGGGAACCTTGCCCGAGCCGATCAGGCGATCCATGACCCGCCCCGGGTACGCGTCGGCGGGCGCGCGCCAGCAGGGGTCACCCAGGAGGGCGTCGGTCAGGTCGAGACCGAACCCCGCCGCCACCGAGTCGCCCAGCCCCACGAGGGTGTGCCGGCGAGGGGGATGCCGGGACACGAAGGTGATGCCGGCGGTCGTCGTGGCGCCGGCGTCGTCGGTCGCCGATACCTCCACCCGCCACGTCCCCGCCACAGGAGGCGTCCAGGAGAACCCAGGATTGGCTCCGCCTGCGGCTGCAAACCCCGGCGGTGAACGGAGCCAGGCGACCCCCGTCACCGTGCCGTCGGGATCGCCGACCACCAGCCGGGCGTCAAGCCTGTCACCCACCTGCCGCACGAAGGTGTCCGCGGCGATGACCGGCGGCTGGTTCGGGGGCTGCGTGGGTGGCGTCGGCGTCGCGGGGGTTCCGGCAATGGCATCCGGCACGACATTCCCATTGCCCGGGCAGCCGGTCGCCGCCAGCGAGAGCACTGCCAGCACCACGACAACCAGCAGCAGGAAGGGGCCGCGCGGTACGAGGATCCGCCACCCGGTTGTATTCCTCTTGGGCCGCGCTAGCCTGATTGCCGACAAAATGGGTCTGGAATTACTGGTCACGTGACCACCGACCAAGGAGGACACAGCAGCATGACTGTGCAACTGGGGGATGTCGCCCCCGACTTTACGGCAGACACGACTGAGGGCACCATCAACTTCCACTCCTGGAAGGACGGAAGTTGGGCCGTGCTTTTCTCCCATCCCAAGGACTTCACGCCGGTCTGCACAACCGAGTTGGGCTACACCGCCAAGCTCCGGAGCGAGTTCGCGGCGCGCAACGTGAAGGTCATCGGCCTCTCCTGCGACTCCGTGGAGGACCACCGGGCGTGGTCCCAGGACATCCTCGACACCCAGGGGATCTCACCCAACTTCCCGATGATCGGCGACCCCGACGCCACCGTGGCCAACCTCTACGGCATGATCCACCCCAACGCCAACGACACCATGACGGTCCGCTCGGTCTTCGTCATCGGCCCCGACAACCTCGTGAAGCTGATGATCACCTACCCGGCCAGCACCGGGCGCAACTTCGACGAGGTGCTGAGGGTCGTCGACTCCCTGCAGCTCACGGCCAACCACAAGGTGGCCACCCCGGTGAACTGGCAGCAGGGTGACGACGTCATCATCGTGCCGGCGCTCAGCAACGCCGAGGCCGCCGAGCGGTTCCCCGGCGGCTGGGACGAGCAGAAGCCGTACCTGCGGGTGGTTGCCCAGCCAACCGGCTGAGCGCGCGACCCTTCGCTCCAACCGCCACGCCCCCGGGCCGAGCCCGGGGGCGTGGCGCGTCCGGGTACACCGACACCCCACCGGCCCCTGCAGCGGGCACACAACTAATGAAGATCTAGTGATATTTCTTACTTCAAACTCAAGGTAATTTCTTTGTAAGAGCGGCGTGGGGCCAAAGACCCCGCCGGTAGGATCGCCCACGTCCGCAGCGATCGAGCGTGGAGGGTGAGTGGTGGCAGGAAACGGGCAACGACCGGCGAGTTCCGCTGCGGCGGCGCGTGCCGTGGGGGCCGTGAAGATCTACGGCAGCGGCGAGACCGAGGTGCGCGCCCTCGACGGCGTCGACGTGACCTTCGACTCGGGGCAGTTGACCACCATCATGGGTCCCTCCGGATCGGGCAAGTCGACGCTCATGCACTGCATGGCCGGGCTCGACGCACTCACCGACGGGCAGGTCTTCATCGGCGACACGGCGCTCGGAACTCTCAGCGAGCGCGATCTGACCCTGCTGCGGCGCCGGGACGTCGGCTTCATCTTCCAGGCGTACAACCTGCTCCCCACTCTCAACGCGCTGGAGAACATGACGCTGCCCATCTCCCTGGCCGGCGACGACCCCGACGACGCCTGGTTGACCGAGGTGGTGGACGCCGTCGGTCTGGGTGACCGCCTGACGCATCGCCCGAACGAACTCTCCGGTGGGCAGCAGCAGCGAGTGGCGGTGGCACGGGCGCTCGTGAGTCGCCCCCGCATCATCTTCGCCGACGAGCCCACGGGGAACCTGGACTCGCGGACCGGGGCCGAGGTCCTGGAGTTCCTGCAGCGGGCATCGCAGCAACTGGGCCAGACAATCGTGATGGTGACCCACGACGCCGGGGCGGCCAGCTACAGCGACAGGATCGTGTTCCTCAACGACGGCCGGGTCTCCGACGAGATGAGAGAGCCGACCGTCGACGGTGTGCTCGACAAGGTCAGGACCCTTGGTGCCTGAAGGACCGGGTCGGGGTCGCCGGGGCACCGGCGCGCCGCGCTCGAGAGGCTGAATCGCCGCCATGTTCCTGCTTCGACTCACGCTCAAGAACATCGCCGCCAGGAAGTTCCTGTTCCTGGGCACGGCGTTGAGCGTCGTGCTGGGTGTCGCCTTCGTGGTGGGCGTCTTCATCGTGACCGACAGCCTGCGCGCCACCTTCGACGACATCGCCGACGACATCGCCGGGTCGATCGACCTGAGGGTTCGCAGCGAGATCGAGTTCGGTGATCGACTGAACGCGCCGGAGGTGGACCCCGCGCTGGCCGAGGGGATCGCCGGAGTCGACGGGGTCGCGGCGGTCACCGGTGGCGTCGCCGCCTGGAACGTGGTCATCATCGACTCCGAGGGCGAGCCACTGGCGTCCCTGGGTCCGCCCCAGTTCGGCGTGAGTTGGTCCGACGCGGAGAACCTCACCGAGCTGTTCCTGGCCGAAGGTCGGCCGCCGGCCGGTCCCGGCGAGTTCGCCACCAACTCCCGGACCGCCGAGTTCGGCGACCTCCGGATCGGCGAGACGTACCGCGTCAGCCTCCCCGAGGGCACGCGCGCCTTCGAGCTGGTGGGAACGGTCAACTGGGCCGACCCGGACGAGGACCAGTCACAGGGCGTGCAATTCTCCGTCTTCGATCTGGCCACCGCCACGGAACTGCTGAACGGCGGAGGGGGCTGGGACGAGATCCTCGTGGACGTCGACCGGGAGTCCGACATCGGTGCCGTCGCCGCCGCGCTCAAGCAGACACTGCCGCCGGGACTGGAGGTGCTGACCGTCGAGGAGGTGGCCGAGGAGCAGAGCGCCGAATTCGACACGTTCATCACGATCTTCCAGAACATCCTCCTGGCGTTCGCCGTCATCACGCTCGTGGTGTCGGCGTTCCTGGTGAACAACGTGTTCTCCATCGTCATCGGCCAGCGAATCCGCGAGTTGGGCCTGCTGCGGGTCGTCGGCGCCACAGGAATCCAGATCCGGCGCTCGGTGCTCGGCGAGGCGGCCACCGTCGGTCTGATCGCAACCGGGCTCGGCCTGGCCGGGGGTATCGGCATCTCCGCGGCGCTGAAGGCCATATTCGGCGCCCTCGGCGGCGAGTTGCCCATCGATCCGCTGCTGCTGACGGGACGCACGGTGGGCGTGGCCTTCGCCGTCGGTGTGGGCATCACCGTGCTGGCCGCGCTCTCGCCGGCGCTCAAGGCCCGTCGGATCACACCCGTGGAGGCTCTGCGGGAGGACGCCCGCCTCTCCAGCCCACCTGTCGCCCGGCGCCCCGTCGTGGGCAGCGTGGCTCTGATCGCAGGCGTGGCGTTGCTGGCGCTGGGCCTGGCCGGCGACTGGCCGACGCTCATCCCGCTGGGGCTGCTCGCCGCGATACTCGCCAACTGGGGGGGCAAGCGGATCGTCTGGTGGGCGGGGCGCCTGGCGGTGGCCGCCGTCGGGCTGGCGCTGCTCCTCACCGCAGTCTTCGCCGATCTCGACACGACGCATCTGCTGGTGGCCCTCTCGATCGGCGTGCTGACGGTGTTCGTCGGCATCAACATGACCAGCCCCCTGTTCGCACGACCGATGGCCCGAGCGCTGGGCGCTCCGCTGGCACGCATCGACGGCATGCCGGGGCACCTGGCGCGCCAGAACGCAGCCCGCAGCCCGCGTCGCACGTCCTCCACGGCGGCGGCCCTCATGATCGGGCTGGCGCTCGTGGTGACCGTGAGCGTCGTGGCCGATTCTTTGAAGAGCAGCGTCGCGAACGTGCTCGACGAGCAGGCGAACGCCGACTGGTTCCTCTGCATCGGCGACTGCAACGACCAGTTCAGCGGGTTCAGCCCCCGCCTCGGAACAGATCTGGAAGCGCTGCCGGAAGTCGGCTCGGTGGCGACATACCGCTGGCTGAGCAGCGCCTTCCGCACTCCCGCCGACGACACCGTGCACGGGCTGATGTCGGTGAACACCACCGAACTCGACGCGCACGTGGACGTCGACCCTGTCGACGGAGAGGTGAACGACCCCTCTTTCGGCGAGATACTCGCCCACGTCGACCAGGCCACCGAGTACGGGCTCTCCGTCGGCGACAGCCTCGAGGTCGAGGTTCTGGGCGGTGAGCGAGTCACCTGGACCGTTGCCGGCATCTACTCCGACGACGCCATCGTCGGTCCGTGGGTGGTGTCGCCGGATACGTGGCATCGGTACTTCGACACAAACGTCGACCAGTTCGTATCGGTCCTCAACGCCGACGGGGTGGGCGAGGAGGCCGCACGGGCAGCCATCTCCACCTCGGCGGCCGACTACCCGCAGGTGACCGTGCGCTCCCGTGCCGAGTTCCGCGACAGCGCCGCCGACAACATCGACCAGGCGCTGATCGTGGTGAACGTGTTCCTGGGCCTGTCGCTGGTGATCGCCGTGCTGGGGATTGTGGCGACGCTGGCGCTGTCCGTGGTCGAACGCACGCGGGAGTTGGGGCTGCTCCGCGCCGTCGGCATGACGCGTGGTCAGATGCGCCGCATGGTCTGCTGGGAGGGCCTCGTTGTGGCCACGTTCGGAGGGATCCTGGGCACCGTCCTCGGCGTGGCGTTCGGCGCCCTGGCGACGGACATCATCCCGGACTCGGTGGTGAGCACGCTCTCGATCCCCGCCGGCCAGATCGTGCTGTATCTCGTCATCGCAGCGCTGGCCGGCCTCGCCAGCGGGGTGCTGCCGGCCATCTGGGCGGGCCGCCTGAAAGTGCTGGAGGCCATCGGCTACGAGTAGCCGGCCACGACGAGTCCAACAGGCCCCATACTTGTCGGCATGCCGGTCGCGCCGAGATTGTCGCTGAACCCCAAGCGAGCCGTTGCGGTGGGCCTCGTAGGCGTCGCCGCGGGGGTCGGGCTGGTGTGGGGGATGAGTCGCCTGGCCAGCACTGGTGAAGTGACGGTGCAACTCGGCGACGACACCTTCGAGGCGGGCGATCCGGCCGAGATGAGCCGGGTCATCGCCCGCGACGGGCCGATCCTGTACGCGGATACCGCCGGCGGGAGGCGCGACATCTGGCTGCAACACCTCGGCGGTGCCCCGGCTAGCGGCTGGTACGCGTTCGACGCCCGCCGACCGGGTGCGGGGCGGGGCTGCACCCTGGCCTGGCAGGCGCCTGCGGCGGTGTTCGTCGATCCCTGCGACGGCACGATCGTCGAGGGACACGGCGAGGGACTGCCCGGCTACGCGGTGCGCATCACCGACGGCGAGTTGATCGTCGACCTGAACGCGGTCGGCGAGGGAGGCTAGTCAACTGACCGGCCAACTCGGGGTTCGTACGGACGCGACGAAGTCATGAGGCCGTTCGGACATGTCAGCAGGGTGAGTGCGTACGGACACACCACGGTATCCTACGCAGGTGGAACCGGCGACAACAGAACCAGCGACATCAGGCGGCGGTGTTCACCGCTTTCGGCACATCGCACGACCCAGTGATCTCGGCTTCGTCTTACGGCAGTTACGCGAGCGGAGTGGGATGACCCAGGACGAGTTGGCCGCGGCAACCGGGGTGGGGCGCAAGTGGCTGTCGCAGGTGGAGAACGGCAAGGCGACCGCAGAGATCGGGTTGGTGCTCCGCCTCGTCGGAGTGCTCGGCTGGGAGTTCGAACTCGTCGCCGCACCGCCACCGGCGGATCTGCGAGGCATGCTCGACGCGTTCACGGATCACAGCGGCGATGCGGCTTGACGTCCTCATCGAAGGGCGCCTCGCAGGCGAGGTCGATCTCACGAACCACGACATCCCCGGCTTTCGCTATCGCGACGAGTACCTCCGGGGCCCGAGCCCGACGCCGCTGTCGATACGGCTCCCGACGGTGAGCGATGCACCGGTGAGCGCCCCCTGGCTGGCCAGCTGGCTCGAGGGACTCCTGCCGGAAAGCAGCAGGGTACGGCGCGACTGGTGCGACACGAACGGAGTGGACGAGGATCTCCCGCTTCATCTCCTCGGAACCAGCGTCGGCGCGGATTGCGCGGGGGCTGTGCAGTTCTGCCAACCCGAGGCCACAGAGGAACTCTTGAGTGGCACCGGGTCGCTCGTGACGCTGACCGACGACGAGGCGCACAGATGGCTCCGCAGCCTGCGCGCCAATCCGGCCTACCGCCCACAACGCTGGACGACCGACGTCGGCTGGAGCCTCAGCGGCATGCAACCGAAGGTGGCATGGCGCCGGGTGGGCGAGGGGTGGGCGGTGGCCCGGGGACGGGAGCCGACCAGTCACATCGTGAAGGTGACGCGGCTCGAATACGAGCACGAGGCGTTGATCGAGCACCTCACGTTGCGCACCGCCGCACGGCTCGGCATCCCCTCAGCGCGGACATCGATCATCGAGTGGGACGATGTGGAGGCCATCGCTGTCGACCGTTTCGACCGTTCGCGGCACACATCGACGTCCCCGCTGGTGCGAATCCATCAAGAGGACTTCTGCCAAGCGGCCGGGCTGCCGCCGGCGAGGATGAAGTACCAACGATTCGGAGGTCCGGATCCTGCTCGCTGCGCGCGCCTCCTCGACGACCCGGTGGCTTTGGCCGCCGCCGGCGACCTCGCCCGGTTCCGCGACATGCTGCTCTTCCAGTGGCTGATCGTGAACCCGGACGCACACGCCAAGAACTACGGCCTGCTCCTCCGGGGCAACAGCCGCCTGTTGACTCCCCTGTACGACGCTTCGACATGGTTGCCCTACCGGTCGGGAGCCAGGACCGAGACGTTGACGCTCGCTATGTTCACGGGCCCGAACAGGACCGTGAGGGCCGCCGACACCGCCGCCGCGATCGCCGGACTCTCCGCAGCGCTGGGGCTGAGCGCGCAGGCCACCGCGGAGCGCGCCGAGGACTTGGCGACTCGCCTGCCCGCGGCGGTCGAGGCCACGATCAACGAGGCTCCAACTCATCACCAGGACCTTCCCGAGGTCTCGGTCTTCGCCGAAGAGTTGCCCGCTCGAGCCCTGCAGTGCGCGAACGTCGCCCGAAAAGCGCGGCGCGGCCTGCGACCGACGGCGAGTTGATCGTCGACCTCAACGCCGTCGGCGAGGGCGGCTAGCGTGCTCTGCGCACCGCATCGACCAACCCGGACCTGGCCTCCCGAACAAGATGATTGCGTCCTCCTTCATTCGGCAATAGTTCCTCGCGGAAGAACGTCGGCAAGAATCTCCACCGGAGATGGTCATCGGTTCGCACACCCTCCAACTTGTCCGGTATGAGCGGCCGAACCACAAGGGGGTCTCGTGACTCGTAGCAACGCAACACTCGACGGCTTGCGACTGGCACAACGGGCGCTCGCCGAGCACGGGCCTCTGGCGACCGACGGTTCGTGGCTCGAGAAGTTGACCGTCGAGGTCGGCGACTGGCTCCGTGGACGGCTGGGGGCGCGCGAACCGGCCCCTTCACGCTGTAGCACCTCGACGCCTCCAGCAACGTCGCCCAGCGTGACAACGCCAAGCAGCGGCTCGCCGAGGCCCGCACCGAGTCGCCGCACGGCATCATCAATGTCGGCATCTTCGGCGAGGGCACCGATTCGCCCACGCTCAGCGCCGTGGCCTTCCTCGAGCCACGCCGCAGCCCCATCGACGTGGTGCAGGCCGTGGGTCGGGCGATGCGCACCGCCGAGGGCAAGGAACTCGGCTATGTGATCTGCCCGGTGCTGATCCCGCCCAACGCGGACCCCGAGCAGTGGCTCGCCACGGCGCATCCCGAGGAGGGCTGGTCGGAGTTGGGCCAGATACTGCTGGCACTGCGGGCGCACGACGAGCGCATAGAGAACGAACTCGCCGAACTGTTGCAGATATACGTCCCACGCGAGCATTCCTCGCCTCCACAAACCGTCACGCTGGTGGCAGCGCCCCGGCCGAGCAGCGGTCGCATCGAGTACGGCGTGTACCGCGGAACGACGGAATCCGTCTACGAGATCCTGGAAGCTGCCGTCGCCGACAGCACGCCGCTGTCGCGCCACGGCGTGGAGCCGGTCCGCCCGGACGACTGGACCCCGGCGACCGAACCCACCCGGATCGTGACCGCCGCGATGACGCAGGGCGGCGAGGTAACGCTGCGAGTCGACTCAGTGGCCCGCGACAGGCCCCGGACAGGCGAGGCACGCGGCACCGTCAACGTCGACAAGTCGAAGAAGCGTGCCCGGCGGATGATCAACAACGGCGAGGGCAGGCCAGTCCCCGCGAAGCGAGAGCGCGCCAAGCGAGAACAGCGGGCCGCCGAACAGCGGCACGAGGAGCATGCCCAGCAGATGCTCGACCTCGTGGGGACCGCCATCGGAACCGACATCACCGTCAACCTGCTGGCTCGGTCGGGGCTGCGGCGCGATCGGGTGGCCCGCGATCTGAACATCCTGGAAAGCACCGTGACCGAGGCCGCCTACCACCTCCGCACCGACGAGCTTCAACCGGCGCTGGACGCTCACTTCGGTCTGGATCATCTCGCCGCCGACAAGCGCAAGGCCCAGGCCGACGGCTGCACCATCGCGGCGCTGCTGCTCATGAACGCCGCGATGCTGCACC
>Ga0209020_1000547_pt1 | contig 46412 bp, 37 predicted proteins | sample PinacodermBB_FD_187298 | JGI IMG/M metagenome (GOLD analysis project Ga0209020, IMG submission 187298) | Host-associated microbial community of the marine sponge Aplysina aerophoba from Gulf of Piran - sponge pinacoderm, lysed by bead... | ecosystem: Host-associated > Porifera > Sponge >... | reverse complement strand
GGCCGCGGACTGGCAGGACGCGGGCTGGGCCGCGGCGCAGGTCTGGCCTGAGGGGAGGCGGCTGGGGGCCGAGTCGATAGGGCGCCGGAGCCGGGCCGTGGACTCCACCTCCATCACCCAGTTCTGCGAATCCCGCCTGGACGTGCTCGACGACGAGGGCCGCCCGGTCGTGTTGACCGACCACGACGCCGACTCCAGGAAGCTGGTTGAGGGTTCGGCGAAGCGGACCCCGCTGTCGGGTTGAGAACGATGGCCGCGCCGCGGACCCGGCCCTCCGGCCCAAAGACGGACCCGGCCGCGGCGGTGCGGTGCCGCGGGCGCCTGTTCCGGGAGGAGGTCCCGCTGCCGCGGACGCACGGGAACGCCGGCCCATGAACCGGATCGGCGCAAGGCGCCGCGGGCGCAGCCTCCGCGAGGCGATCCCGCCGCTGCGGGTGACGTTGCGGCGGCCGGCGCAGGACGGGGCCGCGGGCTCCGGGCCGGGGCAGAACGGGGACGCGGGTTGCGGGCCGGGGCAGAACGGGGCTGCGGGCGCGGGTTGCGGGCCGGGGCAGAACGGGGCTGCGGGCGCGGGTTGCGGGCCGGTGCGGGGCGGGGCTGCGGGTGTGGGTTCTGGTTGGTCTGCGGTGCGGCGCGGCGCGGGTTGGTTGCCGGGCCGCGGTGCCCAGCGGGGTGTGTTGTGGCGGGGGGATGGGGGTACTACGTCGTTGGAGGTGGTGTTGCTGGTTCCGGTGATGATGTTGTTGGCGTTGTTCGTGTTGTGGGCGGGGCGCGGCGGCCGGGCGGCGTTGATGGCTGATCTGGCTGCTGAGGAGGCGGCCACCGCGGCGGCGTTGACTTGCGAGGAGGGCAAGCCGGGCTGTGAGGATCTGGTGGCTGATGTGCTGTCGGCGCGGCCGGGGCTGGACTTCTTGTGCATCGGCGGCCCGAGGCCCCGGCCGGGCGAGGACGCGATCCTGACCGAGCGGTGGCTGGACCGCGGCGCGGCGGTCCTGGACCCCGATGGCGGCGCGGTCACCGCGGCGGACACCGAGGTGAGCGGGGTGGGTGTGTTGTCGGTGAGTTTCGTGTGCGAGACCGACGGGGCGGTGGCGCCGCTGCGGGGGGTGTTCCCGACGGTGTCGTTTCGGGGGCAGGCGTCGGAGGTGGCCATCTTGCAGGGTGCGCCCAAGGCCGGCCTGGCCGATGCCAGGGTTCTCGAGGGGAACCCGCCCGGCACAGTCGTCCTCGAGTTCACGTTGACGCTCGACGCTCCCGCCACTGGTGAGGTGACCCTGCCCTTCACCGTCGTCGGCGGGGTCACCGCCGACGGCTGGGCGACTGAGGGTGTCGACTACCTTCTGCCGGTTCCGGCTGAGGTGACGGTCGCCGAGAACGCCACTGAGGCGGCCATCGAGGTGCAGGTGGTCTCCGATGTGCTGTTTGAGGCTCATGAGGTTCTGGAGTTGAGGTTGGAGGATCCGGTTGATCCGGCTGATCTCGCGTTGATCAACCTGGACCCGGCGCACAGGACGGCCACGGGCACGATCCGCAACGACGACGACCCCCCGGCGGTCACCGTGTCCGACGCGGCGCCGGTGACTGAGGGCGACGGCCCGGCGCTGGCTTTCAACGTGACCGTGGAGGCGTCCGGCGCGGTGGCGACGGTGTCCTATGGGACCCGCGACGGCACCGCTCAGGCCGACGGTCGGTGCGTGCTCGATGGGGGGGCGGCCCCGGACTATGTGGCCGAGAGCGCCGCGTTGACGTTCGGGCCTTCGTCGTCTGCGCAGACTCTGCCTGTCATGGTGGCCGTCGGTGACGATTTGTGCGGTGAGGGCCCTGAGACGGTGGAGTTGTGGTTGACGGCGGCCGGCGCCGGCTTCGCCTCGGCCGCCGACGGGGACGGTCCGTGCCCGGCCGAGGCGGACGATGATCCCAACACCGGCGTCGACGAGTCCGTGACCACCCGCGGCGACGACTGCGCGGTGGGTGAGATCGTCGACGACGAGCCGGGCGTGGAGATCGGCGACGCCACCGCCTGCGAGGCGACCGAGCCCAGCGAGTGCGGGGATCGGGGAGGCACCGGCGGGCAGTTGGTGTTCACGGTGACGCGGGTGGGGGCCAAGACGCCGGAGGTGGCGGTGCGCTACGCCACCATCGCCAACAACGCTCCGAACGTCGCTGTCGCCGACGCCGGGGCGGACTACACCCCGGTGCCGGACCCCGAGGCCGGTCCCTGCTCGGCCGGTTCGGCTCTGGTGACCATCGCGGCGGGCGGCGCCGGGACGCACACCGTCACCGTGCCGGTCCTCGACGACGACCTCCACGAGCACGACGAGACGTTGTGGGTGGAGTTGTGCGAGCCGAGCGACAATGCCTGGATCAGCCGGCGGCTGGGCCGGGGCGTGATCTTCGACGACGATCCCGCGCCGGCGGTGACCGTGGGGGACGCCTCGGTGGACGAGGGCGCCGCGGGCGCCGGGTTGCGCTTCCCGGTCGAGTTGAGCGCGCCGACGGGCCGCGGCGAGGGCGTGACGGTGCAGTTCTGCACCGAGGCCGGCACCGCCGCGGCCGGCGACGACTACACCGCGGTGGCGTGCCCGCCGTCGTCTGGGGGCGAGGTCCGCTTCGACGCCGGCGAGACCGGGACCAAGTATGCGGCGGTGGCGGTGAGTCCCGACGTGCTCGACGAGGACGACGAGACGGTGGTGCTGCGCCTGGATGCGTCCAACGCAGGCTTCGCGGATCCCGGCGGCGGCACCGGCCCCTGCATGTCGGAGGTGCTCGACGACCCGAACACCGACGCCGACGAGTCCGACTACGGCGACGACTTGTGCGCGGTGGGTGTGATCGTCGACGACGACGCCCCGCCGCTGCTGCGCGTCGGCGACGCCCGCGGCACAGAGGGCGCGACGCTGACGTTCGCGGTGGGCCTGGTCAGCGCGGCCGACACGGCTCGGCCGGTGGCGGCGCAGCGGCCCGTGACCGTGGCTTGGCGCGTGGCTCACGTCACCACGACCGACGGCGACCTCGGGAGGCCGCCGGAACCCCCGGCGACGCATCTCACCGGGACCGTCACCATCGCCGCAGGCCAAAGGTCCACGACTTTGGAGGTGCCCACCGTCGATGACGCCCTCGACGAGGACTCCCAGGAGACCTTCGACGTGATGCTGACGCTGCCTGAGGACGCTTTGGACCCTGCGGCGGCCGTCGACGGCGACACGGCGGGCACCGGCACCGTCGTCGACAACGATGACCCGCCCGCAGCGGGGGTCGTGGCGTGCCCCGACGCCGGCCTGGCGTTGAGGCTGGATCCGTGCCCCGACGGGGTGGGGTCCTACGCAGAGGAGGGCGTGCCGCTGACGTTCACGGTGCGACTCGATGCGGCCAGCGGCCGTGATGTGGCGCTGGGGTGGCGCACGGTGCAGAAGACGCCGCCGGCGGCTGATGTGGCCACCGGCGCCGCCCTGGCCTCCGACGCGGGCGCCGACTATGTGAACGCGGTGGACACGGTCACGATCGCCGCAGGCCACACCGAGGGCACCTTCGCGGTGGAGACGGTCGACGACGCCGACGACGAGCGCGAATACGAGTTCTTCGGGGTGCGTCTGGACCCGGCGACGGGACCCGATCCGGCCTACCGCCTCGGCGCGGCGGCGGCGGATGGCAGGATCTATGACAACGACAACCTCGAGTTGCGCCTGCTCGACGGCTGCGACGGGCTGCCCAAGGCGTGCGTGGCCGAGTCCACGGACCGGGCGGAGCTCGTCGTGGCGCTCTTCGACGCCGACACCGGCACCGAGGTCACAGCCCCCTCGGCGGTGTCGGCGCTCTATGCCACCCAGCAGCTTCCCAGCTGGGGCGAACGTGCGGCCACTGGGGGCAGCGACTTCACCGCGGTGGCCGGCGGCGATGTGAGGATCCCGGCCGGCTCCAGCCGCGTCACCGTGTCGGTGGCCGTGCGCGACGACGACCTCTTCGAGTATGACGAGACGTTCCTGGTGCGGTTGCGGGCCCGGCCCGACGCCAATGTCAGCATCGGCCGCGAGGGCTCCGCGGTGGTGATGATCGTCGACAACGACGACCCGCCGAGGCTGACGGTGGCCGACGCCTCCGCCGGCGAGGGCGACGCCGTCGAGTTCGCTTTGGAGTTGGTCCCGGTGGCGGGCCGCACCGTCAGCGTCGACTACCGCACCGTCGCCGCGGCCGCCGCGGGAACCGAGGCGGCGGCCGCGGGGACGGACTGCGCGGCGGTCCCGGCGCCGGACTATGTGACGGTGACCGCCACCACGGTGAGCTTCAGCCCCGGCGACCGGGTCAAGACCGCGACGGTGCAGACCTGCGACGACAGCCTCGACGAGGACGACCCCCTCGACGGCGACAACAACCCCCTGCCCGGCGACGACGAGACGTTCACGCTCAGGCTGGGCGGCTTTGTCGGGATCGAGGCGTCGGCGGCGGCGGTGTCGCCGTGTGTGGCTCAGCCGCCGCTGGGCGCGGGCACCGCCGGCGACGACTGCGCGGTGGGCCGCATCAGCGACGACGACGCCCGCCCCAAGCTGAGCCTCGAGGGCCCCGCCGGGGACCTCGCCGAGTCGTCGGGCACGGCCACCTTCACTGCGAGGCTCGACAACCCCAGCGGACGCCCTGTCACCGCCACCGTCGCGTTCGGGGGTCCCGGCGACACCGCTACCCGCGGAGGCGGCTGCGGCTCGGACCCGCCGCCTGACTACGAGGCGGCGGCCGCGGGCATCCCAGTCAGCTTCGCCGCCGGCGACACCGTCTTCGAGTTCAGCATCGACGTCTGCGACGACACCATCGACGAGCAGGACATCGAGACGCTCACCGCCAGAATCGACCCCGACAGCGTCGGCGCCGCCGACCTCGACACCGCCGCGGCCGCCGTGCAGGTCCGCATCGCCGACGACGACGAGGTCTACTTCGAGATCGTCGACGGCGACGACGGTGTCGGCGCCCGCGCCGACGAGGGCGAGAACCTCGAGTTCACCGTGCGCCTCATCGACGCCGAGGGCCGGCCCGCGTCCAGCACCCAGAGGGTCACCGTCGACGCCGCCACCCGCAGCGGCACCGACAACCTGACGGCGGTGCCCCACAACGACGTCCCCGACGGCGCCAGCGCCGACTACACCGCCATAGCGTCGCGCAGGCTGCGCTTCGAGCCCGGCGCGGCGACCAGCCAGACGGTGGCCGTGGCCGTGCTCGCCGACACCGACACCGAGCCCGAGGAACGGCTCCAGCTCCAGTTGAGCAACCCCTCCAGCAACGCAAAACTCGGCGATTACACCGCGGTGGGGGTGATCAACGGCCAGTGCCACCCGGTTCTCGGCGACCTGAGCCCGCCCCGGCTGATCGTGAGGAGCGACGTGTCTGGCACAGAGGGCGAGACATTGACGCATCGAATCGACCTGGATCCCGCTGTCTGCGAGCCGGGCTTGGAAATCCGATTCCTAGGCCACGGGGACTGCGCGCCCCGTCGGACAGGGGCGCGCCTCGCGGCCTGCGAGGCGGTGGGCGGCGGGCCAGGCCTCGCGCTGGCATCCAGCGAAGACTTCACCGGAGGACGTTCCGGGACGAGCGCGAGCTCTATCGGGAACGGAATCACTCGGGCTTCATCGCTCGATTACGACACCTTCGACGACGACATCGACGAGCCCGACGAGTTCTATCGCATCATGCATGAGATTTACCCAGGAGGCCGCCTGAACCCCGCGCAATGGCACGGCGAGTCGACGGTGTGGAGCGTCGGCACCATCATCGACAACGACACCTCCGAAATAGGCGTCGCCGCGGCCGAGGCCACCGAGGGCGACGACGGCCACACCGTCGCCGTGTTCACCTTGACCCTCAGCCCCCCCAACAGCCGCGACGTGGCAGTGGACTTCACCCCCGTCGCCACCCCCTCCGCCGCCGCGCCCGCCACGGCCGGAGCCGACTGCACCGGCGACGCCGACTTCATCACCGGCTCCCACGCGACGACCATCCCCGCCGGCGACACCAGCCACCTGGCCGCCATCCGATTCTGCGGCGACACCGACACCGAGCCCGACGAGACACTGCAAGTGCGCATCGACAGCGCCAAAGCCCTCACCCCCGGCCGCCAAGACGGAGAGGCCCTGTCCATCGCCGTGAGAGGCGCAGAGATCACCATCCTCAACGACGACGGAGACGACTGCGTCGACCCCACCGACGACAGCAGCGCGGTGCCGCCCATCTCCATCAACAGCCCCACCGCCGCCGAGTCCGACGGCAGCATCACCTTCACCGTGTCCATCCCCACCGAGGTCTGCGAGAACAGGCAGCTCGCGGTGAGGTACCGCACCATCCAAGACCGCACCGCCACCGCGGGCCGCGACTACCGCCTGTCGCAGGGCCGTGCGGAGATCCCGGCAGGCGAGCGCAGTGTGGATCTGGAGGTGGAGCTCATCGACGACAACGAAGCCGAGAGCACGGAGACGTTCGCCTTCGGGGCTCACTGGGCGAGCGGCCAGCCGTACCGCTACACCAGGGTGGGGGAGGTCACCGGGCGGGGCACGGTCACCGACGACGACGGTGTGCTGGTGGAGGTCTCCGACGCAGGGCCGGTGGCCGAGGGAACGGACCTCCAGTTCACGGTGAGCCTCGTGGACGCCGACGGCGCCCCGGCCACCAGCAGCACAGCGGTCGGCGTCGACTACCACACCCGGGACCTCACCGCCACCGCGGGCGCCGACTACACCGGGGTGCCCGCCTCCTCGCCGCGGCGGCTCACGTTCGCGTCCGGCCAGCGCTCCAGGACGGTGAGCGTGCCCACCCTCGCCGACAGCGTCGAGGAGGCCGACGAGCGCCTCCAGCTCCGGCTCGCCAACCCGTCGGGCCACGCCAGAATCCGCGGCCCCGGCATCGGGGTGGGCGCCATACGCGGCGACTGCGTCGACCCCGGCGACGCGCGCCAGGGCCGCCCCGAAGCTTCGTTCGGTCCCCTCAGGGTCTCCGAGGACGCCGGGACGGTGCCGTTCGAGCTCGACATCGGCTGCGCCACCGTCGCGGCCACCTGGCGCCTCGAATTCTCCGGGGTCACCGCCCGCGTCGCCCCCGAGAGCACCGACGTCGGCGCCGGCTACACCTTCACCGACAACGACCAGGCCGACGCCGCCGCCGCCGACCGGCTCGAGACCTTCGCCGCGGCGGCGCCCGCCCGCATCCGCGGCCGCATCGCCGTCAACGACGACGACCGCGACGAGCCCGACGAGACACTGCGAGTACGAGCCGTCTGGGTCGGCGACCTCCCCGCACACTGGACATCACGCAACTGGGACTTCACCCTCACCATCACCGACGACGACGACCCCGAAATCACCGCCTTCAACGACGTGACCGTGCAAGAGGACGACGGGAACGCTGTCCTCGCCATCGAGTTGGGCACTGCGCCCGCTGAGCCGGTCAGCGTGAAGTACACCACCGTCGCCCAGACCCCCGGCTCGAGCAAGGCCACCCCCGGCAGCGACTACACACACACCGAACGCACCCACACCATCCCCGCCGGCAGCCGCCGCAGCACCATAGAGGTGCCCATCATCGACGACTCCGACGTCGAGGAGAACGAGACGTTCCTGGTGGGCCTCAGCGAGCCCTCGGGCGGCCTGCGCCTCGACCCCGACACCACCGCGCAGGTCACCATCGTGGACAACGACCGGTGCATAGACCCCACCGTCGAGGGCCCGCCGACATGGCGGGCCGCCACCGGGTTCCCCCAGGACCACAACTACTCCCAGTACGGCGCCGCGGTGGAGGGCGACCGGGTTCTCTTCGGGTTCGAGACCGACCGGCCGCTCTGCAGGGCCGTGTATTACCGGTGGGCCTACACCGGGACGGGCACAGCCGACGAGAACGACTTCCGTACCGGAGCAGGCAGCGGTTCCGCCAGGCCCTTCTCGTGGCCCGGGAGCAGCAGCCCGACCGTGGGCACGTTCGGTTTCAACACCTTCGAGGACAACGAGATCGAGGTGACCGAGACCTTCGGGGTCAGGGTGTACTGGTGCTCACCCGCCTCGTCAAGCCTCTGTAGCAGAAACGACGGAGTGCTCTCATCCTGGTACGGCGAGGAACTGCGGATGCAGGGCTCGATCATCGACGACGACGACCCGGAGGTCACCGTGGCCAACGTGGAGGCCGTCGAGGTGGCCGAGGACGCCGGGGAGATGGTGTTCGTGATGGAGCTGGACCCGCCGCCCAAGTCGCAGGCGGTGGTCAGCTACCGCACCGAGGCGACGCCGTCCAAGGGCGACCGGGCCGCCACCCGCGACCTGGACTACACCCACACCAAGGGCAGGCTCACGATTCCGGTGGGCGCGGGCCGGGCCCGGATCCGGGTGCCCGTCGTGGACGACCGCATCGAGGAGCGCGACGAGACGTTCCTGTTGCGGCTGCAGGCCGTCAGCGGGCTCAGGATGGCCGACCCGTGGGCGCAGGGCACGATCCTCGACGACGACGCCCCCGAGCCGGACATGTCGCTGGCCGGGCCCGACCCCGACGGGGTGTTCGAGGGCGCCGACATGGCCTTCACGGTCGCCCTCTCCGAGCCGGCCACCCGCAGGATCACCGTCGGCTACCGCACCGTCGACGGCACCGCCACGGCCGGCGCCGACTACACCGGCGAGGCCGGCACGCTGACGTTCCGGCCCGGCGACACCGCCCAGACGGTCACGGTGTCCACGATCGACGACAGCGCGGCCACCGGCGCCGTCAGTTTCGTCTTCGAGCTCCACGGCGAGTTCCGGGGCCGCGTCGTCGGCGCCCGCCGGGTGACGGCGGTCATCTACGACGACGAGCGGCCGCCTCCGGTGACCCTGTCGGTGGCCGACGCCTCCGCCCGGGAGGGCGATCCGCTGGAGTTCGCGGTCACCCTCGACGCGCCCAGCCCGCGGGCGGTGACGCTGCCCTACCGCACCGTCGACGGAACCGCCACCGCAGGCGCCGACTACACCGCGCGCGCCGCGAGCCTGGTGGTCGGCGCCGGGGACCGCTCGGGGACGATCTCGGTGCCCACCCGGCGCGACCCCGACGCCGCCGAGGGCGACGAGACCGTGAGCCTCACCTTCGGCACCGCGGTCAACGCCAGGGGCCCGGGCCGGGCCGCCACCGGCACCATCCGCGACGGCCCCGCCCTCGGCACCCCCGAGATCAGCGTCTCCGACGCCGCGGGGGTGCGCGAGGGCGCCGCCCTCTCCTTCACCGTGACCGCCGACCCCGCGCCCGCGTCGGCGGTGACAGTGCAGTACCGCACCGTGGACGGAACCGCCACCGCCGGCGCCGACTACACCGCCAACTTCGGCCGCGTGACCTTCGCCGCCGGCGACACCTCCAAGACCGTCGCGGTGGCCACCATCGACGACGGCGTCAACGAGGTGGACGAGACGCTGCGCCTGGAACTGGCCCGGGTGGTCAGCGGCGGCGCCGTCATCGGCGACGGCGACGGCGTGGGCACCATCATCGGCGAGAAGGCCACCATCAGCGTCCACGACGCCACCGTCGACGAGGAGGACGACAGCAGCCGTGACGAGGAGGTGCTCGGCGGGCACCTCACCGTGCGCCTCGACCGCGCCCTCGAGGTCGATCTGCCGTTCGGCCTCGCGTTCCGCTCAGACACCGCGCTGCTCGGCTACCGCGGAGCGGGACACAACCCGTTCTCGGACTTCTTCACCAGGTGCCTGTCGACTGTTCCGGCCGGGGAAACGCTGTACCGCTGCGAGATCGTGACCCAGGACGACGGGCGCTACGAGGGCACCGAGACCGCCGAGATCGTGCTGACCCTGAGCTCCGCTCGGATATGTGACAAACTGGATAGGCAGGATTGCGTCGTGCCGGCCGACCATGCCGTCATCGGCGACGGGACGGCCACCCTCTCCATCACCGAGGACGAGGCCCCGCCCGCCATCAAGGCGATCGACGCCACCGTCGACGAGGGCAGCACCCTCACGCTGGACCTGCGCCTCGAGGGGAACAACAGCGACAGGACCATCACGCTGGACTGGGCCACCGAGAACGGCGCCGGCGCGGGCGCGGCCACGGCCCCCAGGCACTACGTCGCGGGCTCGGGCACCGTCACGTTCCTGCCCGCCGACGATGTGAACCCCGACGGCGTCAGGCTGCAGGCGATCAGGATCAAGACCCGGCCCAACTCCGCCCGCGACGGCGACAAGGTGTTCTACGTGCGCCTCAGCCGACCCCACCACGCCACCCTGTGGGGAGACACCGACAACGACGGCGAGGTGCTAGTCAAGATCACCATCGACGACGACGACTGACCACGGGCCGGCGGATCACGGCCGACAGGTCGACCCACGCCGCTTGCGCAGCCTGAGAGGCCTGACCTCAGCGGCGGTCGGAGAGCATCTCGGCCACCCGGAAGGCGAGATCCACCGACTGGCGGCCGTTGAGGCGGGGATCGCACAGCGTCTCGAAGGCTCGCTCCAGGTCGGCGTCGATGAGCTTGTCGGCACCGCCGACGCACTCGGTGACCGCATCGCCGGTCAACTCGACATGCACCCCGCCGGGCCAGGTTCCGCAGGCGGTGTGGGCCGCGAAGAAGCCGCTGATCTCGGCCAGCACGTCGTCGAAGTGGCGGGTCTTGCGGCCCGACTCCGAGGTGTACGTGTTGCCGTGCATCGGGTCGCAGGCCCAGGCCACCGGGTGGCCCGAGTCCCGCACCGCCCGCAGCAGCGGCGGCAGCAGCGTCCCGATCCTGCCGGCGCCCATCCTGGTGATGAGCGTGAGCCGGCCGGGCACGCGCTGCGGGTTGAGCAGCTCGCACAGTGCGACCACCTCGTCGGCGGTGGCGGTGGGCCCGACCTTGCACCCGAGCGGGTTCCTCACGCCCCGCAGGAACTCCACGTGGGCGCCGTCGAGCTGGCGGGTGCGCTCGCCGATCCACAGCATGTGGGCCGAGCAGTCGTACCAGTCGCCGGTGGTCGAGTCCTCCCGGGTCAGGGCCTCCTCGTAGTCCAGCACCAGGGCCTCGTGGCTGGTGTAGAACTCCACCTCGTGCAGCTGAGGGGTGTTGGCGGTGGTCACCCCGCACGCGGTCATGAACCGCAGGGCCCGGTCGATCTCCTCGGCCATGCGCGAGTAGCGCCGGCCCGCCGGCGACGAGGCCACGAACTCCCGGTTCCAGCTGGCCACCCTCGAAAGGTCGGCGTAGCCGCCCCGGGTGAACGCCCGCAGCAGGTTGAGCGTGGACGCGGCCCGGTGGTACGCGGTCAGCAGCCGGCGCGGGTCGGGCAGCCGCTCGGCCTCGCTGAAGCCGATGTCGTTGACCATGTGGCCCAGGAACGACGGCAGCTCGACCTCGCCCACCGTCTCGGTGGGGCTCGACCGGGGCTTGGCGAACTGCCCCGCGATGCGGCCGACCTTCACCAGGGGCACACCCCCGGAGTAGGTCAGCACGATGGCCATCTGCAGGATCACCCGCAGCCGGTCGCGGATCGAGTCGGCGGAGGAGTCGAAGGACTCCGCGCAGTCGCCGGCCTGCAGCAGGAACGCCTCGCCGTCGGCCACCCGCCCGAGATGGCCCGTCAGCGAGCGGGCCTCGCCCGCGAACACCAGCGGCGGCAGGTCGTGCAGGGCCTTGGTCGCCTGCTCGATCTCGGCCGCATCGGGCCAGGCCGGCTGGTGTCTCGCGGGCTTGGACCTCCAGGAGGAGGGCGACCAAGCGCTCCCGCCGGCGAAAAGGGTCAGGTCCTCGCCGGACATGGCCGTTACGCCGCGTCGACCGTCTCGGCCAGGCTCAGCTCCTCGGCGTGCTCGCGCACGGCGTTGATGGCGCGCTTCACCAGCCGCCTCGCGGCCTCGGCGGTGACGCCGAGCTCCTCGCCGACCTCTCGGTAGGAGCGCTTGATGCCGTCTGAGAGTCCGAAGCGCTGCTCGACGGCGTACTTGGCCCGGGGCTCGAGGATGTCGAGCAGTCCGGTCACCATCTCCTCCTCGGCCTTGGCCATCACCTCGAGCTCGGGCCCGGGGTTGGCGTCGGGGAGCAGGTCGATGAGCTCGTTGCTGTCGTCGTCGCCGATGGTGCGGTCGAGCGAGGTGGGGGTGGTGAGCCGGTGCAGCCGGGCGTGGTCGTCGTCGAGCTCGTCGCCGTCGCCGGACACCTGGCGCAGCGCGGCGCGCAGCGACGCCGACCGGTCGCCGGGCAGGCGCACCAGGCTCGCCTTCTGGTCGAGGGCCCGTCCGATGGACTGGCGGATCCAGAAGGTGGCGTAGGTCGAGAACTTGAAGCCCTTGCGCCAGTCGAACTTGTCGACGGCGTGCTCGAGGCCGAGGTTGCCCTCCTGGATGAGGTCGAGCAGCTCCATGCCGGGAGGCAGGGGATACCGGCGGGCCACGCTGACCACCAGGCGCAGGTTGGCCCGGATGAACCGGTCCTTGGCCGCGGCGGCCACGCGGATCGCCCGGTCGATGTCGCGGCCCCGCTCGCCCTGCTCCTTGCGGAGGCGGGCCTCCACGCCGCGCTCGATGGCCTGGGAGAGCTCGCGCTCCTCCTGGGCGTTCAGCAGCGCCACGGCGCCGATCTCGTTCAGGTACTGTCCTACTGAATCGCTCATGTCACACTCACCTGACCGCCCCGCTCGCGTGGCAGGGCGGCCTTCTCGCTTTCTTTGTGGGGAGGATTTGGTGCCGGGCGCACACCCTCCAAGCGCGCAACTCCAGCCCAGACGAACGAATATACCGTAGCCGCCTGTTCCCGGCAAGTCAAGGCAGGCGCGCCCAACGGATGTGACATATGTCACGGGCCGCGCCGCGACCGAACCCACGTGATCCTACACTTCCGCGGTGCGAACAGGCGGCGGTCCCCGCATCGGCGTGCTGGGCGGGACCTTCGATCCGCCCCACTTCGGGCATCTCGCGGTGGCGCTGGAGGTGCGCCACCGCCTGAGGCTGTCGGTTGTGCTGCTGGTCGTCGCCAACGACCCGTGGCAGAAGTCGGCCCTGCAGCCGGTGACGCCCGCGCCGGTGCGGCTGGAGATGGTGAGGGCCGCGGTCGGCGGTCTCAGCGGCATCGAGGCGAGTTCGCTGGAGATAGACCGCGGCGGCCAGAGCTACATGGCCGACACCCTCGCCGAGTTGGCCTCACTGCACCCCGGCGCCGAGTTGATGCTGTTGGTCGGCTCCGACATCGCCCAGACCCTCGACACCTGGAAACGGCCCGCCGAGCTCAGGGAGCTGGCCACCACCGTCGTGGTGGACCGGGCGGGACGCTCCGGCGGGAGGCCTCCGCCCGGCTGGCCTGCCCGGGTGGTGGAGGCGCCCGCGCTCGACATCTCGTCCTGCGACATCCGGGCCCGCTTCGCCGACGGCCGGCCGGTCGAGGCGCTCGTGCCCCGCGCCGTCGCCGATGTCGTGAGATCCAGGGGCCTGTACGGGTGCGGTCGCTGAAGTTGGTGCGGGGCCGCCGCCGGCCCGCTCCCCGTGCCCACTTCTTTTGGAGGTTCGTCTTTCCCGCGATCGTGGCAGCCGCGGGCCTGGCGGTCCTGCTGCTGGCCCGGGAGGGCGGTCGTGCCGTCCTGGACACGAGGTTCGAGACGGTGCAGGAGCCGATCGTCCTGCAGCCCGACGAGCCCGGATATCTGGAGTTGGTAGGGGTGACGCCGACGCTGCTGTCGCTCCACACCCACAACGGCGAACTGTCCGGTGTGGCTTTCATGGCCAGCACGGGCATCGACGCGGGAGGCGGCATCGTGCTGCTGCCCGCCGACCTGCTGGTGGAACCCGGGGTCGGGCTGGCCAGAGAGGGCGAGTTCATCTCTGACGTGTACACCCGGGGAGGAGTTGCCGCGGTCGAGCAGGTCGCCGAGGAACTGTTCGGGATCGGGTTCGACGAGGTGGCCGAGATGACCACCGAGTTGCTGGCCCAGAGCATCGGCCCGGCTGCGCCCCTGCCGTACCGGCTGGCGGACGACCTCTCGCAGCCAGGCTCCGACGGTGCGCAACGGGTGGTCTACGAGGCCGGCGCCCACGAGCTGTCCGCGGCCGACGCTGCCGCGGTGTACGGCTTCCGGAACCCGGAAGAGGCCGACGTCAACCGGGTGCAGCGCCAGCGCGCCCTGTGGGAGTCGTGGCTCGGCGTCATCGGCCGCTCCGCCGATCCGGCCGCGTCCGCGCCGCCGCCGGCGTCGCCGTTGTCGCCGTTCATGCGGGTCCTGGGTTCGGGAACCGCCGTGGTGGAGGTGCCCCCGCTGCAGTCGCTGGTGGATGATCCGGCCGCGCCGCCCCGCTACGCGCTCGGTGACGAGGGCCGGTCCTGGCTGCGTGCCAAGGTCTTGGAGCTGGTGCCGTGGCCTCGCCAGCCGGAGTCCTTCCAGCGGCCCCGGATCCAACTGCTCGACGGCACGGGCGATCCGTCGATCCGGGACGCGCTGGCCGAGGATGTGGTCGCGGCCGGCGGGGTCATCACCGTCATCGGCAACGCCGCCGAGTTTGGCGTTGAGACCACCCACTTCGCCTACCATCGCGCGGAACTCGTGAACGACCCCTTCACCAACACCATCGCCATCGTGCTCGGCGTCGACATGGCCCTCATCGAGCTGGGCGAGGACACCCCTGACGTGGTTGACATAACCGTGACGGTCGGAAGCGACCAGGCAGCCCGGTGACGGCCGGCGCCAACGTGGCGGGACAGGCGGGCTCCGCAGCCCCGGCCGGGCGACCGCCCGCGATCGAGGATGGTGCCTACGCACGGCGCTGGGCGATGGCGGCGGCCGCGGCCGCCGATGAGCGCAAGGGCGTCGACACCGTTGTCATCGACGTCGGCGATGTGCTCGTGGTGACCGACCTGTTCGTGGTCACCCACGGCAACAACGCCCGCCAGGTGAGGGCCATAACCGAGGGCGTGGAGGAGAGCCTGAGAGCGGCGGGCGGCCCGCTGCCGCTTCGCATAGAGGGTGGCGACGACCGCCAGTGGGTGCTGCTCGACTACGGACCCTTCGTGGTTCACGTCTTCGACGCCGAGCGGCGAGACCTGTACCAGCTCGAGCGGCTCTGGGGCGACTGCCCCCTGCTCGACTGGCGGGCCACGGCCGTCTCCGGCGTCTGAGCGTCTACCGGCCCCGGAGCCTCACCGGGGTGGACACCTCGGCGAAGAAGTCGTTGCCCTTGTCGTCGATCACGATGAAGGCAGGGAAGTCCTCGACCTCTATGCGCCACACCGCCTCCATGCCCAGCTCGGGATAGTCGAGCACCTCCACCCGGCGGATCGAGTCGCGGGCCAGGCGGGCGGCCGGACCCCCGATGGAGCCCAGGTAGAAGCCGCCGTGGCGGGCGCACGCCTCGGCCACCTCCGCTGAGCGGTTGCCCTTGGCCAGCATCACCATCGACCCCCCTGCCGCCTGGAACTGGTCGACGTAGGAGTCCATGCGGCCCGCGGTGGTGGGCCCGAAAGACCCCGAGGCGTAGCCCCGGGGGGTCTTGGCCGGACCGGCGTAGTACACGGGGTGGTCGCGCAGGTAGCTCGGCATGGGCTCGCCCGCGTCGAGGCGCTGCTTGATCCTGGCGTGGGCGATGTCGCGGCCCACCACCAGCGTGCCCGTGAGGGCCAGGCGGGTCTTGACCGGGTAGCGGGTGAGCCGCTCGAGGATCTCCGCCATGGGCCGGTCGAGGTCGACGGCCACCACCTCGCTGGAGAGCTCGTCGTCGGCGGCCTCGGGCAGGAAGCGGGCCGGGTCGGTCTCCAGGCGCTCCAGGAACAGCCCCTCGGAGGTGATCTTGGCCCGGGCCTGGCGGTCGGCCGAGCAGCTCACCGCGATCCCGACCGGGTTCGACGCCCCGTGGCGGGGCAGGCGCACCACCCTCACGTCGTGGCAGAAGTACTTGCCGCCGAACTGGGCGCCGATGCCGAAGGTCTGGGTCATCTCCAGGATCCGCTGCTCCCATTCGAGGTCCCGGAACCCGTGGCCGGTGGCAGCGTCGCCCGCCGTCGGCAGCGTGTCGAGGTACTTGGCCGACGCCAGCTTGGCCACCTTCAGGTTGTGCTCGGCCGAGGTGCCCCCCACCACCATGGCCAGGTGGTACGGCGGGCAGGCCGCGGTGCCGAGCAGCCTCAGCGTCTCGTCGCAGAAGTCGAGCAGCGACTGCTCGTTGAGCAGCGCCTTCGTCTTCTGGTACAGGAACGACTTGTTGGCCGACCCGCCTCCCTTGGCCATGTAGAACAGCTCGTAGACGTCGCCCGGCTTGGAGTGGATCTCGACCTGTGCGGGCAGGTTGTTGCCGGTGTTGGCCTCGGTGAACATGTCGAGCGGGGCGAGCTGCGAGTAGCGCAGGTTGGAGGTGTGGTAGGTGTCGTACACGCCCCGCGAGACGGCCTCGGCGTCGTCGCCGAAGGTGAGCACCTGCTCTCCCTTGCGGCCCATGATCACCGCGGTGCCGGTGTCCTGGCACATGGGCAGCACACCGCCTGCGGCGATGTTGGCGTTCTGCAGCAGCTCCGTGGCCACGAACCGGTCGTTGTCGGACGCCTCGGGGTCGTCGAGGATGTTGCGGAGCTGCTGGAGGTGATCGGAACGCAGGTAGTGGTTGATGTCGTGCATGGCGACCGACGTGAGCAGCGTGAGCGCCTCCGGCTCGACCTTCAGGAACGGGCGACCGGCGACGTCGATGGTTGAGACGCCCTCGGTGGACACCAGCCGGTACTCGGTGGTGTCGGGGCCGAGGGGCAGCAGGTCCGAGTAGGCGAAGGCGTTCATGCCGATGGACGGTTGCAGGTCGGCGGAGTCTGCCATGCAGCCCTCTCCCGGGCGTTCAGCCTTGCGACTGGGCCGGCGTGCCCGGGAAGGCCACCGGGTCCTGTCCGTCGCCGATGATCGGGCGCTGCCAGTGCGTGGACTCCGAGACCGTGTCGGCCACATCTCGCCACTCCGAGGGATCCCAGCCCTGCGCGGCCGCGGCTACCGAGCCGTTGGGGAGCACAAAGGCGAACGCGGGCAGCGTGTCAAGCCCGAGCGCGGCGGGCACCCGGCGGTCCGGGTCGGTGAAGGTCAGGATCTCCTGCGCGTAGGGGCCCAGGAAGCGCCTGGCGTCGTCAGGCCCGCACGACACCACCCAGCAGGTCCGGCACCCGGCTTCGGCGTAGGTGACCAGTATCCGGCGGGCGGTGTGCAGTATCCAGGAGCTCTCGTGGGTGTAGGGATCGAGGAGCACCGGCAGCAGCGGGAAGGTCGTGAGCCAGGAGGACAGCGGCCTGGCCTTCCCTCCGAGCGGGTCCAGTTGCAGATCGAGCGAGACGGTCGTCACGATGCCCAACGCTATCGCTTGCGTTGTCCCGGCTGGCGGGTCTGTCCCGGCCGGCGGGTCCTGTCACCGGCGCGGAATGGCGCCGCGAGCGGCGCCATTCCTTGCCCCGGCGCCACCCCCCAGCCTGGATGGTCGTGCACCGGCGCGGGCTGGTGGCTGGCTGCCTACGCTCGGGGGGTGCATCCGATTGAGCGGCTGCGGTATGTGGCTCGGGCCGGCGTAGTGCCGGTGGCGCCGCTGGTTCGGGAGTCGGCCGTCGCGCTGTCGTCGTTCGCCGACGACCCCAAGGGCCTGCTCACGTCGTGCCGCCGCCTGCTGGCTCGCCGCAGCGACTGCGGGCCTCTGGTGTGGCTGGCGGCCCGGATGCTGGCGGCCATGGACCCCCGCTCCGAGGCGAGGAGAGTGGTGTCGGAGTTGGACGCCGACACCACCGGCCGGGAGCTGCAGCGCGGCCTGGACTCGCTGCCAGCAGGTTCGAGCGTCCTCGCGGTGGGAGAGTTGGACGCTTTCGCCGCCGCACTCCACGACCGGCCCGACCTGCGGTATTTGGAGCCCGACGACCCCGAGGCCGCGGTCGCCGCTGACCTCGTTCTGGTGACCTGCGACTGTGCGGGCCCGGCATATGGGTTGGTGGGGGCCGAGGCTGTGCCGGTTGCCGAAGAGGCCCACCGTTGGGGCACGCCCGTGTGGCTGATCACGGGAGCGGGGCGGGTCCTGCCCGGACCGATGTGGGACCTGCTCAGCGCCCGACATCGCCCCGACGACCCGCCGATGCGGGGTCTGGCCGTCCTCGACCTGGACCGCCTCGTCACCCGGGTTGCGACTCCCTCAGGCCTGCGAACCCCCGCCGAAGCAGCCCGGCTGTCCGACTGCCCGGTCGTCCCCGAGCTCTTCGCCCCATGAACAACTTCAAGGAGATTCTCTGAGGATTTGCAGTATTAAAATCCTTTTACATATACTTCATTCATTCTTCTGGCTTCATCGTTCGGAGCCTGGTGAGGCCCGAGCGGATCCCCGCTCTGATTGAGGGGCGATGAGCACGATGGCAGTGAAGGGTGATCCCGCCGGCTACAGGCTTGCTTACGAGACTGGCATGAGCGCCGTCGAGTCTCAGGCCACCGTTCTGCGTGAGGTACGCGAACGGGCTGGGTCGGTCCTCTCAGTGGCCATCGTCGCGGCTGGGTTCGCTGCTGGGTTGGCCTTGACGGTGGACCCGCCGTCTCGCCTGGGGCCGGTCGGCCTGCTCGGCGCAGGGATTGCCGCTATTGGACTTGGTGGTGTCGTTCTTGCTGCCGTCATGATCTGGCGCCCCAGCGAAGGGCGCTTCCTTCACGACTCAGGCCAGATCGTCGGCTCATTCGTTGAACGCGATCCGCCTTGGAAGCTGCCCGAGATCCACAGACAGCTGGCACTGTGGCTCGGAATACAAACGCGCCTCAACGCGAGTATGCTTCGAGCGAAACTCAGGACGTTCACCTGGGAGTTGGCGAGTCTGCTCCTGGAGGCGGTGGGCGTGATGGTTGCAGTAGGGGATATGGTTCATGGCTAAGGACGGGGACCGCCGACCAAAGGGGAATCCCGAGCGGCCACAGCCGCCAGAGCCCGAGGCTCCCGATCCGAGCATCGCTGAGAATCTGGGGGACTCGGAGGGTTCCGCTCGTAGGCGGTTCTGACTGATCCGGCTGACACCGGCGCTGCGAGGCTCTCGACCGCCGGGCTGGCCGGCTGGCAAGGCTGCAGGTGTTGCGACCCCGATGCGGAAGTCTGTTGACGGGAACGAACTCCCATGACGGGGCTCGACCGGTTCGAGGGGCGGCCCGGGGCCCGGGACGGGTACTGGCCCTCGGCGTGGCCCGCCGAGTGCGGCGGCAACCGCCGGCAGAAGGCCGCGACCGGGCGTCTCGACGCCGCCACCGGGACCGCATCGGTGGCCAGTCGCCGCAACGGGCGCTGGAACGTGATGTTCGTGGAGCGCGAGCCGGACGAGTGGTACCTGGGCGGGACCATGCCCGCCTTCAGCGGTCCTGAGCCCTACGGCTGGGTCGAGCGCCTGGACCTGAGCGACGGCGGCGCTGACTCCCAGTCCCTGGAGCCGTTGGCCCGGTCGCCGCAGTTGCCGTGCGGCAGTCACGTGTGGTGCGGGTCGATCCTGGCTCATGCCAACGGAGCCGTCTACAGCGTCAACGGCTCGTACCTGCACAAACTCGATGCCGACGACCTGTCGGTGCTGGCCGAGCGGCGGCTGCCCGCCGACCGCTCCCACAACGGGATGCTGGCCCTGACCGACGGCACCATCGTCACCAAGGACCTGCGGCTCGAGGGCCAGGGCGGCACGACGCTGACCCGCCTGGAGCCCGAGTCGCTGGAGCTGGTGGGGCAGCCGATGGTGCTGCCCGAGGGCTCGATGGGCCGCATCGCCGCCGATGTCGTCGACGTCGACGGCTCCACGGTGGAACTGGTCTACGTCCCGGGGACCGAGCACCTGTGGCGCCTCTTCGTCGGCGAGCCCGGCGCCGCGGACGGCGCGGGAGGATGCGGTCTGGAGGTCGACACGGGCTGGCGGCCTCGCTACCGCTCAGCAGGCGGCCGCTACGGCCTGTCCTGGGACTCCTGCATCTCCGACGGGTACTGCTGGATCATGGACTGCGGCGACGTCGAGTCGGTCCGGGCCATCCATACCGTCGAGCCCAACGGCCGCTTCGACGAGCCGCCCGGCAACCGGTTGTCGTGGCGCCGCCCCGCGCCGTGGCCGGGAGCGCAGCGGCTGCTGCGGCTCAGCCTGGTCGACGACGGAGACTGCGCCGAGATCGAGCCGTTCGGCACGCCCGGCGGCGGGATAATCGCCCCACCGGTCCACGTGCCCGAGGTGAGGCCGGGCGTGGGCATGGCCGTCGCCTGGGACTCGGTCAACGGGGGCCTCGCCGGAGTGGAGGTCCCGGCGGGAGCAGAGCCTCGCGACATGGACGTGGCCTGGCATCTCGATGTCCGCCCGTCGATGCAGCCGGTCGTCTATCCCGAGTCAGGCGAGTTGGTCATCAACGACTTCCAGCCGGGCTCCGACGGGGGTCCACCGTCCGACGACCTCGTGGTGGTGGACATCGCCTCGGGCGGCCTCATCGACCGGGTGGCCACCGGCTCGCGGGTGGCCAACGGCATGTTCTTGAGCGCAGCCTCGGGTCGTCGGGTCCTCTATGCCAGCACCATCGCGGTGGCCCTGGCCGCCTGGTCGTAACGCTCGGAGCGGCCGCTAGGGGCCGACCAGGGCTCGGACGAGGTCGTCGAAAGCGGCGTCGGCTATGGCGACCATCTCATCGTCGGTGCGGTCCTGGATGGGATGGCTGGTCAGCACCGCGGCCGCGTCGAAGCCCAGCGACTCCGACTGAGCCGACACTGCGGAGGCGAAGTGGACGGTCGAGACGAAGACGCCCGGAACGCCGCGCCGCTCGATGTCGCTGATGTCGTGCACACTGCACGACACGCACGAGCCTCAATCGGCCAGGGCCTCGATCACCGCGGCGCATTCGGTGGCGATCTCGTGACGTAAATCCACCGGCGCGGGCTTCGTGAAGGCCGGCTTGGTGTAGCGGTTGACGGTCGCGCCGAGTCCCGTGAGACGCTCGGAGACGTGGTCGAGGAAGACGTTGCCGCGGGGCTTGGATATGTCGAGCAGGCCGACGGTCAGACCGGCCAGCGACTCGGGCCGGGTGGCCCTCTGTCGTGCCGCAGGGGCCTGCTCTGAGGTGGGATCCAGGACGGTGGTCATCAGGTGTCCTCCTTGCGGGGGTGAGGGTAGTCGCCGACGGGTCTCATGGCGTGATCGCGCAGGTCACCGGATCGCTGCCTCGCGGCCCGTTGGGCCAGCCCCCGATGATGGCCGAGAACAGGCCGGCCTTGCTTCCGGCATGCACGACCAGCAGCCCGCCGGGGCGAAACTTGGGCACCTGCTCGCCGGCCGCCTCGGGGGGAAGGCCCGCAGCGACGCCCCGAGCGCCGGCCAGAAGCTCGTCGGCGTCGCACAGCAGCTCCGCCGACAGCTCGTCCATGAAGCGGTCCCGGCTCCAGCCCGCATCGGCGTAGCGGGCCATGTGCTCGGGCGACAGCACCAGCATGGCGTCCACCCCCATCATCATCCGCGGCGACACCGTGGCCTGCAGCGCCTCAGCCAGGTGCCTGGTCAACGATTCGGGACTGCGGGAGCGCTCGTCCATGAAGATCCTCGGCGACTCGCCCGCGAACGCGGTGACCGTGGACTGGCCCGGCTGCCAGCCCCGGCTCTGGGCCAGCGATGTCCACGGTGAGCCAGCCTCATCCTCGGCGAAGCAGAAACCCACCTTGGCCGGTGAGCCGAAGGTGGCCCGGTCCACCTCCCCGGGTCGGCCTCCGCCCACGTTGCGCACCACCAACTGAAGGGCCCGACCGATGGTCGAGTTGGCCCGGTTGCCCTGGCCCAGCGCGTTGAGCCCGCTGTTCATGCCGATGCGCGCTGCCATCGGCCCGTTCACCACCAGCACCGGCCCGACGCTCATGGTGGTGGCCAGGACGCCGTGCATGTTGAACTCGTCGGTGCAGGCCGCCTCGACGGCGCCGATCACCACCGGCAGGTGCTCGGGCTTGCATCCGGCCATCACCGCGTTCACCGCCACCTTCTCGACGGTGCACTCCACCAGCGCCGGAGGCACGGTGGCCACGATCTCGGACGGGTCGCGGGTGGTGCCCTGCAGCATCCGCGTCACTCGGGACTCGGTGGGGGGTACCACCGGCAGGCCGTCGGACCAGCCCCGGTCCCACATCGCCTCCCACTCGTCCTCGAGAGAGGCCAGCTCGACCCGGCGGCTGCGCAGGCGCGAGCCTGAGAAGCGCACCGCCAGATCGTCGGCGTGGGCCGGGTCGACGCTGAGCGATCCGCAGCCCGGTCGCCAGTCAGGCAGACCGTCGCCCAGGCCGTCGACGCCGGTGAGCTGCTCCCACTCGTCCCGGGACCAGCCCACCGTGCGCTGCTCGCCTACGCCTCCCGACACCCGCAGCAGGGTGGGCACGGTATCGATGTCGTGATGCCATGACAGGGCCAGATCGGTGTCGTGGTGCACCCAGCCGGCATCGGTGGGGAAGTGGGGATCGTCCTGGGTGATGACGGTCAGCCCGGCCCGGTCGTGCAGGTCGCTGAGCACGGGCGCGACCAACTCGCAGGTGGGGCAGTCGCGCTTGACCACCGCCACCAGCCCGTCGGGCAGGGGCGGTGCCGAGGGGAGGTCAGAACTCATCATCGCATTGTGCCACTGTTACCCTCCGGTTGCGATGACGGGCAGCGGCGGAGGCGACTCGATTGACGGCCGCGAGTTCCGCCGGGTGCTGGGCCATTACCCGACGGGCGTGACGGTGGTGACCGCGGCCTGCCCGGACGGGCCCGAGGGCATGACCATCGGATCGTTCACCAGCGTCTCGCTCGATCCGCCGCTGGTGTCGTTCTGCCCCGGCCAAGACTCCGACTCATGGATCCGGATGCGCGATGTGGGCAGTTTCTGCGTGAACGTCCTCGGCGATCACCAGGCTGACGTGTCCACGACGTTCGCCAGCAAGGTCGAGGACCGCTTCGACGGTCTGCGCACCCGGGTCGAGGCCACCGGCGCGCCGGTGATCGAGGGCTGTGTGGCCTGGATCGACTGTCGCGTGGAGGCGGTGCACGCCGCCGGCGACCATGACATCGTCGTGGGGCGGGTCGTGGCCCTCGGCGCGGCCGAGGCAGCCGGCGAACCGGAGTCCGGGCCGCTCATCTTCCTCAAGGGCGGCTACGGCCGGGTGTCAGGGCTGTAGATGCAGGCCTGTGGAATTGGCAGCGCCTCGTCCCCTGTCGGGCGCGTTCTGCTGCCAGTTCCGGGGCGGTAGGGGAGATGGCCGTCTACGCGTTGGGTGACAGCGAGCCGCGCATCGACCCCACCGCGTACGTCCACCCGTTGGCGGTGGTGATCGGCAATGTCGAGCTCGGCCCGGAGGCCTCGGTGTGGCCCTACGCCGTGCTGCGAGGCGACGACGGCGTGATCCGTATCGGCGCCCGCAGCAATGTTCAGGACAGCGCGGTGATCCACTGCACGCCCTCTCATCCCACCGTCGTCGGCGACGACTGCACCATCGGCCACCAGGCTCATCTCGAGGGCTGCACGGTGCACGACGGTTCACTGATCGGAGTGGGCTCGGTGGTGATGCACGACGCCCGGATCGGTCCTCACGCGCTGGTGGGCGCCAATGCGACCGTCACCGGCGGGACGGTGGTTCCCCCGGGCGCCATGGCACTGGGAACGCCGGCCCGGATCCGCGAGGACTCCGTCGAGCCCGGCCACAACCAGCAGAACGCCGACATCTACGCCCGGCGCGGCCATCACTACCGGGCCGAGCAGCGGCGGATCGACTGACCCGCGTCGGATCGACCTACCGGAACGCCCCTGCGGGCAGTAGTGTGGGATGCACAGGCCACACAGGGAGGTCAGCGGATGACTACTGCGGACATTGGCGTCGACCTCAGCCGCTACCAGCTCGGCTGGAGCGACGAGGAGGACTACGTCTTCAAGCCCAAGAAGGGTCTCAACGACGGCATCATCAGCGAGATGTCGTGGCTCAAGGGCGAGCCCGATTGGATGCTCGACTTCCGTCTCAAGTCGCACCGCCGCTTCGAGCGCCGCCCCCGCCCGACCTGGGGCGGTGACACCACCGGCATCGACTTCGACAACATCTACTACTACATCAAGCCGACCGACACGCTGGTCAACGACTGGGACATGGTGCCCGAGTCGATCAAGAACACCTACGAGCGCCTCGGCATCCCCGAGGCCGAGCGCAAGTACCTGGCCGGCGTGACCGCGCAGTACGAGAGCGAGGTCGTCTACCACCGCAACCGCGAGGACCTCGAGGCCCAGGGGATCCTGTTCTGCGACATGGACACCGCCCTGCGCGAGCACCCCGAGATCGTCAAGCGGTACTTCGGGACGGTCATCCCGCCCAACGACAACAAGTTCTCGGCACTCAACTCCGCGGTGTGGTCGGGCGGGTCGTTCATCTACGTGCCGCCGGGCGTGGAGGTTGAGGCGCCGCTGCAGGCCTACTTCCGGATCAACGCCGAGAACATGGGCCAGTTCGAGCGCACCCTGATCATCGCCGACGAGGGCTCCAAGGTCCACTACATCGAGGGCTGCTCCGCGCCCACCTACTCCACCGACTCACTTCACTCCGCAGTGGTCGAGATCGTGGTGGGCCGCTCGGCCCGGGTGACCTACACCACCATCCAGAACTGGTCCGACAACGTCTACAACCTGGTCACCAAGCGGGCCCGGGTGGAGGCCGAGGGCCACATGGAGTGGATCGACGGCAACATCGGGTCGAAGCTCACCATGAAGTATCCGGCGGTGGTGATGGTGGGGCCCAAGGCGTCGGGCGAGGTGCTGTCGGTGGCCTACGGCGGGCCGGGCCAGCACCAGGACACCGGGGCCAAGATGACCCACGCCGCGCCCGAGACCACCTCGAAGATCGTGTCGAAGTCGATCTCGTCGGGTGGCGGGCGCACCTCCTACCGGGGCCTGGTGCGGGTGGAGGACGACGCCCACGGATGCAAGAGCCACGTGCAGTGCGACGCGCTGATCCTCGACGAGGACTCCGTGTCGGACACCTACCCCTACATGGAGGTCGGTTCGGGCGACGCGGTGATCGGCCACGAGGCAACCGTGTCCAAGGTGGCCGACGACCAGTTGTTCTACCTCCAGAGCCGGGGCCTCACCGAGGAGCAGGCCATGGGCCTGATCGTCAACGGCTTCATCGAGCCGGTCACCCGCACCCTGCCCATGGAGTACGCGGTGGAGTGGAGCCGCCTCATCGAGCTCCAGATGGAGGGCAGCGTCGGCTGACCCTGACCGAGGGCTCGCCCCGACAGCCCGGTTCGTCCGTTTCTCGTGGCCGTCGCGCCGGATTGGTGGATGATTCCCAGCCGAATTGTTAGATAACCGAACGCCAGACGGTTAGATTCAGGCGGTGGACACGCGTCTCGCCTACATGTCCCGGGTAGTTGACGCTCAGCTCGAGGACAAGCTCCGCTCAATGCCTGTGATCTTGGTGGAAGGCGCCCGAGGGACCGGCAAGACCACTACCTCCCAGCAGTTCGCGTCCAGCCAGGTGCTCTTTGACGAGGACGAGACGGCGCGAGGCCACGCGGCTCAGGGAACGCTGCCGCTACAGGAAGGGCCTCATCCCATGCTGCTCGACGAGTGGCCGCTGGTTCCTGGGCTGTGGGATCGGGTGAGGCGGGCCAGCGACCGCCTGGGGGCGCCCGGTCGCTTCATACTGTCCGCGTCGGCTCGGCCGACTGACTACATCATCAGGCACTCGGGCGCAGGGCGGGTGGGGCGAATCATGATGCGGCCCATGTCGCTCTGGGAGAGTGGCGCATCCACCGGAACCATAAGCCTCGGCAGCCTCATGGATCGCGGCTTCGAGGCCGAATACCGGCCGCAGCCTGTGGACCACCCCTCGGCCGTGGACGAGCTCAGGGGCGTCATCGAGTGGCTATTGCGTGGCGGGTGGCCGCTGACACAGACCATGGCGGCGCGGGACGGCCAGGCATTCGCGCGCGACTACCTGAACGAGGTATGCCGCGTCGATGTGTCCGAGGCGAGCGGCACCAGGCACGACCCGCGCAGCGTCCGTCAGCTCGTGGCCTCGCTGGCCCGCAACAGCGCGTCGGAGGCAAGCTCCCGAACTCTGATCTCCGACATGGGCGGGAGCCCTGCGGCCCGCCAGACGGTGAGCCTGTACCTCGACGCTCTCAGCAGGATCTTCGTGTACGAGAGCCAGCCGGCCTGGAGTCCGCGGCTGCTGTCACGCACGCCTCTTCGGTCTGCGCCGAAGCACCATCTTGTTGATCCGTCCCTGGCAGCGGCTGCAGTCGGCGCCGGCGCGGACGCCCTCTTCGGTGACCGTGCCGCGCTCGGACTGCTGTTCGAGTCGATGGTGGTGCGCGACCTGCGCGTCTATGCCCAGGCCAACCGCAGCGCGGTGTTTCACTACCGCGACAAGACGGATCTGGAGGTCGACGCCGTGGTGGAGCGCGACGACGGCCGCTGGATCGCGGTGGAGGTCAAGCTGGGTGCTCCCGACTCGGTCGAGCAAGCGGCGCGATCCTTGCGGCGCTTGAGCGCCAGAATCGACGTTGGCGCGGCAGGCCCGCCCGCCGCGCTGGTAGTGGTAACTTCTACAGGGCAGCCGTACACACGCGGAGACGGTGTCGGCGTCCTACCGGTCACCGCACTCAAGCCCTGACGGCCTCTCGCCCGAATCGGTCCACCCCGGCCTCTCGGGCGTAACCGGATTGCAGATCTCTACCGTGGCGGCGTTGTCAGCGGTCTCGCTCATTGTGGCGATGATGTCGCCGAAGGGTGGGCAAGCTCTACCGCTCGCCATGAGTTGGTTCGATTCCCAGCCAACTCCCCGCGGTTTTCTCAAACCCTTCCCATGGAGTACGCGGTGGAGTGGAGCCGCCTGATTGGGCTCCAGATGGAGGGCGGCGTCGGCTGACGGGTGCTGGAGTCTGTGCCGCTCGGACCGCTAGGGTAGAACATCGGAGTTCCGATCTACCGCGCGGGGGTGGACCATGAGCCTCAACATCAAGAATGCGGAGACCTGCCGGCTGGCGAGCGAACTGGCGACGCTGACGGGCGAGTCTCAGACCGGAGCGATCACGGTGGCGTTGCGGGAGCGCCTGGAGCGCGAGAGTCGGCGCCGCAGCGTCGAGACACGGACGCGTGAATTGCTGGCCATCGGCAGGCGGTGCGCGGAGCTTGTGGGCGAGGGGCCGCCGGCGGCTGCGCACGGCGATGCGCTCTATGACGACAGGGGGCTGCCACGGTGATCGTCGACACGTCGGCGGTGCTGGCGGTGCTATTCGGGGAGTCCGACGCCGACCGGTGCGCCCGGCTGATGGTGCAGGCCGATCGGTGCCGTATGTCGGTTGCGAACTTCCTGGAAGCCGCGATGGTGGTCGAGGGCCGTGCAGGTGCCGCCGGAGGGGACGAACTCGACCTCTTGGCGCAGCGCACGCCGATCGAGCTCGAAGCGGTCACCGTCGAACATCTCGAAGCGGCGCGGCGGGCGTGGCGACGCTTCGGCAAGGGCAACCATCCCGCCGGTCTCAACTTCGGCGATTGCTTCGCATACGCCTTGGCCGAGACCACGGGCGAACCCCTGCTGTACAAGGGGGACGACTTCGCTCTCACCGACATGTCCGTCTGCGACTGAGCCCAGGGCTCGGGCCGGGGCGAGCGCGCCGACCGCTCCCCGTGAGGCTGGCTCGGGGTCGGACCGGAGAACGACTACCTGGTCGTCTCCGCCTCGAGGCTGCTACCGCAATGACGCCCCATCCATCTCAGCCGTTGGCCCCTGTTCGTCTGCTCAAGCGCACCGAGCGCTTGGTGCAGCGTCCCACCTCGGAGCCTTCGATCCCGGTTGAGGACGCCCGCGGCCTTCGTGGCGCCGACGGCTCGCGGGGCGGCGGCTGGCGGGGGCGGGATCATCTGATGGAGGTGAAGCCTGAGGCCTGATCGCGGCGACGTCGAGCGGGTGCACGCGCCAAGCGCCCGCGGGCAGGGGCTCTCAGGCGTCGGCGGTGTCGAAGCGTTGGATGTTGCGGTCGGCGCTGCTGAACTCCACGCCGACGAGGTGCACCGGCTCGCCCCGGGACCGGTAGTGGTCGGCGTAGCGGCGCTGCTTGAGCTGTGCGAGCGCGGCGCCCGGCCCGGCCTGCTCGACGACCTTGAACTCGAACAGGTACACGCGGCCCCCGGCGCGCGCCGCCATATCGAGGCGGCCCCTGCTGGTGCTCTCCTCGACGGTGACGTCCAGACCGAGCGCGGCGAAATACGAATAGAACACGCTGGCGTAGTAGCCCTCGTAGCCGGCGATGTCGTTGTTGGTGTGCCACTGGTGCGGTATTCCCGCGAAGAAGGAGTGGAACAGCCGTTCGAGGCCTGCGATGTCGTTCGCTTCGAGCAGCCGGTGGAGACTGGACTGGTTCCGGTCGACACGCGCCGGGTCCGGGTGCAGGCGCCTCAGCAGGTGCTCGTTGAGGTTCTGACGAACCTCCAGATTCGGGTAGGCCAGCCTGTATCGTTTGCGGCTGCCCTCGGTGATCTCCTCGCCGATCGTGAGGTATCCGGTCTGGAACAGCAGCGCCTCGGTGGCGATGTGGTCCACGTCGAACGCGGACAGAAGGTCCTCGCTTGTCACCGTCTGGTCGAGCCCTGCGGAGGCGACCCGCCGCCGGACCAGCGTCTCGACCAGGAAGGCCGGCGAGCCGGTCTCGAACCACCAGGCGCCGAACTCGCGGCGGTCGAAGAGCATGAGGACACCGAAGGGGTTGTACATACGCTCGTCGCCCGCCCAGCGGTAGCCGTTGTACCACCGCCGGATCTGCGCCCGGTCGAGACCCGCTAGCTCGGGCGCGAACACTGTGTCGAGGTCCGACTGGGTGTAGCCGCAGATCGCGCCGTAACGGCGGTCGAGGGTGACGTCGTTGAGGTTGTTGAGCCCTGAGAACAGGCTGACCTTCGAGAACTTGCTCACCCCGGTGAGGAAGCTGAGGCGTATGTGGGCGTCAGCCTCCTTTATGGCCGCGTAGAACCCCCGCAGGAAGTCCCGGTTCGCCCGGGCCGTCTCGCTCATCACCGGATCGCCGTCGTCGCCGGGCCGCCGCGAGAACATTGCATCCAGGATCGGGCGGTCGTACTCGTCAACGAGCACCACGACCCGGTGCCCGGTCTTGTGGTGCAACTCTCGCAGCACAGACCGCAGGCGTCCGGCGGAGGTCTCGTAGCGGGGGTCGAGCCCGGCCTCGCGCTCGACCTCGGCGAGCTGCTCGGACACGCTCGCCCTGACCTGCGCAGGGTCGGTGAAGCCGCCGCTGCCGAAGCTCAGCCGCAGCACCGGGCGACGCACCGACCAGTCCCACCGGTCGTGTACGGCGAGCCCCCGGAACAGCGGCTCGTTTCCCTCGAACAGCTCCTTCATCGTGTCTATCAGCAGGCTCTTGCCGAAGCGGCGAGGCCGCGACAAGAAGAAGTGCTTGCCCTCGTTGGCGAGCCGCTCGATCCAGGCAGTCTTGTCGACGTAGTAGGAGTCGGTGTCCCGGATCTCCGCGAAGGTCTGCACCCCGATCGGCAGGCGGCGCCTCCTCATCGGGCCACTCTAGTTCGGCAGGGCGTTCGGGCACCCGGGGAATGGGGCAGTCGCAGCCGCCCGCGGGAGGCGGGCAGCGGCAGCGCGACGCGAAGGGGCGGCGGCCTGCCACAATGTCAGGTATGCCGATGCGCCAGGACTGCAAGTACTTCGAGTCGCGCACCTACCCGAACGGCGAGACCGTGCGCAAGTGCGACCTGGACCTGGCGCCCGAGGCGCCCTGGCGCTGTCCCGACGACTGCCCGAAGTACACCCGGCGCCTGGCCGACGTCAACTGGAGCTACGGCACCCTGGTAACACCCGAGACCCCGCCGGAGCCCGAGAGCCTGGGCACCGACGACAGCATCGGTGCCCTGCTCGACGCGGCCGAGGACATTGTGAACGCGGCCGCCCCCGACGTGATCGCCGACGTCGAGGCCGAGCGGCGCAAGCGTCGGCGCAGCCCTCGGAGCCGGGCCAAGGGCGGCAAGTCCAAAGGCAAAGACAAGGGCAAGGGCGGTCCATCCTCAGGCGGGCTGGGCGAGCGGTTCCGCAGGCGGTACCGCGACGGCGGCTGACAGCCGAGGCCGAGCGGACAGACGATGAGTCGACAGGAGACTTGCACGATGGCGAGTGAGGCCGCGGCCCGAGCGGCCCGTGAGCGCAGCGAACAAGAGCGGGAGACACGACGTCTTGGCGCGAGGCGCTTACGGCCTGCCGACGGGGCCGCCCGATGAACCACTTCACTGTCGACGCGACCCGGAGCCTGCCGGGCCCTCCCTGGCTGGCAGAGCGCCGGGCGGAAGCAGCCGAGCGCTTCGCGGCCGCGGAGCCCCCCACGACGGCCGCCGAGGAGTGGCGCTACAGCGCGATCGCCGACTTCGATCTCTCCTCCTACCGCCTCGCCAACGGGGCCGCAGCCGCCACGGCGGCAACCGGATCCGGTGCCGGCGACATCGTCGGCTTCGACGAGAGCGCGGCCACCGCAGTGGTGGACGTGGTCGACGGTCAGGTAGCGGCGGTCGACGGGATCGACAAGCTTGCGGCGGCGGGTGCGTTCGTGGGCCCGCTGACCGAGGCAGCCGGCGCGGAAGCGTTGCTGGGCTCGGTGTCGGACGGGGCGTCGGACTACTTCACCGTGCTGAACGACGCCTTCAGCCCGGTGCCGCTAGTGGTGGACGTGCCCGACGGAGTCATCCTCGACGGGGTGGTCGTGGTGCGTCATCACGCCCGCGAAGCCGGTGCGGCCAGCTTCCCCCGGCTGGTGGTCCGGGTGGGCCGCGGCGCTCAGGCCGCCGTGCTCGACGTCCAGCACTCGGACGGACCGGCGCTGGTGGTGCCGGTGGTGGAACTCGACGTGGGCCCGGCCGGCCGGCTCGGCTACCTGAACCTTCAGCAGCACGATCCGCGTGCCTGGCAGATCGCGGCCCACACCGCCCGGGTGCAGCGCGACGCCTCCCTGGTGGCCGCCTCGGTCGCGCTCGGCGGCGGCTATGCCCGCACCCGGGCCGACACCCGCCTTGTGGGCCGGGGAGCCAGCGGCGACCTGCTCTCGGTCTACTTCGGCGCCGGCGACCAGATCCTCGACTTCCGCACCTACCAGGACCACGCTGCCCCCGACACCACCTCCAACCTGCTGTACAAGGGCGCGGTGGGCGACTCGGCCCGCAGCGTGTACACCGGCCTCATCCGGGTGCGGCCCGACGCCCGGGGCACCAACGCCTTCCAGACCAACAGGAATCTGAAGCTCAGCGACGACGCCTGGGCCGAGTCGGTGCCGAACCTGGAGATCGAGAACAACGACGTCCGGTGCAGCCACGCCTCCGCGGTGGGGCCCGTGGACCCCGATCAGGTCTTCTACCTGGAGAGCCGCGGGGTGCCGACCCCAGTGGCCGAACGCCTGATCGTGGCCGGGTTCTTCGACGAGGTGATCGACAAGCTTCCCGTCCGCTCAGTCGGGGAGGGAGTCCGGCAAGCGCTGTATGTGAAGCTCAACAAGATGTTGAGCCAGCCGGTGGACGCGATGAACGCCGGAGCGGTCCCTCGGAGATCGGAGTAGCAAGATGACGACCCACGACCTGTTCCCCCTCGACGAGTTGGCGCCCGACTCGGCCCGGCGCGTCGAGGTGGCCGGCCGCGACATCGCAGTCGTGCGCATCGGCGACGACGTCTACGCCATCGGCGACACGTGCAGCCACGCCGAGGTGTCGCTGTCGGAGGGCTGGGTGGAGCCCGACGACTGCGCCATCGAGTGCGTCGCCCACGGAGCCATGTTCGACCTGGAGACCGGCGAGCCGCTGTCGCTGCCGGCCACCCGAGCCGTGCCCGCCTATGACGTCTCGGTCGTGGACGGCAGGGTCGTGCTGAGTCTCGGCGACGACCGCGGGGACGCCTCGTGAGCGCTCTGGTGATCGAGGGCCTGCGGGCCTCGGTGGCCGGCCGGGAGATCCTGACCGGCGTCGACCTGGAGGTGGCCGCGGGCGAGGTGCACGCGGTGATGGGACCCAACGGTTCGGGCAAGTCGACCCTCGCCCACGTGATCGCCGGTCGCCCCGGCTACGACGTGTCGGAGGGGTCGGTCCGCCTCGACGGCACCGAGTTGTTGGGGCTGCCCGCGTGGCGCCGGGCCGAGGCGGGCCTGTTCCTGGCCATGCAGTACCCCACCGAGGTGCCGGGCGTCTCCCTGCTGGACATGCTGACCGAGTCGGTGTGCACCGTCGAGGGTGCCGCGGTGGCCGAGCGGATGCGGGAGGAGGCCGAACGGATCGGCTTCGACGAGAAGTTCCTGGCGCGGCCCGTGAACGTGGACCTCTCGGGGGGCGAGCGCAAGCGCAACGAGGCTCTGCAACTCGGCGTTCTCGCCCCGGCCTTCGCCGTCGTCGACGAGCTCGACTCCGGTCTCGATGTGGACGCTCTGCGGTTCGTCGGCGACCGGATCGAGGACGCCACCGCGCACGACGGGCTGGGGGTGCTGGCCATCACCCACTCCAGCCGGGTGTTCGACCATCTCAGGCCCGACGCCGTGCATGTCTTCGCCGGAGGACGCATACAGGAGTCCGGCGGGGGAGAGCTCGTCGAGAAGCTGGAGGCCGAGGGCTACGAGCGATGGACGGCGTCGGTGCCCCAGCCCGAGCCCGCAGCCGCGCCGTTCACCGACCCCTTCGGAGACCCCTTCGCCGACCTGCTGGCCTAGAGGCCGCGCGGGTAGGCGAGCGAATCCGGCACATACGGGCGCGGCCGTGGCCCGAGCGGCCCGTGAGCGCAGCGAACAAGAGCGGGAGACACCACCCTGCGCCGCGAGGCGGCTTCACCTACCCGCGCACGTTCTTAGGCGACCGGTCGGGATCGGTTGGCGTAGCATCGAGGCTCATGAGCAACGACGACCTGCTGACCGAGGCCGAGATCGCGGAGATGCTGGAGGCCCATCCCGAATGGAGGCGAGACGGCGACGTGCTGCGCCGCTCGTACCAGTTCGCCGACTTCCGGGCCGCCTTCGCCTTCATGACCCATGTGGCCCTCATCGCCGAGCGGCTCTTCCACCACCCGGAATGGTCCAACGTCTACAACAGGGTCGAGCTGGCCGTCACCAGCCACGACGCAGGGGGTCTGTCGGCGCGCGACCGCGACTTCGTCGAGCGGGTCGACGCGGCCGGCGGCTAGCTCGGGAGGCGGTCAGTCCGACTCGCCCCCGAGGTCGTGGTAGAGGATCGCGGCGGCGACGGTGGCCACCACCGCCAGTCCGGCGCCCACCACAGTCTGAACCAGTTGCGAGACCAGGTCGAATGCCGCTCCGCCTGAGAGCCCGGCTATGGCCAGCACGATCCCGACGGCGAGGCTCACGGCGAACAGCAAAAGGAAGATGAGAAGCAGGCGTCCCAGGGTCGCCCAGTACCGTCCCCGTACGAGCCGGGCGCCGTAGGGGAGCGACCACCGGCGCGGCCCGGCCGATGCGACCGCGTAGGCCATGGGGATCACGGCGACGGCATAGACCGCAGCGACGATGAGGGCCGGTACCAGAGCAAGCAGGAGCGCCGGTGCGGCGTCTGCCGCGAAGATCGTCGCGACCAGTGCGACCCCGAAGATCGCCGCGACCTGAAGGTTGACGCCCATCAGCCGCGGCACCCGGCCCAGGGCCTGGCGGAGCGCGTCGGAGGTGGTCAGGGCCCGGTCCTTCAGGTCGCTGAGAGCGATCCGTGTGACCGCCGCCTGCATCACGGTGCTCGCGACCCAGAGGGCCACCAGACCCAGCAGCCCGGGCACGAAGTTGACGGGCGCCAGATCGAGCTCCAGCGACTCGAAGTAGGCCTCGTGTTCGGGGTCCGACGGGTTGAAGCCGGGCTGGGAGACCCTTTCGTAGACCGCGCCGAGTTCTCCCATGAGGATGTCGTTGGCTGAGACGAGCACCAGGACGACCCCGACAATCCAGCTCAGGATGTAGATCAGGGCGACGGCAGCAAACGGTCGCCAGCGCCGCCCGGTCAGCGAGAACGTGTCCGCGACCAGAGTCGACGGGCTGCGCAGTCCGTGCCGGGCATCGCCGGCCTCGGTGTCCGGTTCGGCGATGCGGGGGGCGCGGTGCTCAGTCCAGGACGATCCGTCCCAGTAGCGGTACTGCGACTCGTCCTCAGGGTCGGTGTACCAGTCGGCCGGCGGCAGGTCGCTCACGTCGGGCGACTCTAACCCCCGATCCTGCCGGCAGGGGTGGGATGCGGTCCCGGCCGTGCGATATTGCCGGACGCTGTCGTGGGGGACCAGCCTCACAGCAGCGTCTGAGGGTGGGATGCGGTCCCGGCCGTGCGACACTGCCGGGCGTGGTCGAGCCAAGTGCTGGAGGCGGCCCCCGAAGACAGACCGCCGCTCGTCGGAACGGGACGCGTCGCGCGGTGACGGTGTCGCCGTTTCCGTCGGCGCAAGACCTGCAGGACCGGACGTCGAGGGCCGGCTCTCGCCGTGGCGCAGTGACGGCTCCGGCTGGATCCTGCGGTTCATCCCGGTCTGCGGCCCGATGAGACTGCTCGGCGTGGTGAACGCCTCGCCGGACTCGCTGGCCGACTTCTCGGTGGCGACGACGGTGGAGGGCGCGGTGGCCCGGGCCTGCGAGCTGCTCGACGGGGGCTGCGTCGGCATCGACCTCGGCGGGGCCGGCTCCACGCAGTTCGCTGACCGGGTGGACACCGAGGTCGAGTGGGCCCGCCTCGACGGCAAGGTCCAGGCTCTGGCCGAGCTGTGCGAGGCTCGGGGCGCGCTGCTCTCGGTCGATTCGTGGCAGCCCGAGATCGTACGGCGGGCACTCGAGTGCGGCGCCACCATGATCAACGCGGCCGACGGGCTCCAGAACCCGGCCATGGTCCGGCTCGCGGCCGCCAGCGAGGTGCCCGTGGTGGCGCCGTTCGTGTGGGGCGACGACCCGAAGTCGTCCCGGCCCGTTCCGGGAGACCCGGTGAACACCATCTGCGGCTGGTTCGGTCGCTCGCTCAGTCGCTGGGAGAGCGCCGGGATCGACCGCGGCCGGCTGATCCTCGACCCGGGCACCGGTTTCGGACCGCCCGGCTGGGAGTGGGCCGACCGCTACCGATACCAGAAACGGGTCTACGAGAACCTCGACGCCCTGCGAGCCTTCGGTCTCCCCGTCTACCTGCCGCTGCCGTGGAAGCAGACCGCCCAGCACGACGAGCTGCTGGAGATCTGCATACGGTCCGGCTTCGACTACGGCCGCTGCCACCGCCCCGACCGCGTGCTCGAGGCGATGGACCGCGTGGGCGCGGTGACGGGGCCATGACGCCCATGATCCACCGCATCGCCGACGACGGGAATTGGCAGCGTTTTGCACGGTATGCGTGCATTCTGCTGCCAGTTCGGGCCTGGCCTGCGGACGGCTCGGGAATTGGCAGCGTTTTGCACGGTATGCGTGCATTCTGCTGCCAGTTCGGAGCGGGCTCTCAGCGTCCGCTACCCGCTTGCTGGACGGTCGGGAGCTGAGACCGGTGTCTAGGAACGATCACATGGTTGCGGACGCCCCGCACTACGACGCGGAGCGGGTCGCAGGTCCGCACTGTCTCGGCCGCAGCGTGCTGGTGGCTCCCGGCCTGCCTCCGCCCCGGCCATGGGAGGCGTGCCCACGGGTATCGGTGAGCACAACGTCTCCCGACGCGGCGACGGGGAGGCGGCTGCGATCAGCGTGGCACGACCGGGAGCGGCTGGTCATCGAGTTGGACGGTCCTCTGCCCGGCTCCGGGCCAACGCTCGAGAAGCCCTGGTGGGAACTGGGACCCGGCCTGACGCTGACCGACGAGGTCTGGAATCACCTGCTCACCGCCAACGCGGTGGACGCCCGGGATCCCGACCGGCTGCGGTTCGCTCCCCGGGAGCGGGCGCTCGAGTCAGGCGCCCGGCCTGCGGCCCCGGACCAGCCTGGCGACATCGCCTCGTCCGCCGGCGATCCTGCCTGGTGCGACGGCGGGCCGCTGGACTGCTTCGATCCCTCCGACCTGAGGGGCATCGCACTCATCCCGGCCGCGAACCTGGCCGCGGGACGACTCTCACCGCTGCGACCCTGCGAGCCTGACGCCGACCTGGCGCCCGACCAGCGGCAGGCTGTGGGCCATCTCGGCGGGGGCGCCTGCATCGTGGCTCCGGCCGGTTCGGGCAAGACCAGGGTGCTGACCGAGCGGGCCCGCTGGCTGGTCCGCGACCTGGGCGTGGCCCCGTCCGCGGTGTGTCTGGTGGCCTACAACGTCCGGGCCCGGGCCGAGATGCAGGAGCGGACCGCCGATCTGGCCGGGCTGGAGGTTCGCACCCTCAACAGCCTGGCCCTGGCGGTGTGCAACGGCACCGGCCCGTTCGCCCGTCCGGCCCGCCACGGCCGGGTCGAGGTGATCGGCGAGCGGGACGTGCGCGACCTGCTGCAGGAATTGGTGGGGGAGAGGGCACCCCGGAGGCGCCGGCGGGCCATGACCGACCCGCTGGCTGCCTGGATGGAGGCGCTGAGCGCATCGCGGCTGGGACTGCGCGACCCGGCGGAGGTCGAGCGCGACTACGCCCCCGACGTCGAGGGCTTCAGCGACGTGGCGCCGGCCTACGCCGAGGCGCTGTCCGAGCGGGGCGTCGTCGACTTCGACCATCAGATCGTGCGGGCCATCGACGTGCTGCTCTCCGATCCTGGCGCCCGGGCCGCGGCCCGCCGGGTGTGCGGCGTGCTGCTGGTGGACGAGTTCCAGGACCTCACGCCTGCCCACCTGCTGATGATCCGCCTGCTGGCCGGGCCGAGGGCCGACGTGTTCGGCGTGGGTGACGACGACCAGACCATCTACGGATACTCGGGCGCCTCGCCCCGGTGGCTGATCGAGTACGAGCGCTTCTTCCCCGGAGCGGCCCGCCATCTCCTGCACGTCAACTACCGCTGCCGGCCGGCGGTGGTCGAGGCCGCGTCCAACCTGCTGTCCCACAACGTCCACCGCATCCCCAAGGACATCGAGTCGGCCCAGGGCCCGACACTCGCATCGATCTCGCCGCCCGATGCTCGGTCCTCCTCCGGCGGCGGGATGCAGCCGAGCAGCGATCCTGCCGCCGCGGCTTCGGCTGTCGGTGGCAAGGAGGGCGTCAGGCCGAGCCAGAGGATGCAGCCGAGCAGCGATCCTGCCGCCGCGGGTTCGGCTGCGAGCGGCAAGGAGGGGGTCACGCCGATCCAGAGGGTGCAGCCAGGCATCGGCGACGGTGCTGCAGCGTCGGAGCCGCACGCCGGGGACGGCGGTGGGTTGGTCACGGAGGGCGGCGGTGGGTCGGTCACGGAGGGCGGTGGCGATGACCGCGTCGGCGCGGTCGAGGTCGAGATGGTCGCCGACGGGGGAGCGGCAGTCGTGGAAAGGGTCAGGGCCCTGGTCGGCGGCGGCGCCGAGGCCAAGGACATAGCGGTGCTGGCCAGGGTCAACAGCACGCTGCTGGCCCCTCAGGTCCTGCTCGCCGAAGCGGGGATCGACTGCATGGCCCCGGTCGGCCCGTGGTTTCTGGAGCGCACCGGGGTAGCGGCTGCACTGGCGTGGCTGCGACTCGCCACCGCAGGCCAGGCCCGGCTGCCGGCCGGTGCGCTGGGCACCGCCGCCCGCCGCCCGCCCCGGGGCATCTCGCCGCGGGTGATCGAATGGATCGCCGAGCAGCACAACGTGGGTGCGCTCAGGCGGTTGGCGGGCCGCATCTCCGACGAGCGGACTGCGGAGCGGGTGTCGGACTTCGCTGACGAGGTCGAGCGCGTCGCCGACATGGCCCGCGACGGGGCCGACACCCTGAGGCTTCTGGAGGCAATACAGCACGGCACCCAGCTTGGGGCCATCCTCGACGGGCGCCTCGACGCATCCCGTCGATCGGTGGACCGCTCCGCCCATGGCGACGACCTGCGGGCCCTGCTGTCGGTGGCGCCGCACTGCCCTGATCCGTCAGAGTTCGAGCCGTGGCTGTCGAGCCGCCTCGCCGTGGGAGGCCGCGGCCGCGACGAGGGCGATCCTCGTGCGGGCCGGCCGTCGTGGGGCCGCGGCGTGCGGCTGGCCACCGTGCACCGGGTCAAGGGCCTGGAGTGGCCCCATGTGATCGTCCTGTCGGCCACCGAGGGCCTGATGCCCCACCGCCTGGCCGGCGACCTCGAGGAGGAGCGCCGCGTCTTCCACGTGGCCGTCACGCGCAGCTCCGAGTCGGTGCTGGTCATCGCCGACGGCCCGAAGTCCCCGTTCATCACCGAGATGTCCTGGCGCTCCACGCTGGCGCCCACGGGCATCCCCGCGGACGGCCCGGCCCGCCCCCACCGACCCGAGGCGCCCAAGCCGTCTCGACGATCCCGGCCTTCCGACGCCCAATGGTGGCTCGACTCTCCCCGCGGATCCGAACCGGCCGAGCCCGCAGCGCCCGCGTCAGCGGCCGGCCGGGCCGCGCCGGGTCGGGCGTCGAGGTCGCAGAGCCCTCCCATCGACGAGGCAGCCGAACCGGAGGCCGCCGCGACGTTCCAGCGCCTGCGCCAGTGGCGCCTGGAGCGCAGCAAGGCCGACGAAGTGCCAGCCTTCGTGGTGTTCCCCGATGCCACGCTGCGAGAGCTGGCCCGCCGCCGTCCCACCACCGACGCAGCCCTGCTGGCCGTGCCCGGCATCGGCCCGGCCAAGCTGGCCGCCTACGGCGAGGCCCTCAAGCCCCTCCTGGCCGGTAATGTGCGGGGTCAAGGAGACCGACGCGACGAGTCCACATCGGCAGCCGGGAAGGACCCGTGACATCCAGCCTCACTGAGACCATCTTCGAGGTCAGTGAGGACGAGACCGACGGCGGCTACTCTGCCAACGCTCTGGGGTACGGCATCCATACCGAGGGCGAGACGATTGACGAGGTTCGCAGGAACGTCCGCGAGGCCGTCGAGTGCTGCTTCGACAAGAGCGAGGCTCGCCCCGGGTTGATCCGACTGCACTTGTAGGAGCGCCTCGGCTTGTGATCGAGGTCCAGCCGGCTCAGGCGAGGGTCTCGTCGAGGGCTTGGACCAGCGTGTTCCACGACAGGGTGGCGCACTTTATGCGCACCGGGAACTTCACCACCCCCTGCAGAGCTTCGAGATCCCCGAGCCTCACCTCGCCGGCGCCGTTGCCGGGCTCGTCGTCATCGTCGTCGAGTTGGTCGTCGGTGCCGCCGATCCCGCTGCCGTGGATGGACATCATGCGCTTGAAGGCCCCGACCAGCCGCCGCGCCTCCGCGACCGTGCGGCCCTTCACCGCGGTCGACATCATCGACGCCGACGACTGGCTGATGGAGCATCCCTGCCCGCCGGTGGACACGTCGGTGATCACGCCGTCGCTCACCTCCAGGTAGACGACCACCTCGTCGCCGCACAGCGGGTTGAAGCCGACGGCGGAGACCGCGGGGGGAACCTCCAGTTCGCCGCGGTTGCGGGGGTTGCGGTAGTGGTCGAGGATGATCTCCCGGTAGAGGTCCTCCAGCCCGGCCACGGCCGACCCCGCCTACCCGAAGAACTCGCCGGCCGCTCCGAGGGCGTCGGCGAGGGCGTCCACGTCGGATGTGTCGTTGTAGACGTACAGCGAGGCCCGGGCGGTGGCCGGCAGCCCGAGGTGGCGCATGAGCGGCTTGGCGCAGTGGTGGCCGGCCCGCACGCACACGCCGCGGTCGTCGAGCACCTGAGAGAGGTCGTGGGGGTGGATGTCGCGGAAGCTCATCGACAGCACCCCGCCCCGGCAGGCCGGCTCCGACGGCCCGTGCACCGCGAGCTCGGTGCCGTAGCGGTCCTCGAGCGTTCGCAGCGCGTAGGCGGTGAGGCTCACCTCGTGCTCGCGCACCCGGTCCATTCCCAGACCCTCCAGGTAGCGCACCGCCGCGCCGAGGCCGACGATCTCGGCGATGGGCGGGGTTCCCGCCTCGAACTTGTGGGGTATGCGATTGGGCAGGAAGCCGTCCTTGCGGACGTCGAGGATCATCTCGCCGCCCCCGAGGAACGGCGGCATGGCCTCAAGCAGTTCGGCCCGGGCCCACAGCACACCGATCCCGGTGGGGCCGCACATCTTGTGGCCGGTGAAGCCCAGGAAGTCGGCGCCCAGCGCCTGCACGTCGGTCGGCAGGTGCGGGACGTACTGGGCGGCGTCGACCAGCAGCAGCGCTCCGGCGCCGTGGGCGGCTTCGGCCAGCCGGCGTATCGGGTTGAGCGTGCCCAGCACGTTGCTCATGGCGGTGACGCCCAGCAGCTTGGCCCCGTCGAGGAGCCGGTCCAGGTTGCTGAGATCGAGCTGCCCGTCGGCGCCGACGCCGATCCAGCGCAGCTCGAAGCCCTTCTCGGCCGCCATGATGTGCCACGGGACGATGTTGGCGTGGTGCTCCATCTCGGTGATCACCACCGCGTCGCCCGGACCGAGGTTGGCCCCGCCCCAGGACCGGGCCACCAGGTTGATGGCCTCGGTGACGTTCTTGGTGAACACGATCTCGTCGGCCGAGGGCGCGTTCACGAACCGTGCGACGGCCGCCCGGGCCGCCTCCATGGCGTCGGTGGCCTGGGCTGCGATCTCGTAGGCGCCCCGGTGGACGTTGGCGTTGATCGTCTCGTAGTAGTTGTTCATGGCGTCGAGGACGCACTGGGGCTTCTGCGACGACGCGGCCGAGTCGAGGTAGACGATGGGCCGGCCGCGCATCTCCCGTCCCAGCAGGGGGAAGTCCGCCCGGGTGCCTGCTCCGAGGCCGCCGCCCTCGCCACTCACGACGCGAACCGCTCGTAGCCCTCGCGTTCGAGCTGATCGGCCAGCTCGGGTCCGCCGCTGGTGGTGATGCGGCCGTCCACCAGCACATGCACCCGGTCGGGCTCGAGGCCGGCGGTGAGGATGCGCTGGAAGTGGGTGATGGCCAGAACGCCCAGTTCCGGCCGCTCGGACCGGACCTCCTTCAGCCCGGTGGCCACGATGCGCAGGGCGTCGATGTCGAGCCCGGTGTCGGTCTCGTCGAGGATGGCCATCTCGGGCTCCAGCACCGCCATCTGGAGTATCTCGTTGCGCTTCTTCTCCCCGCCGGAGAACTTCTCGTTGAGGTGGCGTTCCATCAGCTGCGAGTCGATGGCCAGGCGCTCCATCCACTCGACCATGGTCATGTAGGTCTCGATGGAGCTGACGTCGGTGCCCTTGCGGGCCTGCAGGGCCTGGGTGAGGAAGTTCCGCACCGACACGCCCGGGATCTCCTGCGGGTACTGGAAGGCCAGGAACAGGCCGGCCTTGCCCCTCACCTCCGGGGGCCAGGAGGTGATGTCCTCGCCCTTGAAGCGGATCGAGCCGCTGGTCACCTCGTATTCGGGGCTGCCGAGCAGGGTGGAGGCCAGGGTGGACTTGCCGGATCCGTTGGGACCCATGAGAGCGTGCAGCTCGCCCGCACCGACCACCAGGTCGACGCCGCGCAGGATCTCGACGCCGCCGTCCGCGGTGGCCACGTGCAGGCCGTCGATCTCGAAGAGCGGTGCTGCGGGCACGGTCCGATCCTAGAGGCGGAGCGGGCGGGTGACGCGTGCGGCGCCGGCATCGCGGGCCGTTCAGCGAGGCCCAGGGCCCGAGCGGATCGGGCACTACGGCCCGCCCCACCCCCGAATCGGTGCGATAGCTTGGCGACCAGATTCGATCCGCAGGAGAGTCCCCACGTGAACTTCGCATTCACCGACGAGCAGGAACAGCTGCGAGACTTCGTCCGCAGCTTCCTGGAGGAGAAGTCGCCCGAGTCAGCGGTCCGGGAGCAGATGGACACCGAGCAGGGCTTCGACCCCGACGTGTGGGCCCAGATGTCCGAGCAGATGGGACTGCCCGCGCTGACCATCCCCGAGGACTACGGCGGCCAGGGCTTCACCCGCATCGAGCAGATCGTCGTGCTCGAGGAGATGGGGAGGTCGCTGCTGTGCGCCCCCTTCTTCTCCTCGGCTGTGATGGCCGCCAACGCGCTGATGCTCAGCGGCGACGAGTCGGCCAAGCAGGCCCACCTGCCCCAGATCGCCTCGGGCGAGACGCGGGGGACTCTGGCCTTCACCGAGCAGAACGGCCGCTGGGACGAGCCCGGCATCACGATGGCCGCGACGGCGGACAACGGCGCCTGGCGGCTCGACGGCGTCAAGATGTACGTCCTCGACGGCCACACCGCCGACCTGCTGATCGTGGCCGCCCGCACCAGCGGCGGTGTCTCGCTGTTCACGGTGGATCCCGGCGCCGCCGGTCTGACCCGCACCGCCCTGTCGACCATGGACCAGACCCGCAAGCAGGCCAAGCTCACGTTCGAGGGCGTGGAGGCCACGCTCATCGGCGAGGAGGGACAGGGATGGCCGGTGCTGGAGGGCGTGCTCGACCTCGCCTCGGTGGCCCTGGCCGCCGAGCAGGTGGGCGGGGCCCAGCGCTGCCTGGACATGTCGGTGGAGTACGCCAAGGTCCGGGTGCAGTTCGGGCGGCCCATCGGCTCGTTCCAGGCCATCAAGCACAAGTGCGCCGACATGCTGCTGGAGGTCGAGTCGGCCAAGTCGGCCGCCTACTACGCGGGCTGGTGCGCGGCCGAGATGAACGACGAGCTGCCCCAGGTGGCGTCATTGGCCAAGAGCTACTGCTCGGAGGCCTACTTCCATGCGGCGGCCGAGAACATCCAGATCCACGGCGGGATCGGCTTCACCTGGGAGCACCCCGCGCACCTCTACTTCAAGCGGGCCAAGAGCTCCGAGCTCCTCTTCGGCGACCCCACCTATCACCGGGAGCTGCTGGCCCAGCGGATCGGCCTCTAGCGGCTGCGCGGACAGGTGAGAGTCCGTCGCGTCGCAGCGGTGTCATTCCCGCTCTTGTTCGCTGCGCTCACGGGCCGCCCAGACCAAGGCCACACAGCCCACGGCCTCGCCCGTATGGGCCGTGTTGTCCCGCCTATTCGCTCGGCCTCCAGCGTCGGCCGATGCCAGCACCGGCCCGGAGCGAACTCCTGTCGATTTGCCACCTGTGCGGTGGAAATGTGCAGGTAGTTCGTTGCGGCCCCGCCGGCCAGCGCCGTGACCGGGCCGGCGCAGTGATTGGGCCGGCGTCGTGACCGGGGCCGGTGACGTGATCTGGCCGGCGTCGTGATCTGGCCGGCGTCGTGATCTGGCTGGCGTCGTGATCTGGCTGATCGCCGCGGTCGGCCTCGCCGCGGTGGTGGCGATCGCGTTCGTGTCGGTTGGGATCGCGGTCGGGCGCCTGGAGCACGAGACCGCCCCGTCGGTCTACCGGCTGGCCGAAGCCGTCGAGTATGTGGCCGACCACCTGCCCGATGAGGTGACCGCCAGGATCAGCTACGACGACGTGCGGACGGTCCTCGGCTGGCACCTCGACTGGTTCGCGGCTGTGGGTCTGGCCACCTCCCACGGCCAGGAGCTCGGCGACCCCGCGGTTGCCACCGACGACATGGCGGTGGCCGACACCGACGCAGCCTGCGACGCCGTGGTGGCCCGATCCCTCGAGGAAGGCGGCCCCGACCCCGTCGACGTCGTCTGCATCCTCGAGGCCCAGCACGCCTACCTGGCCGAGATCGGAGCCCTTAGCGAGGGCGACCCCCCTACTTGAGAGGAGCCCGAGCTTGGGTCGTCTCGCTGCCGGTCAGGGGCCGAGCGCGGTGATGGGGACCACCGCCACACCGTCGTCTCGGCTGTAGCCGCGGCCGACCGTGGTGAGCACGACCAGCCTCGGCGATCTGCCCTCTGGCATGTTGTTGTTGATCCGTTTGAGCTTGCGGGCCGCCTCCTCGATGGCGGCGCCGCCGCCGAGTTTGACCTCTGCGAGCAGCATCCGCCCGTCCCCACACTCCACCACGGCGTCGGCCTCCTGGCCGGACGCGTCGCGCAGATGGGTGACGCGTCCCTCCAGGCCCTGGGAGAGGATGCGCAGGTCTCGCACGGCGAGGGACTCGACCAGATTTCCGAGTGTGGCCGGGTCGGCCACGAGCCGGTCCGGGCTGGCGTGCAGCGCGGCGGCGGCCAGCGAGGGGTCGGCGAGATGCCACTTGGGCGACTTGCGCAACGCGGCCTTCGACCGGAGATGGCCCGACCATGCAGGCTGCTCCTCCACGAGGAACACCCTGCGCAGCGCCTCCAGGTACTCGCGGACAGTGTGGCGGTGCATGGGGTCGGGCTCGGTGTCGCTCATCAGCGTCGTGTAGTCGGCCTCGGTGGCGGTGTTGCGTGCCAGGGAACGGATGAGCCGCTCGACGCCTGCGGGGCGGTGGTGCCTCGATCCGTCGAGGCGCCTCACGTCGGTGCGGGCGGCCTCGCCGAGGTAGTCGCGCAGTGTCCGCTGAGCCTCAGCCACCGGCATGTGCACCAGGGCGGGCCAGCCGCCGCGACACACCATCGCCGCGACCTCGGCCAGGTCGCCCGCCGCGGGGGCGGTGGGGGTGGCTCCGTCGAGCAGCGCTGACAGGGACACCTCCCCGGTCGAGTGGCCGGACTCCCACAGGCACATCGGCCGCATCCGTATGCGGCGCAGCCGGCCCGCGCCGGTGTGGCGGGTGATGTCGTCCGCCGGCGACGCCGATCCTGCGAAGATGAACTGTCCCGCCCGGCCGGAAGCGTCGACCGCGTGGCGGGCATGGTTCCACACCTCGGGCACGGTCTGCCATTCGTCGATGAGCCGGGGGCGGTCCCCTTCCAGCAGCATGGCGGGCTGCACCCGGCCGAGTTCGTGGGCCGGAACGTCGATGTCCAGGCGCGCCGCGCTGCGGGCTCGGCTCAGCGCGGTCCAGGTCTTCCCGCACGCCCGCGGGCCCTCGAGCAGCACCCAGCCCACAGCAGCGAGCGCCGCGTCCAGTTCGGCGTCGGCCAGCCGCTGCTGGTAACCGGCCGGGACGAGCGGCCCACCGCTGCGCCCTGCGGACACCGTTCTCACCCCTCCACCTGTGTCATACACATCAACACAACCACATCATACAAATTGACAAGACAAAATCGTACTGTGTAGCAACCTCGGAGAGGTGCCCGCCATCCACCTGCGATATCCACAACAGGGCGTCGGTGTCGAGTATCAGGTCCAGCCAGCGGTGATCGGCGCCGGGTCAGGCGCCGAGGATGCTCGCCGGGTCCGACACGACGTTCGGCAGCGCCGCGCGGTCAGCTCCCTGACCGCCAGACCTCTGACACCGCCGGTGGCTCCGGGCGACGCTGGGGACGTCCTGGTGCTTGGCATCTCCGCCGGGTTGTGGTTGACTGGTGCCACCAAGGAAAGGAGGTGGTCCAACTGAGTGCTTTATGCTTTGTGACCTTGGAGGTGGCTGGCCGCTAGCTACGGCAAGCTGGACCGACTGGCGAATCCCCGCCAGCTCCACCCCCGATCCGAGTCGCCGGACCTTGTCACATCCGGCGCGGCGCGTGCGGCCCTTGCCGCGGTGCCATGTGGCTCGACCGGGTCTTCCAGCAAGAATCGATGTGTGGGGCGGGTCTCTCAGGCCCGCCCCACCTCGCGCCCGCACACGGCGGTACCGTGACCCCGATGGAGGGCCGGTTCACCGTCGACTCGAACACGCTGACCGCCCATCTGGCCCGCCCGGCCCGCGCTCCCGCGGTGCAGCCCGCGGCGGTGATAGTCCACGGCTTTCCCACAGAGGCGGGCGGCGGCATCAACTCGACGAGGACGATGCCGGCGCTCGCGGAGGTGATCGCGGCCGAGACCGGTTTCGCCGCCCTGACCTACGCGTCGAGGGGAGTGGCCGGCTCCGAGGGCGACTTCTCGCTCGACGGCTGGAGGCGCGACCTCGCCGGTGCGGTCGACTTCCTTGCCTCGGAGGTCGCCTGCGACGGGATCTGGCTCATCGGCTTCGGAACCGGCGGCGCGCTGGCCGTGGTGGCGGCCAGCCGGGACGAGCGGGTCCGGGGCGTGGCCGCGGTGGCCGCCCCGGCCGATTTCGAGGACTGGGCCCGCAACCCCCGCAAGCTGCTGGTGTGGGCCCGGGAGGTGGGGGTGGTGAGCGACCCGGAGTTCCCCGAGCGATTCGATCGATGGGCTGCGGAGATCCGGTCGGTGCGGGCCGTCGAGGCCGCGGAGTCGCTGGGGGACCGGTCGCTGCTCGTCCTCCACGGCAGCGACGACGAGACCGTGCCCGTCTTCGACGCCCGGGTGCTGGCCGACGCCCATCCCGGCGCCGACCTGAGGATCATCAGCGGCGCCGGCCATCATCTCCGCCACGATCCCCGAGCGGTCGCCGTGCTGCTCGGATGGCTCGAGCGCCAGCGCCAGTCGTTACTGGCCCTGGTCTCCGCGGGCGAGTCGAACGGTTCGGCCGGCCCGTCTAGGAGGCCGAGCGGGTAGGCGAGCGAATCCGGCTCATACGGACGAGGCCGTGGCCTGAGCGGCCCGTGAGCGCAGCGAACAAGAGCGGGAGGCACCCCACCGCACTGTGACCCGATTGCGCCGGGCGGTGGTGGCGCAGTGGCGGCCCAGCTCCTCAGGCGGGAGGCACCCCACCGCACTGTG